>Ga0172377_10005135_pt1 | contig 13447 bp, 10 predicted proteins | sample Pumphouse3metaG_FD_119749 | JGI IMG/M metagenome (GOLD analysis project Ga0172377, IMG submission 119749) | Leachate microbial communities from a municipal landfill in Southern Ontario, Canada - Pumphouse #3 metaG | ecosystem: Engineered > Solid waste > Landfill > Unclassified | place: Canada... | reverse complement strand
TATTTATTAAAAAAACTCCAGTCAAAATCAGAAGAAACACCTTTTAATACTACTCCCTGAATACTTTCATTTGTTTTAATCATACCAGGCTTGGTAATAAATTTCTGAACATGACGTATTCCAGGCAAATTTTGTAATTTCTCTATGAAATCGGGATATTCTATAATTGGCTGTGTCTGATAAGAATTATTTTCTGCGTTACTTACAATCTGAAGATGTGATGCAAATCCATTGACTTTTCCTTTTACTTCCCTCTGAAAACCAATAATAATGCAGACAGAAATGATCATAACTGCCAGTCCCAGACTAATTCCTGCTACAGCTAGTTTCACTACTCTTCCTGAAAATCTTTGACCTGTATTTTTATCAAAAAATAATCGGCGGGCTATAAAAAGTTCAGTATTCAATTTAATTAATATTTAATTACTGCTTTCTTTTGTTAACGAAAGGAAGTACCATAAATGAAATTAATCCCATAACAACCAATAGCGCAGTCATCGAAGTAAAAGCAAGGAATGCAAAAATTAAACCATTAGATTTTACCACTCCATAAACCATTAATGATTGTGTCACCATAAAATGCCATGCTCCTATTCCTCCCTGTACAGGAGCCACCATTCCGTAACTTCCCAACACAAAAGTCGTCAGACCGGCAATAGGTGAAAGATGGGATGTAAAGCTAAAAGAAAAAAACACAACATAAAGCATTAAATAATACATAAACCAAATGAAAACACTATGGAAAATAAACCATCCTTTATTTTCCATCTTATTTATAGACTTTAATCCCTCTGCAAAATTCTTTATAAACTTTTTTAATTTCTCAAAAAAAGCTGATTTTAAAATATTCTTTCTAAAAATAACGACAAGAACCACTATTACCACTAAAACTATTATCAATGTTGGTGAAAATAAAATATGATCTGCTTTTGCTAAGATATCGGGATTGTTTTTTAAAAATTGTATAATCTTCCCAAACTGGGAGACAACAACAATAAATGTAAGAATAAGCAACATTATTACATCTATAATTCTCTCCGTAACAACAGTACCCAACAATTTGGTAAAAGACATTTTTTCGTATCGGGCCAAAACTCCGCATCGTGAGAGTTCACCCATCCTGGGAATAACAAGATTCATAAGATATCCTACCATGACTGACAAAAAAACGTTTAGCATCCTGGGCTTTTTACCAAGTGGTTCTATCATTAATGACCATCTGACTGTCCTGCTAATATGGCTGAATATTCCCAAAAAAAGAGAAACCCACACCCACCTATAATCAACGCCATGTTCCAGTATTGATTTAATTCTTTTAATATCCTGACCTCTATATACCAGCCAGAAAAGAAAACAACCAATAGATAAAAAAACAAAAAACTTTAATATCTTTAATAATTTCGGTTTCAAAATAATGCATTTAAAATTAAGGACGAATTTAGAATTAAGACAATTTATCAATGTTCTTTCTTAACTTTGCCTGTCGTTTTTATAAAACATTTAGACAAAAATAAAAATTTGTTTCTTTAATGACTCATTATTTTTCTATTTATTCTATTGTTTTTGTTGTATATTTTTTTTGTATACAATAAAACAGATAATACATATAAAAAAACAGTTTCGAATTAAACAGGTATGAACAAAGTAAAGGCAAAAAAATATTTAGGACAACATTTTTTAAAGGATGAGTCCATAGCAAAAAGGATTGTTGATAGTTTACCTGTTACAGGCATAAAGGACGTTCTTGAAATCGGTCCTGGAATGGGTGTTCTCACAAAGTTTATGCTACCGAAAAAGGAATACCGTACCACAGTGGTTGAAATTGATATGGAATCGGTTGATTATTTAAAAGAACATTTTCCCAAATTACAGAACAGAATTGTTTCCATGAATTTTTTAAAGTGGGATCTTGATGAATATTTTCATGAATCTTTTGCTATTATAGGTAACCTTCCATACAATATTTCTTCACAGATTTTTTTCAGAGTTCTGAAATTCCACAATAAAATTCCACAGATGGTCTGTATGATTCAAAAAGAAGTAGCCGAAAGAATCAGTTCTCCCCCCGGATCAAAAGTATATGGAATTCTTAGCGTATTTCTACAAGCGTTTTACGATATTGAATATTTATTTACGGTATCTGAAGAATCATTTCTGCCACCTCCAAAAGTAAAATCAGGGGTTATACGTTTAACCCGAAACAAACGCGAAAGGCTAAAATGTGACGAACCATTTTTTTTCCGTGTTGTAAAAACTGCTTTCAATCAGCGCAGAAAAACAATGAGAAATTCTTTGAAAACACTTATTACCGATGAAGAATTGAAAAAAAATGAATTTTTTTCACGGAGACCTGAAACACTTTCAGTGGAAGAATTCGAGGAATTAACAATATTACTATCAAAACAGGAAATAAAAAAAGAAGTATAATAGCTAAAAGTCTGCTTACAAAAAAATTACAATGATTTTTTGATAGCTAAATAGTATCCAGATTATCACAAATTCTGACAATGAAAAGATCTTTGCAAAAAAAATCTGACATTAAGGTATTTTTTTCTAAAATATATAGGTCAAACAGGAAAAATAAACGTCTGTTTTTATTACTTTTGAAGTAATTATTCTTTTTAGAACAAATAACATGAATGAGAAAAAAATAAAATCAGCCTTAATATCTGTATATCACAAAGATAACCTAGAGCCTCTGGTAAAAAAATTAAATAGTCTTGGAGTAAAAATTTATTCAACAGGAGGAACACAGACTTTTATTGAAAAATCAGGAATAAAAGTAACTCCTGTGGAAGACTTAACAAGTTACCCTTCTATACTTGGAGGCAGGGTAAAAACATTACATCCAAAAGTTTTTGGCGGAATATTAGGAAGAAGAGAAAATGAAGGAGACCAAAAACAAATGGCTCAGTACGAAATTCCTGAAATTGATCTCGTAATCGTTGATCTTTATCCTTTTGAAGCTACTGTTGCCGCCGGAGCTTCCGATCAGGAAATTATTGAAAAAATAGATATAGGTGGAATTGCATTGATAAGGGCAGCCGCAAAAAATTTTAAAGATGTTCTTATTCTTTCATCAAGAAATCAATATGAACCATTTCTGTCTTTGCTAAATAAAAAAGATGGTGTAACAAGTATTGAAGACCGTAAATCATATGCAATGGAAGCTTTTGGAGTTTCTTCGCATTATGATTCAGCAATTTTTGGTTATTTTAATGACGGTTCATCAAATAAAGACAGAATCAGTCTGAATGACGGGAAGATTCTTCGTTACGGAGAAAATCCTCATCAGTCTGCTAAATTCTATAGATTTAACAATAATCCTTCAGGTATCACTCTTGCAGGAGCCCAGGTTTTACAGGGCAAACAATTATCGTACAACAATCTTCTGGATGCCGATGCAGCATGGAAATCCTGCGGTGATGCTTATTGGGCTACAGCAGACAAAGGAGACAGAGTTACTGTTTCAGTTGTAAAGCATCTTAATCCGTGCGGATTGGCAGTGAGTAAAAATATACTTAGATCGCTTGAATTAGCATGGGCAGGTGATCCAATAAGCGCTTACGGAAGTATTGTATGTTTCACAGAAACAGTTACAGAAGACATAGCCAATTGGTTCCACAAAAAATTTGTAGAAATAATAATTGCTCCATCTTTTACACCTGAAGCTCTTGCTGTTTTAGCAAAGAAAAAAAATCTTCGTCTTCTGGTAGTTCCGGTAAAACCAGAAATTACAAAAGAAAAATTATACCGTTCAATAAGCGGAGGCATGCTTGTTCAGGATGAAGATGAAGGAATGGATCAGGAATTCAAAACTGTTTCTAAAGTTCAGTTCGACAAGAATAAATCGGATTTGGCTAAATTTGGAATTGTTGCATGTAAATTTTTAAAAAGCAATGCCATTGCCCTTGTCTCTGAAGAGAAAGACGGATCATTCTGGCTTACAGGAGCCGGCATGGGACAACCAAATCGTGTTGACAGTCTTAAAAATTTAACTATCCCGCGTTTTAATCTCAAAGAAGGAGTCGAGATAAAAGATGCCGTATTAATTTCAGATGCATTTTTCCCGTTCCGCGATAATATTGACGCTGCCAACGAATACGGTGTAAAATATATTATTGAGCCTGGAGGTAGTATAAGGGATAAAGATGTCATTGAGGCATGCGATGAATTCGGTATTGCTCTTGTATTCACGGGACGTCGTCATTTTAAACATTAATTCATTAGGAAATAAAAAAATGGGGCTATTTTCATTTTTGACACAGGAAATTGCATTAGATCTGGGAACAGCTAATACAATAATTATACAAAATGGTAAAATCGTATTAGACGAGCCTTCATATGTGACCATTGATCTTAAAACGGACAAAATGGTTGCAATTGGAGAAATGGCTCGTCAGATGCAGGGGAAGACTCACGCAAACCTAAAAACAATAAGACCATTGAGAGATGGCGTTATTGCCGATTTTAATGCTGCAGAACAAATGATTCGCGGAATGATTAAAATGATCAATCCGCATTCAAAGTTTTTTTCTCCTGCATTAAAAATGATAGTATGTATTCCTTCAGGTTCAACCGAAGTTGAAATACGTGCTGTACGTGATTCTTCAGAACATGCCGGAGGCAGAGAAGTATATATGATCTACGAACCGATGGCAGCAGCAATAGGAATCAATCTGGATGTTGAAGCTCCCGAAGGAAATATGATAGTTGATATCGGCGGAGGAACAACAGAAATTGCTGTCATCTCACTGGGAGGAATTGTTACCAACAAATCAATTCGTATTGCAGGAGATGAACTCAACTCTGATATAATGGAATATATGCGTCATCAGCATAACATTAAAATAGGTGAACGTACAGCAGAAGACATTAAGATTAATGTAGGATCAGCTTTATCTAAGCTGGAAACGCCCCCTAACGATTATATTATTCAGGGACCTAATCAAATGACTGCTCTCCCTATTGAAGTGCCGGTATCTTATCAGGAAATATCTCATTGTCTTGAGAAATCTATATCCAAAATTGAAACAGCTATTTTAAATGCACTGGAACTTACACCTCCTGAGCTTTATTCTGACATTGTTGCAAACGGAATATATTTAACAGGTGGAGGTGCTTTATTAAGAGGATTGGACAAGCGATTGACTGATAAACTAAATATACCTTTTCATATAGCAGAAGATCCCTTAAGAGCCGTTGCTCGCGGTACCGGTATTGCACTAAAAAATGTCGACAAATTTTCTTTTTTAATAAGATAAAACAATAGCAAAACTTCCAATAAATGAGAAGTTTATTACATTTTCTAACTCGAATTTATTTTTTACTGTTATTCCTTTTACTGGAAATATTTTGTCTTATTCTGATTGTAAATTTTAATAATTATCAGAAGATTGTATTTACAAATTCTACCAATCATTTTATTGGTAATATTTATAAAAAGTCAAGTACATTTTATAGTGTTTTCAATTTAAAGAAAATAAATTCTGATCTTGCAGAGGAGAACACGCGGTTAAGAAACAAATTGGAAAAAACAAAAGTACCTAACGATACAGATAGCATATCTGCAGACAGTGCCAAATATTTTTTTATAGCATCTAAAGTAATTAGCAATTCCGTCAACCAACGGAATAATCACATTACTTTAGACAAGGGAATAAAAGATGGTATTAAAGAAGGAATGGGGATCATAAGTCCTAACGGAGTTGTTGGGATAATTACTAATGTATCAGACCATTTTTCAATGGGACCGACAGTAATTAACATGAAATGGAAGGTTTCAGCCAGAATAAAGAAAAATAATTATTTTGGTTCACTGTCCTGGGATGGAAAAGATTACCGATATGCCTTACTAAATGAGATTCCTATTCATGTCAAATTAAATATTGGTGACACTATAGTAACAAGCAGCTATTCTTCGGTATTCCCTGAAGGGTATTTAATTGGCAAAATTGAAAGCTTTAATCATAAAGAAGGACATAATTTTTACAACATTAAAATTCGTCTTTCTACAAATTTTATGACACTCAGGCATGTTAATATAATAAAGAATTTTTATTATAAAGAGTTAGAGAATTTGCACAGAAACAGGGAATAAAGATGAAAATATTTTTAAAATATTTATTTATATGGATAACAGTGGTACTCTGTCAGGTATTACTGTGTAATCATATTCAGCTTTATGGTTACATTACTCCATATATATATATATTCTTTATATTATTACTGCCTTTTAAAACCTCGAAACACCTGGTTCTTCTTTTAGGATTTCTATTAGGGCTATCAATTGATATTTTTAGCAATACACCTGGGATTCATGCTTCAGCAACTACTTTTATAGCCTTTTTGCGTCCATCTGTTATAAAAATATTATTTAACAGAGAAACAACAGACAAGAGTGACCTTCCACCTGTCAGCAGTATGGGGATATCATGGTTTACGAAATACACCGTTATTATGGTTCTTATTCACCATTTGTTTCTGTTTTATATTGAAGCATTTAACTTTACAAATTTCTTTTTCACACTATCAAGATGTCTTTTCAGTGCTGTTTTCTCAATTATTCTTATTATTATTAGTCAATTATTGTTTTTTAATGAGCAACAGAAGTGAATAAATATGATAAAAGAAAATATATAATCGGAGCAATTTTTCTCTTAGTCCTCATTACTTTCATATGCAAATTATTTTTTTTACAGGTAATTGATTCTTCTTATAAAGAATCTGCTGCACAGAATGTTCTTAGAAAAGTTATCAGTTATCCGTCGAGAGGATTGATCTACGACAGAAACCAAAAACTGCTGGTATACAATAAGGCTGCTTATGATCTTCTGGTTACACCTAAAAATCTTGAACCTTTCGATACTACAGAACTGTGTAATAACCTTGACATAAACAAAAAAATTTTAACCGATGCCCTTAAAAAGGCAAAACGATATTCATACTACAAACCTTCTGTTATTCTTAAACAACTATCACCGGAAGTTTATGCTGGTCTTCAGGAACAATTATTTAGATATCCGGGATTTTTTGTTCAGATCAGAACACTTAGAGAATATCCAAAAAAAATTGCTGCACATGCCCTTGGATTTGTTGGTGAAGTAAATCAAAAAACCATTGACAATAATTCTTATTATTCAAAAGGCGACTATATAGGTGTTTCAGGACTCGAAAAAGCATATGAGAAAGAACTACGCGGAGAAAAAGGTGTCAATTTCTATCTTGTAGATGTACACAATCAAATAAAAGGTTCATATAAAAACGGGGAAAAAGATACATCCGCTATTCTTGGGAATGACCTTATATCTACTATAGACAGGGACATACAAGAATATGCAGAAAAACTTATGCAAAATAAAAGAGGTGCAGTTGTTGCCATTGAACCCAGTACGGGCGAAATTCTCTGCTGCTACAGTGGTCCTTCTTACGATCCCAACTTGCTGGTGGGAAGACAACGTGGCTCAAATTACGAAAAGCTACTTAAAGATCCTATAAAGCCTCTTACTAACAGGGCAATATCAGCTTCTTATTCTCCAGGATCTACATTTAAGGTATTACAGGCGCTAATTGCATTAAATGAAGGAGTAATAGATCCAACCACCTCATTTATATGTAATGGTCCTAATTCACATCCTATAAGATGTACTCACTTTCATGAAAGTCCAATTGCTCTGGAAGGTGGAATCAGGGAATCCTGTAATACATATTTCTGGAATATATTCAAGCTTATAATAGGTAATGCCCCAAATGCAGAGGAAGGATATAAAAAATGGAGAAATTATATAACAAGTTTCGGTCTGGGACATACAATAGGCACAGAACTTTACGGAGAAAGTTCAGGAAATATTCCACTACCAACATATTATGATCACTATTTCGGAAGACATCACTGGAATGCACTTACAATCAGATCGCTTTCAATAGGACAGGGAGAAGTTATTCTTACACCTCTTCAAATGGCAAATACTACGGCAATAATTGCAAACAGGGGATATTATATTACCCCGCATCTGGTAAAATCTGTGAAAAAAAATGATGGTACAATTCGCAAATTACATTTTAAAAAACATTTGACTACTATAAACCCCAAATATTTTGAGCCTGTAATAAACGGAATGCAACAAGTAGTTAATAATACCAACACACGATACACGGCATTTGTCAACGGAATAACAATTTGCGGAAAAACAGGAACCGTTCAAAATGTTCATGGTTCTGATAATTCAGCATTTATTGCCTTCGCACCAAAAGATCATCCCAAAATTGCCGTAGCCGTTTATGTTGAATTTGGAATATGGGGTGCAAGATATGCTGCCCCAATTGCCAGTTTGATTATTGAGAAATACCTTAACGACTCAATACAGGGAACAAACAGAAAATATCTTGAACAAAAAATGTTCGATACAAATTTATTAAATCCTAACCAGCCAAAATGACACAAAAAAACGATATATGGTCCAATATAGACTGGCAAATCGTTATTCTATACATCATTCTTGTCTTTTTAGGCTGGATGAATATCTATGCATCGGTCTATAACGATAATAACAGCAATATTTTTGATCTGTCCCAACGTTATGGTAAACAAATCATATGGATAGTAGCAGCTTTTGTTATGGCGACTGTTATTCTTCTTTTGGACAGCAGGGTCTATGTTTCCTTTGCGTATATAATATACGGACTTTCGATTGTTTTTCTTATAGGGGTACTCTTTTTCGGCACTGAAATTAAAGGTGCAAAATCGTGGTTTCAGATAGGATCTTTTGCTTTCCAGCCAGCTGAATTTGCTAAAGTAGCTACCGCTTTGGGAGTTGCCAGATATGTCAGCTCCTTTTCCTTTAAAATAACAAAAATAAAAAACATCCTGATTCTTGGCGCTATTTTTTTATTTCCTGTTGGTCTTATATTCCTTCAGAACGATACAGGATCAGCTCTGGTATTTTCTGTATTTCTATTGGTTTTATACAGGGAAGGTTTGTCAGGAATTATTCTGTTCTTTGTTTTACTAGTATCTGCTGTTTTTATACTGACCCTGATTTTAAATATAATTCAAGTAATTTTTATTCTTACCATTTTATCACTCATTATTGTTTATATAATTTGTCCTCAGAAACTTTATACATACGTTAAGGCTGTTACAATGTATCTGCTTATTTTTTGTATTGTATGGCTGGGAAACTATCTTTTTAAATTTAATTTTTCATCCACACAGCTTTTACTTTTCGCAACTTTTATTTCATCATTGATTTTTGCTATTTATTCTTTTATATACAAACTATATCAGATTCTGATTGTGATAGGAATTTACTTCGCTTTGTGCACATTCTCCGTTTCTACTAATTATGTATTTAACAATATTTTTGAGCCTCATCAGCAGGACAGAATTAATGAATTACTGGGTATTAAATATGACCCTCTGGGCATGGGATATAATGTTAATCAGTCAAAAATAGCCATAGGATCAGGAGGATTTTTAGGAAAAGGATTTTTAAACGGAACACAGACAAAATTTGATTTTGTTCCGGAACAAAGTACCGATTTTATTTTCTGTACTGTAGGTGAAGAATGGGGATTTATTGGATCTACTGTTGTCCTGCTTTTATTTACATGGCTATTATTAAGATTAATCTATCTGGCAGAAAGGCAGCGATCTATTTTTAGTCGTATCTATGGATATAGTGTGGCGTGTATTCTGTTTTTCCATCTAAGCATCAATATTGGTATGACTATTGGTCTCGCTCCTGTTATAGGAATTCCATTGCCTTTTTTCAGCTACGGAGGATCATCGTTATGGTCCTTTACAATTTTGCTGTTTGTTTTTATACGACTTGATATCAGTCATATGGAGAGACTTAGTTCTTAGCAAAATAAAGAGGAGAAATTAATTTCTCCTCTTTATTTTGAATTCTTTATAATCTTTTTCTAATTGCTTTTGTTTCTTCTTCGTATCCAGGTTTGTTAAGAAGAGCAAACATATTTTTCTTATATGCCTCTACTCCCGGTTGATCAAATGGATTAATACCCAGAGTATATCCACTAAGTCCACAAGCCTTTTCGAAGAAATAAATCAAATGTCCAAGTCCTGATTCATCAAGTTTTGGAATACTAATCTTAATATTAGGAACACCACCATCTACATGAGCTATCATTGTTCCCAGTTCTGCCATCTTATTTACTTCATCAACACGTTTTCCGGCTAAAAAGTTCAGTCCGTCAAGATTTTCATCATCCTGTGGAATTACAACCTTATTATCCGGAGTTTCTACTGAAATAACAGTCTCAAATAATATTCTTTCACCCTGCTGTATATACTGACCCATAGAATGGAGATCAGAAGTAAAATCTACACTGGCGGGGAAAAGACCTTTCCCTTCTTTTCCTTCACTCTCTCCGTACAGCTGTTTCCACCATTCCGAGAAGAAATGAAGTTTAGGATTAAAATTTACCAGAATTTCAATATGCTTACCATTTTTATATAACTCATTACGAACAGCTGCATACTGTGCAGGAAGATTCTTTTCAAAAGGAACATCAGTGCCTGATGCTTTCTCCATTTCCACAGCTCCTTTAACAAGTGCCCTTATATCAAATCCTGCTACAGCAATAGACAATAATCCTACAGGAGTTAACACCGAATAACGTCCGCCAATATCATCAGAAATAACAAATGTTTTATATCCTTCAGCGGTGGCCAATTTACGCAGAGCTCCGCGTTTTTTATCAGTAATGGCAATAATTCTTGACCTGGATTCTTCCTTGCCGTATTTCTCTTCCATATCCTGTCTCAGCAAACGGAAAGCAATAGAAGGCTCCGTAGTTGTACCTGATTTGGAAATCATAGCCATCGCATATTCTTTATCTTTTAAAAGCTGACGAAGTTCAAACAAATAATCCTCACCAATATTTTGTCCGGCAAAAAGAACAATAGGTTTATGGTTATTCTTTAATTGAGAAAAATTATCAGACAATGCTTCAATTACGGCTTTTGCACCAAGATAAGAACCTCCTATTCCGATAACGATAAATATATCAATCTTTTTATCATTAAGAAGATTTGCTGTCTCTTCATAATCAGAAAATTCATTTTCTGAAATAGAAGAAGGAAGATGATTCCATCCTAAAAAATCACATCCTTTTCCGGTACCTTTTTCCAGTGCTTCATTATTTTTTCCCATCAGTGAAGCATATTTATTTACTGCCTCCTCTGAAATAAATCCGAATGTTTTTTCGGTATTCAATAAAATGTTTTCCATATGTCTAATCTTTTAATTTATTATAATATTTTGAAAATATCTTTAATTTAAATGTTAAGTTCTGGTCAACCACCCGGATGCAAAAATTCCCTTATTTTAATTTTTCAACCAGATCATTAATTACTATTGCAGGATCTGTTTTATCATATAAAATTTCGTAAACAGCATCACATATAGGTAAATCTACATTATATTTTTCATTAATTTTATGAATACTTTTTGTAGCATAATATCCTTCTGCAATCATAGGCATTTCAAGCTGGGCAGATGTGATGCTATATCCTTTACCTATCATTGTTCCAAAAACACGATTTCTTGAAAACTGAGAATATGCAGTCACAAGAAGATCACCCAGATAAACAGGATTACTGATATCCCTGACTATAGGATAAGCTTTATCCACAAATCTTTCAATTTCATTAATCGCATTTGAAATCAAAATAGCCTGAAAATTATCTCCGTAATCCAAACCATGAACAATTCCTGAGGCAATGGCAATAATATTTTTCAGTACGGAAGAATACTCCATTCCGGTAATATCATCCGAAACTCTTACCTTAATATAATCACATTCCAGAATAGATGCGAAATCACGGGCCGTTGGTAAATCTTTGCAGGCAATTGTTAAAAAAGAAAGACGTTCCAGTGCAACTTCTTCTGCATGGCAAGGACCAACAATAGCACAAAATCGATTATATGGAACATTAAACTTTTTGTGTAAATATTGTCCGGGAATCTGATTAGTTTCAGGAATAACGCCCTTAACGGCAGAGACAATAATCTTTTTACTAATATCCTCCTTTAATCCAGAAAGACTCTGATGAATAAAAGCAGAGGGGATAGCAAGTAAAATAATATCAGATCGTTTTACAATTTCGTTAACGTCGGTATAAAAATTAATTTTAGATGTATCAAATTTTACAGCACGCAAATAATTTGGATTATGATGGTAACGTTTAAATAGTTCTATATTTTCAGATTTACGAAAATACCAATTTATATGCTTTTCCTTGTTTAATATTATTTTTGCCAGCGCTGTTGCCCAGCTACCGCTTCCAATTATTCCTATTCTTTTTTTCATCGTTTAAAATATCGGATTAAGAAAGCCATTGTATTACATCATCCATCGCAGGATTCTTTAGTCCCAATTTATTTTTCTTATTATATCCACAGATATCATTAAAAAATTTTCCTGGTTTTATCTCCTTTAAAGATTGTACTTTTTTTATACCCATCTCTTTTATAACTTTTATCCATTCAGGAGGAATCCCAAGTGCTTCAAACAAATCATCTCCATCGTCTTTAGGTGCTTTCTTCTCAGGTTTCATCTGAGGGAAAAACAAAACATCCTGAATAGACGTACTATTAGTCATAAGCATTGCCAAACGGTCAATTCCAATTCCCATTCCTGACGTAGGAGGCATTCCATATTCCAAAGCTCTTAGAAAATCATGATCAATAAACATCGCCTCATCATCACCCTTTGCAGAAAGACCCAGTTGATATTCAAAACGTTCTCTCTGATCAATAGGATCATTCAGCTCGGAATAAGCATTTGCAAGTTCCTTACCATTAACCATAAGTTCGAAACGCTCTGTAAGACCAGGTTTCGTGCGGTGTTTCTTTGTAAGAGGAGACATCTCCTTGGGATAGTCAGTAATAAATGTAGGCTGAATATATGTTCCTTCACATTTAGCTCCAAAAATCTCATCGATTAATTTACCTGTTCCCATCGAAGGATCAACCTCAATTTCCAGTTTTTTGCATATTTCCCGAAGTTCATCCTCCGACTTGCCCTCAATATCAAAACCGGTATGATCAAGAATAGATTGCTGCATAGTTATACGGGGATAAGGACGTTTAAAATCAATCTCGTTCTCTCCCATCGATAAAAGCGTCTTACCATATAAAGTAGTAGCAATAAGTTCAAGCATTTCCTCTGTAAAATTCATCATCCAGTTATAATCCTTGTAAGCCACATAAATTTCCATGACAGTAAATTCAGGATTATGTGTTCTATCCATTCCCTCATTACGAAAATCCTTGGCAAACTCATATACACCATCAAATCCTCCTACAATAAGTCTCTTAAGATACAGTTCATCAGCTATCCTAAGATAAAGAGGAATATTTAAAGAATTATGGTGAGTAATAAAAGGTCTTGCTGCTGCACCTCCGGGTATTGACTGAAG
>Ga0172377_10005134_pt1 | contig 13448 bp, 9 predicted proteins | sample Pumphouse3metaG_FD_119749 | JGI IMG/M metagenome (GOLD analysis project Ga0172377, IMG submission 119749) | Leachate microbial communities from a municipal landfill in Southern Ontario, Canada - Pumphouse #3 metaG | ecosystem: Engineered > Solid waste > Landfill > Unclassified | place: Canada... | reverse complement strand
TGGAATCATGAATCTTAACTGCCAAAAGTATAAACTGAAATACATAGGCATAGATGATAGCTAAGATACTATCATTAAGTTCATTATCAAAAGAGTGACTCGATATTTTGGGGGAATGCCAGAAACCAAACACAGACACCCACCCATTTTTATGAGAGCCTGACTATGCTCTGATCGATGTTTGCTATCTGATCATGTGCGCTCGGATAGCATACCGACAGCCACGTAATAATTTGAGTCCCATAGGGACGGCACTTTAGATAGCATACCAACTGCAGCACAATATGTTGAGTCCTGTAGGGACGACATTTCAGATAGCATCCGTCAGTTACACAATAGCTTGAGTCCCATAGGGACGGCATTTTAAGCATCAAACCAATTGCAGCACATTATGTTGAGTCATGTGGAGACGGTATTTCAGATAAGTTGAGTCTCAAACGTTGGTGTAAATTCCAACTCATTGTTTCTCATATTCTATAAAGTCTGTCAGCAAGTCTTGCCATCATCTACTCTTACTATATGCTTAATGTTTCTAAATCAACCAGCGATTACAAACTATTCTCTGTACCGTTATTGCGTCAAGCACTTTCTTTCCCATAGATATAGCTTACTCGTCCTAACTTATCAAACCCTATGTTTTTTGAGTTCCATCATCACTACCCGCTTTGCTCCTCCCGCATTACCTGCACTGTATATGCCCTGTAAATATGCGTATTTTTTATTGCTATCTCCACGTCATCTCCACGAGATCTAACGGGGAGGATAGCTGGGATAAGCAGAACATGGCTGCGGCTCACTATCTTATCTGGCAGACTATTAGGAATATGGCAAATTGATGTTTTCCCACAAAAATCTGCGATTATTGCTTACAATAATAGTCTGATAGGGGAAACCAACTCTTGTATTTCCGCCCGAACCTGGTAACCATCACTTTTCCATAACTTGCTTCTCCAATTTTTTCTGAAGGCGGTTTATGCGCTTTTGCAGCTCTGAGAGCAGCCTGGAATTCTGCATATAGCGGCCTTGCTCCAGGCTCAGAATTCTTTGGCTGAGGGTCAGGGCCTGAGCGAAATCTTTTTGTCTTTCCAGGATTTTCGCTGTTTCCAGCATAGAGGGCGGGTGCTGGAGCTCTGCCCCTATCTGGTATGTAGCCAGGGCTTGCTCCATATCCTTTTCTCTTTTGAAGATAGTGCCCAATTCATAGAGAGCCTCCGGAATCACAAGAGTTTGGGACAGCATATCGAGCAATATGCGTTTGGCCATTTCCGGCTGCTTCTGGCTCAAATACAGCCTGGCCAGGGCATGATAATCGATGCGGGGGTCCAGGCCACTCTCCGGCGGATATTTGCAGCTATCACAGATGAGGGTAAAAAGCGCTGCCGTATGCAGGATGTCGTGATGATTGTGCACAAAGATGCGTTTGATCAGCTCGGTTTCTCCGGTGGTGAGATAGTGAAAATAGGTTTGAGGGATATCGCCACCCGCCATATCCAGCTCTTGATCGCGGATATGGCCCAAAACGTAATATTCGATGGTTTCCAGGGCGCAGGAGGGCAATTTACGCTTCCACAGCCTTCTGGCGATGTGCAGCAGGTCCAGGTGCTGCATCTGCCTGAGATTCAGCCAGATCTGATGATATAGCAGCCGGGATTCCAGCACCGGCACATCAAAGCTTTTGCCATTGAAAGTTATCAAGAGGCAGCGGCTTTCACAAAGCTGGCGCAGACGGTCAAAGCTGTGTTCTTCCGCATCGGGATCGGGCAGAAAGATCTGCTCCACAAAGAACTCTCCATCCTGGTAATAGCCCAGGCCGATCATGATGGCCACAGTTTGCCCGCGCCCCAGGCCGGTGGTCTCCAAATCCAGCACCAGGATGTCCTCGGGGACGAAGTTTTGAACAGTATCAAGCTTTGCCCAGGAGAGAATTAGCTCTGGAATATACTTTGGATACAGCGGAAGATTGTCGATTTTGGTAAACATGGGATAGCTTTCCCGGGTGATAAATACGGGGTCATCCGAATGGGCAGAAAATTCCCCTTTTATCTTCCGGCTGAGGCTTTCGTGCAAAAGCTCTTTGATCTCTGCAGCATAAAGCTGCCGGTCGTCATCCATATCCATCTTTTATACCAAAAAAGGGGCGAAGTTTCCTCGCCCCATATCTGTACTGCCAAAGCCAGAATAGCCTGGCAGAATCTATTGCATTATGCTCTGTTATACGATATGCCCTTTACCCACACCGCGTACTTTGCAGCCCAGGCATTTGTATTTATTGATTGTAGCGTCATCCAGGAAGTTTGAGCAATCTATGATGAGAGGCCGGGTCTTACACATATCGACCAGTTCTTTGGGTTCTATGTTCTTGTATTGATCATGTCCCACGGCAAAGATCACCACCTGAGCACCTTCCAGGATTGCAGGCAGGTCTTTTTCCACAGTTACTTCTTCCAGCTCGTCCCAATGCTCCACATAAGGATCGTGCGCTCGCACCCGGGCCAGGTCTTTGCGCAGAAATTCCACCAAAGTCTTGGAGGGACTGTGGCGCGTATCACCCACATTTTCCAGATAGCTCACGCCCAGGAGGGTGATTTTGAGGTTTTTGACCTCGTTATATTCCTTTTTGATCAGATCAATGGTGTGCAAAGGCATGGTATCGTTGATATTCACGCTGTTAATCGCCACCGTTAGTTCGCCGGGAAGATCAAAGAGAGCGCCCATAGCCCAATTTGCCAGGACAGGGTCCTTGGTCAGGCAATATCCACCCACACCCAAAGAGGGGCGCAGAAGGTTGTCATGAGTGCCTTTGCGTTTGCGGATCGCATCGCGGACTTTGAAGATGTCCACTCCGATCTGCTCGGCAAAACGCGCCCATTCCAATGTAAGGGCAATATTGGTGGCACGATAGCTATTTTCCATGGTCTTAGAAAGCTCGGAAGCATTGGTGCTGTCCAACTGCGTAAGGGGAAATTCTTCCACGTTCAGCACATCAGAGAGAAATTCACGGCACATATCGATACTCTTTTGGTTTACGCCAGAGAATACACGCCAGAAATCGCGGATGGAGGCTACATATTTCGAGCCGGGCATCACCCGTTCGTAAGAATGTGCTACCAAAGGAGGATTTTGGGTGACATCAATACCGCGCTTGGTAAATTCTTCTTCCAAAATGGGTTTGACCACTTTTTCACAGGTTCCCGGAGGCACGGTGGTCTCTACCAAAACCATGCATTCAGGATTGATGTGCTTGCCCAGCATGCGGATTCCTTCTCTGAAAGCGGTGATATCGCAATAGCCTTTTTCGGCCTGACCAAAAGCAGGCTTGGTGGCATCCAGCTGGATATCCACCACCACGATATCCACCAGGCCATACACGCTGTCTTCACTGGTGGCGCGGAAGTTCTTCTTTTCCACTACTGTGCGTTGAAAGATTTCAGGCACTTCAGGATCGGAGGAGCTCACCGGAGTCTCGCCGGCATTGATCACCGGGACCTTCCAGAAAGAGCGCTTGGAGGGGCGTTGATGTCCGTGTACGTAGTAAATGGGATTGCCGTCATTATCTGTAGCATCGGCTACTACTGCAGCCATTACGCAGCCTACAAAGCCCAGACCTTGCACGGCAACGATCTTTCTGCCTTTGGCGCGCTGTTCTTTGGTAATTTTAACTAAAAGTTCTCGTTCCTTAGCGTTATCTTCTTCGGTGGGGAGAGGGAACTCTCTGCCATCGGGAGCGATAGATGTCTTTAACATATTCTAATTTCTCCTTAAAGACTATTTTTTAAGCCTAACTATTATGATTTTACAAGGGGGAATACTGTCAAGAACTTTCTGCAGTCTGGGGGGTTCAATGAGCCCGGAAAAGCCTGGCTACAGGCCGCAAAAGCAGCTGCTCAAAGCTCAATACATCGGCATTTTCCAAAGGGATTCTTTGCCAGAGAGCATTCTGCCGGCGGTTGTCACAAATGCGGTAGCGGAAGCCCAGAGCGGCTTTAAGATTCATATCACGGCAGAGCTTAGGGATCAGGTCTGCACTGCACTGGCGTCCATAAGGAAAGGCAAAGAACGGGGCCGGACGGTGGATATAGCGTGATAACTGCGTTTGATTTTGCTTGATTTCGGCTCGCATCTGGGGATAGCTGAGTCGGCTGAAATCGGCATGGCTGTGGCTATGGAGGGCAAATTCAGCTCCGTTGTTCTCCAAATCCCGCATCTGCTCTGCGCTCAGAAAGGGCTTCGTGCGCTGCAGATATTCAGTTTGAGTCTCGGGGCAAAAGAGCTCCCAGAGCAGGTCCATCAGCTTGTCCTTCTTGCTGTCTGCCACGCTGAAAAGCCTTTGGCTGAGAGTGCCTTCCTCGCAAATGCAAAAGCGGGAGCCCAGTTTGGCAAGAGCGTCTTGCAGCTGATCTTCCGTGCTATTTTTCCGAATCTGGATAAGTTTATGATTCCAGGCCAGAGCTTTGTTATCCAGGCATTTACCTATCACAAACAGGGTGAGTGGGATGCCACAATCCTTTGCTATAGGCAGCACTGTTTCGTGATTGCAGGCCAGGCCGTCATCGCTGCTAAGGCTGATGCTGAGCTCTCTATCTGACCCCGCTTTTTGATAGGCCTCACTCAAGGAACAAAAGCGAAAGCCCAGTTTTTGAAAGCCCTGCACCGCTTGCAATAGCTCTTCGCTTTGCATTCCCTGCGGATAAAACTCGGCTCCAGCCTCGCCCACCCGGTGATAGTAAAGCAGCAAATGCGAGCCCCTGAGCGGGAAAAGACTGAGCGATTTAAAAAGCACCGTCGCCATCCTGCACCACTTTCCCGCTTTCAAGCCTTTGTAAAGCAGGCGAAATCAGCACTGACATCTGGTATGATTTGGTGTAAAAACGGGGGAACCGCTGCCGCTGCATCAAGGAATTAAAGCCGGGATGCTGACTGTAGATCACCTGGATATCATTGTATAATACCACTTTGCCCAGCCAGGTCATGAACTGCTTCTCATAGCCGCTTTTCAGATAGAAGAAGGGCAGCTTCAAGATATTATCTGAGATCACGAGATTCAGATAGCCGATCATTTCGCCGTCATGCATTAGTTTCAGATTGAAGCTCTGATGAGAGTAACCCAGATTGCCAAAATAGGTCTTGCGCACGGGCTTGATTCCCCTGAGGCGGGGGGAGTAAATCAGGTTCTTACTCCGCCACTCAAAATCTTCCCGGCTATGAAGGGTAAAATCCTGCTGCCAATGCTCCTGCAAAAAGCTCAGGGATTCTAAGTCCAGCTGATTCAAATACTCAAGCTCCAGCTGGCAAGTCTGACGGCCTTTCAGCCAGGAGCGTAGTTTGAGTTTATACACCGCAGCCAGAATAGCTTGTCCCAAGGGCAGAATAGCTTTCATTAGAGGATTCAGAAGGCCAAAATCTTTCAGAACAGCGGCATTGAGATTGCCCAGATAAAAGCTCCGCTCCCGCTGAGTGTAGCTCTTCATCTGGTGGTGTTTCAACATCTTACCAAAAGATATGGGGGTACCAGAATTGATCGCTATATGCTCATTGATTTCAAAAGCCTTGTGGATCAGCTCATCGCTAAGGCCCGTGCCTCTATAGCTGGGATGCACCCACCAGCAGCTGAGCCAATTGATCTTTTGCCGGCGACCTTCCAGACACACATAATCCGGCAGCAAGCCCAGATAGCCGATGATTCCCTGATCCGAGCGAGCAAAAAGCCACAGGACATCATCCTCTTCTGCATTGGGATTGGCCAGATACTGCTGCAGCTTGATGCGTCCAAAGGGAAGAGAGGGATCGCACCAGAAGCTGAAATCGCCCTGCAGCTCACCCAATCTGTCCTTGCTAAAAGATTCTATGTGGTAAGCTTTCATAATTGGATTCCTTCCTCAATTCCAGCCGAAGATTTGTGGCTTCTGCCTTCAGTATCAGCTTTTGGGCTTGGCAGCGATGCTCACCATCTTACCCGGAATCACGATGACCTTCTTGATCTCAAAACCTTCCAGAGCGCGGACTACATTCTCCACTTCCAGAGCCATTTCCTGCAAAAGCCCGGTATCGATATCCGGCGCTACTTCCAGCTTGCCTCTGATCTTGCCATTCACCTGTATCACATACGTGAGCGTGTCTTGCACCAGGTATTTCTCTTCATAGGATGGCAGGCCGCTTTCGTGCAGCAATCTCTCATGCCCCATCATCTGCCAAAGCTCTTCCGCTATATGCGGAGCAAAGGGATACAGAAGCTGGGCAATGATGCTGCAGGCCTGGGCATAAACAGCCAGTTCAGCACCGTTTAGCTTATCTATAGTCTTGATGGCCACACAGTGATTCAGGTGCTCCATCACTGCGGCGATGGCGGTATTGTATTGCATGCGTTGCAGAGAGTCCTCAAGCCATCTCTGGATGCAGTGGTGAGTGCTAAAACGCAAGTCCTTCAATTCCGGCGAGAGCTCGCCTGATATCTGCTCAGCTTGTAGGCCTTTTTGGATCGCGGACAGATTACCCTGGATCAGGCGGTAGGTTCTACTGAGGAACCTATAGGCGCCCATCAGCGCTTCATCGTTCCATTCCACATCCTTTTCCGGAGGGGAAGCAAAGAGCAGATAGACCCGCAAAGTGTCCGAACCAAAGCGATCTACGATGTATTGAGGGTCCACCGTATTGCCCTTGGACTTGCTCATCTTGGCGCCATCTTTGAGCACCATGCCTTGAGTGAGCAGACGGGCAAAGGGTTCATTGCCTTTCACCCAGCCCATGTCCCGCATAAATTTGTAGAAAAAGCGGGCATACAAAAGGTGCATACAGGCGTGCTCGATCCCCCCGATGTATTGATCCACCGGCAGCCAGTAATCCGCTTTGGCGGGGTCAAAAGGCAGGTCCTGATTGTGCGCATCCGTGTAGCGGGCATAATACCAGGAAGAATCCACAAAGGTATCCATGGTATCGGTCTCCCGGCGGGCATCTTCACCGCAAACGGGACACTTTACATTCAGCCAATCCGGCACACTGAGCAAAGGATTGGAGGTGGTCTGCCCCACCTGCACTTCATCCGGCAAAAGCACCGGCAAATCCTCATCCGGAACGGGGACAATGCCGCAGCTCGGGCAGTGGATCATAGGAATGGGATTGCCCCAATAGCGCTGCCGGGAAATGCCCCAATCTCGCAGTCTGTAAGTAGTGGTTCCCACCCCCCAGCCTTTTTCTTCCACCCAGCGTGTGATAGCGGCTTGGGCGGCTTCGCTGTCCTGACCATCAAAATGAGCAGAAGCGCTCATGATACCGGGCTCGATATAGGCCTCGGTCATCTCTTCCAATTTCAGAGAGTTATCCTGATTCTGAATCACAATCTTGATGGGGATATCGTATTTCCTGGCAAAGTCAAAATCACGCTGATCGTGCGCCGGAACTGCCATCACAGCCCCCGTGCCATAATCCATCAGCACGTAATTTGTGATCCAGATCTGCACCTTCTCACCATTTAAGGGATTGATGCAATAGCGGCCGCTAAACACACCTTCTTTCACGCTTTCGGCGCTGGAGCGCAGCATTTTATCTTCGTTCATGACCTTTTTGCAGAAGCTTTGCAATATGCTGTTATCCGGCTCTTTGGCCAACCAGGTCTGCACCAGCGGATGCTCCGGAGGCAGTGCCATGAAGGTAACGCCAAATATGGTATCCGGACGGGTGGTAAAGATCGGAATCTTTTCAAGGCTGCCTTCCAGGATAAAATCGATGCGGGCACCTTCGCTTTTGCCAATCCAATACTTTTGCATGGTCATCACCCGCTCCGGCCACTGAATCACATCCGAAAAATCAAGCAATTCCTCAGCATAATCCGTGATCCTAAAATACCATTGGTCCAGTTCTTTTTGGATCACTTCAGAGCCACAGCGCCAGCAGGCATCGTCTTCCACCTGTTCATTGGCCAGGACCGTCACGCAGGTTTCACACCAATTTTGAAAGCTCTTTTTGCGGTAAACCAAGCCCTTCTCATACATCTTCAGGAAGATATACTGCCCCCAATGATAATAATCCGGACGGCAGGTGCTGACCTCGCGCTCCCAATCCAGGAAAAAGCCCATGCCATCGAACTGCTTACGCATATCGGCAATGTGCTCTTCGGTGGTGATCTTGGGATGAGAATTGTGGGTAATGGCATAGTTTTCCGCAGGCATGCCAAAGGAATCATAACCCATGGGCTGCAAGACGTTATAGCCCTCCATCATCTTCAAGCGCGTGATGGCATCACCGATGGCATAATTTGAGGCATGACCGATATGAAGAACCCCGGAAGGATAAGGAAACATCGATAGCACATAGTACTTGGGTCGGTCCGAAAAGTCCTGAGCGTTGGCAATCCGGCGCTGCCGCCAGACCTGCTGCCACTTTCTTTCAATCTCTGCAAAAAGGTAATCCATTACTGTTCTCCATGCGGATGATCCGCCTATATTATTTTATAGTATAGCTTTGCAAGGTCTATAGAAGGGGAGCTTTTGTCAAGGGGTTTTTTTGGGGTTATTCCCCTCAGGGGTTTATAGGGCACTCATAGAACGCAGATTGGATCGATTGAATGGATTGAGACGATTTTTGATAGAACGCGGATTGGGAGGATCGGGCGGATATGCACAGATTTTTGATGGAACGCGGATTGGGCAGATCGGGCGGATATGCACAGATTATATTGGGGAGAGCAACTTGCTTGTATATAATGACTCTTTTCAAGATAATATACATTATTTGAAAGACGATTAGACCAAGTTTCATTAAATACAAAGAATCCGCTTTCCTTGAAAGACTTTAGGAATACCGACAATCCACCCTCCTTGAAAGACTTTAGAAATACCGATAATCTACCCTCCTTGAAAGACTTTAGAAATACCGATAATCTACCCTCCTTGAAAGACTTTAGAAATACCGATAATCTACCCCCCTTGAAAGACTTTAGGTGCCGGTTTCAACCGGCACATCGCGGGGCAGCTGTCCGGCCAAGACTTTTCCTGGCCTTTTAAGGCCAGGCACACGGACCTATATTTCTGAATTTACGATGCATTATACAGGCGCACTACGAATTGAGCTCTATCTGATTATACATTAGGGAGAGAGAGAGAGAGAGAGAGAGAAACAATACCGCAAGCTTTAGCTATCACCGGGATATACCTTGAAAGGGCATAGACTCGCTATCTGTCCCTTTCGCTGCCAAATCAAAACCGCTCAGGGAAATAGAAAATATAGCTGCGGATGCCCCGCCTTCAAAGGCGGGGAAAAAGTCTTGTCGCGCGTGTTAGTTAAGTGAATGGCGGCTAAAGCCACCAGCTAAAGTCTTTCAAGGCAAAACAAAGATATACGCTTTCTCGCATCTTATCTATGATAAATATTGCTTGCCTTTTTCTTTAGCTCAGCATCTATAGCTGTCTTTCATCTAATATCATAAAAACTGGTTCAGCCTTCATCTTGAGCCAGCATCAATAGATTTCGCTTGATTCTCTCCTCCAAGCCTCTCTTCCCACTATCTTTGAACTTGCAGCTAATTCGTTTTTAACTCGAATCCACTCGAGGCTTCGAGTCAGCTCGAGTTAAAAACGAATTGAAATCAAATGTATGGCAAAGGGCTGATGCAGCCTGAATGGTCATGCCTTTCTGCCCTGATCAATTGTGTTCGCTATGCATTTTTTAAAAAGAGGCTGCAGAAAGCCACGATATTATGACGCAGTAAAGCTATTCACAAGTAATCATTTTTGCTGTGTATGAGCTCCTGAGATGACTATAATGGCAATTCTATATTACCGTGATCCCGATTTTGAAGCGAATGTTGCAAATCTGAAAAACGAGATACCTGGACATCTGCAATGGCTAACATCATATCTTTAATTGCTATTATAGACATTAGAACTCGATTTTTTGGGGGAATACCTTACAACCACAGGACAGACAAAGAAGATGCACTTCGAAGGATAAAGAACGCAATGCCTCCACTAAATGAGCTCGATAAGAACTTTCGTAGCAAATACGTAAATACTCTGAAATTTATCGAAACAGCTATTGATTATAATATGCTTAGTGTCTGAGGACTGCTCCATCCTAAACAACTGATCCTATCCCCTCTACCTATCCCTCAACTTCTCCCACCACGCTATCCGTTTAGCGATATCCTTTTCAAAGCCAAATTCGCCGGGTTCATAATAGACCTGCTCCTGCATTTGCTCTGGAAAATACTTCTCATAGTGGTATTTATGTTCGGAATCGTGGTCGTATTTATAGCCTTTGCCATAGTCCAGGTCTTTCATCAGCTTAGTGGGGGCATTGCGGATATTCAGCGGAGCTCCGTAGTGGCTGGTTTTACGGGCATCTTCGGCAGCGGCGCCGTAGGCCTTATAGAGGCTATTGCTCTTGGGTGCTGTAGCCAGATAGACCGCAGCTTGGGCCAGGGCATTGCTGGCTTCCGGCATACCGATGAAGAGCAGGGCATCCTTGGCGGCCAGAGCTTGAATAAGCGCATTGGGATCTGCCAGGCCGATATCTTCACTGGCAAAGCGGATCATGCGGCGCACCACATAGCGCGGGTCTTCTCCCGCCTCCAGCATGCGCGCCAGCCAGTATAAAGCGGCCTGAGGATCGCTGCCGCGCATAGATTTGTGCAAGGCCGAGATGAGGTTGTAATGCTCCTCACGGTTCTTGTCATAAAACATGGTCTTTTTGGCCAGAGCATTGGCCAGCACCTGAATTTCAGGATGGGGATTTTCTTGCAGATAGCCCTGGATGAGCTCCAGCTCGTTCAGCGCCCGCCGCGCGTCGCCCCCGCTATTTTGCGCCATCCAGCCAATGACCTCTTCATCGATCTTTAGATCTAACTCTTTAAAGCCCCGGCGCAGAATCTCGGCCAGGTCTTCTTCCTGCAAAGCTTCCAATACAAAGACATGGCAACGGGAGAGCAGAGCCGGAATCACTTCGAAGGAAGGGTTTTCCGTGGTGGCTCCGATCAGGATGATAGCCCCGCTTTCCACATATGGCAGGAAGGCATCCTGTTGAGACTTATTGAAACGGTGAATCTCATCGATGAAAAGCAGGCTGCGCTCCCCTGCAGTGCGATGCAGATAATCCGCCTCTTTCATCACCGCTTTCACATCCTTGATGCCGGACATCACCGCACTGAAATGGATAAAGCGCAAGGAAGAAGAGCCTTCGATGATGCGGGCAATGGTGGTTTTCCCGCTACCCGGCGGGCCCCAGAGAATAAAGCTGTGATAGCTATCGGTGGCTATCATCTGCGCCAGCAGGGAATCCGGCGCAGCGAGCTTTTCCTGCCCCTTTAGCTCATCCAATACCTTCGGGCGTAGCTTCTCCGCCAGCGGTGCCTGGCGCGTGCCCAGCTCCTGCTCTTCAAAGAGATCGCTTTGGTTTTCGAGCAAGCTTAATGTTCCATAAAGCCGTCAAGTTCAGAAGAGTCGTACCACTGCAGGATGCCGTGCAGCTTCTCAATCTCGGCAAAAAGCAGTTCTTTGTGCAGCTCTTCTTCCCGGGCAAGCTGTTCTAATAGCGCTTTGGTATCCGCATCTTCACTCTGCTCAGCGAGCTTGAGATAGATGTTTTGGGCCAGTTCTTCGCGAGAGATGGCAAATTCCAGCACAGCTTTGGGGTCGTCCAGCTTGAGGCCTTCCATTTGCATGTCCAGATTTCCGATCAGCTCCAGCTTTTGGCCGGGAAATTCCTTGGCATACAGCCCGCGCACCTTTTGTTCGTGATCAGTTTCATACTGCACCAGCTGATTGTAAAATTGTGCAGTTTCTGCATTATTAAAACTTTTGGCCAGGGCCTTGTAGAGATTCTGGGAACGGATTTCTGCCTCGATGGCGATGCGATAAGCGTCTTTGCGATTCATAATTGTACCTCTTTTTTATGCATTCCGGCGGATAAGCTCCACCGCGTTAATTTTCTTTAGATTGTTTAGGGGAAACAGCACGCTCAGCCAAGTGAGCAGATAGGATACAGCGATTACCAGCAGATAATCCGTAAGCTGCATCTTCACGGGCAGAGTAATGGCCTGATCCAGCTTGACCAGCCCGGTTTTATCCTGTATCACCAGCAGGATGGTGCTGAGGATTATCCCCAGGACTATGCCCATAGTGCAGATCATCATGGCCTGATACATAAAGAGTTTCCTGAGCTCTTCCCCCCTGTAGCCCAAGGCTTTGAGCAAGCCCAGTTCCGACTTTTTCTGACTGATCATTTTCAGCAGATTACCGGTAAGATTGAAGCTGGCAATGATAAACATAAATAGCAAGATCACAAACATCAGGTATTTTTCAAAGCGGATGGCCCCATACAGCGAGGCATCGAAACTGCTCCAATCCTCGATCTTATATTCCGGAAAAAGCGAACTGAGCCGGGCTTGATGCTGTCGGCTTTTTTGCGGATTCGAGCTGCGGATTTCGATGTAATCCACCTGATGGTCATAAGAATTGAAAGCCTGCACTATAGGCAGCGGCACATAAGAGTAGCTCTGATCATACTCCGGCATTCCGGCGGCAAAGATCGCCTTCACCCTCAGCTTTTTTACCATGGGCATCAGGCCAAAAGGCGTGGGTTGATTAAAGAGCAGCGAGATGAGCTGCACCTCGTCGCCCACATACAGCCCCATTTCCCCGGCCAATCCGGAGCCCAGGGCTATTCCGCCCTCGTTGAAGCTTTCCGGCTGAAGATCACCGGCAAGTATCCCATGCAAAGCATCTTTTTGACTCTGTTGATTCAGCAGAGGACTCACCGCTTTGTGCCGATAGGGATCGATGCCAAAGACCACCGCAGGGGCAGACTTTTGCCCGTTTCTGAGCAGCAATTCGGTGCGGGCCACCGGAGCCGCAGTAAATCCTTGCTCTTCCAGCTTTTGAATGATAGGCTGATAATCCTCAAGCAGGCCGCCTTCCGGCTTTGAAAGCCTTAGTTCCGAAAGAGTTCCGATAATCCTGCCGCTGATGTCCTCCCGAAAGCCATTCATCACCGAACTCACAGTGATCAAAGCCACCACGCCCAGAGTAATGCCAATCAAAGTAAGGATATAATCCCTGCTAATGCCCAGAGCACTCCTACCGGCAAGGTATTTGCGCGCAAGGAAATAGATACTGGCATTCGCTTTCGGTTTCTTCATATCCACATGTTTTTTTAGATAGATAAACAGTCAAGTAAGATTTTTGGCCTGCCCGCATAGTGTAGATAAGCAGGCATTCCTGCGCTCCTGCTCTTCGTCCCGGGAGGGGAATTTCGGAGCTATGACAAGCTCCGATACATAGCCGGATGATGCGATGCTCCACCATAGCTCCATAGGGACGCCATTTTACATGAAAACCGATTTTTGGAGTTTACATGAAAAACCAGCCGGGGATTTGACGTACTGTCCCTATCAGGCGAATTTGCCTTGTTTAAAACAAGCGGTATGTTAGAGATTAGTTTACAGTAATGTGAGACCGAAG
>Ga0172377_10005132_pt1 | contig 13453 bp, 8 predicted proteins | sample Pumphouse3metaG_FD_119749 | JGI IMG/M metagenome (GOLD analysis project Ga0172377, IMG submission 119749) | Leachate microbial communities from a municipal landfill in Southern Ontario, Canada - Pumphouse #3 metaG | ecosystem: Engineered > Solid waste > Landfill > Unclassified | place: Canada... | reverse complement strand
TTCCCCTTTTTATACTTTTTCAAGACCGGTCTAAAACATGAAGCACCGAGTCTTGCTCGGTACATAAGGAGGGGGTTGATAAACAACTCTTTTTTTCTTATCTTTACAGAGTTATGTAAGTTCAAACCTTAGAAAGAGCTTTTTTTTACTATTTTCCCACTATTTCTATGATATCCGTACGTTGTGACATCCTCCCCAACCTAAGAGGATGGGGGACTTCTTTTGACAAAGCTTTTTAAAGTTTTTTTACTTAAAAATATTTTAAAACTTTTTCGGGCCGAACAAAGGCATAAATCAGAGTCGTATCCATTCGGCTATGTCCAAGAAGCAATTTTACGACCTCTAAGGGTACTTCTTTGTCGACTAGTTCCGTAGCATATGTATGGCGCAACAAATGAGGGTGAAAATCGACTTTTACTTTCTCCCCAATGGCATAACACATTTTTCTAATTGTAGAAATACTGCGAGGCACAAAAACTTTTTTAGGATATTTTTTACAATATGCCAAAACATCTTTTGCGAAAGAGCTATTAGTTATTAATGCGTCGCGTTCTTTATCTCCCTTGCCAAGGACACGTATCCACGCCAATGACTTGTCGTCTTTTTCCCATGCCCCATCTTCTGACGCGGGGGAAATATCATCAGTATTGACCAATGTGACTTCTGAAATACGAAGCCCGCCAAATCTCATAAACCCTAAAGCCCAATACTGCCAAAAGTTTTTTTGAGACCGTTTGTTTTGTACTGCTTGCCAAATGCTCCCCCATTCCGCATCACTCAAAGGCCTTGGTAATAAACGAGGAATTTTTCTGCTTTTTATACCACTTTTCATAACAGGGTTATCTTTCCTTGAGCCTGTTTCAACAAGCCATGTAAAATACGAATTTAATGTCGACCGATACAACATCATGGTACGAGGTTTTATATTTTGTAATGATGTGAGAAAAAGCCGTATATGATGAGATGTAGCTTGAGAAATATGTTTTTGGAGTCCTAAAAAAGATTGAAACGAATGAAGTATGGAATGGTATGTCTCAATTGTTCCTTCACTATATCCATTCAGCATCTTTTCGGTTAAAAACTGTTCGCATGAAATATGTTGAAATTGAACAAAAGGGTTTTTTTGTTGTAATGACATGCGTACCCCCCCTTTTTCTCTTACAGTGGTCTTTATTGATATCTTGCCTCTTCTAAAAAATTAACACAAGCACAAGATTGTTCATAAATATTATTTCTACACCATATGTATTGTAGGCCAGATTAATTATCTTATCAACATATCACACTTTTCTGTGTATAGGAAAATTTACGTACATTCCGTGATTAAAATAAAAACGTAGGCTTGTAATATGTTTCAAGGTATATAAAACTTGTATCCTACATAACAGGTCTAGATGTATATGTAGCAAAATCCTACACAAAAACATCACGCTAAAATTCTTAATCAGAGGAGCGAGTATTACAATGTTTAAAAGAGGCCCTATGAGTTTAACAGGTAAATTTAGTTTTATGACGCGACTGTTTTTATCAATGATTGTTGGTATATTTGTGATATTTACTACGTATTTTATATATGGACATATATCAAATATGACATATACAACACGTACAATAGATAGGATATCGTGTCAAAATATCACACAATATATATCTGCGGATTTTGAAAAAATGAAACATGTAGCTACGATAGTATCTGTTTCACCCACACAGGTCAACACACTCCTAGAAGAATATTTTCGGCAAACAGGGACAGATGTCGCGTTACTGTCTCCTTTTGGCGAGGTTATGTTTTCCACAGAAAACATACGTGAAAAGGAAATAGATATCATGACCGTCTCTACAAAACGGGATTTTACTATAAAATCCCCGCTTTTACTTTCGTCTTGTTACGACACACCCCAAATTCGTGTCCCCGTTTTTACCCCATTACAGGATAAAAAAGGATTTTTATATTTTTTGTGGAAACCACAGCATATCATTCCATCGAAAAGTGTCCCGTGGATTAGCAATATAATCTATGCCCCTGACGGGAATCTGGTAACATCCAACCTTTCCTTATCCAATGACGCGATTCCGCTTTCATCCAAAACATCTGTTGCCCTGCGTCCCGGCGCTATAACCACATCTTTTGGGAAAGGATTCTGTACGTCTGTGACATTACCAGACAGAGACGTTTACTGGTGGGTACTCACCATAGCTGAAACACAAGGTATGATTATGGAAAGTTTAAAAAAAATAATTCCTCTTTTGGTTATCATTCCCGTACTTTTACTTCTTATTTTTCTGCCGTTCCGAAAATTAAGAGTTGAAGTGACAGAAGACTTATTATTTATTCGCGATTTAATCCGGGACTATTATCATATGGGAAAAGTCGATGTCCATATTTTTAAAAAAAGCCATTCGTATGAGGCTCGACAGTTAGGGAAAATGTTTTTGGACATGTCCGAACAAATCAATCTTAATATGAATTCTCTCAAAACCCAGGCAGATAGAGATGCCTTAACAGGACTTCCTAATAGGATGGCTATGGAGCGAGAACTGGAAAACAGGATTTCTAAAGAAGAGATGTTCGCAGTTCTTTTTATGGACCTAGATGGTTTTAAGCCCATAAATGATATGCTTGGACATGAAGTTGGAGATATGACACTCCAGTCGGTAGCCAAAAAATTGTTGCTGACGTTTCGTGACAAAGATTTCGTGTGTCGATGGGGCGGCGATGAATTTGTTGTCTGCCTTCATGGAAATGTTGAGGTTGTAGTTCCCAAACTCATCAATAGAATCCGGGGGAAACTTGCCGAGATTAATACAAATGCTATGGCTGGACGTGATGATTTACCTCCTTATAAGGTTGGGGCGTCAATTGGCGTGGCGTTTTTCCCCGAAGATGGAAGCTCTGTTGAATCTCTTATTCACAAGGCTGATGAACGAATGTATCAAGATAAAATGACCCGAAAAGCAGGGCGCTAACATATCAAGGACAAGAAACAGAGGGGGATGTGTACCAATTATGCAATATACTCCTCTGTTTCTTGATTACACTCCCAAATCCATACCACTCAATTCTGATGATGTATTTTCCCTTTCTTTTTGTATATGCACATGTATAATTTTATCTATTTTTGTGTGAACCTTTTCTAATGACATAGAGGAAGGAAGAATCCCTCGTATAACATCGCAAGGAGGGAAACCACAAGGAGGGAAGAAAGACATCTTTAATGGACGAAAAAAGTATTCCAACATTGACACTGATGTATTTGTTACACATGGGGTATGAATCCATACATGTTTGTGTTTCCTATCATATAAAATTCCCGTTGTTCCATTCTTCAATTCTGGAAATTCGTGTTGTGGGAACCCTTTAAAATAAAGCAATACACCTAAGGGGGTCATTATGTTATTTTTTCCTTGGGGAAAACGCTTGACGTCGCCTGCTGAATTTATAAATGACGTTTCTTTTTGTCGTAACGCTGAAGCGATTTTGATTTGCTGTAATAAATGAATGTGCCATACGGTATGGGGCAAACAATAGAAGGTGTTTATTTCATTATTGAATTGCTCTTGATTTTTTTGCTTTAAAAAATTTAAAAATGTATCTCCGAGGAGCTCATATATTGTTTCATATGCAATACCTTTTAATATGGCGTTACTATCAGAAAAAACAGTGGCTATATCGCGAGTTTGTAACCATGCCCGATATGCAGAATATCCTTGCAGATGAGTTTTGCATTCGTGAGAAAACTGTGCACCAAAAAGGTGCAGGAGAGATTCAGCACACGTATGCGCACATGCTGTAATGGAACAGAAATGAGGAGTTATTTGTTGTATTGACGGCGTACTTTGAGGGGAAAACAAAATAGAAAAGCACTTAGTTTTATACCTTGGCATATTTTGCATAGAAAATCCCAAAAAAAATACCGGATATGACTCATTTTCAATACCTTTCGTTTTTATAGCCACATCTTTATTATCATATGGATTGACGAATATGGTTTTTGAAACAGAAAAAACATCGCGCATCGCATATGCGCTTAATATGCCATCAACGCCTGTAGTCGAAACAACGACTATTTTTTGTTTTTTAGACTGAAGAGTAGATATGCTCATATTATGTTCACTTCCTGTTTGTAAATACATACAATATTTTACCTTTGTGTTATAATTCTCTTAAATTTGTCATATTTAAGCTTTTTAATGTTTCCCATATATATTCTTCAAGATAAAAAAGAGGTTGTACACACTTCATGTTGTTCAGATGTATTTTGCTTTCTAACACATTAATACTTCGTGATTGTTTAACAATCGCTATTCGCAATATAGAAAAACACACCGCCACGAAGGTTATATTTCATTACCCTGACACACTTGAGGACATCCCCCTTTTTTATAGTAACAAAAAGACTTTGTATCAAACACCCCTTGCATGTTTTAATATCCCCAAACAACGAGAGAATAATACATTTGATAAAACGTTTTTTGTTGTTGATTTTATTTTTAATAATGAGGACGCAATTACTATAGCCCAAAAGTTGGAAAAATTATTTCCTTATACGCCTGTTATCTTGTTTTTCCCCTATCAAAAATGTGATTATTATTGTTTCTTACAGAATTTGCCCCATAATGTCATGTACGTGTTGGACAAGGATTCCGGATTACGTCGGTGGAACTCTTTTTTCTTTTATTTTTTAGAAAACGGAATGAACCTTTCCCCTAAAGAAATTCGCATAAAAACATTATTTACTGCAGAAGATATGTTTCAGAATGAATCTTTCCTGCATATCCTTAAAAAAGTTTTTAAATTGTACGATTCTTTTTCTCAGCGTGAAGCAGAGGTTTTTCATTTGTGTGGATTTGGCCTGACCAACAAGGAAATGGCAGAACATTTACATGTCACTCCGTCAACAATAAAAAAACATTTATATAACATTAACCGTAAAATCGGAGGGATTGAGCGCCTGAAACTTGTGAGCGCCTCAAATTTATATTTCACATTGTTTGGTACATATGTCAACAAAAATATGTTTACTCGCTCTGCGCAGTGATGGGCGGCGTCTTGCGACGCTCACTTAGAAAACACCCTCCAATCCCCTGATTTAAAAAGCTTTGTTAAAGGGATAGAGGCGGTTCACTCATTCTTGTTTGCTTTTGAATTTTTTTCTTGTTCTTGTTTTTGCTATAGTATTTTTTCTTTGGATACTTTTTTTTAGGCGCATACGATGCTCCGTTAGGGACCGTATATTTCCCCGAGGTCATTGCTTGGCTTTTTTGGAAGGCTGGAGCAATGACTCCTTCTGTCATATTCACGACCACCTTTTGCCATTCTTCCTTGTTTTCAGCTACTTTATCCAGCGTTTCTTCCATATATGCGGTATATCGTGTATCGGCTAATGACGGGCATATTTCACGAGACCACGCAATAACATTATGTCCAACAGGAGTCGTCACTATGTGTTTTTTATTGTCTTTTTGTACATAGTTACGGTTAAAAATAGTTTCAATAGCTGTTGCATATGTTGCCGGACGACCAATTCCCTCTTTTTCCATTTGCTTTAGCAACGTTTCTTCCGTATACAACGCAGGCGGTTGAGTGAATTTTGTCTCAAGTTCCGATTTTCCCGTAGCACTATCCCCCACAGACACTTTTCCAATAATTTCTGTTTCTTTAGATTTTTGCGCAGTCCAATCAATAGACCTAAAGCCTGAAAATATAAGGTTTTTCCCAGAAAGGGAGAGCAAGGATTGTAATTTTTCATTTCCATCAATCCCAAGACATACAGTTGTTTTATGCCATAGTGCCGGTTTTGCTTGTGACCCCGCGAATCGAGACCAAATCATGTGGTATAACTGCCATTCTTTTTGGGTCATTTTTTTCCCTTCTCGCAACAAGGTTTTTTGAATGTTGTCAGGAGAATAATCCTCATTGAAATAATTGGGGTGAATACACTCATGTGCGTCTTGTGTTAACCCTTTATTTTTATACACGTTTTGCTTTTGGGGAAAAAGGTTTGGCCATGCTGTTGTAGCAAAAGCCATAAAATTTTTCCATGTTCCTGGTTCTGTTCGAACAGAGTCTGAACGATGGTATGTAATAGCATGAAATTCCTCAAATAATCGTTGAGCCGCTTTCATTGTCTCTTTGGGAGACATCCCCAACAAGCGCGAACTTGATGCTTGGAGCGTGCTTGTTTTAAATGGGGGTAAAGGACGCTCCTTCATTTCATTCTCCTGTACCGTTGTAACAACAAGTTTGGAATATTTCATGGCTTTGTTTATAAACTCTAAAAGTCGCTCGGCATTTTCTTTATTTTTAAAAGTATTGCTTCGATACACATTACCCTGTGTATCTTTGAGAAGAATGGTATATCGAGGTTCTGGTTTAAAATTTTTAATTTCATTTTCTCTATCCATGACAAGGGATAATACTGCTGTTTGTACTCTCCCCACAGAAATGCCGCGCATACCTAGCGCGTTAGATGCAATAGGGGAGAAAACGTACCCAAGAAACCGGTCGGTACACCGTCGCGCTTTCCATGCGTCAACTAAATTTTCATCAATGGAACGCAAATTGTGCAATGCTTTCTGTATTGCTTCTGGTGTTATAGACGTGAAAGTCATTCTATACATTTCCTGGGGACGCATTGACGGAGTCTGTTGTAACAATAGGTTTTTTACATTCCACGCGATAGCCTCCCCTTCCCTGTCAGGGTCGGAAGCCAAAATCACCTTTGCCCCCTTACATGCTTTTCGTAACCTTGAAACAACGCTATGTTTATTTGGCAATACAGGCATTCCCTCTGGAAACACAACCTGAGGAGGTGTTATAGATGTGACTTCAACACCAATACCGCCCTTCTTAGGGTTTGCTGGAATATCATTAACATGTCCCATTGTGGCCAGAACGCTATAACTTGAGCCAACAATCTTTTGAATGGTTTTTGCTTTTGTTGGAGATTCGACAACAATAATTGTTTTCATATACTAGCGCAGGACACCTGTGACTTTAGTCGTGGGATGAATGCGCTTATTCACCTCCAAATATTTTAGATTTTGCTGTATTGCTACCACCTTTGACAGTACGTTTTACAGACCTATGGACATATCATCCGGCTCTTCTGTTTGAGTGCGAGATGATGTCGTATTTTTTTGCATCCCTTGCGTAAATGGATTTTGGGAAAAATCAAACGGGTTATCCGCTTCTGTCCCATCAACACCATTTTTCACCTCTTGAGTATGAGATACATCCGGGTCCTCAGTGTTCAGAAGGTTTTGTACCTCAAAATACGTTTCCACACCCATTGTCAAACTCATAATATCCATTCCAATGCCATTCAAACCGGTTTGATTCGCGGCGGCAGTAATACTCTGAGCTTCTGCGAGAAGACGAGCTTTCTGGTCTGGGTCAGACAAGTGTTTCATTTTGTCATAAATTTTTCGCATAAAACTGTTTTCACATTCAGTTTTCCCTTCTAATGTATGGAGGCGAGCATACGCCGGCTCATTTTTAAAAAGATTTTGCATAATTGTTGAATTTTGCAGTTTTTCAATTTGTGTCTGGATATTCTGTCCCTGGGTGTACATAGGGTAATGACATTTTGCTTTTAAAAGTCCATCTATGTATGAATTTGCGTCTATTATATTGTTATGGGCGGTATTTAACAGTTCATATGCCTGGCTTAACGCGATTTCTTCCAGTAATGTAGGTTCTGTGCGCTCACCGGAACGAAGACGAATACGGGTTTCTTTTTCTGCAACGTTCATGAGCATTTCAGCGGTCTTAAACTGCTTTAAAGATTCACAATATTTCCTTTGATATTCTTTAAATTGCACCATAGTCTTACGCTCTTCCTCGTTTTTTGACTTTTCAATTTCAGTGTCAATGGCTTCTATTTTTGGAAGATATTGCTCATCGATTTTTTGGAGGACGGCCCACCCCTCTTGCGGAACACTCCTCATTGCCAAGTCCGCGACAACACTGCCCAAAAAGATATCTTGTAAAAAATCCGCTGTATGCGGGGCATGAGTAAAATCTATGAGGTCCTTAGGTTGTCGAAAATTTTTGGGGTCCTGTAAGGATTTATATTCATTATTGAACGCTTCCCTGAACTCCTTGTTTTGCGCTATATCGTTTATCTGTCCTTGTGTGTCATGTAGCGATTTTAAAAGAGAGACAATTGTGGAAACTCTAACATCTGCCATTTTCCCAACCTGCAAGCCTGAACCGCTCTCTATAATTCCATATTTATTATAATTTTGAGAGGTAATCTCAGCCCATATTTCCGTTGAATCTTCTCTCCTAATTTCTCTTGTCGGTGAAAGCATGTTGCGAATGATGTGCGACACACAGGAGGACCTATCATCTTTACGAAGCCGGTCAAAACGTTCCCAGGATGAATATATGCCAAAATTGACCATACTATTCAGGTTTTTCATATACTCATTTGCGTCGTGAGCCATATCATCAATAATAACCTTGTCAGAAGGGTCAATTTTCCCCCCTTTTGAGACTTCTGATAAAATTTCTTCGGGGGAACGTTGCGTAAACTCAAAATGCACGTCTGACAACGAATAGGGAGGGGTATCCTTAGAATCCTGTTCGCCCTCTATATCATGTAATGTAACGTGTGCATCGAAAAAATTAACTTTCCCTGACAAATCCGCAATTTTGCCAATCGAGTCAAGTGTTTTTATGTGGAGCCCCGCTATCTCGGCATTCCCCTCCTCGTCAACGTTGGAAACGCCTAAAACGATTTTGACTGTTTCCTGCCCCATGGAACATAGAGTTGACACAAAATCATGGTAAGCGGGGCTGTTGAGTTTGAGTGTCTTCCCGTTTGCTTCAAGGGATTGAGCCAGGCCTGCGTATGCTTTATGTATGTGCCCTTCGATTGCACTCTGCAGTTTTTGATAATTGTTAATTTGTCCGTTAATGTATTTGCGCATATCAGATGGAGGAACCCCCGCTTGCATCAGAGGTAAAACAGTGGAGAGCATAGCCATGGCAGACGCGCTTGATGACATGTCCTTCGCTTTGACAGAACGGCGCAAAACTTCTATATTCGATATTTTTTCCTTGCCCTTTTTGACGCTCTTGGCCGCCATTGGAGCAACCATCGCGGGGATAACATGAGGAGCCACAAGCCCCATTGCAAGAGGAGGACAGACACACGCAACAATAAACATGGCCAACATCATTTGAGGGTCTGACATGGAGTTAAAGCTGGAATGCGCGAGAGAAGACATTTCCTTAAATAACGTCTCATCAGCCTTAGCCTTTTTCTCTAATGTTTCCCTATTTAGTGTGTTTATCATCCGATTATTTTGGGATTCGTAGTCCGCGACAGCGTTTCCCCACACCTTCATCGTTTCTTGCAAAGCCCAATACGCTTCTTCTTTGTTCGGGCTGAACAGTGCTGGGAAAAGGCCTTCTTGGGACATAAGCATGTTCATGGCCTTTATCATTTTTTCGGACCCTGCTCTGACACCATCTTTTGCTGTCGAATCAGGTCGTGATAAAACATCATATTCCGTTTCCCTGTACTTGACCATAATATCTGTCAGTTTGCGCTGCAGTCCCTGTGTGTCATATTTACGGCAAAGTGCTTCCTGTTTTTCCTGAGACAGGGAACATGGGGGAATAAGACCCTTGAGTGCCAACGAAGGCGTGATATGTATATCGTCAATGTCTATTGAGTCCAATCCATGTTCTTTAACCTCTTTAAGGGGAACATTGGTAACATTGCCGTGTATATCCTTTACGCTGACGGTAACACACGCGTCTCCAATATCAAAAATATTTATAGATTTATGAAATGTATGGCTGTTTAAAGCCAATGCGTTAACCACTTTTTTAATGTTTTCAAGGGGCTGCGTTCCAATATTACGGAACAAAGCCTCGGCCGCTTGAGTCGAGCCAGGAGGGAAAAACTCAAAATGTTTTTCTAGAAAATTATCAGGGGAAATATCTCTGGTCAGGGGTTTCGCTTCGAGAGCCTCCTTAACATTGGGAGATACATTTTTTTCGAGTAATTTTTCTGTGTCTGGGTTCGTCATTTCTTTTGGGGCTTTGTTATCATCTCCCAAATTATCAAATCCAACTGACATTTCATCTTCCAAAGGTTTTTGTGTTTCTTGTATTTTTTGGATGTCAATATCATAATCATAATCCGATTTTTCGTTGTGTTGACGTTTCTCGCGCAAAGCAGATTCTAACGCTGACAATTCTTGCATTTGTCGTTTCTGCCACTGTTCTTGTTCAATAAGTTGGTCGTGTATAGATTGTGTTTGTAGCGCATGTTTCTGGTTTCTTTTTTGTCGTTCTTCTATAGAATTTTGTTGTGTCATAGTATCCACCTCTTTAAAAAACACTTTACATAAAGAATAGCGGAAAATATAAGGATGAAACATTCTTTTTATTTTTTTTACTTCTTGTTAGCGGGGTGCACCCTCGGATATTCTTATCATATCTATGAATATAAAAGGGGAGTGCGTAACGTGGTTTCAACACGTATTGAACCGTGTCAATCACATCAGGAAAATATGACGAAAAAAATTGTTTTGGGCATGCTTGGGACTCAATTTGATGGGGTAGCGATAGGAATTCTTATCGCGAAATTTGTATTATGGTGCTGGACGCATAACTACACGGCCATACTTGACTTCTCGGGGGTCATATATATTGGGGAACATGTTTTTACTGGAACTCAACAGTATTTTTGTGATTATAAAAAATCCCTGAATGGGGAAATTATCATTCGGGGATTATCTGATACATATAAAGAAAGATTTTCTTTTTTTAGCGCTTAGGTTAACGCCATCCCAGCACAAATAATTCCTCAGATACTAACGTTGGGTCATCTCTCCAATTTTTGGGTGCTGGTTCCACTTCTTCATCCGCCATCTCACGATATTTAAGAAACATTTTCTCAGATTCTTCGTTTACACGTTTCATTTTTTCCTCAAGGTCTTGTTCTTGCGTTATTCCTTTAAGTTTAAAATATTTGCGATAGAGGTCGTTTATCTGTCCTTTCGCATATTCAATACTCTCTAAATAACTTTTCTTATATTCTTCCGTCTTTTTGTTTATTCGCTGTACTACGTTCATTATATATAAATAGTCCGCAACCATATCACACGCGTCGCCATATTTTTTTATGTCTTCCTCGCGAAAAGGCAACTTAAGTATTTTTGCCATGTCGGTTATGGGCAAATATAGCTCACATTTTTCTACTTCTTTTAAAACCCATTTCGAAAAGATATTTTTTCGATATTCCAAAAAACGTTTTTGTTCTTCTTCTTTCTGACATTCAGGGACTTCCTTTGGTATATATGCCCATTTTACGTCATGTAGCGTTAATTCTGAATGTATATCACATATGAGCGCGTGGATTTGTTTTTTGTCCTGTTCAGTGCATTCTTCTTCTTTTGAGAGCAAACAAAGACATGTATCCGCCGTATGGTAACGTTCTTCTTTTTGAACCCGTGTTTCCTCATATTCCTTTTCCCCAAGATATTGAATATATTTTTTAAAAGCTTCAGTTAACCATTCTCGGTATATTTCAGGGTGCTCCTTGTCTATGACTCTCATGGGCAGGTTAAGGGCCTGCCTCATAGTTTCATATGAAGCGTCCAGTTTTCCTTCTTTATAATCCTCTATCTTTTGCTGAGTAATTTGGTTTACAGTGTTTTGTTTGCATTGCAGAAAATGTTTTTCTTCCTCTTCTTCCATATTTTTAGGAACAGTTCTTTTTATATACCCGGCCGCAATGTCACCTTGCATTATTATTTGTGTTAGGTTTGTTATAAGGTTTTTTATCTTTTGCCGGTTCTGCTGTGTAAGAGGTTCTTCCTCAATGAGCCGCAAGGTTTCTTTAACCTCTTGATGCCGCAATAAAACCTCCTTTTGTTTTTCCGCATACCTTTGCGCAAGTCGATATCTGTTGTCTTCTATCAGGTACATTCGACAAAATAAAAAGTAATCAAGTTTGAGGTGCCGGTCCTTGTCTGTTATCATGTACTTGCCACGCCTCCAAAATATCGCTTTCGCTATTTTGTCTGCATTCTTACGAACCTCTTGTAGTTCAGCGGCGGTAAGAGGCTGTGTTCTTCTTCCACAAAATTCCGCAAGGGTTTTATAACATGCAGGAAGAAAGGGCCGTATTTGAGCGGCCTTCTCCTCCCACTCGCTTACAGGTATCAGTCGCTTATACGCTCTTAATTCTTTTCCTTTTAGTTTTACATATTCTATTTTAGATTGTATTTCTTGCTCTACGATTTGTAGGGGGGACTTGGTTTGTACCGGTATTTTCTCCGTTTCAAAATATTGTTCAATAGTCATTTTTTTTGTGGGAGTGGACATGTCCGTTTTGTCTTTTGTTGTTTTCGTAAACATTTTTTGGAATATCTTTTTAAACACGTGCGAACACCATCCTCCTTACTTCTTCTGGTATATGATTTACAGTTGTGAATGGACTCTTTTAGTATATCCGTGTTATCCATCCAGGTCTTGAAAACAATCATATACCAAAAGACTCCGCAAGAACAAGTGTGCCTACTACAACATTATTGAAAAAATAGAAAATGATTTTGTACCATTTTTTTGTACCATAAAGGTGGTGGATGTTATTTATTTTTATTCGGGAAATACATATGCTTCCAGAACAGTAGCCGAAAGTTTTACGGCGGATGCTCCTTTTTGCCTGTCGTTTTTTTGGGACGAGAAGGATATGACGCAATCATTACCATCCTTTCGACAGGACGCGTTGTTCGCGCCATCTTATTTGTCGTCATGTCCATTTGACCCTGCATTTGATATCCTTTTAGGAGCCGAACGTGTCTATGATGGCGCACGAACATTCGCGGAAGCGATTGTCCCCGATATCGACATGCAAGTCGCCCATGACCCCATGTGGACATATAATGCCCGGACTCTGTTTTTAAATTTGTATATAGCAGGCGTAGCGGTATGGGAATATGTCCATACACACACTGCTTCCCAAGACGCTCCCCTTCCCTCTTTAACTGACACAATTTTTGGGATGGTGGATGACATGGCTATGACGCGAATGCAAACCACTGAAGCACAATACAGGAATGGAGAACTATCCTATCCATCGTGGTGGAATTTGGTGGGCAAGGATGAAAAAATATTTTTGCGCAACACCGTCCTGGGGGCCCCCCTCAACACCTCTGGGTCGTTACTTGCTGTTGTTAATTCATATACGGGCAGATTCACCAATACATATACAGCAACAAAATGCACTCCCCTTTTCTCTACATACAAGCCATCTCATGTCAAAGTCTTTCTTCCATCAATAAATGCCCAGACATTCAGGGTGCTTTTGTCATGCGCTCTTTTTATATGGGGGCATCGAGCTACAATATGCGTCCATAATGTGTCCGCGTGGGGGCAAAGTTTTATTATGTCATTAAGTGATTTTATGGTGTCTCACCCCTTAAG
>Ga0172377_10005129_pt1 | contig 13456 bp, 14 predicted proteins | sample Pumphouse3metaG_FD_119749 | JGI IMG/M metagenome (GOLD analysis project Ga0172377, IMG submission 119749) | Leachate microbial communities from a municipal landfill in Southern Ontario, Canada - Pumphouse #3 metaG | ecosystem: Engineered > Solid waste > Landfill > Unclassified | place: Canada... | reverse complement strand
GTCCTGCATTTGCGCAAAGCTGAGATAGTAAAACTGGGTATGGAGCTGAAAGCGCCGTTTGAGAATAGTTGGAGCTGTTACGCGGACAACGAGGCCGCCTGCGGGGTCTGCGCCAGCTGCCGCCTGCGCCTGAAAGCCTTTGCCCAGGCGGGCTACAAAGACCCAATCAATTACCGGAAGAGATAATGCAACAAGAAATGGACAAAAAGAACATCCTGATCATCCTCACCGGAGGAACGATTTCGATGACCTCCAAAGGCCCGCTGGGAGTGGTTCCCAGCTCTGAACTGGCCGGGCTGCTGCGCGAATTTCCCCAGCTGAACAGCGTTGCCAAAGTGGAAGTGATGGACCACCTGAATCTGCCCAGTCCTTATATAACGCCCCAAATGATGCTGGACCTGGCCAAACTGATCGACCTGAAGATCATCGATTTTGACGGAGTGGTGATCACCCACGGCACGGACACCCTGGAGGAAACTGCGTTTTTGTGCGATCTGGTGCTCACCACGCGCAAACCGGTGGTTTTCACAGCCGCCATGCGCAGCGGCAGCGACATCGGCCTGGACGGGCCGCGCAACATCATCGGCGCCGTGAGAGTGGCATCGCATCACGATTCCGCCGACAAAGGAGTGCTGGTGGTGATGAACGACGAGATCCACACCGCGCGGGACGTGGTGAAGTCCGACACCGGCAAGGTGGACGCCTTCCGCAGCGTGGGTTACGGCCCCTTGGGCAGCGTGGATCCCGATACGATAGTCTATCACCGCAGCGCGCTATTCCGCGAAAACGTATGGACAGACAAGCTGGACACCGCGGTGGACCTGATCAAAGCGGTGGCCGGCATGGACGGAAAACACATCCAAAGCTCGATCGAGGGCGGCGCCAAGGCCATCGTGATCGAAGCTTTCGGACGCGGAAACCTGCCCCAGAGCCTGATCCCGGATATTCAAGCCGCTTTGGACAAGAACATTTTGGTGGTGATAAGTTCACGCACCTATACCGGCAGAGTGCTTTCCGAATACGGCTATGAAGGCGGCGGCAAGCATCTGGCCGATCTGGGCTGCATCCTGGCCGGCGACCTCAAAGGGGTTAAAGTGCGTTTGAAGCTGATGACCCTGTTTGGCAAATACGGCGATCCGGACGTGGTGAAACGCTTTTTTTTGCAGAGCAGGAATTAGATGAAGAAGATCGCGCTGCTGGGCCCGGCGCCGCCTTTCCGGGGCGGGATCTCGCAGTTCGCGCTGATGCTGGCCCGGGAGTTTCTGAATGAGGGGCACGAAGTGCGGATGTACACTTTCAAGCGGCAGTATCCCAAACTGCTGTTCCCGGGCGGAGAACAGACCACCACTTTTCCCGAGCTGCCAGAGATCCCGGTGGAACAAGTGTTCACACCCTATCTGCCCCAATCCTGGGCTAAGGCGGTGGAGCGCATCCGGGAATTTCAACCCGATCTGTTGATCGCCTCCTATTTCCTGCCCTGGTTCGCGCCCTCCTATGCCTGGATCTGCAAGCGTTTGCCGGATACGCGCAGGATCTGTCTGGCCCACAACATCGACTTCCACGAAAAATGGCCCGGCGCCGATATCCTTTCCAAGAGGTTTTTTCAGCATTGCGAGCGGATCGTGCTGCTCTCGGGAGCATGTTTCGACGATCTGAAGCGGAAAATGCCAGCCAGTATTGCTCAAAAGGGCCTGCTGGGCTTTCATCCCATTTACGACTGTTATGGCGCGGATGGAGAAACACCCGGCACGGATACACCTGCACATCCGACGGCCCTGTTCTTTGGACTGATCAAAGCTTACAAGGGCCTGGACGTGCTGCTCAAAGCCCTCAAACAAGCGCGGATAAGGGTTCCGGACCTCAAGCTGATCATTGCCGGCGAGGTTTACGGCAAGGCGGAAAAGTACGCCAGGCTGATCCGCGAACTGGGGCTGTCGGACGCGGTGGAAACCCGCTTCCATTATATCACGGACGGCGAGATCGCTGAGGTCTTCACGCGGGCCCAGGTTTGCGTGCTTCCCTATAAAAGCGCCACCCAAAGCGGCGTGATCGCCACTTCCTACAGTTTTGGGGTGCCAGTGATCGCCTCCCGAATAGGCGGATTGAGCGAATACATCAGTGAGGGCGAGACCGGGCTGCTGGTTCCGCCCAACGATCCCGAAGCCCTGGCCGCGGCTTTGATCCGCTATTTCGAGCAGGGAATGCTCGAGAGGATGAGCGCCCGGATCCCTGCCTACAGAGAGCAATTTTCCTGGCCGAAGCTGGCCGGGCTGATCCTGGAAGCGTGATGCGAATACTGCTGATCAGCTATTATTTTCCGCCCTGCGGCGGCGCGGCCGTGCAGAGATGGCACAAATGGCTGCCGGAGCTGATGGAGAAAGGGTTTGAGGTAACTGTGCTGACCACTGAGGACGGCGATTATCCGGTGCTGGATCCCAGCCTGACAAAGGAAATTCCGCCGCAGGTGAAGGTTTTGCGCAGCGGCACGCCCAGCACAGCCAGGCTCTGGAAACTGCTGTTCGGCCAGCAAAGCTCTGTGCCCTACGGAGACCTGAGTACAAGCAGAAGCACGGGTTTTTTCCAGAAAGCGCTGATCTGGGCGAGGCTGAACCTGATCATCCCCGACGCCAGGAAATTCTGGAATCCCTCCGCGCTCAAAGCCGCGGAAACTCTGCTGCGTGACCATCCCGTGGACGCGGTGATCACCACCGGGCCGCCCCATTCCACGCATCTGATCGGTCTGGAACTGAAAAAGCGGCACAAGCTGCGCTGGATAGCCGATTGGCGCGATCCCTGGAGCACGGTTTACTATCTGAAGCTGAATCCGCCCTGCGGGCTCAGCCTGCGCCGCCATCGCGCCCTGGAACGCAAAGTGGCAGAAACGGCAGACCTCAACATCGTGGTTTCCCGCCATCTGGCCCGGCAGCTGACCTGAAGGAACAAAGTGGTTATCTACAACGGATACGACGCAAGGAAAAGCGCGTTGGCCAAAAAGGATATGCAGCCGGCAACGGACAGGTTCAGGATCAAGTATGTGGGCAATGTAACCGGGGGTCAGAAACTTGCTGAAAGCCTGGCGCTGATCCGCTCGGCGTTTCCAGAGGGAGGGTATGAGCTGAGCTTTGTTGGCAGCCGCTTGAGCCCCGATCAGCTGAGGATCCTGGCGGAGGAGATCCCGGGAAGCTACATCTACAAAGGCTTTATGCCGCATGAACGGGCTCTGGCAGAGATGGCGGACTGCGAGCTTTTGCTGCTGTTGATCAATTATTACGAAGGTTTCGAGGGCATGCTAACCACCAAGCTGTTCGAATATATCGCCTCAGAGACAAAGATCTTCTGCATAAGCCCGCATGGCGGCGAGGCCGAGGAACTGATCACGAAGTATCAGGCCGGAGCCTGTTTTAACATTGACGAAAAAGGCGCGGCGGCGGAATTTTTGAGCTCCCTTTATGCCTCTTGGAAAAACGGCGAAAACCTTAGAAACAAGGCGGATACCAGCGACCTGAGCGCTCAGGAACAGGCCGGAAAACTTATCTCCTGGCTGAAAGGCGAGAAAAAGGGTTGACAAAAAACCAACCCATTTAATTTGGATTCAAATGATTAACACAACCAGAGGTTAAAAATGCCCCAACACAAGTCCCCTATTAAAAGAATGAAGACCGACGCCAAGCGTCAGGCCCGCAACAACTATGTGAAACGTACCCTGAGGAGCCTGGACAAGCAGATCCGCGCGGACATGAGCCCTGAAGAAAAGGAAGCCCTGCTGAACAAGGTCTATTCCCAGCTGGACAAAGCCGCCAAAAAGGGCGTGATCCACAAACGCACCGCTTCGCGCCGCAAAGCCCGCGTGGCCGCTGTGGTGAACAAGGAACAGGCCAAAGACTGACCCAGACCCAAGCCGGGCCGGCACGTCCGGCAGCCAGCCGGGTTCTGTTCCAAGCGGGGTGGATGTTACCCACCCCAACTATGTAATATATGAAGCGCAAGCGCTCCTGGATAGTCCGCATCCTGCGCGGCATCCTCTTTGCCCATCTGGGTTTCTGGGGGGTCATTGCCATCTTCTGCCTGCTTTACAGCTTCGTGAATCCCCCCATTACTCCGCTGATGCTGCAGCGGCACCTGATCCGCGGTTACGATTGGCATCAGCGTGAATACATCAAACTGGAGAGCATTCCCGGGCGCACGGTGGACATGACCATTTCCCTGGAAGATGCCAATTATTACAGACACTTCGGCTTCGAATGGGAGATGATCAAAAAGGCCTGGCAGCGCAACCAGAAAGACGGTGAGATCCGTTTCGGAGCCAGCACCATCAGCAATCAGGTGGCCAGAACCATCTTCCTGACCACGGACCGCAACTATCTGCGCAAGTATCTGGAGGCGCAGGTGACCCTGCTGATGGAAGTGATCATGAGCAAAGACAGGATGCTGGAGCTGTATCTGAACTATGTGGAGTGGGGCAAGGGAATTTACGGGATCGAGACCGCGGCGGGGTTTTATTACGATAAAAGCTGTTCCGACCTGAGCAAGGACCAGACGATGCGGCTGCTCTCGGTTCTCAGCACTCCGGTGAATCACACTCCTCATACCTACAACCAATCCCGCTCCGCGCGGCAGCGTTACCGGATGCTGCAAAGATACTATTAGCAGGCGCTTTGGAAGAAAAATTCCTCTATCACATCTGGGACGCGGGGCATCTGCTCACACCGCTGAAGACTGTGAGCGGAAAAAACGTTCAGGTAAGTTATCAGGGACAATTCAACACCGCCCGGGGCCCGGATTTCCGGAACGTGATCATCGATCTGGACGGAGAGATCTTGCGCGGCGATGTGGAGATCCACGTGAACAGCTATGACTGGACCGCTCACGAACACCATGAGGATCCCTATTTCAACGATGTGGTGCTGCACGTGGTGATGAATGCCGGCCCGCAGAAGTTCACGATCAAGGAAAACGGCGTAGCGATCGAGATCCTGGAGCTGAAAGGGCAGGTGAGCGACGACATCCGCAAGCTGCTGGAATCCCCGCAAGCGCCTTCCGCGGAGGATCGCAGCACCTATTGCGACCTGCTTTCCGCGGTGGATAACGATTCTCTGGTGAGCATCTTGAGTGCCTGGGGCATAAAGCGTTTCAAAAACAAGGTCCGGCGCTTCAGCGCGGCGCTGATGCTGAGCGATTTTGACCAAGTGCTCTACGAAGGCACGATGGAAGCCTTGGGCTATGACAAAAACAAGCACAACATGCTCAGCCTGGCCCAGGCGATCCCGCTGGCAGACATCCGCTCCTGGCAACAGGAAGGCCTCAGCGCGCTGGAGCTGGTGGCGATCCTGTGCTGCAGCAGCGGATTGCTGGACCGCTGCGGCAAACATCTGGACGACAGGCTGCGCCAGCTTCTCAACGAAGCCTACGAGGGGCAGCGGTTTTTCGCGCGGCGGCTGCAGATCGATTGGCAGCTGTTCAGGATCCGACCGCTCAGCCATCCGCTCTACCGCATTTTCGCCATGGCCAGCCTGATCCACAGAACAGCGGAGCAGGGATTGATGGAGTATTTCAGGGATCAGGCGCTTTCCGGCCAGCCCGACGGAAAAAAAGTCTTCAAGGCTTTTGCTGATATCTTTGCCGCCTCCGCCTTGCCGGGCATGGAAAAAATGCCCCGCCCGGGGAAAGGGCTGATCGGCAATATCTACGTGAACATCTTCCTACCCGTGAGCTATATGTATTGCGAAAAGCACTCCGATAACCAAACCCGGGACCGGATCATCGGCTGTTACAAGGAATTCCCGGCCTTGCAGGAAAACCACGTGACCCGCTATATGAGCCGCTATCTGAGTCCCGCGCACCTGGAGGCGGTGAACGGCAAAACAGTGCTCCAGCAAGGCCTGATGGAGCTTTTCCATCGCTATTGCCAATACCATCTCTGCGCCGAATGCCGGGCAGCCAAGCAATGAAGCAGGCTCACAAGCGAGGATCGATTATTTTGGTTGACACAGCCAGGGCAGCTGCCCAAAATGAACCGCTTTCCAGTGGATCAGGCCAAACCCCGCCGAAGCTGATACAGGCCGGCAACGACTTTGAGTTTTGACAAAGGATCTAAAGATGAGAAAATTGCTGATCATTGCGCTGGCCTGCCTGGCCGCGATGGCCGGAATCTCGTGCAACAGGGAAAAAGACAAACTGCCGGACGGCAGCGCCAAGGTTTCCGAATACGCCACCATACCCTCCTTTCAGGCCGTGTTTTTGGCTTTGGACAAATTGGACGCAAAGGACTTGGACGGATTTGCCTCCAGCGGAGCCACCCTGGCAGCAGAGCGGGATACACTGCGAGCGGCCTTTGCCTGGGGTATGCTGGTCGCGGAAGCCCAACTGGCCGTGGCCGGCAGGAATTCCGGCTGGCTGAACTCTGTGCTGGAGCAGCTGGGGCCGCTGGAACAGACGCTGGGGCAACCGGGCTTGGTTGAGCGCCTGGAGCAAGGCGTGAAACCGCTGGTGGCCTACGGAGAATGGGAACAGGTGAAACGCCTTTTTTACGAACTGCAGGCAACTGTGGACAAGAACCTTCTGGACCAGGCCCGCTATCCCGAATACACCCTCTCCGCCCTTGGCAGCTGGACGGCAACAGTGAACCAGATCGGCGGCCTGATACGAAAAAACTACAGCACCGAGACCTCACGGGCTCTGAAAACAAAGGCCTGGGACAATCTGGCCGACAATCTGCTGCTGATGGATTCTGGCAGATTCGCCCTGATCTTCGAACAGGTGCAGGACTTGCGCGATATAATGAACACAGCCGGTCAGAACGCTCTCACCCCGGAGCAGGTAGAAGCCATGATGGCGGCCACGGACAAGATCAGAACGAGTTTCGAAACTCCATGAAGAGGAGATGATATGAAGAGCTCACTACTGGGCCTGCTGCTTTTGTTGCTGGCCTTCGGGCTGACGGGAAAAACAACGGAGCAGCAGGTTTTTTCGGTGCAGGACAATCCCTGGGACGACGGGACGTCCATCTTGATAGAATGGGATCTGGAGGCTGGCGCAGATTCCCTGAACCTGCAAAGGGCGGATTCGCTGGGGGCGTTCACGCTGATCTTCAACGAATTTGCCCGGGAAGGCCGCTTCATCGATTCCAGCCTCAGCACGGGGCAAGAATACAGCTACCGGCTGATCGCCTACAACCAGGTTCGCGGCGACAGCCTGATCTACATCGGATCCGCGCGCACCAAAGCCCAGTGGTTCGATATGAACAAGCTGTCTCTGCTGATCCTGCTGCTGCTGGTCTGTGGCGCGATCCTCTACTACATTTTTTCCGCCCGCCGGGGCAAGGAGCTCTTTATCCGGCGCATCGGTGGGCTGGACAGCATGGACGAGGCAATAGGCCGGGCCACCGAAAAGGGCAAACCGATCCTCTTTGTGCCGGGGATCAGCGATCTGGGCGACATCCAAACCATAGCCGCGCTAAACATCCTGAGCCATCTGGCTTATAAATCCGCCGAATACGGAACCGAGCTCCTGGTGCCCTGCCGCTTTTCGATGGTGCTGTCCGCCGCCCGGGAAACGGTAAAGGAAGCCTATCTGAAAGCCGGAAAACCGGATGCCTACCGCGAAGAGAGTGTTTTTTACGTAACCGACGACCAGTTTGGCTTCGTGGCTGGCGTGGACGGCATCATGCTGCGCGAACAGCCAGCGGCGAATTTCTTCCTGGGCGCGTTCTGGGCGGAATCGCTTATCCTCACTGAAACCGGCTTCGGCACAGGGGCGATCCAAACCGCCGGTACCGGGCAGCCGCATCAGATACCGTTTTTTGTGGTTTCCTGCGATTACACCCTGATCGGCGAAGAGCTCTATGCAGCCTCGGCCTACATCTCGCGCGACCCCCAGCAGCTCGGCAGCTTAAAGGGCCACGACTTCGGCAAGCTGCTAGTGATCCTGCTGGTGCTGTTTGGGGTGATCATGGAGATCATTGGGGCAGGCTGGTTCAAGAAATTCTTTGAAGGAGGCAGTTGAACATGAAACGCAACCTACCCCTGATAGTGGCCTTCATCTCCGGAGTGGTGATCCTCGTAGGCGGGTTCATCCCCCGCGATCCTTTTCCCAGAATTGAATCCACCCTCATCGAATGGTTCATGATCATCTCTGGCTTTGCCATCCTGCTGGGGCAAGCCAGCCTGCTACGCATGAACGTTGCCCGGGTGGCGGAAAAAGCCCCCAACTGGCAGTACTACCTGGCCGGATTGATCAGCTTCGGATTGATGCTGGCCTTCGGACTGCTGTGGGGAATGGAAAAGACCCCCGGCCTGCTGGGACAGGGACAGGGTATCGTGGACAAGCTGGGAACCAAGCCTTTCGACTATCTGTTCGAAAACGCCTTCATCCCGCTTTCGGCAACGATGTTTTCGCTGCTGGCCTTTTACATCGCCTCCGCGGCTTACAGGGCTTTCATCATCCGCACCTTTGAATCCAACCTGCTGATGATCACTGCAGTAATCGTAATGCTTGGCCGCACCAGCTTCGCGCCGGTGCTGACGGGCTGGATCCCCGACCAACTCAGCTGGCTGCGCCTGCCGGAGCTCACCAATTTCATCATGCAGTACCCGAACACGGCCGCGCAGCGAGCAATTCTTATCAGTGCCGCGCTGGGCATCGTGGGCGCCTCGCTACGAATCATCCTGGGCATCGAACGGTCCTACCTGGGAGGCGGAAAATGAAGATGCCGGAAAGATCAGTTGTTGAACGCAGGATCGTTTTTCTGCTGCTGGTGCTGGCTGTGGCGCTGCCGATCCTCTTCCCCTTGGGGCTCAAAACCCAGAGCACGCCGCTCACCGAGCAGGTTTACGGCCTGGTGGAATCACTGCCCGAGGGCGTTCCGGTGATAATTTCCTTCGATTACGACCCCTCCACGATCACCGAGCTTCAGCCCATGGCCGAGGCCGTGATCGAGCACGCCTGGAAAAAAGGACACAAAGTGATCGCCACCGCGATGTGGCCACAGGGTCCGCAGATGGCCGAAATAGCCTTCAAGGACGTGCAGGCCAGGATGGAAAGGAAAGATGCCGCAGCCAAAAAACACCCCTATGGCGAGGATTACATCAATCTGGGCTATAAACCAGGGGGATTGGTTACGATCCAGGGCATGGGGCGTAGCATGAAGGCCATTTTCCCAACCGATATCACGGGACAAAAATACGATGAGATCCCTCTGCTGAAACCTGTGCGCACCCTGAAAGACATCCGTTACGTGATCTCCCTTTCCGCCGGCGATCCCGGCTTGCGGGACTGGATCATGACCGCCAACGGCAAATTTAACGTTCCCGTTGCCGGCGGCACCACAGCCGTCAGCGCGCCCGGGTTTTTACCATATGTGAACGACCAGAAACAGCTTTACGGTCTGATGGGCGGCCTCAAGGGCGCCGCGGAGTACGAACTGCTGCTGGGATATGAAGGAACGGCCAGCCTGGGCATGAATCCCCAGTCCGTGGCCCACATTCTGATCCTGGCCTTCATCCTCTTCGGAAACATCAGGGCCTGGAAAAAACGCAAGGCCGACAGGCTTGCTCTGGAGGCCAAAAATGGCTGATCTGATGACCACCCTCGGTATCTGGCTGGCGGCTTTTTTCACGCTCAGCATTTTCAGCTTCCTCTATAAAGACAACCCTTTCTACAAATTCGCGGAACAGGTCTTTGTGGGCCTTTCCGCTGCTTACTGGCTAGTTTACACCATCTACAACATCCTCATCCCCAACCTCTTCAGCAAACTGCTCACGGATTTTAGCGGCAATTTGGTGCTGCTGATCCCGATGCTGCTGGGCATCATGATGCTGCTGAGGATGTTTCCCAAGCTGCAATGGATCAGCCGCTATCCGCTGGCTTTGATGGTTGGTACCTCAGCGGCGATGTCCATGCTGCTGAGTTTCAAATCTGATTTTCTGGAGCAGATGGCCGCCACGATGATCAATCCCTTCAAATTCACCTCCGCTGTGGATGTTGTGGGCACCATCATGGTGATCGTCGGAACGCTCTGCGGAGTCTTTTTCTTCTATTTCAGCAAGAAGCAGGAAGGCCTTTACAAGGTACCTTCCAAGATCGGTATCTGGTTCTTGATGGTTAGTTTCGGAGCCTCCTTCGGCTACACCGTCATGGCCCGTATCTCACTGCTGATCGGCAGACTGGATTTCCTGCTGCGCGATTGGCTGCACCTCATCAAATAAAAGGGAGTTCATATGCCGCAACTGCATCATCGCTTCATCCAATCGGCCAAGAAACGGGGCAAGCACATCGCGGTCTTTGACCAGGCCACAGGCAAGGATTTCACCTATGGAAGAATGCTCATCGCCTCGCTGATCCTCAAAGACAGCCTGGCCAAGATCAGAGGCAGATATGTGGGTATCCTGCTGCCGACCTCCGTGGGCTGCATGCTGGGTGTGCTGGGCACTCTGATGAACGGCAAGATCCCCGTGATGATCAACTATTCCACCGGCGCGATCGAAAACTGCCTCTACGCCCGCGAAAAATGCAATTTCCAAACCATCCTCACCAGCCGCAAGCTGCTGGAGAAGCTTGATCTGGAGCCCATCGACCACATGATCTACGTGGAGGATATCCTGGCCAAAGTCACAATCGTGGACAAGCTGAAAGCCGCGGCGCTGGCCAAGCTGCCTTTCCCCGTGCTGAAAACCCTGGTGCACAACGGCCCCGAGACTGAAGTCTGCGTGATCCTCTTCACCAGCGGCAGCGAGAAGGAACCCAAGGCCGTGCAGCTCACCCACCGCAACATCGGCAGCAACGTTGATGCCGCCAGCCAGGTTTTCGACCTGCATGCGGAAGACATCTGCATCAGCATGCTTCCCCTCTTCCACGTCTTTGGCCTCACCATCAACATGTGGCTGCCCCTCTGCCTCGGAAATTCGATGGTGGCGCATCCCAATCCGCTGGAATACCAGACCATCAGTTCCCTGGTGCGGCAGTACAAGGTTACCTACATGGCCGCCACGCCCTCTTTCTTCTACGGTTATCTGCAAAAATCCGAACCCGGCGACTTCGCCAGCATCCGTTTCGCCATTGCCGGCGCGGACAAGCTTCCGGACAAGGTTTACGAAGGTTTCCTGAAGAAGCACGGAATCTCCATCTTCGAGGGATACGGGACAACGGAGACCTCGCCGGTGATCTCGGTCAACCGGCCCGGAACCCATAAACTGGGCAGCATCGGCAAACCCATCCCCGGTGTGAGGGTCCGTATCGAGGACATCAACACCGGCGAGACTCTCGGCCCCGATCTGGAGGGAAAGATCCTGGTGAAAGGCGACCTGGTGATGGAAGGTTACCTGAATGATATCGAGGAGACTTCCCTGCGCATCCGCAACGGCTGGTACGACACCGGCGACATCGGGGTCATCGACCCGGACGGTTTCCTCTGGCATCGCGGGCGGCTCAAACGCTTCGTGAAAGTTGGCGGCGAAATGGTCTCGCTGGTGAAGGTGGAAAACGTGCTCAGCCATCTGCTGCCGGAAGACGTGATCTGCTGCGTGGTGGACATCCCCAATCCCACCAAGGGAGCGGATGTGGTTGCTGCAGTTGCCAACGGTAATTTTGATATGCACAAGGTGCTTAAACAGCTTAAGAAGGAGCTGCCCAGCATCGCCGTCCCGCGTCAGTTCTATGTGATCGACGACATTCCGATGATGTCCAGCGGCAAGGTCAACTTCCGCGAAGTGGAAAAGATCTGCCGCGACCTCAACGCCAAGGGAGAGAAAAAATAGCCATGCCGCCCGGCCTCAATGCCCTGAGCGCGAGGCTGCCAGGGCTGATGGAAGAGCTGCGCGCGGTGGCTCAGCAGATCAATCTGCGCGGTTGGGCCGAAGCCAACGCGGGCAACGTCTCCGTGAACGTAACTGCTGAGGCCGCAGGGCTATTCGGCGGCGCCTGCCAGTGGTATTTGGTTTCCCGCGGCGGCAGCCGCTATCGCCAGATGGCCAGCGATCCCCTGCCCCAGGTGCTGCTCGCCCGGGTTGACGCCAATGGCGAAGAGCACTTTCCCCCCAGCCGCAAACCAAGCTCGGAATGGGGCTGCCACAAGTTGCTGCAGCAGCATTTTTTAGCAACCGGCAGCGAAGACCGGGTGGTGCTGCACGCTCATCCCAACAGCATTATCATGCTCAGCCAGTTGGACCTGTATAATAATGAAACAGCGGTGAATTCACTTTTAAGAGAGTCCCTGGCCGAGTTGGCGTTGTTTTTGCCGGATGGGATCGCGACCGCGCCGGCCGCGCCTCCGGGCTCGCAGGAACTGGCGGAATGCAGCCTCAAAGCCATTGGAAAACGCCGGGCCCTGATTTGGCAGGGGCACGGCCTCATTTGCACCGGCCGCTCCCCGAACGAGGCCCTCGATCATTTGGAGGTGGTTGAAAAGGCCGCCGCGATCGCGCTTCACAGAATTATCTTGACGAAAATTGCCACCTGAGAACAGTTTCGCCTCAACCTTATTAGGAGGTTCCCCATGCGGAATATTATACTGACCCTGCTGTGCTTGATGCTAACAGCGCTCCTGCTGGGACAGGTCACCTACAGCGAAGAGATACTTGCCGCTGCGCAAAGCGGCAACCCGGAAGGCCAATTTCAGCTTGGCATGTGCTACCAGGACGGGCTGGGCATAGCCAAAGACCCCGCTGAAGCCGTCAAATGGTACACCCTGGCTGCCGAGCAAGGCCACCCCGGCGCGCAAAATAATCTTGCCTACTGCCATTACAACGGCCTGGGAACCGATGTGGACAAACAACAAGCCGTGGAATGGTTCCGCCGGGCAGCCAACCAGAATGTCAACTCCGCCCAGTACGGATTGGGAGTATGCTATTTTAACGGCGAAGGTGTTACCCAAAACCAGCGTGAAGCGGTAAAATGGTACGACATGGCCGCCGCCGGTGGAAACATAAATGCCATCTACAGCCTCGCCCGCTGCTATTACGACGGCACCGGAGTGGACCAAGACAAAGCCGCGGCCCTGCGCTGGTTTCGCCAGGGAGCGGACAAAAACCACATCCAATCCATAAATGACCTCGCCTACTGCTATAAATACGGCGAAGGGGTGGAAGCCAATCCTACCGAAGCCGCGGCCTGGTACGCCAAAGCCGCCGCCGCGGGAGATGCCTCAGCCCAATACAACCTCGCTCTGGCTTACGCCAACGGAGACGGGGTCCAGCAAAACGCCGAAGAAGCGCTCAAATGGTACCGGATGGCTGCCGACCGGCAATATCCGGAAGCCCGTTACCAGATCGCCCTGACCTACATGAGCGGCCCCGGCCGCAACGCCGGCGAAACCATCAAATGGCTCACCAGCGCCGCCGAGTTGGGACACCGCGAAGCCCAGTACATGCTGGGTCAGATCTATTTCGCGGGTGAAATGATCCCCAAAGACATGGCCGAAGGCGCCAAGTGGTATCTCCGCGCCGCTGATCAGGGGCATGCCAGC
>Ga0172377_10005127_pt1 | contig 13460 bp, 6 predicted proteins | sample Pumphouse3metaG_FD_119749 | JGI IMG/M metagenome (GOLD analysis project Ga0172377, IMG submission 119749) | Leachate microbial communities from a municipal landfill in Southern Ontario, Canada - Pumphouse #3 metaG | ecosystem: Engineered > Solid waste > Landfill > Unclassified | place: Canada... | reverse complement strand
TTCCGCGTCTCAGCGCTTCCGTTTCCGACGCAGCGGAAAGCACTACACATGATGCATCGGATCATTTCTCGCCGATCGAGATCACGCTGGGGCTCTTTCTCGTGTATGCGCAGCACCGTGCTCTGCTGCCGGAACTCATCCCGCCGGAAGAAGGATTTGAGTTCGCCCTCTACGAAGCCATCAAGTCCGCTCCTGCAGGCAAGACTGACGTCACAACATTGGCACTCACGCCGGAGCAGCGCGAGCGCACGGCCATCCTGCAGCTCTTCTGCGAGATGCACGGTTTTCAGGACTGGTCCGATTCCCTCGCCCTCCGTGAAATACGTAAGAACTGCCAGCGGGCGAATCGCATCACCTTGCGGTTAAAACAACTCAAGATCGCAGAGCGCCTCAAAGAGGCCCATGTGGAAGGGCGGACAATGGAAGAAGCGCAATTGTCGACGCAATACCAGCAAGTGCTCAAGTTGGCGAAGATGGCGGGATAGGACGGAGGAATCCGATGATGCCGAGGAAACCGATGAAACCGAGGAGACAAAAGCTGATCACTCGTCGGACTCTTCGGCATCGTCGGTTTCGTCGGTATCCTCCCTTTTTCTCTTGGCGTCCACTCGAAAATGCCTATACTGCCTAGCACATGGCGTCCCACCCGCGGAAGTTTATCCCTCAACCCACTGAGGAGGATCTTGCCAAGTTTCCTCCTGCCGTGAAGCACCTGATCAAGAAGGGGCGTGAACAACGCTATGTCACGCACCAGGAAATCATGGCTGTGGTGCCGAACGCGGAGGAGAACGTCGATTTGCTCGATGAGATCTACACGCTGCTCACGGATTTGGGTATTCAGGTGATCGACGTGAAGGATGTCCTCATCTGGGAGAAGAAGGGTGCCGGCAAGTCGGCGCTCCCCGTTCCCGAACCCACTGAGGACCTGACGGAGATCGCCGCATCGGATGTGGATGAGGATGAGGAGGGCGAAGATCTCGAAGCGGATGAGAAGGTGGAAAAACTCGAGACGGAGGATGCGATGCAGGTGGTGGCGACTGCCGGTATCGAGATCGATGACAAGGATCTCTCGGAGGACGAGAAGAAGAAGCGCCGCCGCGAGCGCGAAGTGGATCTGCTGGAGATTTCCAATGACTCCGTACGCATGTACCTCTCCGAGATCGGCCGCGTGCCGCTTATCGACGCACGCAAGGAGATCGAGCTAGCCCGCCGCATCCGCAAGGGTGACGCCTCCGCCAAACAGCAGCTGGCCGAGGCCAACCTGCGCCTCGTCGTGTCCATTGCCAAGAAGTATATCGGTCGCGGGCTCTCCTTCCTCGATTTGATTCAGGAGGGGAACATCGGCTTATTTCGCGCCGTGGAGAAATTCGATCCGGACCGCGGGTTCAAGTTCAGTACATATGCCACGTGGTGGATCCGCCAGGCGATCACCCGCGCCATTGCCGATCAGGCCCGCACCATCCGCATTCCGGTGCACATGGTCGAGACGATTAATAAATTAACGCACACACAGAGGCGTCTCGTGCAGGAACTCGGCCGTGAGCCGACTGTCGAAGAGTTATCCGTGGAAATGGAGATGGACATCAAGAAAGTGCGTCACATCCAGAAGATCAGCCAGGATATCATCTCGCTGGAATCTCCGGTGGGATCCGAGGAAGACAGCAAGCTCGGGGATTTCATCGAGGACGAGGATGCCGTGAATCCCTTCGATGCCACCAACCGGCAGCTCCGTAAGGAGAACGTCCACGCCATGCTGGAGTTCCTCACCCCGCGCGAGCGGAAGATCATCGAGATGCGCTTCGGTCTCCGGGATGGCATCGGCCACACGCTCGAAGAGGTGGGGAAGGAATTTGGCGTCACGCGCGAGCGCATCCGTCAGATCGAGGCCAAGGTGCTGCAGAAGATGCGTGACCACCCGCGTTCCATGACGATCCGCGAGCAGGGGGGCGCACCCAAGCGCGTGGGTTTCTCGCCCGTGCAGACGTTCCTCACGGGCAAGCTTTGCCCCGAATGTCGCAAAGGAACGCTGGTGGATGTCATTCGCGAGGGCCAGTCCCTCAAGAAGTGCGATCACTGCGCGTACGAGCTCAAAGCTTGGTGAAGATTCATGAGAGACAAACCTGCGGTTTTTCTCTCATGGACTCTCTTTTCCCTTGAGCGGTATCGCTCCAGCCGCGGGTCCCGCCGAAGGCACCCGCGGCTTCGCGATGGTTTTTTCGATACGAAGATATGTACTCGTCATTTGTGTGGGCGATGTGGAGGGGTATTGTGCTATCCTTTTTCCTCTTTCCGATGACAGAGCGAATCCCTGTGCACTTCTCGGCCCGCATCACTGCTGTTCGAGCGGGTGAAGTTGAACTCACGGATACTGAGACATCAGAAAAACATATTTTTCAGTACACGAACGCTGCGGTGCGGTTTCAGGTCGGCAACGTTCTGGATGTTCGCGGCCACAGAAGTTGGGGTGAGGTGACGATTGACAGCGTCGAGTAAGCGATCCTGCGGAACAATGCTATGCTTCCTTCATGCCCGTGAAGAAGCGCGCGCAGGCTAAAGCTGCTGGCACGACTGATGCTTTTGCAGAGCGGTATGCCGTTTTGAACGAAGGCCAGAAGCGCGCGGTGGATACCGTGGAAGGACCGGTGATGGTGGTTGCGGGTCCGGGGACGGGCAAGACGGAGGTGGTGGCTCTGCGGGTGGCGAACATCCTGAAGAAAACCCATGCCCGGCCCTCAAACATTCTCTGCCTCACGTTCTCGGTGAGCGGCGCGACCGCCATGCGCGAGCGGTTGCGCACCCTCATGGGCGCTGACGCGTACGGCGTCACGATCCGCAACTTTCACGGATTCTGTGCGGATCTGATTGCCGAAAATCCTTTGGTCTTCGATGCATGGTCCGCCATGGAATTGATTTCGGACGTCGAAAAGTACCGCACAGTGAATAAAATAATTGATCAACTTTCTCCTGATCTGGAACTTGTGAATCCCAAAATGCCCCATGCGCGTACCAAGGATATTCTCTCGCGGATTTCGGATCTGAAGCGCGAGGGCGTGACAGACTGCGCGAAACTTCTCGCGATTGCGGATACCTACGAACGCACGCTTGCGGGCAAGAGCAAAGAGGGGACGAAAGCACACGAGAAGAATCTTCTGACTGCGAGGAAATTCAGAGACTTCCTGCAAATCTTCTTCCTCTACGAAGAGCAGCTCCGTTCGTCGCAGCGCTTCGATTTCGATGACATGATTCTGTTCACCATCCAGGCGCTGGAGACGGAAGACTGGCTGCTCGCGAGCCTTCAGGAGCGCTACCAGTACATTCTGGTGGATGAATTTCAGGATACGAACGGCGCGCAGTACCGGTTGGTGGATCTGTTGACGACGCCGCGCACGCCGGAGGACAAACCCAATCTCTTCGTCGTCGGCGACGATGATCAGGCGATCTACCGCTTTCAGGGCGCGAATCTGAAAAATATTCTGAACTTCCACGAGCGGTTTCCCGCTGCTCCGGTGATCCCGCTCACGGTGAGCTACCGCTGTACCCAGCGGATTTTGGATGCGGCTGGATCACTCATCGCCCAGAATTCCGAGCGCCTCGTCGGCCGCATTCCCGGCCTCAAGAAAGACCTCACGGCGGGAGGGCTGAAAGACGGACCGGAACCGAAACTCCTGTTTTCCCCGAGCGATGCGTCCGAGCCATGGGTCATTGCGGATGTGCTCGGTGAGAAGATGCAGTCCGGTATTCCTCCGGAGGAGATCGCGGTTTTCTGTCAGACCAATGCAGAGGTCCTCGGTCTCTACGAGGTCTTCGCGGCGCGCGACATTCCCGTTTCCGTCAGCGGCAAGGCCGATCTGCTCGCCCATCCCTTCGTGACGCAGGCCATGGCGATCCTCAGGGCGGTCGTGAACCCGCACACCGATTCCGCGCTTTCCGCGGGACTGGCCTGCGAGTGTTTCGGTTGCCATGCGGCGGACATTTCGCGCATTGCCCTGCGGGCACGGGAGGAGAAGACGAACATGCTCACAATCCTTCTCGCGCTTGATGCAGAGGAGGGGATACAGCTGACGAAGCGCGGTGAGCTTCTCGCTGCGCGCGATGTTCTTCTCGATCTTCATGAGAAGGAAAAGACGTGCACGGTCACAGAGACGCTGGAAGCACTCTTCAAGACATCCGGATTGCTCGCGCTCGCACGGGGGGAGCAGGGCAACACGTTCGATGCCGTCCGGTTCGCTGCGCTGCAGGAATTCTTCAACTGGGTGAAGGAGCGCGCGTTCGAGAACCAGACATTCACTCTGGAGTCTCTCCTCTCCGATCTCTCCCTCTTTGACAATCCCGACTATCCCGAGCTGCGGCTCACGTTCAATATTCCGCACTTGGTCGAGAAGGGTGTCGCACTCATGACTGCCCACCAGAGCAAGGGGCTGGAATTCGATACGGTCATTCTCAGTAATTTCCGCGAGGGGCACTGGGATAAGCGTCGCAATCCTTCCTCACTCTCGATCCCGGAAGATCTGCTGTTTGGTTGGGAGAAGGAGCAGAAGAGTTACGAGCGCAATCAGGACGAGCGCCGGCTCACGTACGTCGCCATGACGCGTGCCAGGCAGGAGCTCCTTTTCGTGTGTCCCAAGGATCTCACGACGGGGGATAAGATGCGTTCCGTTTCGCCATCCGGCTTCTTCGCCGAGGCGGGCAAGCTTCCCGAGGAGATCAGGGAACTGAAGGATCCTTCGTCCGCAGCTCTCCTTCTCTACGAGCCGGTGCGCAATCTCGATGCCGAGATGCGCGCGTACCTCCGTGATCGTCTGAAGGAGTACGCACTCTCGGTCACCGCGCTCAATCACTTCCTGGAGGATCCGAAGATGTTTCTGGAGTTGGATCTCCTCCAGACGCCCCAAGCGAAGGAATCCAGTTTGGTCTACGGCAATGCTGTGCATGATGCGCTGAAGAAGTGGGGTCTTTCCGTTCTCGAAGGCAAACCGATGTCCGAGGAGCAATTCCTCGCCGCATTCCGTGCGTACATGGAGTCCCGGGAGATCCTTACGGACAAGGAGCGTGCGCGTCTGACCAAGGCGGGCGAGGATGCGCTGCCGCGGTACTACCGTGAACGGCTGGGCGTGGGACGCCCGCTGGTCCACAAGGTCGAGTATGCAGTCACCACGCGCTTTGAGGATATTCCGCTCAAAGGCAAGATCGACCGTATCGATCTGCTGGCACCCGACAGTGCGGAAGTCGCTGTCATTGATTACAAGACCGGTCGGCCCAAGACCGAGCATGAAATTCGCGATGAGAAGGACTACTTCCGACAGCTTGTTTTCTACGCTCTGCTTCTCCAAGAGAAGGGGGCGTTCTTAGAGCCCAAGCAGTTCATCCTCGATTTCATCGGCGAGAAAGCGGAGCATCCTGTCGCACGCCCGTTCGTGATTTCTGGTGACGAGCTGAAGGAATTGCAGGAGATCGTGAAGGCCGTGTGGGCGAAAATATCCAATCTCGATTTCTCTCCGCTCTGAGCGATATTTCATGTCTTCCAGCATTCATTGAGTCGTTCCGTCGCCGGTTCCGCACGCGTTCCCGAAAAGGAGATAGAACGCGCTTGGAGCTCTTGGGCGAGGAGAGCCACGAAGCGAGCGGCCAATGACTGTGGAATCGCGCCGAAACTGTCGGAGGTGCCTGCGAGCGTGAGGCGCTGCTGCGCATCGATGTAGCAGAAACCTCCGCCTTTCACGTTCTCCTCACTAATCGCATTCATGCTGGCCAGTGACGCGTGCCCTCTCGTGCTGCCCACGAAAAGCGTGGCGAGATTTGCGCGGACAGAGACGATGAAGAGGTGATGAGGGCCTGGATCGACCTCCGGATCCCACGCGCGCGTGTCATCGAACGCAAGGAAGCTTAAGGTGAGATCAAGCGCGCCGACGCGGCAGTCGAGATTGTGCACGGTGGTCAGAGGAGGGGTGCGGAGCAGGAGGATGATCTTTTCTCTGTACAATTCGCTCTGCCACCTCGCGGATGGCATTCACATGCGGTTCAAGTTGCGCAGGGTCTTCCGTACAGTCAATCGATGCGGCTACTTCAAGAAGTTGTGTTGCAACTTCTTCTGCCAGTCGCGGATTTTCCCACGGAGGACCCAAAAGATTTTCCGCCTGCCGGGCGAGCTGTGCCAGTTTCCTTGCGTGCCTCTCGTCGGCATGCGATCCGTTTGGTTGATGGATCATGACATCCAATTCCGAGAGGATGATTGGCAATGTGCAATCGTCGTCGGGAGCATCATCATCTTCATACGGATCAATTTTATCGGGAGGACGGGTATTCATCATATCTTTGATTGCATCCAACGATCCTTCAGCGATGCTCTGTGCTTCCAAAGCTGCACGAATTCGTTTTTCCTCTGTCGCTGCGAGATCTGCATCCCGCAGCTTGAGACAGCTCTGCACGACTTGCTTGCAGGCCTTCTTACCGAAATTGGGAATGGCAAGTAATTCTTCTTTTGTACAGACCATCAGATGAAGAACTCTGGTCGTGCCGAGAAAATCTTCCACTGCATTGCTGAAGCGGAGTTCTAAGCCGATGGAGTTGACGTGACGATCGAGTACGGGGTGATCCTTTAAGTAGCCGCGGATTGCTGCTTCAGTGCCGAGGCCGGCTTCCTGTAGTCGTGCAGCGATATTGCGCCGCACGTCACTGGACTCGAGGGGCAGCGGATGCGCAGCTGCTGCGTGATTGAGCCGCTCTTGCTCCGATATGAAGTGATCGTTCGATGAGTCTGTGGAAGACATGGAATGGGTGCTGATAGAAAGATTCAAAACCCATCGTTGTGTGCGGTCAAGAAGGGGTTTTTCCTTTTGCGGATGCTCAATACAGGGATTCCTATCCTGCGAGGGACGAGAGGTGTTTTCTAAGCGCGTGTGCCGCTCTGCCTCTATGGCTTGTACTATTTTTTTGCTCAACTGATAAGGCTGAGAAGACGTGCGAATGACCTTCGGGCCTGAAGCACGCGGAGATGAGCAGGCCCGGCAGGTAGTCTGCTTCCAGCGTTGGGACGATGATCCCTTCGCAGCGGCCTTCGAAGGTGTAGGGCACACCCAGCGGATCGATGTAGGCGAGCACGCACACGAACGAGGCGCGCTTGTTCTCCTCCTCCCGCATGCGCTCCAGGAAGTGCGCGATCCACTCACTGTCCGTTGCCTGTGGCCCAGCCCCCCAGCGGCGCGTGTGAGTGCCTAGTTCGTCTTTGAGTGCCTCCACGATGATGCCGGAGTCGTCGGCGACCGTTGGCAGCTGCGTTTTTTCAAAGTAGAAACGCGCTTTCTCCATTGCGTTCGCCGCGAATGTCTCACCTGTTTCCGGCGGTAGATCCGTGAGGCGCAGATGTGTCGGTGTGATGACCTGAAGGGGGAGCCCCTTCAGAACCTCTGAGATCTCGATGACTTTGCCGGGGTTATTGGTTCCGAGGAGGAGCTGCACGCCTCCATTGTAGAGCCAATCCGACATTTGGTGTGTTCATTTGTTGGCTTTCCCACGCAACGCGCGGCGAAAGCATGACGCTCACTTGCATCCTCAGTCCCGTCGTTTCTCTTTCACTTGGGATGATGCTCCACAAGTGAGACGCACGTTGGCGTCCTGTCTCACGCGTTACTCGCTTGCCGTCCTTTGCGTCGGCGAGCGGGTTAACATGACCGGAATTGATTGACGAATTAACTTTTTCAATGAAAGTAACAATCTGTATTTTCTCTTTGATATAGGAATTTCCGTTTGCTGGTGAGAAAACATTGGGTGGTACATCTATGTACCAGAAGGGTATGTGACAGGCCTTGCATATAGAACATATAGAGAATACTGTCCTATGGTAGAAGACTTCCCACAGCACCATTATGACCTCTCAACCGACGTCAATCGAAGAGCTCCGGAAAAAAGCGAACCAGGCATACAGTGATTTTCGGAAATGGTCCGAAGCATTACGTGCTGCTGAAGTGCTTAAAAATGCTGGCATTGAAAACATTCAACTATTCCGGGATAACCAAGTTCACAAGAACAAGTGGCTGTTGCCTCCGATTAGGACAGACCAAGAGATGTTCATCTTTACTAGGCAGGGCCAACCGCATAGAAATATTCGGACAGATCGGTTCTCCATGATTAAGTCATTTATGTTAGAGCACTCAAAGAAAGCGCATGCGAAAGAGATCGCTAGTTTACTTGGAATTACTCTACAAGGAGCGAAATTCTGGATGCTTGGACAATTAGGAAAACCCGATTGCCCGTACAAGATTGGAAAAGATAAGTCCAATTATGTCCTTAAAGAGTAGCTCTTTATCATCATGGGTGCAGTGCTTTGCGTACAGAGCAAGGACAGTGAAAACCTCCGTAATGCCAACGGAGGAATTCAAAGCTTACTGTCTATGTGATTAGCTAGTCACCCCTGTGCGCAGAGCATTGCTCCTTTGAGGTGAAGAGTCAATATCTGGACTCATCACGGCGTGGCCATTTTCTCGATGTACACCTTGCGCGCCTTCGCTCCCTCCACGGGACCGATGAGGCCTTTCTGCTCCATGATGTCGAGCAGCTTGGCTGCGCGGGCGTAGCCGACCGAGAGCCGCCGCTGAAGCAAACTGGCCGATGCCTTGCCCGTTTCCTGCACCACTTTCACCGCTTCGAAGAAGAGATCATCGCCTCCGTTGTCATCGGCATCGAGGTCGATCTGCGCATAGGGCTCCGCCAGGCTCTGCTCACCCTGTTCGCCTTCCTCCTCTTCTGCGAGGGCGATCTGCTCGGTGATACGTCCGCCGCCGGCGATCTTCACCGCGTTGATCACGCGTTCCACCTCTTTGGTCCCCACGAAGATACCCTGGATGCGGACCGGATCGGGTGTCGAAGCCGTCATGTAGAGCATGTCCCCCTTGCCCAGCAGATCCTCCGCGCCGACGCCGTCCAGGATCGTCCGGGAATCAACCGCACTCACCGTGCGGAACGCGATGCGTGTGGGGATGTTGGCTTTGATGAGACCCGTGATGACGTCCACGCTCGGGCGCTGCGTGGCGATGATGAGGTGCATCCCGACGGCGCGGGCCATCTGGGCGATGCGGGCGATCATCGTCTCGGTGTCACGCCGGTACTGGCGCATCATGAGGTCAGCCAGCTCGTCGACCACGATGATGATGCGTGGCAGCAGAGAGGCCTCGTCCGTCTGTTTCTCGTTGAACTCATCCAGGTTGCGCGCGCCGGCGTCGGAGAAGCGATGCAGGCGGCGCCCCATTTCGGCCACGGCCCAGCGCAGGGCCTGCAGCGCCTTTTCGGATTCCGAGATCACCGGCGTGAGCAAGTGCGGGATGCCGTCGTACGGCGTCAGCTCCACGCGCTTGGGGTCGATCAGGATGAATTTGAGTTCGTTGGGCGCGTTCTGGTAGAGAAGGGACGTCAGGAACGTATTCATGCAGACGGACTTGCCCGATCCCGTTGCGCCGGCAATGAGGAGGTGCGGCATGTCATTGAGAGCCGCCACCACGGCCGATCCGCCCACGTCCCGTCCGAGCGGCAGGGAGAGCTGTGAGGTCGATTGGGTGAATTCCGGACTCTCGAGGATTTCCCTCAGGTGCACGGTGGTACGCTTGCTGTTGGGCATCTCAAGGCCGACCAGCGACTTGCCCGGTATGGGGGCCTGAATGCGCAGGCTGGGAGCGGCGAGTGCAAGTGCGAGGTCGTCTTTCAGACTCTCAATCTTGCTCAGCTTCACGCCCTCGGCGGGCAAAAGCGTAAATTGCGTGACCGTGGGTCCTGGGTGCGCGTCGCGCATGGTCACGGAGATTTCGAATTCCTCCAGCTTCTCTTCAATCTTCTTGGCCTGCATCTTGAGTTCTTCATCATCGATGGCGAGTTCGCTGTGCGCGTCTTCCAGCAGTTCCAATCCGGGGAACGTCCACTCTTCGAAGCGCGTATCTTTCATTTGCAGGATATCTTTGATCTTCGCTTTCACATTCCTCTCGCTCTTTTCGGCAGCAATCTTTTTCGCGAGAGCTTTCTTGTTTGCCTTCTGCGCGAACGCGGGACGGACGATGTTGAGCTCTGTTTCCGCATGTTCTTCTTCCAGGATGTCGCCCTTCTCCTCGTCCTCTTTCTCTTCTTCCGCTTCCGCCCGGGTTTCCGCTCTCGCGGTGCGCGGTGCGCGGACTTTCACGGGTGCGCTCCTGCGCATGTGTTCACGCAGGAATTGGACAATGGCGCCGACATTGGGCTCGAAGGCGATCGCGACACCGATGAAGAAGAGGGCACCTAAGACGGTGTAGCCGACGGGTCGTGAGAAGAAGAGCAGGAAGGGCACGCTGGCCAGAAAGCCGATGGCTCCGCCGAGTTCCTCCTTCTTGGTGGCGATATCCTGAACCGGCGCGCCGATGTGCATGAGCCCGAGGAAGCTCACGAGGCAGAGCACCAATCCCACCGACCGCTTGGTCTTGAAGTGGTCTTCACTCGTGAAGAAGTGGAGGAGCGAAGAGACGATGAGAGCCACAGGAAAAATGATGCTCCACTTGCCGAAGAAGAACGTGAGCACCGTCCGGACCGCGCTCCCTGCGGTGCCGGCCTGCTCCCGCAGGGCAAGGAAGATGAGCATACCCACCATGAATTGGAAGACACCACTGACTTGTCTGCGTGTCGCAGGACTCATTTCCAATCCTGCCGATGCGCGCTTGCGTGGCCGCTTGAGGGTGCGTCGGTGGCGAGGCACAGCCTCGATTGTAGGCGTGTCTGGGTTGATTTTGAAGTAGGAGTGGAGGCGGACTTCGGACCTTGGGAAACGGACCTCGGACGCACTTTTTCAGCTGATGCGCCGACGCTAGGATAGGATCATGCGCATTCTCCTCTTCGGCGGCCGCGGTTACATGGGACAGCAATTCCTGAAGATCTATCCGGATGCGCTGACGCCGCACGTCGATATCGCTGATTCCACAGCCGTAGCCGGGGTCCTCGACCGCGAGAAGCCGGATGTGGTGATCAATGCCGCGGGCAAAACCGGCGTACCCAATGTGGACTGGTGCGAGGATCACAAGGCGGAGACCATGCATGCCAACGTTCTCGGGCCCATTGTGCTCGCCGAGGAGTGCGGCAAGCGCGGGATCTACTGGGTGCACTTAAGCTCCGGCTGCATCTTTGCGGGGGACAACGGGGGGAGGGGATACACGGAAACGGACGAGCCCAACTTCACCGGCAGCTTCTACTCGCGGACGAAAGCGCTGGCCGAACGCGCGCTGCGGGAATTTCCGAATGTCCTGATCCTTCGCTTGCGCATGCCGTTCGACGGCGTTCCACATCCCAAAAACCTCATCACGAAATTGGCGAAGTACGCCAAGGTGAACGACGAAGAGAATTCCATCACTTGTCTTACGGACTTCCTTCCGGTTGTGCACGAGCTCATCGCCCGACGCAAAGATGGCATCTTCAACGCAACGAACGAAGGCGCCATCTCCCCGTACCGCATCATGGAACTCTATCGGGAGATCGTCGATCCCGCACATCACTTTGAGCGTCTGCCTCTTCCCGCGCAGGCATCCGTCACGAAGGCGGGACGGAGCAATTGCCTCCTCTCGACGGAGAAGATGAAACACGAAGGATTGTCCCTGCGACCGATCGAAGAGGCGGTCAGAACCGCCCTCCAGGAGTACAAGGAAAATCTCTCCATGAAGGCATAATCATGGGTTAGTGAATAAAAAATATGTTCAACTGTGCAGTCTTCTGGCTTCGTCCGGCATCCTCACCGTATACTGAGATGCCTATGGAAGCTGCCCACGGTTTGGTCCACGGTGATGGGGATCAAGAGGTGCGGTTCGAGCAAACGGACCGCGGTGCGATCTGTGTTCTGCGGGCGCGATCGGCTTGGGTGCCGATGACGCTGGAAGATAGGCTGAAGAGCAGGGGAGTACGCGCGTACGTTTCGCCGGACGGACAAGTACATGCTGCGATTCCGTTCGCGAGTGATGACCATGCGGATCGAATCCGCAGAGTCCTTGAAATCGTGGAGAAGGAACGGTTGAACTGAAGGAATTATTTGACAAATAAATAAATAATGCCAATATTATTATTGTCTTAATTCATAAGTAAAAGATGCTTTTCTCGCTTCTTAATGAGTTCTTAATCTCCGGAATCTAGGCTGCACTTTCCAGTCATACCCATTCACAGCGAACGTCTCTCCACCGGCGAAAGGAAGGATCATGCGATGATCGAGCGCGTCGTGCAGCAGCTGCACGACTTGGAGTTGTATGCCAGGGCATCTGCGGATGCGTCGTATCAAGAACGGATGATCGAGAGATTGCGCTCGCAACTTCCCGACAAGATGCGCTGCGTTCTCGACATGCATCTGCGCGAGACGAAGCGTCGTCTTGAGCGCAGGTATCCTCCCAAATCACACAAGGAGAACGGCGAGACGGCATGGGTCTTCCGGCTCGTGACACAATTGCGCGAGGCAATGCATCATCTCATGCGAAGGCATGTTTCTACGGAGTCATGCATGGAGGCAGGGAAGGCCGCGCGTGTCTATCAGCTCATTCGAAGCAAAACAATAAGGGATGTGCACGCGGAGAACCTCTATGACTCCATTCTTTCCACGCCCGAGTATCCCATCCATTCCAAGGCGTACGGAGTATCGCTGATGAACCGGCACATCGCATCCATCGCGATCGATAAGGCCAATCCGGAGATGTTGGAAACGTATGGATGGATGTCCGTCGACATGAATGGTGTCAAAGGCATGGTGGACTGCACGACCTACCAGAACGTCACGCACTACCTGCAGGCGGTGGCGCAATTTTTTTTGAATCAAGAAGGGAAGACGCGCCGCTGGCTCGAGACGTCGATGCGTGTAAAAGCCATTCCCCTGGCAGCCGGCGGTGACGAATTTGCGCTCCTTCTGGATGGCGAGAAGCCCATGTCCAAAAGTTTTTTTGAGGAGGTGGCCGGTCGGTATCAGCAAGAAATGGCAAACAGCGCATACCTCTCGGGCTTTCTGAATTTTGACGCACGTTCCGTTCAGATGGAGTACAGCATGCCCGCAGAGGCGGATCGCGCCGCTTTTTACCGGATGAGCACGGCGGAACAGGAAGAACGACTGCGAGGCATCCGGGAGAGTCTTCCCGACCAGTTCATTCCCACGTGCGGCATCGGAGGAGCCAATTTCAGAGAGGGGGCGAAACGCGCGGTGGAACGGGGCGCAGTGTCGCTGCGGGACGGGCAAGAAACGTTCGACACCGTTCGACTGACGATGATGAAGCACACGATCGAGCTCGCCGAAGCGCGTCAGGCGGAAAACAAGAAGGAGATAAAAACCTGTCTGGAGCTGTCCGATCCGAGGCTGCGCCTCTTCCTCCGGCGCAATCAGGAAAACCGCCACTTGGATAAGCGTCTGCATGAAGCGGAAATCAAGCTCGCGCAGGAACGTGCGAGGACAGCGGATCTCGAAAAAAGCATCACGGCGCTCCAGGCCATCTGCA
>Ga0172377_10005126_pt1 | contig 13460 bp, 10 predicted proteins | sample Pumphouse3metaG_FD_119749 | JGI IMG/M metagenome (GOLD analysis project Ga0172377, IMG submission 119749) | Leachate microbial communities from a municipal landfill in Southern Ontario, Canada - Pumphouse #3 metaG | ecosystem: Engineered > Solid waste > Landfill > Unclassified | place: Canada... | reverse complement strand
TTACTTTTGTTTGTCCATCAGAAATTATTGCATTCTCAAAAAGAATTGAAGATTTTACTTCAAGAGGAGTATCAGTAATAGGATGTTCAGTAGATTCACAATTTTCACACTTTGCATGGAGAGAAACAGCAGTTGAAAATGGTGGAATAGGAAGAGTTAAATTTCCATTGGTAGCTGACCTTTCAAAATCAATCTCAAGAGATTATGATGTATTGTTTGGTGAATCAGTAGCTTTAAGAGGTTCTTTTTTAATTGATGCAGATGGAACAGTAAGACATGCAGTAATCAATGACTTGCCACTTGGAAGAAATATTGATGAAATGATAAGAATGGTAGATACAATGTTGTTTACAAATGAGCATGGAGAAGTTTGTCCAGCTGGTTGGGTAAAAGGTGATGAAGGTATGAAAGCTAATACGGCTGGTGTTGCTGAGTATTTAGCTAAAAACGAAGGTAAATTATAATATTTAACTACATTATATAATCCAAAAGGTATCAAATTTTATTTTGATACCTTTTTTTATGTAAAGCTATTTTATTGACAATTTTTCAAATAAACACTACAATAATGCCAATACTTTAACAAAAACTACAAATAAACTACAAAACTACATAAACTTATGTAAAATCAAAGGTAAGAAATACTCATGGAAGAGTCTAAAGAAGAAACAAAAACAAAAACCACAACTTCAAAAAAAGCAAGAACGCATATTCCTGTTGAGGGTTATAAGATTGAACAATTAAGGGAATTTCCTTTAGAAGAACTTATAAATATTGCAAATGAACTTGAAGTTGAAAATCCACAAGAATTAAAACGACAAGATTTAATGTTTACAATTTTAAGATCTCAAATTGATGCTGGTGGATTTATTTTATTTACTGGGATTTTAGAAATTAAAGAGGGTGGTTTCGGATTTTTAAGAGCTATTGATGGAAACTTTTCTGATACTTCTAACGACTCTTATGTAAGTGCTACACAAATTAGAAAGTTTGCACTTAGAACTGGAGATATTGTCTCAGGGCAAGTTAGACCTCCAAATAAAGAGAGTGAAAAATACAACGCCTTATTAAAAATAGAAGCAATAAATTATCTACCCGTAAAAGAATCTAAAAACAGACCTTTATTTGACAATTTAACTCCCCTTTACTCAACTAAAAGATTTAACTTTGAATACGAATCTACAAGAATGACAGGAAGAATGCTTGATTTATTCGCTCCCATGGGAAAAGGTCAAAGAGGACTTATTGTTGCACCTCCAAAAACTGGTAAAACAGAACTTTTAAAAGAATTAGCTCATGCGATTTCTAGAAATCATCCTGAAGTTACACTTATGGTTTTATTAATTGATGAAAGACCTGAAGAATTTACTGATATGCAAAGAAGTGTAAGAGGTGAAGTTTATAGTTCCACTTTTGATTTACCTGCACATAATCATGTTCGAGTAGCCGAAATTGTTATTGAAAAAGCAAAAAGACTTGTAGAGATGAAAAAAGATGTAGTTATTTTACTTGATTCTATCACTAGACTAGCACGAGCTTATAATACTGTTACACCATCATCTGGAAAAGTACTTTCAGGTGGAGTTGATGCAAATGCTTTACACAAACCAAAAAGATTTTTTGGAGCTGCTAGAAATATAGAAGAGGGTGGAAGTTTAACAATTATTTCAACAGCACTTATTGAAACAGGTTCAAAAATGGATGAAGTAATTTTTGAAGAGTTTAAAGGTACTGGAAATAGTGAAGTTGTACTTTCAAGAAATGCAGCAAACAAAAGAGTTTACCCAGCTCTTGATATTACAAAATCTGGAACTAGAAAAGAAGAGTTACTTCTTACTCCTGATGTTCTACAAAAAACATGGATTTTAAGAAATGCAATTTCACAAATGGATGAAGTTGAAGCACTTAGATTCTTATATTCAAAAATGCAAAAAACTAAAAACAACGAAGATTTCTTTAACTCAATGAATGAATAAAAAAGGTTTCCCTTTTTTATTCGAACTCTTGTTCAAACTCTAAAAACACCTTTTTATACTGATTTACTCTAAAATCAAAAGTTGTATATTTAGGATTTCTTTCTTTTTCTATTTTATAATTTATATTTGAACCTATACTTTTGAACCATAACAAAAATCTACATCTTTTAATTTTAATTCTTTTTCACAAAATCTAGGTGGAGGAAGAGTTCCTATAATTAAAAACTTAATGTTTTTATTTAGAAAAGGTTCATAAGGATGGTAGTGAAAGAACATAAAACTCCTTTTTATAGTAAATTTAATAAGGAACAAAAACCCAAAAACGGTATATTTTATATATATGTGAATATTTTTTATAATTATTGCATAAAATATAATCTATTTTTGATAAAATGCTTATTCAATATTAGAATGAAGGAATAAGAATGGCATATTTAGAAGAAGTTTTTAACTATCTTAAAAGAACAAGTCCAGCACAAACGGAATTTTATCAAGCAGCAGAAGAAGTTTTATATTCTTTACAACCACTACTAGATAAATATCCAAAATATAGTAAACACAAAATTATTGAAAGAATCGTTGAACCAGAAAGACAAATTATGTTTAGAGTAAATTGGCTTGATGATAATGGAGAAATTCAAGTAAATAAAGGTTTTAGAATTGAATTCAATTCGGCTTTAGGTCCATACAAAGGTGGATTAAGATTTCATCCAAGTGTAAATGCTGGAGTTATTAAGTTTTTAGGATTTGAACAAATTTTTAAAAATGCACTTACTGGTCTTCAAATTGGTGGTGGAAAAGGTGGAAGTGATTTTAATCCAAAAGGAAGATCTGATAATGAAATTATGAGATTTTGTCAAGCTTTCATGAGTGAATTATTTAGACACATCGGTGCAAATACTGATGTACCAGCTGGAGATATTGGAGTTGGAGCTAGAGAAATTGGATATATGTTTGGAATGTACAAAAAACTTGCAAATAAATATGAAGGTGTTTTAACTGGTAAATCACTAAAATGGGGTGGTTCATTAGCAAGAACTGAAGCAACTGGTTATGGTTGTGTTTATTTTGCTAAATATATGTTAGCTGCTCGTGGTGAAAGTTTAGAAGGAAAAAGATGTTTAGTTTCTGGTTCTGGAAATGTTGCTATTTATACAATTGAAAAACTTTACCATTTAGGTGCATTACCACTTACATGTAGTGATTCAAAAGGTATGATTTACGACGAAGAAGGAATAGATTTACTTTTACTAAAAGATTTAAAAGAAAATCAAAGAGCAATACTTTCTGAATATGTAAAATATAGACCAAAAGCTATTTATACACCGGTTGCTGAGTATCCAGAAGGAAGAAATGCTGTTTGGTCAATTCCTTGTTATGCTGCATTCCCAAGTGCTACACAAAATGAATTAAATTTAGAAGATGCTAAAACTCTTCTTGCAAATGGTTGCGTTTGTGTAAGTGAAGGTGCTAATATGCCATCAAATGCTAAAGCAGTTGATTTATTTGTTGAAGCAAAAATTGCTTATGGACCTGGAAAAGCTGCAAATGCTGGTGGAGTTGCAACAAGTCAACTAGAAATGGCACAAAATGCTTCTATGGTTTCTTGGACTTTTGAAGAAGTTGATGAAAAATTAGCACAAATTATGAAAAATATTTTTGATACAGCTAGTTCAACAGCAGCGGAATTTGGACAACCTACAAACTTAGTTTTAGGTGCTAATATTGCTGGATTCAAAAAAGTAGCGGATGCTATGATTGAGCAAGGTTTAGTTTAATCTTTTTTTACAATACTCTAATTTTAGAGTATTGTAACTCTTCTTATATCTTACTAATAAATTTATTTAAAAACTTATGTTAAAATGTTTGCTTATTATAATTAAAGGTACAAATTGAAAGTAGGTGTTTTTGATTCTGGACTTGGAGGATTGACTGTTGTTAGTTCAATTCAAAAGGTTTTTCAAGGTGCAGAACTTTTTTATATAGCTGATACTGCTTATGCTCCTTATGGAGAAAAAACTGTTGAAGAGATTTTAAATAGATGTATTAATATAACGAGTTATCTTTTAGAAAAACATGGAATTGAAGCTTTAATTGTTGCTTGTAATACAGCAACGAGTGCCGCAATAAAACATTTGAGAGAAAAATTTCCTTTTTTAATAGTAATAGGAACTGAACCAGGAATTAAACCTGCAATTTTAAATACTAAAACTTCACATGTTGGAGTAATGGCAACACCAGCTACTTTAAAAGGTGATAAATATCAATTATTAGTAAATGAGTTATCAAATATAAAAAAAGTAACTCTTTATGAACAAGCTTGTATTGGTTTGGTTGAGCAAATAGAAAAAGGCGAAATAGATACTCCTAAAACTTTTAATATGTTAGAAAAATGGCTAAAACCTATGAAAGAAAATAGTGTAGATACTATTGTTTTGGGTTGTACACATTATCCTTTAGTTGATGAAGTTATAAAAAAAATCATGGGAAATGATATAACTTTGATTGAAACTGGAAATGCAATAGCTAATAGATTAAAACTTTTAAGTGAAGAATTAGGACATAAAAATCAAGGAAAACTTGAAATAAGTGTTTATTTTACTGGTGAAATAAATATACAAATGATTGAAAAGATTTTAGAAAATAAAAATATTGAAGTTAGGAAGTGTACCATATGAGTCAAGAAATTTTAGAAAAAAGAGTTTTAGCCTTAAAGTATAGACCTCATAGATTTGAAGATTTAGTTGGGCAAAGTACAGTTTCTCAAACTCTCTCTTTGGCTTTAGATTCAGATAGATTATCTCATGCATATTTGTTTTCCGGTCTTAGAGGAAGTGGAAAAACTTCAACAGCTAGAATTATGGCAAAAGCACTTTTATGCTCAAATGGTCCAACTTCAAAACCTTGTGAAGTTTGTGACAACTGCAAAAGTGCAAACTCAAATAGACATCTTGATATTATCGAAATGGATGCTGCATCAAACCGTGGAATTGATGATATAAAAGATTTAATTGAACATACAAAATACAAACCAAGTAGTGCAAGATTTAAAGTATTTATAATCGATGAAGTTCATATGTTAACAACTCAGGCATTTAATGCACTTTTAAAAACACTTGAAGAACCTCCTGGATTTGTGAAGTTTATACTTGCAACTACGGATCCATTAAAATTACCAGCTACAATTTTGAGTCGAACTCAACATTTTAGATTTAATAAAATTGCAAGTGCTGATGTTGTTCACCATTTAGTACATATTTTAAATGAAGAAAATATTTCTTATGAAAAAGATGCTTTAGAAATACTTGCACGAACGGGACAAGGAAGTTTAAGAGATACTTTAACTTTACTTGACCAAGCTATTATTTTTTCAAAAGGAAGAATTAATACAACAAGTGTTGTTGATATGTTAGGGTTAATTGATCCAAAAATGATGGATAATATTTTTTTTATTATTTTAAATAAAGGTGATATAAATCAAATAATCAAAGATTTAGAAAGTTATGAAGTTTCTCAGATTTGTGATGAAATGGCTATTTATTTAAAAGATAAAATGCTTTCTAAAGATACAAAATTTGATTTACTTTTATTTGATAGATTTTTTAGAATTTTAAGTGATGCAAAACATTTATTGGCAATAAATAGCGATGGTGGTTTTGTTCTAATCTTAACTTTTATGAAAATGATAGAAGCTACAAATTTAAAAACTATTGATGATATTATAAATCAAGTTGAAAAAATCGAAGTTAGAAAAGAGACAGCACCAATACGAATTATTGAAAAAACAGTAGAAAAAGTTCAAGAAGTTCCAGTTGAAAAAGTAGAAGAAATAAAACCAGTTTTTATTGAACCTGAAACAAAAATAGAAGAAGTGTCTCCCTTTGATGAGGTTTTAATTCAAGATGACAATATTATGGATTTAGGAATGATTGATGCTATTGAAGTTGTTGATTATTCAACTCCTTTTGATGAATTACCTACGACTCCTATTGTTCAAAAAGAGCAAATAATAGAAAAACCAAAAGATATAGAAATTGTTGAACACAAAATAGAACAACAAGTTCAAGCTAATGTTTTTGAAGAAATTGAAATAGTTCCTATTGAAGAGATAATTGAAGAATCACATGAAGATGAAGAAGATGAAATTCAAAATGAATTATATGAAAAATTAACTGCAAAAGTTTATGATAGAGACCCTGATTTAGGTGAATGTTTTGAAAAGAATTTTATCTTTAATGGATTTGAAAATAAAAAACTATACATCACTTCTTACGCTCAAGATGAAGATAGAAAGTTTTTATATAAACATTTTGGGATAATAAAAACTTTTGCTCAAGACATTTTTGGAAATGATGTTGAGTTAGATTTTAAAAAGGAAGAACCCTCCGTACTAGAAAATAAAAAAGAAGAAGTTGAAAAAGAAACTTGTTCACAAGAAGAAATTTCAAATGATACAGGTTCAATGATTGAAGAGATAGAAATGGGTTCAGGTTGTGTAGCTGATATGCATAAAAGTGAAATAAGTCAACCTTCACAACAAGAGTTACAGTTAAATGATATATTAAATTCAAAAATGCTTGATAAAGCAAAAGAGCTTTTTGATATAAAAAAGATTACAGTAAAAGCAAGAAGTTAAAATATTAACTTTTTATTAATCTTAAATAGATAGACTATCTTTCAGCTTTAAAAAGGAAAAATGAATGAATAAATTTTCAAAAATATTAACAATAAGTATTTTATTATCAAGTGCTTTATTTGCTACTTCTAGTGATGAAAACATTATTAGTTTTGAGCAAAAAAGAATAACGCAAAATCCAAATGTAAAAATAAAAGATATAAAAATTAGTACAAAAAAAGAGTTACCACTAAATGGTTGGTTTGGTTATATTTTAGATGTTCAAGCAAATGTTCAAGGTAAAGATATAAATGCTAAAGACATACTTTTTTCTGATGGAAAATATATTTCTTTAGAATTAATTGATTCAGAAACTGGAAAATCTTTAAAAGATTTAGTAACTCCAAATTTAACAGATAATTATCATGATAAATCAAAATTAATTGCTGGAAATGCAAATGCTAAAGAAAAAATTGTAATTTTTTCTGATCCATTATGTCCATTTTGTAAAGATTATGTTCCTGATGTTATAAAATATGTAAATAAAAATACTAATGATATTGCTTTATATTATTATCATTTTCCATTAATGGCCCTTCATCCAGCAGCTGCACCTTTATCAAAATTGGTTGAAGTAGCAAAACATAAAGGTATAAAAGATATTGAACTAAAAGTTTATGAAACTGATTGGGAAAAATATTTTGATGTTAAATCAGTAGATGAAAAGAAGATTTTAGAAGCATTTAATAAAGAATTTAAAACATCTATAAAATTAGAAGAAATTTCTACTAAAGAGATAAATGCATTTCTTGAAAAAGATATTTTAATGGGTGAAGAAGTTTTAGTTTCAGGAACACCAACTATATTTATAAATGGAGTTAAAGATTCTACTAGACTTAAATATGAAACATTAGGAAAAAAATAAATTTATTAAGAGGGTAATATGGAAAAATTAGTAATAGCAACAAGAAGAAGTCAACTTGCACTTTGGCAAAGTGAATATGTAAAATCACTACTTCAAGAACACTATCCAAATATGCAAATTGAACTTCAAGAGTTTGTAACAAAAGGCGATAAAATTCTGGATGTTCCACTAGCTAAAATCGGTGGAAAAGGACTTTTTACAAAAGAGCTTGAAGTTGCGATGCTTGAGGGAACTGCTCATTTAGCTGTTCACTCTTTAAAAGATGTTCCAACACAATTTGAAGATGGTTTACAACTTGCAGCTGTTACAAAAAGATTTGATCCAAGAGATGCCCTTTTAAGTAATAAATATTCTTCTATTGATGATTTACCTCAAGGTGCAGTTGTTGGAACTACGAGTCTAAGAAGAAGAATGGCAATAAAAATGTTAAGACCTGATATTGAACTTAAAGATTTAAGAGGAAATATCAATACAAGAATTGCAAAATTAAACGCTGGTGAATATGATGCAATTATTTTAGCAGCAACTGGTATTCAAAAATTAAAAATTGAAAATGAAGTTAAATTTTTCAACCCAATTTCAACTGATTTAATGATTCCATCAATGGGACAAGCAACTCTTGGAATTGAAACAACAAATGACCCACGAGTTTTGGAAATAGTAAAAGTATTAAATGATAAAGATGCACATATAGAATCAACAATTGAGCGAAGTTTTGTTGATACGTTACAAGGTGGTTGCCAAGTTCCAATTGGAGTAAAAGCTACTATTATTGATGAAAACTCAATAAGAGTTCAAGCAATTGTAGGACTTCCTGATGGAAGTGAATCTATAAGTGAAGATATAACAGTTAGTATAAAAGATTACGAAAAAGCTGGTCGACAATTAGCTCAAAACTTTATAGACCAAGGTGCAAGAGAGTTATTAGACAGGGCAGAAAAATTAGCTTTTAAATAAATTTTTAAAAAGGAAATAAAATGAGAATAAATGTAGAAGATGCACTTTTTTGTTTAGTAGATGTTCAAGATAAGTTATATCCACATGTTACAAATAAAGATGAAATTGAAAAGAATCTGATAACTTTAATAAAAGGTTTAAAAGTTCTTAGTGTTCCTTTTATAATAAATGAGCAATATAAAAAAGGTATAGGAGAAACTATACCATCTTTAAACGAGTTAGTACAAGAGTATCCCCACTTTGAAAAAACAACTTTTTCTTGTTATAAAAATGAGGAAACTATTGATGCTATAAATGCAACGAATAAAAAAGTTGTAATAGTTGCAGGAATTGAAACTCATGTTTGCGTATTACAAACTTGCATTGATTTACTTGAGGGTGGGTTTGAAGTTCTTTTAGTTACTGATTGTTGTACTTCAAGAAAACAAAAAGATACAGATATTGCTATTTCTAGACTTGTTCAGGCAGGAGTAATTCCAACAACTTATGAATCTTTACTTTTTGAATTAACATTAAATGCAAAAAATCCAGTTTTTAAAGAGATTTCATCTTTAGTAAAATAAGAATTTTTTCTTATTTTACTATTGTATTTTTACCGCTTTTTTTAGCTTGATACATTTTTTTATCAGCTAAACTTAGGATTTCTTCATAAGAAGAAAATCCTTTATTAAATTCTACAATTCCAATACTAAGTGTTATTTTACCAAATCTTGTTGATGCAAATTTGTCTAAAGTTACATTCATGATTCTATTCATATGATCATTTGCACTTTCTATAGTATTATCAATACTAATTATACAAAACTCCTCACCACCTAGTCTAAATACAAAATCTAAACCTTTTCTTGTATGTTCTAATAATATTTCAGCAAAATATTTTAGAACTTCATCACCACCTTCATGCCCAAATATATCATTTATACTTTTGAAATTATCTATATCAATATATGCTAAAGTAGCTTTTGTCGAATCTCTATTAACTTGTGCAAAAACATCAGAACAAACTTTTGCAAAATATCTTCTATTATATAAAGAAGTTAAAGTATCTGTAATAGTTAATTCTTGTAATTGATTTCTAATAATTTGATTCTCTTTTTCAAGCTCAATTCTTCTTATTTCTCTTTCAATTTTTCTTGAGTATATTAAAGCAATATCATTTATCTCTTCAGGTAATTCTCTTATTAATTTGGAATAAATAGCAATATGACCAACACAACTACCTTTACCATCAGTTATTGGAATACCATAAAAACTTTCAAATTTTTCATCTAGTAAATCTAAAAAATTATATTTTACATGTTCTTTTATTTTTATAATTTTGTTATCAAAAACAAATTTTCCTGGAATTCCATTTAAATCTATTATATTGGGAACTTTATCATTTGTAGAGTATAAAATTTTCACTTTTGTAGTTGGATTAAAATCTATAGCTTTAGTTATATATACTAAATCAGCTTGAAACAATTTTTTAATCTCAATAGCTGTATGTTTTATAAATTCATCACCTATATGATAAGAAGTTATTTCAAGTATTGATTTTAGGGCTTCGTATGGATTAAATTTAAATGAGTTATCCACTAATTATTATCTCCTAAATTTTATTGTCAAAATGATAACATAATATTAATAATTAGAGGATAAAAAAAGTCCGGATTTAATCTAGACTCTTTTTATAAAGTTTAAAAAATTAATTCATAGTTCCTTCAGGAATATGAACATAACCTTCCATAATAATTCTAGCACTTCTACTCATTGTTGCTTTATCAACTATAAATTTATTATCATTATTTTGAATTACTGCACCCACTTTTAAAGTTCCAGATGGATGTCCAAATTCAACAGCAGATTTTTCTCCACCACCAGCAGCAATATTTACTAAAGTTCCTGGAATACAAGCAGCAACTCCAATAGCAACAGAAGCTGTTCCCATCATAGCATGGTGTAATTTTTGCATAGATAAAGCACGTACATGTAAATCAATTTCGTTTGCTTTAACTTCTTTTCCACTTGAAGTAGTAAAATCAGATGCAGGTGCAACAAAAGCAATTTTAGGAGTGTGTTGTCTTGTTTCTGCCTCTTTTAAATCAGAAATTAATCCCATTTTTAATGCAGCATAAGATCTAATTGTTTCAAATCTCGCTAAAGCTTCAGTATTTGAGTTAATATCACCTTGAAGTTCAGTTCCTGTGTAACCAATATCGCAAGCATTAACAAAACATGTTGGAATTCCTGCCGTTATCATAGTAGCTTTAAATGTACCAATTCCTGGAACTTCTAAATCATCAACTAAGTTTCCAGTTGGGAATAATTCTTCACTTGGATCAACTGGCTCAGCAAATTCTAAAACAATCTCTTCAGCAGGAAATGCTACACCATCAATGTAGTAATCTCCCATTTCTTTAACCATTCCATTTTCCATAGTTACATAACATAGAATTGTTTTTTTAATATTTGCTTGCCAAATTCTTACACAACAAACACCGTTTTCAGGAACGTTATCAACTAAACCTTCTTTTATTGCAAAAGGACCTACTGCACTTGATAAGTTTCCACAGTTTCCACTCATATCCACAAAATCTTTATCGATTGCAACTTGACAGAAATAGTAATCTACATCATGATTTGGAACAGAACTCTTACCAACTAAAATAGCTTTAGATGTACTTGAAGTTGCTCCTCCCATACCATCCATTTGTTGTTTATAAACATCAGGACTTCCAACAATTCTTTGAAGTAATTTATCTCTTTTTCTTGTATCTTCTTGTGCTTCTTTAGGTAAATCAGCTATATTAAAAAATGTTCCCTTAGAAGTTCCACCTCTCATATATGTAGCTTTAACTTTGAATTGTGGTTTGTAATTACTCATGTGTTTTCCTTAAAAAAAATAGTTTTACTTTAAAAACTCTCTAAAAAAATCTTTGTGATTTCTTTAAATAGTTTTATAAAATACTAAAGAGCAAAAGCTCTTTAGATATTTATTTTTTTGAAGATGCAATAACATCTTTAGCGAATTTTTGTAAAATACCACCATTTTTGTAAACATCAACTTCAGCTGAAGTATCTAATCTACAAATAACTTGGAATTTAACAACTTCACCATTTGCTCTTGTCATAACAACTGTTAAATCACATCTTGGAGTAATATCACCAACAATGTCATAAGTTTCAGTTCCGTCAATAGAGTAAGTATGTCTAGTTTCACCTTTTTTAAATTGTAATGGTAAAACACCCATTCCAACTAAGTTAGTTCTGTGAATTCTTTCAATTGATTCAGCAATTAACACTTCAACACCTGCAAGTCTAACACCTTTTGCAGCCCAGTCTCTTGAAGACCCTTGACCATAGTTAGTTCCAGCAATTATAATTAAAGGTTGTTTTCTAGTTGTATAAGTTTCAATTGCTTCCCACATTCTAGACTCAACACCCTCAGGCATAATTTTTGTTAATGAACCTTGTTTAACTTTTCCATTTTCATCTTTAACCATTTCGTTAAATAATTTTGGATTAGCTAATGTAGCTCTTGAAGCTGTATTATGATCCCCTCTATGTGTTGCATAAGAGTTTAAATCTTCTAATGGTAATCCCATTTTTAAACAATATTCACCAGACGCTGATGTTGGTAAAATTGCATTTGAAGGAGATAAGTGATCAGTAGTAATATCATTAGGGAATACACCTAATGGTCTCATATTTTTAAGCGCTGGCATTTGCATATATTCATCTTCCCAATAAGGAGGTTTATTAATATATGTTGATTTTTTATTCCATTTATAGAATGGATCTACTTTAATTCCAGCTAAACCATTTCTTGCAAACATTGGGTCATAAATTGCAGCAAACATTTCTGGTTTAACAGCAGTACTTACAACAGCATCAATTTCAGCATCAGTTGGCCATAAATCTTTTAATCTAATATCATTTCCATTTTTATCTTTTCCTAAAACATCAGTTTCAATGTTGAATCTGATAGAACCAGCAAGTGCATAAGCAATTACAAGTGGAGGAGATGCTAAGAAAGCTTCTTTAATAAATGGGTGAATTCTTCCATCAAAGTTTCTGTTTCCTGATAATACAGCTGTTGTATAAATACCAGCATCAGCAGCAGCTTGTTGAATTTTTGGATCTAAAGCACCTGACATACCATTACAAGTAGTACAAGCAAATCCTACAATTCCAAATCCTAATTTTTCAAGTTCTGGTAAAAGTCCTGATTCTTTTAAGTATAACTCAGCAACTTTTGAACCTGGTGCTAAAGAAGATTTAACCCATGGTTTTCTTGTTAATCCAAGTTCATTTGCTTTTTTAGCTAATAATCCAGCTGCAACAACATTTCTTGGATTTGATGTATTTGTACATGAAGTAATTGCAGCAATTAAAACAGCACCATCAGGCATAACATCATCAGTAATTGTGATATGTTTAGAAATACCTGCTGCTTCTAAAGTTGAAGTAGGAAGTAATTTATGAGGTTGTGATGGACCAGCTAGTGTTCTTGTAACTGTTGATAAATCAAACTCAATAGTTCTAGCATATGTAGCGTGTGCAAAAGCATCAGCCCATAAACCATTTGCTTTTGCGTAAGCTTCTACAAGTTTAACTTGTTTTGGATCTCTACCAGTGATTTTTAAATAATCAATAGTTTTGTCATCAATAGCAAACATAGCAGCACTTGCACCATATTCAGGAGTCATATTAGAAATAGTTGCACGATCACCTAAATCAAGATATTTAATACCAGTTCCAAAGAATTCTAAATATGCAGAAATAACATTGTTATCTCTTAAGTAAGAAGTCATAGAAAGTGCAATATCAGTTGCAGTTATTCCTTCAGCTCTTGTTCCTATGATATTAACACCAATAATTTCAGGAACTCTCATATAAGATGGATTTCCTAACATTACGTTTTCAGCTTCTAATCCACCAACACCAACAGCGATAACACCAAGTGCATCAACGTGAGGAGTATGTGAGTCAGTTCCAACTAATG
>Ga0172377_10005125_pt1 | contig 13464 bp, 9 predicted proteins | sample Pumphouse3metaG_FD_119749 | JGI IMG/M metagenome (GOLD analysis project Ga0172377, IMG submission 119749) | Leachate microbial communities from a municipal landfill in Southern Ontario, Canada - Pumphouse #3 metaG | ecosystem: Engineered > Solid waste > Landfill > Unclassified | place: Canada... | reverse complement strand
ACTGCTGCATCGTAATCTTCTTCGGAGTGAACCATAATGGTTACGTCTTTTGCTAAACGTTTTTGTAGGAGGCGTAGGTGAGGTGCTTGTGCATGTTCGGCTATCAATGCTTCGCATTCATTTTTTTCAATAGATGTAAAAATTTTGATGTATTTAGAAGCATCATCGTCGCTTACATTTAACCAAAATTGGTAGAATTTGTATGGTGAAGTATACCGTTTGTCAAGCCAAATATTACCACTTTCTGTTTTTCCAAATTTACCGCCATCGGCTTTTGTAATTAGTGGGCAGGTGAGTGCATATGCTTCACCACCAGTCATGCGGCGTATCAATTCTGTACCTGTGGTAATATTACCCCATTGGTCGCTCCCACCCATTTGCAGTTTGCAATTTTTGGCTTCGTTCAGATGTGCAAAATCGTAACCTTGTAACAATTGGTAGGTAAATTCTGTAAAACTCATGCCTGATGAATATTCACCGTTTAATCGTTTTTTAACAGATTCTTTGGACATCATGTAATTTACCGTAATTAATTTACCTACGTTGCGCGCAAAATCCAAGAAGGTGAAATCTTTCATCCAGTCGTAGTTATTCACTAATTCTGCAGCATTTGGTGCTTCACTTTTGAAATCGAGAAATTTTTCTAATTGCACTTGTATACAAGCTTGATTATGACGTAGTGTCTCTTCGTTAAGCAGATTGCGTTCTGCCGATTTGCCAGATGGATCGCCAATCATGCCAGTAGCACCACCTATGAGTGCTAATGGTTTGTGACCGCAAAGTTGTAAATGACGCAACATCATGACACCACATAGATGTCCAATATGTAAGCTATCAGCCGTAGGATCGATACCTAAATAGCCTGTGGTCATCTCTTTAGCGAGTTGTTCTTCTGTTCCTGGCATCATGTCGTGAATCATTCCACGCCATCTTAATTCTTCTATAAAATTCATGTGATTGAAATTATTGAATAGTTTAACATACGAGTGTTTGTATGCTCTGATATGTGTGTTTAATCATTTTGTTTTGAGAGTGACAAAATTACGTCTTTTTTCTGTTATGAGCAAATGAAATCCTGTGCAAAAAAAAGGTGTCATAAACAAAAAAATAGTAACTTTGTCTATCTTTTTTTAAGATTATTTTTCATTATCAAACTATATAAAAAATGAAGAAAACTGTATTCTTAACGGGTGCAACAGGCACTATGGGATGGGCTGCTTTACAAGAATTTTTGGCACGTCTTGATCGTTTTAATCTCACAGTATTAGCTCGCCCAAGTAAAATAAATAAAAGGAAGTTGGCTCCTTACGCTGACAAGATACATATTGTGTGGGGCGATCTTACCAAGTACGAAGATGTGTTGGAAGGGACTCGTGGTGCCGATTATGTATTGCATGTGGGTGGTATGGTGTCGCCAGCTGCTGATTATTTTCCTCATAAAACGCGTTATGTAAATGTAAAAGCAGCTGAAAATGTAGCGAAAGCTGTTTTGGCACAACCTAATGTTGATGATATTACGGTTTGTTACATTGGTTCGGTAGCGCAAACGAGTGATAGAAATGAACCTATTCATTGGGGACGCACCGGTGACCCAATTTGTATTAGTGTTTACGATCATTATGCCATTTCTAAAACATTGGCCGAGCAGGCTATTGTTGATTCTGGTATTAAAAAGTGGGTGTGTTTGCGTCAATCAGGGATATTATACCCAGCGATTTTGAAAAATTATGATCCAATTATGTTTCATGTTCCACTCCGTGGCGTACTCGAATGGGCTACTGTTGAAGACAGTGGGCGATTATTGGCGAATTTATGTGAAGAAAATGTCTCTCCAGAATTTTGGAATCGTTTCTATAATATTGGCAGTGGTTCGGAATACCGTTTAAGCAATTATGAATTTGAATGCAAATTATTAAAAACTATTTCGTGTCCTATCCCAGAAAAAATATTTAATCCAAAATGGTTTGTGTTACGCAATTTTCATGGACAGTGGTATGCTGATTCACAAGTATTGGAAGATTATCTGCATTTTCGTGCTAATATGCCTGTGGATGAATATTTTAAACGCATGGGAAAACAAGTTCCTTGGTTTTATCATTTGGCAAAAATTGTGCCTCCGTTTATCATAAAAATGGCTATGCGTCCTTTGGCTTATAAGAAAAAATGGGGGACACAATGGTGGATTAAAACAAATGAAAAACAGCGTATTGCTGCATATTATGGGAGTGTGGAAGCCTGGAATAATATTCCAGATTGGAAACATCAAGATTTGTCGCATCCAAGTGAAGAAGTAACCGTGTTAAACCATGGGTACGATGAGACAAAACCACGTTCCGAATGGACTATTGAAGATATGCGTCAAGTAGCTGAATTTCGTGGTGGGAAATGTTTAAGCACAACGATGTTGACTGGTGATTTTCGTACGCCATTGCAATGGGAATGCCAGTTCGGACATACATTTGAAATGTCGCCAGTGCTTGTTTTAGAAGGTGGACATTGGTGCCCAGAGTGTTTACCTAGTCCTTGGAACTATGATGAAATAGCTAATGGGAATCCATTTTTTGCACAAGTATGGCACCCTTTGCATGGTAAAGATGAACATAATCAATACGGAGAAGAAATTTTTGAGGGTTGGGAATAAATTTGATCACCTTTAAATAGTTATAAAAAAAGCTGATGAAGAAAATAGGTTTGGGTGTTTTGCTTGTTGTAGTGAATTATATTTCTGCTCAGGAACGAATTGTACCGTTGACGTTTGGTGATATGGAAAGTTGGACGGTGCGTTATATTAAAGAATCTAGTTTATTAGGTGGAAAAACTAAAACATTATATGTATTAGGACCTACTGATACCATAGGCTGTAAAAATGGTAATGTGCCATATACATTCACAGGTAAAACTATTTGGGGGATTTCAAATGCCTATGCTAATATCATGGGCGTTGCTAAGGGAGCGACAACTACTCAGCCAGAGCGTCGTGGTAGTGGTTGGTGTGCTCGTTTGGATACTCGTATGGAAACGGTTTGCGTATTAGGTCTGTTGGATGTGAAAGTGGCTATTGCTGGTACACTATTTTTGGGCTCAGTAGTGGAGCCAGTGAGAAGTGCTAATGATCCTTATAGTAGCATTGATGTTGGTATACCATTTAATCAAAAACCTAAAGCATTATTGTTAGATTTAAAGACACGTGTTTCAGAAAGGCATGTTGTAACAAAAGCTTTAGGAATGGGAGTGTCAACCATAGAAGGACATGACGAACCTGAAATTTATGTTTATTTGCAAAAACGTTGGGAAGATGAACATGGAAATATTTACGCTAAACGTATTGGAACGGGGCGTCAACGTTTTCCTAAAACTATTCCTGATTGGCGCAATAATTATCGGTTGAATATTTATTATGGCGATATTACCAAACGTGGTGATTTTAAAAAATACCAAGGTTTGTTTCCTGACGGTGGGGAATTCAAAACTAGAAATAGTAAAGGAAAGATGGTTTATATTCAAGAAGTTGGCTGGGGAACAGCTGATGATACGCCCACACATGCTATTTTAATGATTTCAGCAGGTTGTTATCCAGCATTTTACGGTGCCTTAGGTAATGCTTTTTGGGTCGATAATTTACGCTTTGTATATTGAACTGTTTATAGTTACATAAAAAATCCCTACCAACTTAAGTGTTGGCAGGGATTTTTTTGTGAGGAAGAACTTCGTTGGGAATTATCTTACTTTTTGTTCGAATTCTTGCATGCATGCAACAAGTGCTTGTACGCTTTCGAGTGGGCATGCATTGTAAATACTTGCGCGGAAACCTCCTACTGAACGATGACCTTTGATGCCAACCATACCTTGTGATTTTGCAAATTCGAGGAATTCGGTTTCTTTATCTTTATATGCTTCATTCATCACAAAACATATATTCATAATAGAACGATCTTCTTTCTTGGCAGTTCCCACAAAAAGTTTATTGCGGTCGATTTCGTTATAAAGTAATGTTGATTTTTCTACATTGCGACGATGCATTTCTTCGACGCCTCCCATCTCTTTAATCCATTTCAATGTTTCGTGCATAACGAAAATTGAAAATACTGGAGGCGTATTGAACATGGAGTTGTTTTTAGGCTCGCTGCCAATATGCGTGCGGTAGTCAAGCATGGTTTGTAGAGGACGTTCAGCTTGACCTAAAATATCTTTGCGAACAATAATAAATGCGACACCTGCAGGGCCTACATTCTTTTGTGCACCACCATAAATAACGGCATATTTATTGACATCAACTGGCCGACTCATAATATCAGACGACATATCAGCTACCAAATGGATAGGACAGTTCATATCTTCATGCATTTCAGTACCGTAAATGGTATTATTTGTCGTAATATGAAGATAATCGGCATCTTTTGGAATTTCATATCCTGTTGGGATATACGAATAATTTTTGTCTTCAGAAGAGGCTACAATGTTCACTTCGCCATAAAATTTAGCTTCTTTAGCCGCTTTTTTGGCCCATACGCCAGTTTGTAAATAAGCTGCCTTTGTCTTCAATAGATTTGCTGCTACTTGGTAAAATTGAGTAGAGGCGCCTCCTCCTAAAAAAATGATGGCATAATCTTCTGAAATATGAAGAAGATCGCGCCATAATTGTTCTGTCTCAATCATGATACGTTCCCAACCTGGTGTACGGTGTGAAATTTCGAGGATACCAATACCCGTGTTGTCAAAGTTGCGAATGGCTTCAATGGCCGATTCAATAGCTGGCTTTGGTAATACACAAGGGCCTGCATTAAAATTATGAACTACTTTCATACTGTGTTTTTAATAATCGTTATTCCGTGAATTGTAGAAAGAGTCTGCCATCGAGGGTAGGCTTATTTCGGTTTCAAAGGTAGTTAATTTTCTTCTATTACGTATTTATTTTGTTTGAAGATTTGAACAAATTAGGTGTTTCTTAAATAATTCATAATGAAACACTTTTAATTGTTTTGATTTGCCGTATCGCTTTCTATTAATGCTATCAGTCTTTCGACGGCTTCATCTGCCGCAATATTTTTTTCAATACATTCATTTTTGCGATATAAACTAATGCGCCCTTTGCCAGCTCCTACATATCCATAATCAGCATCGGCCATTTCGCCTGGTCCGTTGACAATACAACCCATAACGGCAATTTTTAAGTTTTTTAAATGACCTGTGGCAGCTTTTACTTTAGCTACAGTGGTTTGTAAATCGAACATAGTACGTCCACAACTTGGGCATGAAATGTATTCGGTGCGACTAACTCGCATACGTGTTGCTTGCAAAATACCAAAAGCAATAGAGTTGATTGCTTTGTCGGAGATAGAAGAGCCTTGATTTGTTAAAAGTATACCATCACCAAATCCATCAAGGAATAAAGTTCCCAAATCAACTCCAGCTTTTATTTGAAGTGCCTCTAAATTGGTTTCGGCATAGTGGCGAGCGATAATGACAGGAACGGTTATTTCTTCAACCATTAACTTATGAAAAAAAGCACGCATCTCACCTATTGGATTGATATGATTCGAATGTAATAAAACAACTTGTGGGGTTGATTTTAATTCGGCAATCATACTATCTGTCAATTCGGAATAACAGAGTGAACGCATTTCTAGATGGTCACTTTCTAAAATATAATCTGGCTTTGGCTCATAATCTCCTGATTTACTAGCAATCACTACGGGTGTATGATTGCCTCCAATAGTGCCAATAGATTTTGTGTATCGACGTTTGAAGGAGAGTGGATTGAAAGAGGGTGCTATGACTCCCGAAATGGAAGGATGATTGTTACGTATCCCAATGTATTCTACTAATTGCTTGGCAACAGGAATTTCACATTCAGGATCCTCGCTTAGAGAAACACGTATGGTGTCGCCAATGCCATCGGCTAATAACGCACCAATGCCTACAGCTGATTTGATACGCCCATCTTCGCCGTCGCCAGCTTCTGTGACACCTAAATGGAGCGGATAATGCATGTCTGCCTCGTTCATTCTTTCTATCAATAAACGAACGGCTTGAACCATAACAAGGGTGTTCGATGATTTGACAGAAATGACAATATCATGAAAATTTTCTGCACGGCACATCTCTAAAAATTCCATACAAGATATGGTTAATCCTTCAGGGGTGTCGCCATAACGATTCATGATACGTGACGAGAGTGAACCGTGATTGACGCCGATACGAATAGCCGTGTGATGTGCTTTGCAAATAGAAATTAACGGTCGTAATTTTTCTCGAATTTTATCTAATTCGGCTTTAAATTCTTCGTCGGAATAGTCACCTTGTTTGCCAGCAACAAAATTCCCGGGATTAATACGTACTTTTTCTATGTGTTTTGCGGCTTCTTCGGCTACTTTTGGATTAAAATGAACATCGGCTACGAGTGGGACATGAACACCTTGAGCATGTAATTGTTTGTGTATGATTCCTAAATTTTCTGCCTCACGTATGCCTTGCGTGGTAAATCGTACTAACTCACTGCCAACATTGGCTATGCGTATGGCTTGTAATACGGATGCTTCTATGTCGTTTGTGTTTGTATTAGCCATTGATTGAACACGGATAGGGGCTGTGCCACCAAGAGTGATGTTACCAATGTTTACTTTGCTTGTTGTACGACGATTGTAATTAAATGGAGAGATTAAATGCGTCATTGTATGATTACTTTATTACTTATAATATTCTGGCCACTATCCAATGTTAGAATGTATAGACCTTTCTGTAAAGTACTGACAGAAATTTGTTCATTGGTTTCTATATTTCCTTGTTGACAAATTTTACCAGAGATATCAATTAATTTATATTTGCCAGATTCCGTACAAGTGATATAATCTGACGTTGGATTTGGATAGATTGTAAAGGTGTTATTTGAAGGTGTCTTTATACCTGATTGAATGGATTCGTTTTCGAAGAAAATCCATGTTTCATTGAAAATATCGATATCATTTGTGGTTTGATTTAAAATATTGTCATGCGATGCGCCATCTATTTCAAAAAAGAGTACACGTGGTTGGCTTGATGTGTTATAATCATAGCTTTTTACAGTGATATTATCTGCTTTGGCGTTTTCTATATCAGCTATCACAGGTGTTCCTTGTTGATTTTTTTCGACCAATAAGTTGATGGTTATAGGAATTGAGTCATTAAATATACCTCCGTCAAAAGGAACGACTGAATCTGTTTTACTGTGAAAATGACAGAACGGAACATCAAGCGGTAGAGATGTATCAACTCCTTTTCCAAGATAGCCATAAATAGAAGCAAACGCTTTTACTTGCCTATTTTCTGAAAAAGCATAATGATAACACATACTTCCTCCCATAGAATAACCTGCCATGAAAACTCGATTGGCATTGATGTTATAGTTGGTTTTGAAATGTGTTATGAGTGTATTCATAAATAGTACATCATCAGTGGTTTTATTGAGCTCGATTTTTCCAGAGGCTGCAATAGTTGGTGCGATGCTTGATAACAAAAATAGGTATTCGCTCGGAATTATATTGCTCGTTGTGATAGTTGTTCCCGAATTCCAGATATTGGTTAAATTAAACGTATCTTTTCCTAAAGATTTGATGGCATTGTTGATGGCTATAACTTCAGTGTCACTTTCGCTTAATGCTTGAGGACAAATAACAATAGTATTGTGTGTGTTTGCCATGTCGTAATTTGTGATGGCAGTATCAAAATTATGTTTATTGCCTCCTGAACCGTGCAACAGTAATAAAATACCTACAGGTTGAGATGCATCATAATTGGACGGCATAAAATAAACATACGAGCGGGTAGTTTCTCCCACCACGATGTTGGCTTCCGTTTGAGCAAAACTAGTACTAACGAGAAGAAAAAAACTTGCTAAACAAAACAATTGTTTCTTTGTCATAATTTGAGTTTTTAGATGTGTAATGGATTAAATAGTTCTCCAGTTTTTTCACTTGATTGGATTTGCTTTGGAAATATTAAGGCAAAGTTGTTTTCGGTGAAATATTTGGTTAAATAGTAAGGTAATTTTTCGAATAATGGGTTGTAAGATAATGTGCCCTTACGAGCTGAAATAATGATGACTGAATCGTGTGGTTTTACAGCTTTGGTAATAATTAGAAAATCTTCCCAACTTTCTAATTCGCGAAATGAAATCATGAGGTCATTGTATGCATGACAAAGCTTTCTCAATTCTATATTTGTATCTTTATTTCCATAGAATAGTAATTTCACGCTTAAGTTGGTAGCTATATTTTTTATACGGTCAAACCACAATTCAAAACCCTCTTCTAACTCTGCTTTTTCGGGAACTACAACTATTAAACGTTTAACAGAATTGGTAGGTTGTTTTTGATTGCAAATGAAAATATTTTGCCCACTTTCTTTCAGAAGGCGTTCGATTGTATTCCCAAAAAAAGTATCTACAAATTTATTTTTTTTATGGATGCCAACTAATACATCTGTAATGGTATATTCGGTTATAGTTTCTACAATGCAGTTGGCTATATTGATATCACTTTTGACAATACATGTTAATTGGTTGTCGGTGGCCGCAGACAAATTAGCCGCACTATCCATTAATTTACTGCTGGCTACATTTTCGTCATTATGGGATTCTATATTGAGTGCAAACAGTGCTTTCTTATTGGAAGGTCTTTTTATTAAATTACCGAAATCGATTAGTTGTGGCATTGTTATTGGATTCGAAATCGGAATTAGAATTCGTTCTGCACCTAATTTTTGATGTAATTTTTCAGTCTTCAGTTCTTCAGCTGCGATTTTTCGTGCGGATTTTTCAGTAATAATAGAGCTAATTGTACAGGTAATAAGAATCATGACCACTGTACCATTTAATACACTGTCGTTTAATAAACCGAGTTTGTAACCAATCATTACCGCAGCCAATGTTGCTGCTGCTTGGCCATTACTTAGACCGAATAATAGGCTTCCTTCGGTTTTGCTTAGTTTACAAGTCTTTTGTGTAAGAACGGCTGCCAACCATTTAGAAAAAGTTGCTACAATCGTCATTACAGCAGCTACTAGTAGAGCTTGTGAGCTAACAATGAAAGCTTGTACGTTAATCAACATACCAATACTAATCAGAAAGAATGGTATAAAGATGGCATTTCCAACAAATTCGATGCGATTCATTAGCGGCGATATGCTTGGTATGAGTCTGTTGAGTACTAAACCTGCAAAAAAAGCGCCTAAAATACCTTCTAAACCAGCTGCATCAGACAATAATGAGGCCGTAAATACAATGGCTAATACAAATATGTATTGTGCTACGCTATCACTAAAATGGCTAAGAAAATAACGAGCTATTTTAGGTAGTAAAATAAAAACAACTAAACCAAAAATAAGCGCTGAAACTCCAAATTTTACCCAATAAAAAGTGCTTATATTATTGTTGTGCATGGCGACAATAGCAGCTAAAATTAACAAAGCCGCTGTGACTGTAAAAATAGTACCTGCTACGGCAATACTCACTGCACGATTTTTTGAAACGCCTAGTTTGCTAACTATGGGATAGGCTATTAAGGTGTGTGAAGCATACATACTGGCTAATAGGGTGGATGTTGTCAAATCAAAATTCAGGATATAAATGCCAGACAATATCCCTAAAGTCATAGGGATTATAAAGGTATAGAATCCAAAAATAATTCCCTTTGAGCTATTTTTCTTAAAAGTGTTTAAGTCAATTTCTAATCCCGCTAGAAACATAATGTAGAGAATGCCTACTTTCCCAAATAGTTCAAAACTCTTGTCGTTATCTAAGATGTTTAGACCGAAAGGTCCTAATAACATACCAGCTAAAATCAATCCAATGATATGGGGAATTTTAATTTTGTTTAATAAAGGTGCAGACAAAATAATAATCAACACCAATAAAAAAATTGGTATTGGATCTGTAAGCGGTAAATGTGGTAGTGTGAACCAAGTGGTCATTGGCGCAATTTTATTTTACAAAGATAGGGATTTTTTTAATTATGTGTTTGTATTTAAATTAAAAACAGCCACATGGTATGTGGCTGTTTTTTAGTGGTTAAATATCAATACGTGTTTTCTTTTTTAATTCAAAATCACGTCCGAGGTATTTTTCACGAACTATTTGATTGGCAGCTAGTTCTTCAGGTGTTCCTTGAAATAAAATAGTGCCTTCAAATAGTAAATAAGCTCGATTGGTAATAGAAAGTGTTTCGTCAACATTGTGGTCGGTAATTAAAATACCAATGTTACGGTCTTTTAAGTGCCATACAATATCTTGAATATCTTGTACTGCAATTGGATCTACACCTGCAAATGGTTCGTCGAGCATTATGAAGTTAGGTTCAATGGCTAAACAACGAGCAATTTCAGTGCGTCGACGTTCACCACCCGAGAGACGATCGCCAATATTCTTGCGTACCTGTTCCAAACGAAATTCTTTAATTAAACTTTCTAATTTCTCATGTTGTTCCTCGCGTGATTTTTTCGTCAGCTCTAAAACAGAGAGAATATTGTCCTCAACGGTCATTTTACGAAATACGGAAGCTTCTTGTGCCAAATAGCCAATGCCAGCTTGTGCACGTCGAAATACTGGATATGTGGTAATGTCAGTATCATTAAGAAAAATCTTACCTTCATTAGGCGTTACCAAGCCGGTAGTCATATAAAAGGTGGTGGTTTTTCCCGCACCATTAGGGCCTAGTAACCCAACGATTTCTCCCTGTTTTACATTGATGGAAACATTATTCACTACGGTACGTTTACCGTATGTTTTCACCAAATTTTCGGTGCGCAATACCATCCCTAAATCTTCCATAGTTTGTTTTTGTGTTGAATCTCGTTACAATATTAGTGATTTACAGCTATTATAGCTTTCGGATCGTGTTTGTATTTGAATACTAGTGCAAACATTAATGCTACGACGAGAGAAAAACCAGCAAAGATATACCAAGAATTTGGCCAGCCATACGCGTCAACAATAGCCCCAGCAGCGTATGAACCAATGAAAGCACCAAAACCATTAGTCATAATCATAAAAACACCTTGTGCACTTGATCTAATGGATGGATTGGTTTCTTTTTCGACAAATAATGCGCCTGAGATATTGAAGAAATCAAATGCTACGCCATATACCAACATTGATAAGACAAACATCCAAACACCAGCACCAGGATCTCCAGCTCCTAGCAATGCAAAACGTAAAACCCAAGCAAACATGGATATGAGCATTACTTTCTTAATACCAAAACGTTTTAGGAAAAATGGAATAAGTAAAATACACAGTGTTTCTGAAATTTGGGATAATGAAATGAGCATTACTGAGTGATCTACGCCAAAAGTTCCTTGGAAAATTGGATTTGAACCAAAACTACGAATGTAGCCATCAGCAAATGCATTGGTTACTTGTAATGACATTCCTAATAACATAGAGAATATAAAGAAAATAGCCATTTTCTTTTGTTTGAAGAGTGCAAAAGCACGTAAGCCTAAGGTGTCTACCCAATTTTTTTTATCAGCATTTTTATCGAGATCGCATTTTGGCATAGTGAAAGCGTATAAACCTAATGCAATACCTAAACCTGCAGACATAAACATTTGATTAGGAGTTAAACCTAATTGGAATAAATCCACTATCCACATGGCACAAATGAATCCAATAGTCCCAAAAACTCGAATGGGAGGAAAATCTTTTACCGTATCCATGCCTGCTTTTGATAAAGCATTAAATGCTACCGAATTTGATAAGGCAATCGTTGGCATGTAGAACATGACACTACATAAAATGAGTGGATATAAAGTTTCGTAAGTTGTTTGGAAAGCCGCAGCAATCATAAAGCTGGCAGCTATTAAGTGGCAAATTCCTAGCACTTTTTGAGCAGGAATCCAACGGTCGGCAACGATACCTACTAGCGCCGGCATAAATAAGGAAGCAATACCCATGGTAGCAAAAAAACTTCCAATTTGTCCGCCAGAAAAATCAAGACTTCCTAAGTAAGCACCTAAAGAAATTAACCATGCACCCCAAATAGCATATTGGAGAAAATTCATGATAATTAAACGCAGTTTCATGTTCATAACAAGTTAGATTTAAGATTAAATATAGATTTTAGTTAATTAATTTGTGTCGTGTTTTTTACGTGTCTTCAATTCATCTCTAATTTGAGATGCTTGTTCATAGTTTTCATCCTCAATACTCTGTGTCAAATGTATTTTTAGTGCTTTTTCTGAGAGTTTTTTAAGGTCTTCATCTTGTGTGTTTTTCTTGTTGATGACCACTTGTTCTACTTTCTCAAAAATATTATTATCCATAAAAATTGGTGCGTTACATCGCATAGCCAAAGCAATGCCATCTGAGGCTCGTGATTCAATAATGAATACATCACTTCCGTGTTGCCATGTTTGTTGTGCCCAAAACAGGCCTTCTTCTTTGGTGAAAATTAAAATATCTTTCAATTTGATATTAAAATTGTCGACGATTTTTGCAAAAAGATGGTAGGGGAGTGGTACTGGTGTTTCAATATTTTGAATTGAAGCCGAAATAGATTGTGCTTCGAGTTTACCAATAAGAATGGGTGCCCTGCGTTCGCCGAGCACCTCTTCAAGTAACAGCCAATAGATATCCTCTGAGGATTTGACTTCACTAATACCTAAAATTTTTACCTGAATTTTTTGCATCTTTTACAATCAACTCGCAAAGATATAAATTTTTACCGATTTATCATTTAAAAAAATGAGGGAAAATTGATAGTATAGTCCTGTTTTTAGTATTGTTTTAATGCATCTTCGAGGAATTTGACTAAATTGTCAGGATTTTCATCGAATGAGAATGAACCTGATAAGGGTTTTCCCGAGTTGTTTAAAACGACATAAAAAGGTTGGGCATTTGCTCCAAACTTATGGCGTTGCAGATAACTATTGCGGTCGCCAATCGTTTCAATGGTGCGTTTTGTACCATTTTCTTCGATTATAAAAGGTTTTGCTAAAGGTGTTTTGTCATCTACAAATAATGTAATGAGTACGTAATCGTCTTGTAAGAGTGATGCTACACGAGAGTCGCTCCATACGGCCGCTTCCATCTTACGACAGTTGACACATCCATAGCCCGAAAAGTCTAAAACGACAGGCTTTTGTTTGTCTTCGGCATAACGCATTCCTATTTCAAAATCATCAAAAGCAGAATGTACTTCGTTGGTGTAAAGATTGAAATCTTGTGTCGAAAGTGGTGGCGCAAATGCACTAATGGCTTTGAGAGGAGCTCCCCATAAGCCAGGAATCATATAGATGGCAAACGAAAAAGATACAAGTGCCATCAACAGGCGTGATACAGAAATACGTTCTAATTTGTCGTCGTGTGGTAAGAGTAATTTGCCCAATAAGTAAAAACCCAACAATGCAAAAATAGTAATCCATAAAACGATGAATACTTCACGGTCGAGAATTCCCCAGCCGTAAGCTAAATCGGCTACTGATAAAAATTTT
>Ga0172377_10005124_pt1 | contig 13464 bp, 23 predicted proteins | sample Pumphouse3metaG_FD_119749 | JGI IMG/M metagenome (GOLD analysis project Ga0172377, IMG submission 119749) | Leachate microbial communities from a municipal landfill in Southern Ontario, Canada - Pumphouse #3 metaG | ecosystem: Engineered > Solid waste > Landfill > Unclassified | place: Canada... | reverse complement strand
GTAACGGCTATTTTTATTTAGCTATCCCTTATTGGACTGAAAAAGATGAAACATATAAAAAGTTAATTGATAATAAAATAAATGAAATTTTACACAAAAAATAAAAAGGAGAAATAATTATGAGTACATATGAAATTATTATGACGATTTTGGCAGTTTTATTTGGTGGTTTGTCATTATATTTTAGAGCAAATAAAAAAGTGAATGAGGCTGTTGCTGGTTTAATAGATGAAGCGGAAGGAAAATATAGAGATGCTACAAAAGTAGAAGGGGAAAAATTTAATTATGTTGTTGATAAAATTTATTCAATTATTCCTAACACTTTGAAACCTTTTATTACTCGTAAATTAGTTAAATCTGTTGTCCAAAAGACATTTGACATAATGGAATCTTATGCCAAGAAACAAGCTGACAAATTTGTAAATAAAGTTATTCCTGATGATAAAAAATAATATATAGAATACTTTCATACTGAAGGTGTATAAATGAAAGGGTAAAAGGTGAATGGAGTGACAACAGATGAAATGAGTACGCTTGTAGTAGAAACTTCAGAGCGTTCTAAAAGTAATACTCACCAAATAGATGAAGTTAAGGATAGATTGGAAAAACTTGAAAATAAAACTGAAGATATACATAGAATTGCAACAAATATAGAGTTAATTTCGCAGAGTATGGACTATATGAAACAAGGACAAGAAGAATTGTCTACTAAAGTAGACAATTTATCCAATAAAGTTGATAACCAAATTAAAGAAATTAAAACTGATGTCGACTCAAAAGTTGGTAGTGTAAATCAAAAAGTTGATGCTATCGAAAAACAGCCATATGACGATTACAAGCAAACAACACACGATATAAAAATTAAAGTAATTGTTGGTATTGTAAGTACACTTGCTATTTCAGCTATTGGGTTTTTGGCTACATTGTTTGCAAATGGTCATGTTAAATTTTAAATGATTATAGGGGTATATACTAATTGATTTTAGTATATACCCCTATTTTTTACGATTTTTAATCATTCCACACATCATTCATTAATTTTTCAATTTGTTCTTTTCTCTTTTGTGTTTCTATATCGTCAATTTCAATATTAATAATATCTCCCTCTTTGACGTTTTGAGGAAGTCCTTCTTTGGGAATATTGATAAATGTTTGGTTTTCTAATTCTACAACAGCATAATCGCCTTCAAATCGGTCTATTGTGTATTTCATGATTTCTCCTTTATTGTGGTGGATGACAATGGGAACAAGGAGTATATCCTTGCGATTTTGCATCAGTCAATGAAATTGAAATTTTGCTTTTATTTAAGTGTTTGCATTCTGCTGAATGGTATTTTTTACCTGAATTAGTAACATACACTGTAACGTTTTTATTATCAGACGGCGAAGTAATAACAGTTTTAGATTTCGATTTCGGTGTAACAATTTTGTTAGTGACAGAAGGTGCATTTTCTTTAATGGATGATGCTTTTTTATCTACAGTTATTGTTTTGCTATCAGATGTAAAAATTATTGTACCACATTCATCAGTACGATAAACTTTTGCATTTAAATTACTTAATCTTTTTAAAGTATCAGCCTTGGGGTGTCCGTATGAATTACCCTTTCCAACTTCTATTACCGCATACTTAGGCGATACTTTATTTAAAAATTCACCACTTGTAGAGGTAGCACTACCGTGATGTCCTACTTTAAGCACATCTGCCTTAACATTCTCTGTAATCTGATTTTCTGAAATATTAGATGCATCACCCATAAATAAAAATGAATTTGAACCATAAGTAAGTTTTATAACAGCAGAATAATCGTTTAAGTTTTTATATGATGAACCCACTGGAGCTATCATATCTATCTTCAAATTATTAGCATTTAAAAGATTCATACCAGCTTTTGCAGTGTTAATCTTAAGCCCTTTGTTTTTAATTGCCAACAACAAATTTTCAAATGTTTTAGTGGTTGTAGATTTTTTTGGCATATATATTTTGCCAATATCTAAATTGTTAACAACTGAAGTCATTCCACCTATATGGTCTGCATGAGGATGAGTAGTAATTAAGTAATCAATCTTATTATGCTTTAAATTTTTAATATAGCTAACAATACCATTGCCATTATTAAGATTACCAGCATCAATAAGCATAGTTTGTCCATTTGGTAATTCAATAAATTCGGAATCTCCTTGTCCAACATCTAAAAAATGTACTTTTAATTTGCTTTGTAAATTTTGAGTAGAAGTAGTTTGATTTAGTGAGGTAATATTTGATGTTGTAGATGATAAGTTAGAAGTCGAATTATTTAAAGATGAACTGAATGTTTGAGATGATATATCTTCGTCATTGGATGTATTATTTATTGTACTATTAATAGGTGCTGATGTTTTTGATACTTGTGATGGCAAATTAGAACTAACAATAAATAAAGAAATTAAAGCGATACATAATGTTATCCAAAGTTTGTTATTGAAATTATATTTAGTTTTTAATAAATTATTTAATTTAGGATTCAATAGCAATGTCGGAAGTATTAATAAAGTAGCTGTCCAAGTTTGTGGTAATAAACATAAAAAGCTTAAACCAAAAAATATTGAAAGAACCCACATTATAATCTCTTTTGTTTTTCGATTCAATATATTTCCCCTTCTTTCTTTATATATTATACTATTATACCACTTTTTTCTATTTATTAAATACAAAATTTTCTATTTATTAAAATAAGGTACATTTGAAATTACTCAAATGTACCTTATTATTTTGGTTTTTATATTGAGATATTGGCAATCCAGTTACAATATAAAAATTATTATTTCCTGTTAAAGCTAAATCCGTTAGAAATAAAACTTTTGTTAATTCATTTTCTGTTTTATCAACATCAACAATTTCATTTCCTGTTCCTACATAATATTTTTGATTTTCTATTTCAATGTTTATTGCATTTGATATAACCTGTTCTTCTTTTGTCATTGCCGATTTAAAGATATGTTTTTGATTATCCTTTGTATAAGAGTATCCTAAATCTAATCCCAATATCATATTTTGCACCCCTTTATACTACTTTGGATAACTTTTGATACATTAATAGATATGTGTTAGGGTATCAAAGTAGACCAAAAGTAATCCAATTGAGTGTAAAATAATTAAAAATAAATAAAATTGGACAAACTTTGAATGGATAAAAAATTCAAAAGAAAAAGCATATACCCAATATTAGGTATATGCTTCATATTTATAAAAAAGCGGTGTATGATATGTAGTAGTTGTTACTTTTATCATACACCATATATGGTGCGGCTGATGGGACTTGAACCCATACGAGATAACTCATACGCCCCTCAAACGTACCTGTCTGCCAATTCCAGCACAGCCGCATGCAAATATTATAATATAATGAATAAACAATGTCAAGAAATTATTACAAATTTAATTTATTCATCACTGAGTAGAAGTCAGCACAAGAGGACTTCGCCTCTGTGTTAAAATCAAATTGGCATTCATATTCTGTTTTTAATAGAATTTTGAAATTTAGCATTTTATCTTCTGATTGCGATATAATTATTTTATCAAAAAATAATTGAATTTGACTGTTTTCTATATTTCCACTACGAATAGTATCGTCAATAATAGAAATGATGTTATTAATATCTTTTTTTGCATTATTACAACTAATTTTTTGATCCTTTAATTTTTCAATTTTCACAGTAATTTTTTCTATTTTATGATTATTTTCAGTTACTATTTCATTGATTATTTGCTCTCTTTCTGGATATTTTAATGTTTGAATAATTGCGTTTTTATTTTCAAATTTTAAATTATCAATTTGTGATTGTAGTTTTACTATTTCTTTGTTTGTGTAATAATTATTTGATGATAAAGACTTTAATTGGCTATTAATATATTCTAAATTATATTGTGAAGTATTTTTTAATTTTTCTAAATAGACTAAAATTAATTTATCTAATTCACTTTCTTTTATTCTATGAGAAGTACAATAATTAGCACCACGTCTATGATAAGTGTTACAAACATATATTACTTCTCCGTTAACCCATCTTGCAACAAAACAAGCACCACATTCTTGACATTGCAGTAAACCTGCATATTTATGGATTTTATGATTTTGAGACGCACGAATGGAATTTTTAGATCTATATTTTAATATAGCTTGTGCTATTTCCCAAATTTTAGTTGATATTATCGGTTGATAATAATTTTCATGTCTATATTGTTCTTCAGGGGTTGTCCTTCTTCGAGTATGATAAATTGTACTTTTAGAGTTTTTACCGCAAATAAGAGTACCGATATATGCTTCATTATGAATTATTTCACTTACAGTTCTATCTTGCCACAAATATTTATCTGCAAAATTGGTTTTAGTGTTTGGATTATTTTTATTATAGAATTTTTTTTGATAATATGATGGAGATTTATAACCATGTTCATTAAGATAGTTTGCAATTTTTTTACAGCCGTTTCCGTCAATGTACAAATTATAAATTAATTTTACTATATCAGCACATTCATCAACAATTTTAATTTCTTTGGTGAATTTATCTTTATAATAACCAAATGGAGGAATAATAACAATTCCTTGTTTCTGTTTTTGCTTGTAACCATTTCTTATTTTTTTGCTTATATCTTTAGCATAAGAATCATTAATAAGACCTTTAAACCCGATAATAAGGTCATCATTTTCATCAAGTGTATTTATATTTTCTGTAACAGAGAATACATTAACATTGTTTTGTCTAAGATAATCAATAAACAAAGCTGTTTGTGTTTTATGTCTTCCTAAACGAGATAAATCTTTAACAAGAACCGTATTAATAAGATGTTTGTCCACAACATCAGAAAGTTCTTCAATACCTTTTCTATCAAAATGCATACCACTAACATTATCGTCAAAAGATTCTCCAACAATTTTATATTCATGGTTATTTGCATAATCAATTAATATTTGTTTTTGATTACTTAAGGAATTTAATTCTTTATCTTCGTCACGAGATAAGCGGTAATAAAGCCATGCTAATTTTTGTTTTGGCATAAATTATCCTCCTTAGAACAGTTGCTATTATTATAACATTTCTGATATTTATTTTCAAATACCACATTATGTAAAATATTATCATTTGTATATCCTTGTTTTTTAAGATAAATTATTGCAAATTTAATAAGAATCTCATTAATATTTTGATTATTGTTTTTATCCTTACAACTAATAAATTCTACTTTTCCAAGTTTTATTTTAATCACCCTTTCTTATTTATTTCTATATTTATATGTATGAATAAAAATATTATGAAGGACAAGTTAAATTAAAAAAACTTGTCCTTTTAATATTTCATAAAAACTTATTACTTATATATTTTATTTTAGTTTTATTCAATTACTTCCTTTATATATTTTTCATAAAATCAATCTGATAAAACTGTCATTTTATTTAGTAAAATTGTCTATATATAGTGATTAAATAAATATCTAACCACTATATATAGTATATAAAAATTATTATTTACTACCTGTTGAACCAAAACCGCCTCTATCTTGATGTTCAAGATTATCTACTTCTACAATTCTTGCCATAGGCATTTTCTTTACAATTCTAAATTGACATATCCTATCATTTTCATTAATAGTTGTATTTCTCATTGCAATAACTGGCATCATCCATACGTCATTGTTTCCACAATAACTTTCGTCAATAACACCCATACTATTTGTCTGAATGATACCCCACTTTTTAAATGTAGAACTACGAGGAACTACATGGGCTTCATATCCATCTGGTAGTTGAATTGAAATTCCTAATGAAATTAGTTTAAATTCACCTTGTTTTAAAGTTACTGTTTCTGCTGAACGAAGGTCAATCCAATCACCTTGTTCAATCTTTTCAATTTTGTCGATATTTTTGTTGTGATATTTAATTTTAATTTCCATTATTATTTTCTCCTTTTTCTACTGTTTTATAAAATAATTGGCAATGACAAAATCCATTTGTTTTTTGCTCTCTAAATTCTTTACACATGCATTTTGTATCCTCTGATTTTACAATTCGGCATGGACAATAGTAATCGTTTTCTTCTAATTTTTGTCTAATTTCTGATACAAGTTTAGAATCTTCATTTATTGTTATTTTCAAATTTTCTCCTTTACATATGATGTTTTTCTTGAAATAAATATGTTCTATCAAACAATTTACTATTTTTTATTTTATAAAATTTTTGATTCGTTGTTTTGTGGTTTAAACCGCCAAATTCTTTTTTATATGAACCTATTTTAATGTAGTCAAGATATTTTATAATATCATTGAAATTTTCTATTGATTCGTTTCCTGTATATAAACAAGTTTTTAAATTATACTTATTTTTAATAATATTAAGCCAATAAATTAAGTTATTTCTACATTGGTCTCCACCCATAAAACAAACACAGGTTATCATATTTTTGTATTGGTTTATAATATCCTCAATATCATCGTCAATATATTTTCCTATATCTTTCCATAAGTGCTTAGAATGACAACCTTTGCAATGATAAGGACAATTTGTTATATTGAGTGCCAGAGTTGTTTCATCTGGCACTTCTTGAAATACAATATCAAAACTAATATATTTTAATTTATCCATGGTTGTAATATCTCTTTTTTGCTTCTTTAATTCTTTCTGCTGAAAATTTAGAAATGCGTTTTAAATAGCCAATAATTCGTGTTGCAAAATCAATATTTGTACTATTACATTTTTCACAATGATTTAAGTAATGCTTACTTATATATCCGCAATCATTGCAAATTGTATTTGGTACATTTACTGTTGCATAAGAACAACCAGTAACAACCATATCTAATAATATTTGTTTGTATTGTTTTTGTGATAAATGCTCCGCTAAGTTTAAGTGAAGTGCAGAGCCACCATCCAAATATTTCGTTAATTTTTTACCATGTAAAATTAATTTATCTAAAATATTCAATGATTCATCTTCTACTTTATAAAAATAACTATTATAACAATCTCTTGGTACAATCAAGCCATCTTTTTTATCCCATTTTGCATTTTTAACACCAAGATTTTCTGCTGGTACAAATTCAGTATTAAACATTATCTCATTTGTTTTATCAGCTTTGTTTTCTTCATATATAGGCTTTAATATTTTTTCGCCGTATTCAAAATATTCATCATTTGGTGAAATATCAATTCCTAAAAATTCTGCACCTTCAACAAATCCGTTGATACCAATTGTTAAAAATTGTTTTTCTAAAGAAATATAACCTGCACTATAAACAGTTAACAAATGTGCTTTAAAATTATCTTTTAGAATTTCATTATAAGCAGTTAAGTATTTATGAATATCTTTAACCTGTTGTCTAATTACTTCTGAAATATCCTGATTTTGTTTTGTTGCATTTTGGACAAGTCTATTTATATTAATTGTAATAACACCTTTAGAACCTGTGGAAACACCACCTGCTCCTAATGTAAATGAAAAAGTATTATCTCTTAATTCATTACGAAGTCTACAACAACTTGCCAAACTATCTACTGAATCACTTGTATATGTAAAAAATGAATGTCCTTCAGAATACATTTTAGACGTATAATCAAACCATTCTTTATCTACAAATGTTGTTCCATTATTCAGTAGATTTACAGTTTCAACTGGAAAAGTTAATAATACTTTTCGTCTTTCGTTGTTTAGCCATGTCATAAATCTTTTTTGTAACCAACTTACACTTTTCCATTGCATAGTTGAACCATCTGGAAAAACAAAATTTTCAAATATACCATTAAAATATGGCTTATCAAAATAAGCAATATTCCAGAACACAGATTGGAAATTTCTTGCTGCGGCTGGTTGATTTAAACTATACACAACTTGTGCGAAACAATCAGTAATTATATTATCAATAGTTCTGTTTCTATTTGACAAATCTACAACTGTATCTGAATGAGTATAATAATCGTTACCATATTCTTTACGAATAAAATAATCCATATAAGATAAAAATTCAGGTGTTGAAACCGCCCCTGCAAATTGACTTGCTATTGCAAAGACCAGATTTACAAATTCACCACAAAATGACTGTAAATGTTTTGGAGCAGTTGATAGTCCACCAATATTAGTTAAACCATCAAATAAAAATGGATACATTGTAATACTTACACAATATGGCATCATTGGATTTGTCTCGTCATGACGATATATAACATGGCTTTCTAATTGAGTTATGTATTTTTCCGCTTGATTTTGACCATACATTGATTTGATTTTGTCATACATCATATCTCTATTAATGCCTATACCGTCTTTTTTATAAAGTTCTCCTGTTAATGTAGTAACATTTTTAGTTTCAACATTTGCATTGGAATCAACTTCACTACCAGTAGATGCGTTAATTGCATTTTTATATTTGTTAATGTATTTTAAGTAACTATCATATTTTGAATATTTCATTAATTATTATTACCTTCTCTTTCATTAATCCATTTTATAGCCTGTTGCATATTCATTATTTTATTGTCAACTTTAAGCATTGGCATTGATGTAAACCCTTTTGAAATCATCAAGTCAATATCATTTATTTCTTCAAATTGTATATTTGTATTTTTCAGTTTTTGAGTTAATATTTTACACATTGGACAATGATTACTATACAAAATTACTTTCATTCAATATCTCCTTTAATTTTGTTTCTTTTTACTTTGAGATTTGTTTTGTTTAATTTCAGTCGATTCTTTAATTTCACTTTTATAAAAATTTAAGACTTGGTCTTTTCGATTGTTTTTTATTTTTAATTGTCTGATTTCTTCTTTTAAGCTATTGATTGTATCAATAGAAAACAAACAATGAGAGAAAAAGCCTAAAATAAAAAACATTAATAAAATAAATATTATTTTTAACATATTTAAACCACCTTTATTTTAATATTTCATTTACTTGCTTTCTTGCATTCAACATTCTTATAATTTCGTCATAAATTTCATACCAATCATTCACTCTCACTATGTTACTTTTACAATCAAATGATTTATTCCAGTAGTAAGATAAAAGTATTCCATGATATTTACTGTTTAGTAAATTTTGAGGGTTATCATCTACCAATATATCCATGTTAAGCAATTGCTTATTGTTTATAATAATGATATTTTCTTGTTTAATCCAAGGATATTCTTTACTTAGAAACTTATATTTACAAGAAATAACCTCTGGAGGGGATACGCTTGCGACATATAATTCAATGTCATTATTATCTGCTAACATTTTTACATGCATTTGTGAAACATTAAGTGGTATTGCATGGTCATATAATTCAGGCATTTCCCAAATATGATTAGCAAGCCATTTATACTTATCAGGTACAATTGACGCAACATCATATTCTGTTAAATCTGATTCTTTAAGATGTTCTCCTGTATATTGATTATAAATTCTTAAAAATTCTTTTCCTGTTTCACAAAGTACATTATCAAAATCCAAACAAACTTTAAATTTATTTATATTGCTTCACTTCCTTTTCACATTGCTGATTTTCTTGATTGTCTAATTCTATGATTGTCATAATTGCATAATTTGCCATGTCATAAAGAGTGTCTGTGATACTTTCATCATTAACCAATTGCTTGGACTTGTCTTTTGTACTAAGACTAACTAACCTGTTATATTTATCTGTTAATCTTGTAACTGCGGAAATAATGCCTAATTTACGATATGTTTCTCCAAATGAGTCACCATAATCTGAATTTTTTCTTTTGTAAATATCATTGAGTGTTTTGCAAATTTCTGCGTGTTGTTCTACTTTAGTCATTATTATTCCTTTTCCTTTCTTTTTTTTGAATTGTCATAACTATATTCACCAAAATATTTTTGTTCTGCTTGTTTTCTAATTAAAACTGCATCTTCAAACTTATCATAATATCCAAGATTAATATAGTTTTTATTAATTCCTATATATGCTCTCCACTTATTTTTGTCTTTACAATAACTTACTCCAACTACTCCAGATGAATTATTTTTTGCGATTTTTCTATTCATTTGATTTTTACTACTATTTACAATTCTTAGATTTGATTCAAGATTATTTAATGATCTTGGTATATTTTGGTAACCACATATATGATCTATGACTTCATTTGACTTAGTATTAGTTATTAACTTATGTAACTGAATAGTACGACCATGAAAATTTGTTTTAGCATATTTATCTGGAGATACATACCATGAGTATTTAAGTACTAAATCTAAATATTTACTGTCAAATACAAATACATCGTCAGAATTTACAGCCGTCATAAAAACATAATTATTGATAATTTTATATTCATTAGTTTTAGAAGCATATTCCTTCATTCTTTGTGCTGATTTTTCTTTTGCAATACAGCCACAACTTTTCGTTAATCCTCCTTTTAAAGCATCTCCTCTTATTGATTTTGTTTTTCCGCAATCACATTGACATATCCATTTTTTATGTCTGAAGAATTGTGTTGATTTATCTAATTCCAAAACTACAAGTTTTCCAAATCTTTGATTAGTCAAATCTATAAATGTTTGTTTAATATCATTTCCTGCTTTCGTATTCGTGATAAAAGTCTTCATTTGCTGCTTTGTATCTTTCTTTTATATCAAACATATTTATATCTGGATGTCTTTTTAAAAAACTATCCCAATATCCACAAGTTTTAAATTCAGGACATCCACAACGATATATACAGTTTTTTTGCAATACGTCAGCACATTCTGGTTCGTATTTATGTAATACAAATTTCAAGTCTTCTGCCAATTCCCTTGCTTCATTTGTTGCTTGATAACACAATCTTTTTCTTTCTGTGTCAATTAAATTTTGTTCGTTTGCATAACCATCAAAATTAACTTTACTATCTTGTGTCTTATTGTTTCTATCTATATTGGTTCTATCAGTTCTTTGGGTGCTTATAAACTTTTCCCACTTATGTCTCGCCCACTCCATTGCTACCCAATACTTAATATCCAACCATGACCAATCAAATTCAAGAAGTCTAATAGGTGAATGTTCTGCAATTAAGATATCTTCTTTAAATTTTCCCGATGGTTTATTTTCTGTATATTGCTTGTTCACTGTGGTTCTACATTTGTTTTTTACATTAGTCCAATTGTTATTAATATTGTTAATTATTGTTTTCATCCTTTCACCTCCACTCCATACTGTGCTAAAAATTTCTCTTTATCTGAACATTTTAAATATGTATCAATCATATCTTTTGGGATTTTTAATGCCCTTTTAAGTTTAGATTCTTCATTATATTTCCTATAACATTGATAATCAGTATCATGTTGATCCTTTTCTTTTGCAATTCTTAGTCTATTTGGATTTAATGCCATATTTTAAAATTAACTCCTTTATTTTTTATAATTAAAATACATTGTTCCATATTTAGTTTTAAATTTTTTAAAAGTTCCATCACCAAGATTTTTAAACTCAGATTGATATACAACATTAGTTGGACAAACTCTTTTGCCCTCTAAAACAATTTTTGCATTTTGTTTACATTTTTCAATTGCTTTTAATTCAATTTTATTTGTTGTTTTTGGTAAATGGACTCCATATTTCCACATCATGCCATACTGATGTTTTGATGTTAAAACATTATAAATAGTGTCAGCAAAGTCTGAATCATTTACTCTATTAATAACTACATTTGCAACCATTTGTTGTAATAAATCAGAATCTTCACCGCCAACTTCTTGATATATGACGGCAGTTAAATAATATAAATCTTTTTTATATTGTATATCTTTATTGGACTTACTTTTAGTTTTATTGCCTATCATCTTCTCTTTTTCTGCGTTATCTTTGTACTTCACAAAAGTTAAAGCTTGGTTCGTTGATAGTATTTTAGGTTTATAATTCAAATAATCTTTTGAATAAGCTTCACAAAAAGTTCTATTGTTTATAATTATAGAACTACATAAAATGATTACACCACAAATACTTTTTATTTGGTTTAATCGCAATTAATCACTTCACTTATTTCAGATTTTTTATGTATTTTAATATGGGATATAATATTTGTTAAAAATATATTGCTATCTTTAGAATTATTGTATTTCAATTCTTGATTTACTATTTCAATTTTATTTCCATATTCTATTTTAATATCAGAAAGCTTTTCTAATAAATCTTTATAAATACAAATATTCCCATAATATAGTGAAGTGTTAGGTCTGTTTTGTGCGTATGTAATTACACCTATTACTTCATCATTATAAACAATTGGACTATTTGTTAATATAGTTTCTAAATTGTCTGGTTTATTTAAAATATTTATATCATCATTTTTTGAATCAAAAATTAGTCTATTTTTAAATTCTATATATTCTATTTCACTTACCTCTTTCAAATTCTTCGTTTATTTCATTATCTATGTAATCATAATAACTTGAATCCTCAATACTGGCATATTGCCATTCATTATCAACACAATTTTTACAAATACGTTCATTGTTAATAACTAAAAATGGTTCTCCCTCATACACAGGTTGATTACAGTTAAAACATTTGAAATATCCATCACGTTTATAATTATATATTTATATCACCTTCTTTTTCTTTTAATTTTTCCTTCCAACATTTATAACACATTGGTTGATAGGATTCATTTCCACCTATTTGTATTTGTTCTCCATTTACCATAACCTTTCCATTAATTATTCTTGCATTAATTTCACTTTTTCTACCACATTTACATACAGATTTAATTTCCGTGATAGAATCTGCTATTTCAAATAATCTTAGACTACCCTCAAACATATGTGAAAGAAAATCAGTTTTTAAACCAAAACATAAAACTGGAATTGAATAAATTGCTATTTCTTTTAATTGTTCTATTTGAATTCTATTTAAAAATTGTGATTCATCAATGATAATAACATTATATTGTTTATTGGATTTATACCAATTTAAAAAATTAAAGCCATTGCTAATTGGTATAGCTTTACTCTCTAACCCTATTCTTGATTTTATAATATTCTTTCCATCTCTATTATTAATAGAAGGATTGAATAATGCTACTTTATAACCTTGTTCCTCATAATTGAATTTTGTCATCAAGCATTGTGCGGTTTTAGAACTTCCCATAGTCCCATATTTAAAATACAATTTAGGCATTATCTAATCTATCCTTTATTTTAATTTTCATAATATTATACTATATTCATGTCGTAAAAGTCTTCAGCTGTTAATACAATTTTTTCTGCATAATATTGTTCTCTAACTTTTTTAAAGCCTCTTCGTATGAATTAGCTTTAGTTGGAATAACTCTTTTTAATGTTTCTGTGATTTCTATTTGATATTTTTTCATTAATTTATTTATCCTTTCTTTTGTTATTGCTTAATTAATTCAAGATTCTATAGACTCAAGTACAACATATTGGTCATCATAAAGACACCAACCTTGTTGGTTATTATCATTAATTCTTACAATTGCACATTCTTTTGTCCATC
>Ga0172377_10005123_pt1 | contig 13465 bp, 13 predicted proteins | sample Pumphouse3metaG_FD_119749 | JGI IMG/M metagenome (GOLD analysis project Ga0172377, IMG submission 119749) | Leachate microbial communities from a municipal landfill in Southern Ontario, Canada - Pumphouse #3 metaG | ecosystem: Engineered > Solid waste > Landfill > Unclassified | place: Canada... | reverse complement strand
GGCTCCGTCATCCAAAGAAAGTGCTGCGGCTCGGTGGGGATTTCTTCTGGGAGCGGTACACCGATCGCGGAGGCGAGCGTGGGCTCAAGGAGTGGTACGCACAGAAACCTCGATCACGGGCGGTGATGCAGCGCATCCTTTCTTCTTTCGATCACATCGTCTTCTCGACGGAGTACCAGAAGACGCTCTACCGTGCGGAGTACCGGCTTCCATCCCATTCGGTGATTGAGAACGCCCAGCCATCCGGTTCCCCCGTTCTCCATGCTGCGCACACGCCATTTAGATTACTCTTCATGGGGCGTTTCGTGAGGTTCAAGAACCTTCCGTGCCTCCTCCGGGCGCTCACATTCCTGCCACAGTGTGCGCTTACGTTCGTCGGCGACGGGCCGATGAGTTCCGTATTGCGCTCTCTTGCACAAGAACTGCGCATTGCGGACCGCGTCACGTTCCTCCCGTCCCAGACAGGGGCGGATAAGCAGCGAACGTTTGCGGATGCGGATCTGCTTGTACTGCCTTCCATCACGGAACTGAGTCCCAATGTTGCGCTCGAGGCGCGGGCAGTGGGATTGCCTGTTCTCCTGACGAAAACAACCGGGTTCGGCGAGGTCATCGCGCGTGGGATGGTGTTGCGGGATCTGAAGACGCCCGAACAGACGGCCAAAGCCATTGCCGACATCCGGTCACGCTATGCCGAAGTGGCTCAGTCTGCGGCTGAACGGATTCCCGCGCGCGGCTGGGATGCCGTTGCCCGCGCACATCTCCAGCTCTTCCAAAGCCTATGAAGCTCCTCATGATTTCCGGCGATCGATCGGTGCTCCGCGGCAAGCGTGGGCCGTTCTGGTACACGTTGCAGGAGATGCGCAAGCACTGGGACCGCATCGACATCATCTGCCCACATGTGCACTGCAATCCCGTGACGGGTTGTCGCGCTTCGGTGCCGGTGCGGGACGGTGGTGGTGAAGTGCACTTCCATCCGTCCCCCCATGGGCTCTGGTACCAGCCGTTCTGGATTCTGAAGCGTGGGAAGGAGCTGGTGCGGCGAGAGCACCATGACGTGATGACGGTCCATGACTATCCGCCGTTCTACAACGGGTTCGGCGCGCGGCTGCTCGCACGAGCCGTCGGCGTGCCATACGTGGTCGAAATCCATCACATCGTGGGATACCCGCGTGCTGCGTCGGTGAGCGAGGCGATCGGACGGTTCCTCTCCCGATGGATACTGCCCCGCCATGCCAAACGGGCGCACAAAGTGCGCGTCGTGAACACGCATGCCAAAGAACTTCTCGTTTCGTGGGGAGTGGAACCGGCAAAATTACAGATCGTTCCGTCGTTCTACCTGGATCGCGACCTCCTGACCAGAGACATCCGTCCTCCTGTGTCATATGACGTATCCTTCTGCGGGCGTCTGGTTCCCAACAAGCAGCTTCCGCAGCTCATTGAAGCGGTTGCCGATATCCCGGAGGTGCGATTGCTCGTGATCGGGGACGGCCCGGAGCGCGCGCGCTGCGAGCGATTGGCCAAGGAGTTGGGCATGGGCGAGCGCATTACGTTCCTCGGATGGTTGCCGACGGCGGAAGGCGTTGTGGGTGCCGTACTGACTGCCCGCATGTTCGTCATGAATTCGTTGAGCGAAGGTGGACCGAGGAGCGCGCTCGAGGCGATGGGCATGGGCATGCCCGTCATCGCCACGCCCGTCGGCATCATGCCCGAGGTGATCGAGGAGGGTGTGAACGGCATCTTCACCGACGGGAGCAAGGGAGACCTGCGGCGCAAGATCATGCGCCTGGTCGAAGATGATGCGGCACGCGATCGTTTGGGGAAAGAGGCGCGCAAAATTCTCGACCGCTTCGACCGGACCATTCTGATTCAGCAGTATGCTGAGTTTCTCCGGTCCATCGTTTCCCCGCAGTGATGAAGTTGCTCATCGTCACGCAGAAGGCAAATCCCTCCGATCCTATTCTAGGATTCTTCCACCGGTGGATGCTGGCATTCGCGTCGCGTGTGGATCATCTCACTGTGATCGCCCAGGAATCTGTAGATCCGCAATTGCCCGCCAACGTGACGCTCCGTTCCCTCGGGAAGGAAGATCGTCTGCCACTCTGGCGCCAGGTGATCCGGTTCTGGCGGATACTCTGGGCTGAGCGCGGACAGTACGACTGCGTCCTCGTCCACATGACGCCGGTGTGGGTGATTCTCGGGTGGCCGGTGTGGGTTTTCCTCCGCAAGCGCGTGTACCTGTGGTACGAAATCCGGCGCGGCAGTTGGCGATTGACCCTTGCGCTCCTGCTGGCGAGGAAAGTGTTCTCCGCCACCCCCCAGGGGCTGCCCGCACCGCACCGCAAGCAGGTGGTGACGGGACACGGTATCGACACCGATCTGTTCCGCTTCGATTCCACTCGGCGGGAAGCCGGACGCATCGTCGCCGTCGGTCGCATCACGCGGTCGAAGCGGTACGATCAGATTCTCCGTGCATTTGCGGCTCTGCCTCCCGCATGCCGTCTGTTCATCGCCGGAGGCGTCATGACGCAGGCGGATGAAGGGGAGTGGGAGCGCCTGCAGGCACTCATTGTGAATCTTCATCTCACTGGCCGGGTGGCAGTGCACTGGGTGGAACCAGCGGACATGCCGTCATTCCTCGCACGTGCCGATGTGATGTTGCACGCGTGTGTCGGCGGACTCGACAAAGCCGTGCTCGAGGCCATGGCCTGCGGGTGTCCGGTGGTGTCTTCCAGTGGAGCGGCGCAGGAGATTCTGCCCGGCATCTGTCGTGCGACGCCTGAGACGCTGGGTGAGGCGGCTCGGAGTGTTCTGGCATTACCGGAGCAGGAGCGGCGCATGCTCAGTGAAGAGGTGCGGAGGAATATCGTCGAAGGACACAGCCTCCCGGGGCTCATTGAGCGATTAGTGAGAGAGATGGAATGATTTTTCCACCTTTGTCGCGACAAAGGTGGAGCCAAAACGCTGGCGCGCCAACGCCCGCTCCTCCCGGCCCTGTGCCTCCTCGTCGGATCCTCCAAGGCTTCGGATCCGACTCGTCGGCGGTCGATTGTTGCAGGGCCTTCCTCTTCACCCCCCGTGGCGCGCCCCTCCCACGGTTTCTGTTTGTTATTTATGTTTTGTTCAAATCAGATCGTCAGTCTCATCAGCACCCCGTTCACGAAGGTGAAGATGAGGCAGCCGGTGACGAAAATGTAGAGGATGATGCGGAGTGTCTTCATGCGGAGGGGAGGTAGCCATTATCACGTAGGTAGTTCCACTCGCCGCGCCCGCTGAAGGGGTCGGTGGTGATGGCACCGTCGTAGTAGTAGGTGTGCGTGGGGACGGAGAAATACGTGAGCACCGAGCCGAGGGCGATCAGCACGGTGATGAGGCACAGCGTGGCCGTCCGCAATCGTCCGGGCTTCAGGAATCCGTGGATGGCATCCATGGAGAGCAGGAACACCAGAGGCAGGAGCGGGACGAAGTAGCGGAATTTGGTGATGGGCCAACTGGCGGAAATGAGCGCGTGTGCGGCGAAGACGAGCAGGACCGGAAGCAATTTCTTCCGACGTCCGGGATCGATGACTTGATCGACGAGGCCGTAGCAGAAGAAGATGAACGCGAGCGGTGCCAGGATGAACAGCTTGCGCGCGACGTAGAACGCATTGTTCGGAAGCCATGAGGTCACGATCATGCTTCCGATTGCTTTGCATTGCTCCCATTTGCTGGGAAAGACGTATACGAAATCGCGGACAGTCGCATGGATCCCGGATTTCGTGAAGACGTAGTCTGTGTTCACGAGGTGGTGCGCGAAGGGATCACCGACGAGGATGAAGTTTCTGATCAGCCACGGAGAGGCAACGAGGCCTGTCAGCACCATGCCAACGGCGACATTCCACAGGAACGTCCGCATGGTCTTTCGCTGGAAGAATTCGAGTGCAATGAGTGACGGGAGCAGTACGATCGATTGATAGTTCACGAAGTAGGCGAGACCCGTCACGGCGCCGAGCGTTGCCGCGCGCAGCGATGTCGGTTTCCGCAGGGCGATCAAGGCCCAGAGGAGGTAGAGTGTTCCCTGTAGCATGTAGAACGCGCCATTGCCCGAGTAGTCGATCAGCAGGTACGAGAGAGCGGCCCACAGCGTGCAGACGAGTGCGGCATTCCGGCCGACCATCCTGCGCGTGACGGTCCAGAGCAGCAGGAGCAGGGCGGCACCCGATAAGACGGAGAGCATGCGTAGTGTGTGGTAGACATCATCCTGCGTCCGTCCGCCCCAGAGCTGTGTCACGATGCCACCCAATCCTGCCCATACGGGTCCGTGTTGTAGAAACGGCACGCCGAGGCGTGAGTCGATGGGGAAGAATGTGGGATGCCGCTCTGCGGAAGGATCAGGAGGTTCCTCCCACAGGTGACCGTACTGGATGACGTGTGATCCGACCAAGGCGTCTCCCTGAATGTCCGCATGGGGAAAGGTATTCCAAGAGAGCGAGAACAGGCGGAGCATGATTCCGAGGAGGATGATTCCCGCGAGAATCCAATATTCCGCGTGCTGGACTCGTGTACGCATGGAGAAGAGCCTAACAGCCGAAAACTCTTGCGGCAATCATGCCGATGATAGACGATGCCTGTCACCAGCCTCTCCGGCTTTCGCATGGAATCGCCCCATCTGACCATCATTGTTCCGGTTTACAACGAAGAGCGCACGCTCGAGGCGATCGTGCCGCGCATCTTCGCGGCGGCTCCGGATGCTGAAATCGTGTTCGTCGACGATGGTTCGAAAGACGGATCCCTCGCGATGCTCCGTCATCTCGCGCGGCCGCAGGATCAGGTCCTCACCAAGCCGAATGGCGGGAAGGGAGATGCCATCCGCATGGGCCTCGCACATGCACACGGAGCTTATATTGTGATCCAGGATGCGGACACGGAGTACGATCCTTCCGAGATTGCCGTCCTGCTCCAAACGGCATTGTCATCACCGGGCAGCGCTGTCTTCGGCTCGCGGTTCCTCCGGCCCAATCCCACGCTCTACCGACGGTTCCTCTGGGGCAACAAGACATTGAGTGCCCTCCTGAGTGTGCTCTTCTTCAAGCGCGTCACCGATTCGTACACCTGCTACAAGCTGTTTCCAGCCGATGTATTCCGCTCCCTCGGCCTGACCTCCACGGGATTCGAGATGGAGGCGGAGATCAGCGCGAAGTGCCTCAAACGTGGCATCCCGATCATCGAAGTGCCGATTTCCTACCATCCTCGCACCTTGGAAGAAGGGAAGAAGATTCGCTTCTCCGATGCCTGGAAGGGCATGCTCATGATGCTGAAGGTTCGTATCGGACTCCTTTGATTCTGCTATCCTTGCCGCATGAAAGACCGGATGAAGTGGATTCTCGTCGTTTCCCTGTGTGCGCTCTCTCTCGGAGTGGTCCTGCAGATTCCACAATTTCTGTACTGGATACAGCCCGCATCGCAAGGCATTCTGGTTCATCTCAATTCCGACGAATACCAGTACCTCGCACGTCTGGAAGAAGCGCTCACCGGCCGTCCGGAGCAGGCGGCACAGCCGTACCTCGGTGATCCGTACGCGGGCGGTATGCACTTCGCACTCATTGAACAGGCGGAGGGCGTGCTCTTCGGGTGGACGGGATGGCGCGCGGCCACGGTATTTCAGGTGCTCGACTCCGTCATTCCCGTTCTCCTCTTTCTCGCACTACTCTCCTTCCTGCGGCTCTGCGGATTTTCGCGCAAGAGGTCGCTCCTGGGTGCGTTCCTCTTTCTGATTCCGCTCTTCTACTCGCTCAACCGTCCCATCCACCAGCGCGAGAGTTTTTTCCTCGTGTTGGTGACAATTCTTCTGGTCCTGCTGTCGCTGGAGCGCCGCTCGGTTGTGGCGGGATTGGGTGCCGGAATCGCGCTGGGCGTTTTCTTCGGCGTGTACCTGTGGGCGTGGATGTTTGCCTGGACGTATGTGGGACTCCTGCTCCTTTGGGAGCTGATAGCGTGGTGGCGCCAGCGGGGTCGTGTCGCGCTCTTTCGCTCGCGCGCGGGCCGCCTGATTCTGTTCCTGATCGTCGGTCTCGCCGTGGCCAGTCCGTTCATTGTTTCGATTCTGGGTTCCATGCGCAATCCTCTCTACGCGGAGGTCGCGTTTCGGCAGGGGATGCATCTAACCCGCCTGCCCGAGTCCTGGATCTACTCGACGCTTTTTCTGCTCATGTCCCTGGTTCTCCTGTTCGCACGTCGCAGGATGCCGGAACTGCAGGGCAGCAAGCAGTACGCCATCCTCTTTCCGATGGCGGTGTGCGTCGTCATCAATCAGCAGGTTGTGCACGGGCAGGTGATCGCATTCACCTCGCACTTTACGTTCGCGATCGCACTCGCATCGGTGTGCGCGTTTCTGCTCTCCATTGAGGTGTTTCGTGCAGGATCACGCATCCGCAGGGTACTGCTGCTCTCGTTCGGTGCCTCCGCGCTGATGATCGCAGCGATCGCGTGGGATAACCGCCCTGTTCTCACACAGTTTGAGGTCCGCCCGGGTCGTTATGCGGAACAACACTTCTCGACGTTACTGCCGGTGCTCGATGCCTTGCCGCGCACGCGGATTCTCTCCGACAGCGGAACGTCCGCATTCATCTCCTCATCGACCCAGCATGACATCGTGATGTCCATCTATCTTGAGAGCGCTTTTCTGACACACGAAGAAATCGCAGAACGGGTATGTCTTGGGTTCCTTCCTCTTGCACCCGCAGAACGGCGTATCAGCGACCAGTTCCAATTAGTGTGGCCCGATGCGAATGCGGCCAATCGCGGCACCGATGCGCGTGAGCGGGAAGTCCGGCTGGTTGAAGAGGCCTGCCGCCGCGTTGATGCTGATCCGGAAGGGATGCTCCGGAAGTTCGGCGTCGACTACGTTCTCTGGGATGTCCCGCGCAATCCCCAGTGGGATCTCAAGCGGCTAAAAATTCCACTCACGAAGATCGATGAGGATCCGGGGAATTGGGTGCTGTACAAGATCGCGTGGTGATCATCGCTTTCGCAACCACTCCACGATGGGTTGCACGATCATCAGCGGTTGGAATTTTTCTAGGAACAGGGTTCGTCCGTTCTGCGCGATCGACGCCGCAAGATCCGGATGGGTTTTGAGTTCGCGGATTTTCTCCGCAAGATCATGCGGGTTCCCCGAATGGACCAGCAGGGCATCTTGCCGGTTGCGGAACACCCGTTCGGTTGCGGGTGAGCGTGCGGTGATGAGGGGTTTCCCCATCGCCATGATTTCGTAGGCCTTGGTGGGAATCACGCGTTGAGCCTTGCTCCCTGTTCCAAAGATCCCCAGACACACGTCCGCTCCCGCAATGAAATCCGGAATCTCCTCCAGCTTTTTCATTCCCACGAACCGGACATTGGTCAGGTTCCATTGTTCCGCCAGCTTTTGCATTGAGGCGAATGTCTGTCCTTTTCCCGCTAGTTCGAACACGATGTCTTCCCCCTGTAATTCCCCCGCGGCCCTCAGGATCGTCTCGATGCCGTGTAGCGGGATGAACGAGCCATGGAAGCGGACGAGGAAGGGGAAATCATGCCGTCCGGTATTCCGTGCCGTGAACAAATCCGTCCTGGATCCGACGGGGATCACAAGAAATTTTTCGCGTGCGATGTGGTAGTGCCGCACGAAGAAATCACGGTGCTCCTCGGTATCAATGAGGATCACGTCCGCGAGTGCGCAGCTGAGCCAGTCGACCAACAGCAGGATCCACGCTTTCGGGTGCCATCGGGTGATGAGGGCACGGTCCCCCACGATCGTATCGTAGAGAGAGATGAAGACGTCGAAGATGACGGGGATGCCTCGGCGACGCGCGAGCCACCAGGCGAGCGGCATCGGAAAGTAACCGGGGAATACGACGTAGAGAGCATCGATTGCGCCAATCGTTTTCCATTGTTTGAGCAAATCGCGCAGTTTCGGCAGGAATCCGCGTGTGTCTGTCCGACAGAGCGACACGTCGAACCCCGCCTCCTGCAGTCCTTTGCGGATCACCCAGGAGCGTTGTCCATCTAAATCAAAGAAGCCGAAAGCGCAGATAGAGGCGTGGGATGGCCACCTACGGTGTCCCTCCCACGGACCTACCCTTCCCTCAGCGGTTGCACTGCAGCGCTGGGTCCCGTCGGAGCCACCCAGCGCTTCGTGCGTTTGTTTCATTTGTTCGGTCTTATTCATTTTGTGAGGAGGATTAGTTGGAGCAGGTTTTCTGCATATGGGGCAGCATACCAGAGCTTGCTGCCATTTCTTTTGCGCCGGAGGCGCACATTAATAATTTTGCGGCGAAGCGTGGGCCTCGAGGGTTCCCGCGCTGCCCGCCCGGCCGTAGGCCGGTACGGACGGGTACGGGCGGGGAGCCGCACCTCTGAGGGAAAAGAGAGTGCATGAGAGAAAAACCGGCTTGTCGGCCGTAGCCTTGGCGAAGGCCGAAGGTTTGTCTCTCATGACTACACGTAGACGAAAAACTTGTAGATGAAGAAATTCCAGAGAACCACCATGCCCATGGTCAGAATCTTCGCGACCTGTTTATCCATCCCCAGTCCATCCACCAGCGCATAGAGGGCAATCGCGCCCACAAGGATGTTCATCATGTCCACGATGCAGAAGCGGAGCAGATGCTTCATAAAATCATTCTTCTTCCTGAATGCAACATACTTGTTCATCAGGAACGTCGTTGCGAACCCGAGCACGCCGCTCGTCACTGTCGCGGCGATGTACCAGACACCCATGTGAATGAGGAGGGCGTAACTGCCGAAATCCACGACGGCCGCCGTGCCGCCCGAGAGGACATAGAGGGAGAACTGGGGCAGGTGACGGAGGAGAGATGGCATGGTCATGGACAGTTGGCGGGAGGATTGAGGACGACGTAGCGTCCGCTCACCGGAGTATAGGTCCCCTTTTTCGCATCCAGATTTTCGTGACTCTCTTTTCTGAAGATCGGAATGCACTTTGTCTGTTCCAGTCTTGCTTTCAACTCCGGCGGCTGCCGGTCTGCGTTCCGGAGTTCCTCCGAGAGAAAGAGCCAGCGGGGATTTTCCGGAAGACGCACGAAAATCTCCGGCGACAGAATCACGAGATCCCGATCCTGCCACTGCGTCGCCACGGCCTCGGCCGCACGCGCCGCTTCAATGGAGCGCGACGCACCTCCATGGTTGAACTGCCAGTACCCCTGCACGAGCATCATGAGACTCAGCAGGATGGTTGAGCCTCTTCCGATCGGGAGCGCGCGTGCCCCGGCAGGCACGAAGAGGAAGAGCAGCAGTGTCGAGGGAAGCAGTGCCCGATACCACCCCGGCCCATTGAGAAAGTAGAGTGCGAAGAGGACCGTAACGGCGCCAATGATGACGGACAGGGAACGTCGGAGTCGGGTCCGTACGGTCCACCAACCGGGGAGCGCGAGCAGGACGGCGAGCACATAGTGACCGTAGGCCATCCGCAACAATTCCCGCGGCCGCGCGAAAATCGGGACGAACTGATCGGAGGGAACAACGCTCTTCCTCTCGAAGAGAAAAATGCGGATTTCATCCAGGAACCCCTGCTCGAATGCGCCCATCCAGTACATGCCGATCAGGGCGATGAGCACGGCGCTCATGGCGGTGATGCTCATATGCATCACCTCCCTCTTATCGCGCCTGAATATGGCGACGATCCACGCGAGGCCCAGGGCTGGCAGAATGAGTCCGAAGGGGAGCTTGGTCATGATCGCGAGGCCGAATGCGATGCCGGCTGCGAGAGCGGCGAATGCGGAACGGCGGTTTTCCTGCATCGCGAGAAGCCCGAGCATGAGAAAGAAGAATCCGGGGACTTCGCCGAGGACGGGTTTGCCGGTGTTGATGAATGCCGAGAATGAAATGAAGAGGAGTGCAGTCCACCGGGCCGCCGTGCGATCCCACATCCGTTGCACGAAGAGGTAGGCCAGGATCGTTGTGCCGAGCATGAACAGCACCATGGGGATTCTGGCTGCGGCGACGGAGAAGCCGAACAATTTGATGGAGAGTGCAACGGGGAAGATGAGCGTGGGTCCGACGGCGAGGATGTAGGGGTGCACCCAGTCGTATCCCAAAACCGGTAGCGCGTATCCATGCCCCTGCGCGACGGACTTTGCCACGAGCATGAACAGGCTGTCGTCGGCCCATGCCGCCGGGAACGTGCCGAGTTCCCTGAGCGCGAAGAAGAGGAAGAGGGCGGACAGCAGACATTCGGGCAGCCACCGGGACAGCCGTCGAAGGCGGGTCATGTGCATGCGGTACGCTTCAGCTTGTCAGAATGGTTACCGCCCAGCAATGTTGCGGTGGATTTTTCGGCTTGTGTCGATCTTTTTACAGTACAATGCCCGCGATGGATGACGTGCGTGTGGTCAGGAGCGGCGAACGGACGCTTGCAATCTTTATGCGCAAGGGATTGCCCGTGGACGGTGCCCGTTTTGTGACATCGCAGCAGGATGCTCTGCAGCTGGGGGTCTTCGACCGTCCGGCGGGGTACCGGGTGGCAGCGCACCGGCATCGTGACCTTGCGGCGGAGAAGAGGACAGGGGCGGAATTTCTCTACATCGAGTCGGGTACAGCGAAGGTGACGGTCTTCGATGATGCATGGCAGATCGTGGCCGAAGAGACGGTGCAGGCCGGGGACGCTCTTCTCTTCCTCGGCGGCGGGCATCAGGTGGAGATGCTTGTGTCCACGCGGTTCCTCGAGGTGAAACAGGGTCCGTACCCCGGAGATGCGCAGGCAAAAATTTTCCGCGATCAATCATGATATCCGTTCCCGTCAATGAGCCGGTCATCCCGGCCGAGTCCAAACGCTACGTCCTCGATGCGCTCGAGAGCGGCTGGATCTCGTCCGCCGGCAAGTACATCGGGGAATTCGAACAGGCATTCGCGCGGTATCTGGGCGTGAAACACGCTATCACGACGACCAGCGGCACCGCGGCTCTCCATCTCGCGCTGGCGGCGTTGGAAATCGGGGAGGGCGACGAGGTGATCGTGCCTGATTTCACGATGATCGCGTCGGCGTTCGCGGTGGTCTACACGGGCGCGCGCCCCGTCTTCGTCGATTGCGATCCGGAGACGTTCACCCTGGATCCCGCAAAGCTGGAAGCCGCAGTCACGTCCCGGACGAAAGTGATCATGCCCGTGCACATCTACGGACATCCTGCGGATATGGATCCCATTTTCGCATTCGCACGGAAGCGCGGTATCGCGGTCGTGGAGGATGCCGCCGAGGCGCACGGCGCCACGTACCGTTCCCGGCATTGCGGCGCGATGGGAGACGTGAATGCGTTCAGTTTCTACGGAAACAAGATCATCACCACCGGTGAGGGAGGGATGGTCACGACGGATGACGATGTCATCGCTGAACGCGTCCGGTCGCTCAAAGACCTGGCGCATTCCCCCGCGAAGCGGTTCGTGCATGACCGCGTGGGGTTCAATTTCCGCATGACGAACCTGCAAGCGGCGCTGGGGCTCGGGGAACTATTGCACATCGATGAATTCCTCAAAAAGAAGCAGTGGATGGCCGAACGCTATGCGCAGGGACTCAAAGACATTCCGGGTTTGCGGCTTCCCGTGACGCGGGAGTGGGCGAAGAACGTGTATTGGATGTACGCCGTGCTCGTGGAGGATTCTTTCGGCATGTCCCGCAATGCGTTTCGGTCAGCGCTCAAGGAGCGTGGCATCGATACGCGGGATTTCTTCACGTCCTGCGCCGCACAGCCTGCCATTCGTGCTCTCGGGATCACGCAGGGTCCGTTCCCCGTGACGGAAGATATTGCCAAGCGCGGATTGTATCTCCCTTCCGGCCTCGCCCTCACCGAAGAGCAGATTGCTGCGGTGATCACCGCCATTCACGATATCGTCCATCCGTGATATCTCACTCGTTTCCGTCATCCTGCCCACCTACAACGAAGCGCTGAATATCGTGCCGCTCGTTGAAGCGATCGATCGTGCCATCACGGAACCGCACGAGATCATCGTGGTGGATGACAATTCTCCGGACGGTACATCGAGACTCGTGCAGGAACAGATGGCCTCCGGTCGGATGCCGGGGCTTCGGCTGGAGACGCGCACGACGGATCGCGGACTCACGAAGAGTTTGTGGCGCGGCATCGAGCTTGCCCGCGGGGACACGATCGTCTGGATGGACTGCGACTTCTCCATGCCGCCGGATAAAATCCCCGAGCTTCTCCAACGTGTCCGCGAGGGGTATGACATCGCCGTCGGCTCGCGCTTCGTGAAGGGTGGCAGCGCCAAGCAGGGGACGCTCTCCGCAGCCAACGAATCTTTTCTGGCTACTCTCCTCAGCCGTGGGCTCAATTGGGCGCTCCGTCTCGCGCTCACGCCGCGCTTCCGCGATTACACGAGCGGGTTCATCGCGATCCGCCGCGACGTATTCCGTTCCATCCGGCTCACGGGCGACTACGGGGAATACTTCATGGACCTCATCATGCGGTCGATCCTCCTCGGGTTCACGTTCATCGAGGTGCCGTACGTCAATGCGGTGCGCCGGGCGGGCGAATCGAAGACGGCTCCGGATCTCCGGACGCTCTTCCGCCGCGGGCTCAAGTACCTGGCTATGATTGTCCGTATCTGGAGACTCCGCGTGAAGCACCTGTTCGGTGGTTCGATCGTGGATGCGCATGCCCTTCCCGCATGAATTGATGCCATTCGCAGCTCTCCGCCGGCGTCCCTGGATGATCCTGCCACCTGCATTCCTGGCGCTCATCCTCCTCTGGTGGCCCGGATTGCGGCTGCCCGTCCTCAGCGATACGACGGTCTATGCCCTGCTCGGAGAGAGTCTGTGGCGGCACGGAACATATGTCTTCGACGGCGCTCCGTACGCCAAACATCTGCCGTTGCACGCGTTCGTCTCGTACCCCTTCATCTCGATGACGACCGCGGTCGCGGGAATGAAGATTTCGTCGCTCCTTGCGGGATGGGGCGTCCTCCTGGCGACATATCTGCTCATCAAGCGCGCATTCTCTCCTATGGTGGCGGTGCTCACGGTTGTCCTCGTACTCTTCCATCACGGGTTCGTGCTGATCGCACAACTGGGATCAGCCGATCTGCTCTTCACCGCGCTCTTCCTCGGGTCTCTGGCCGTGTTCACCGCCTCGGACGAAGACCCCCGGCGCTACCTGCTTGCCGGCTTGCTGCTCGGGTTGGCGTCCCTCACGCGCTACAACGCCGTGTTGCTGTTCCTGTTCTATCCCGCATTTGTCGCCTGGAAACGCCCGCGTCATTTCCGTTCGCGTTGGTTTTGGTCGGGCCTGCTGCTCGCCCTCGTACTCTTCGGTCTGTGGTTTTTGCGCAACTACATCACATTCGGCGATCCCTTCTTCACCGCATACAGCACGGAGTACCACGCGGAAGCCCCGTTCCTGCCCGTCCTCCTGCTGCGCAACACGCTCTACTATTTGGGACCCTTCAAGAACGTGCTGCCGTTCCTGTTCGTCCTGGGACTCCTGGGTCT
>Ga0172377_10005121_pt1 | contig 13469 bp, 14 predicted proteins | sample Pumphouse3metaG_FD_119749 | JGI IMG/M metagenome (GOLD analysis project Ga0172377, IMG submission 119749) | Leachate microbial communities from a municipal landfill in Southern Ontario, Canada - Pumphouse #3 metaG | ecosystem: Engineered > Solid waste > Landfill > Unclassified | place: Canada... | reverse complement strand
GCTTAATCCAGGTTTTGTTATTTGACGAGCCATTTAGTCACCAATCACTCTAAACTCAGGACTTCCAGATGCCGCATAGTAGAAAAGTCTATAGACAGGCTTATCTAAAGCCACCCCTTCTCCACCAGGAACATATAGAATATCATTAGTCATATCGTTTAAACGAATTTGTAGCTCTAATGAATCATCATCATTAATGATTACAATGCTTTTAAATGCTCGGTCAAAATCACTCGCTAGAGATAATTCTTTCCAAGCACTAGTAGCATCAGTAACCTTTCCAGAATAATAGTTACTTTCTGCCATGTAAAACTCCTTTCTTAAAAGTATTTCTACCTATATATCGGTAGTTTAAAATTTATTGTTAAACTCAGATAGTTTACTAGTTACCATATCTTGTATGAGGTCATCGAAAGAATACTTTGGTTTCCAACCTAATACTTGCTTTGCTCTTGTAGAATCTCCCAATAGTGTTTGTACTTCATTTGGTCTATAGTATTTTTCTACAGATTTAGCCATTACTATTCCGTCAGTATCTAATCCAATAGGAAGATACTCACCTGTAGGTGTTTCTGCGCCAGAAATCCATACAATATCAATATCAAAGTATTTATACGTTTTATTGACGAATTCAAATACAGAGTGGGTTTCTCCAGAAGCAAGAATAAAATCTTCTGGTTCATCTTGTTGTAAAATTAAATACATTCCTTCTACCATATCTTCAGCATGTGACCAGTCTCTTTTAGCTGTCATATTTCCTAATTCTAATACTAAGTCTTCTCCACACATTTGTCTTACAACAGTGTCTACAATCTTTTGAGTTACAAACTCTATTCCTCTTCTTGGTGATTCGTGGTTATAGAGAATTCCGCAAGAAATAAACATATCGTAAGACTCTCTATAAATTCGTGCCATATGATGAGCAAATAATTTACTTACTCCATAAGGGCTTCTAGGTCTAAAAGGAGTAGTTTCTGTTTGTGGAGAGGTAATACCATCATACATTTCAGAGCTAGATGCTTGATATATTTTAGCTTTTGGGCAAGACTGTCTTGCTGCCTCAAAAACATTTAAAGCACCAATACCAGTAACAGTACTGGTATGTAGTGGTTCATCCCATGAGATAGCAACATATGATTGTGCTGCTAAGTTATAGATTTCATCAGGATTAACGCTTTTAAATAGCCTAATAAGAGAAGAAATATCGGTTATATCTCCTTCATCTATTATTAAGTTTGGAGAGTTAATATTGTTAATATTTTTAAAATTAGGAGTGCTTACTCTACGAACTAACCCATGTACTTCATATCCTTTTTTTAACAAATTTTCAGCGAGATAACTTCCATCCTGGCCGGTCAATCCACTTATAATTGCTTTCTTCAATTTAGCTCCTTTCAATATAGTAGAAGGCCACCTAATGTGGCCTTCTGAGCAGTTTTTATAGAGGTTTGCAACTGTTCCTCTGTTGGTCCTCATTACGCAGTGTTTGTAAATGTTCTGACCTACACAACCCGTGGCGTAACACTTCGGACACTAATATTGTTATCGGCATATCCACTACTTAGTTTGACTTAAACCTAAGCATTTTCCAAGTATTAGGACCAACGATTCCATCAACTTCAAGGCCAGTAGCTTTCTGGAATCTCTTAACTGCGTTCTCTGTTGGCTTATCAAACTCGCCACCAAGTTTATCATAGTCCCAATTAGTAACTTTTATTTTTGTCAATACTTTTTTAATCCAAAGAACATCATTACCTTTGTCGCCAAGTTTTAGAGTTCTATCATTTTGTTTAGATAATAAAGATGCCCAAGTATTAGAACCTACAATACCATCTACTGCTAACATTTTACTAGCTTGGAATGAATACACAAAAGCGTTTGTTTTAGGCCCAAATACTCCATCTACTGTTACGTTATAGCCATAATATTTTAGTAACTCTTGCAATTCTTTTACATCATCACCACGCATATAATCATCTTTTAATCTAAGAACTCTTTTACCAACATAACCTTTTACTGGTTCACCTAGATATTCAAAATGCATAGCATCTTTAATTGTTCTATACTCTCCACCCCACCTAAAACCATATCTTTTAAATATTTCTACTATACGGTAAGGAATATCAGTTATTAGTTTATTGTCATACCTAATAGGATTTTGACGAGGGTTAATATCAATAGCTGTAGGCCAAGAATGATTACTAGCAACACTTGTACCAGCTATAACTCTTTTATTCCAAGTTTGAAGGTCTTCCCAATGGTATTTTTTATCCCAGCCTTCATCAATAAGTTGTTTTGTACATTCATAAGAGGAACTACAGCCCACTTATGCCAATATAGAGATTTACCCATGAAACTAACTTTTACAACATAAGTTGCATTATAATTAGATGCCCAGGGATTACCCCATTTATCATATGGCATAGCGCCATAAACTTGTTCTCCATCAAATAAAGAAGCGTCTAGGTCAGAATAGACTCCTTGTACGGAATCTCTATCTATAGCCTCACTATATGTGTTTTCTGCTTCATCTTGTAATTCATACACAAGAATATTTTCCATTATTCACCACCTTTAGTGATTTTGTATACGTTTCCATCAATTATGACATAATCACCTTCTGGTACAACTTTTTTAACTAGTTCTACTGTAGGCTCTTTTATCTTTTCGTCTATTTTATCTTTTGTTATTTCTATTCTGTCTTGTAAAGTAGGAGTAGCCGCTTCCATTATAATATCAGGAGGAACATTAGTAACGTCAGCGGCACTCTCTACGGTCTGAGGTTTAGTATTGCTTTCTGCTTTAGCTAAAGCCTCTTCTTTAGAAGCTTTTAGTTTAGCTCCAGCAGTAGAGGCTACAGCATTAATAAATTTACTACCAGCACCAGCTACTAAACCATATGCAGCAGAAGATAATCCTGTAGTCAATGTAGCACTACCACTAAAGAAGTTATCCCAAAAGACTCCAATAGCAACACCAATCCCCATCAATATAGATAATGCAAACCATACCTCTCCCGGCGTTTTTTGAATCCACCCCCAAGGTAGTTTATAGTACATTCTTTTAACAAAGTCGATGACAAAGAATATAGCAGTAGAAACACTTGCTATGATACTTGCATCTTGAAATATAGTTTGCATATCCATTCTTACTTACTAACTTTTTTCTTTGGTGTTTCTTTCTTGAACATATCTAAGAATTTAACTGACTTACTATAAGTCCTGTCTTCAACAACTTTTTGGTTATACACTTTAGTAACACCAAGCAAAGCACCAGCTACGATAATCCCATTAAATACTGCCAGTAAATAAGCTGCCCATTCATCAGTACCAGTGTATGCAGTAACACCACACACAGCAGCTATAGATAGAATCAAAGCGGCAATTCTATTAGTAAACTCAGTCCAATAGATTCCAATAACAGCTTTAAGAATTGTTAAGACTAGTGTTACAGCAGCTAGAACCCCCGGCATTGTTGCCAAACCTTGCCAAGTTAAAAATTCTTCCATCATTTTTCACCTTTCTGTTTAAATTTTATCGAACTTTTTTCTATTTCCATTGGTCTTCCTTTTTATTTTTTATCTCTATTCTCTTTTTTCGTTTTCCTTTTTGTTGTGCGTAATTATCTATCTCTAAGGCTACAGCTTCATCCATTCCCGTATTTACTAAAAACGAGTAATTATGAGAAGGTTGTTGTTTAGAATCCTTCGTCTTTTTCATTATACACCCTTTAAAACCCCCATGTTTAAATAATCTACATAATGCCTAACAATAGTTTTCTTACCATCTATATCGGCTACTTTCATGTTTAGAATACACCCACCAACATCGGGCATAAGACTTTTTCTTAAAAGATAATCGCTTTGAGATTCAAAACAAGCTGGTAGAATCACAATAGAATCTCTATAGGGCATATCTAATTGAACATGGTAATGCCCTATAATTGTTACGTCACAAATATCATCATATCTCATAGTATCTAACATTCTTTGTGGTTTATAGCTCCTAATATTACCAAGCCCACCTTCTCCATGTTTTACCATGAATCTCAGCCCGTCTTGTTCTAATACAGCACTCATTTTCCCAAGGTAAACAATATCTTCTCTTTTATCTGCAATTTTTTGCAAAATATCAGAGCCACATTGTTTATAAAGGTCTAAATCATGATTTCCACTAATAGTATATGTAGTCAGACTAGTTTGAGGATAAACTGAACTTGCATATATAATTTGCTTATCTTCACCGACTATTTTTAAATCCTGAAGTTGCCCTTTATATACTGTACCATTCCCTGCTGTAAAATCACCAGCAGCAATAATACCTCTACATTTTTCTTGCTCACAAATAGTATAGAAATTATGAAGAAGGTCTATTTCTTCATGAACAGAGCAAATATGTTGGTCTGAAATAATCCCCCATTTTACCCACTCCCCTTCTGTAAATAAGTCTATTGAGTGCTTCTGATTATCTGGTAAAGGAGCTAACCTATCAAAAACAAGATACCCTTGATGAAATTTAATAGCTGCTCTACTATTAAGTAAGTCATCCATTAAATCTTGCAGTCCATCAATGTCTAAATTTAATCTCTTAGCTAAATCTGCTGGCTTTTGGGGATTTGTTTTTATCAGCCGAAAAGCCTTTTCTACAGAATCATCACCAAGAGTTTCTAGTTTTGAAATTTCCCTTTGGTATCTTTTTCTAAGTGCTTCAGGTGTTACTCCTTGTTTGAATGATTTATTAAACTCTGTTGTTATTTCTTTCCACGATAGCTCTTCTTTAAGTTTATCGCCTACGAATTGAAATTGGTTAGTTAACAAAAACTGTCTCCTTTTGGATTCAAATTAAATAATTTTAGGTTGTTATATCTACTCTTCTCAAGCCGCATAATAAGCATCTTTCTGCGTTCTTGTTCTTGCTTCTCTTTTTCTGCTTCGATGGTAGCAAGCTCATCTAATTTTCGTAGTGTCTTCAGGATATTCATGTTTTACTTAGACTTACTTAGTCTATAGACACCCCCTCTCCTACTCAGAAGAATTATCATTGCCTTCAAGCCTATCTACTATCTCATCTAGTATCTGCTTCGCATCATTACCCTTTGCATCATTTGAAGTTCCTAGATGGTCGTGCATAGCTTGATTATCTATAAGGCTTTGTAAAGCCTTTACTATCTCTATCGCTTGACACCTATTTTCGAGTATCAAATTTATTCCTCTAAGTTGCTGGCTAGTTAATGCCTGCGTTCTTAGTATATTATCCAGTATTTCTGCAATTTTGTCAAGGGCATCATCCTTTCTTTCTAAAGCAGGAACTATCTGTTCCAAGATTTCGTTGCCCACTGTTAAAGTTTGATTTTCGTCTTTCTTTTTCTCTACTTTAGTTATTTTTCTACCAATTTTTGTATTGTAAACAGAGAAGGCACCAGTAACCGCAGCACCAAAAAGCGCAAAAATACCTATGATGACCTGTTCTACTGGAAACTCCATTTATCCGCTTCCATACTTATTGTTGGTTTTATAAGAAGACTCTTTATTTGGTCCTGCTAAAGCAGAACCTACTCCTAAATTAACCCTTACAAACATAACATCAGTTGGTCCGTCAACAACATCTGATAAGTTTGACTTTGTAATAATAAACATAGAAAATTCAACATAGTCAGAAGTAACACAAGTATTTAGTGGAAATTCAGCATCATAAGGTACTCCTGGTTCATATCCTCTTAAATCATTACCCCAAGGAACTACTACTCTTGTTACTAATTCACCAGTTAATTTATAAATGTCAAAATAAACTTTATCATTATAATAATTTGAAGAGATATTATATCTATAATTTTTAGACACTCCAGAATGAACATTAGTTGAACCACTAGAAGTTACATATAACATATTATCTTCATCTATATCATATGTAAATGTAATGCCTATAACATATTTATCTGTAATAATAGCTCCTTGAGTAGAAGCAGGAAGACTTTTAATTTCTGTTAGACTACCATTAGTATACTCAAAAAGATATGTACCTATCGTTACGAACCACTTATTTTCATCCTCTATATACTTAGCAGCAGTAGGAGTTATAAATGAAGAACCTAAATTAAAAGTTTCTACAGACGAAAACACTCCTAAATTAAACGTGTATACATTTAACTGACATTCACCACTAGAAGGTAGTGTAAAAGTAACAAATAATTTTCCTATCCCATTATTATCAGAAGAAAGTACAAAGTATGTAAAATTCATACCGTAAGAGGGGGAATCTATATATGTTCTTTTCTGTACGCCGTTATAATTATAACATAGAATTATTCCTTCACTATCGTCAGAATTTCCACCAATATCAGCAATATGGATATTACCTTGTGTGTCAAGATGACTGTATGGATTGTAGGTAGTATTAAATGGAGCTTCATATATAGAGCCTAAAAAAGCATTGTAATCTATTTCCCATGTTGCTCCGCTATCTTCTGATAAGTAAATAACTAAGTCTCTTCTTACTGTATAATGATTTGAATAATCTATAGCCATTTATTCTATCCCTAATTCCCAATTTTCAGAGTCATAATCAAAACAATATTTAGGCCAATAACCACTTGTTGATTGACCTACATTTCCTTGGTCAATTCGAAGTAAGGCAGGGTAATAAACTGAGCTACCCACTATTGTTGCAGCAGAAGGTTGGCTATCCCAATTTTCTCTATCTATCATCAAATAAAAAGTTCCCGATACTATATTTTTATTAACCATTTCCCAAGTAGCATCATTGTTTCCTGTAGAACTAATACTAGATAAGGAACCTATAGTAGCTATTGGTGTTATAGATTTAGCTTCTGAAATTGTTCCTGGTAAGTTACTTATCTGATACACAAAAAGATTTTCTTCTGTTAAAAAATAGTGCGGGGCTGTTGAACCACCATTAACCATTAATCCTAGATATTCTGATAGAGAAGAAAAATCTGTAGCTAATTTAGAAAATCTAATAAACATTCTACTTCTACCTGCATTCCAATTAGAGCCAGAAGCAATAAGATAAGCTCCTAAAAATCTTGTTGTGTTTACAGTTGTTACTTTAGAAAGACTTCCTGTAGTAGATAAAGTATTACTCCAAGCTAATTCTGGTGTAGCTCTATTACTTGCAGATTGTGTAAGATAGTATACATATAAAGCATTAACATTATATTTTGTATAGGCACGTTGATATTTACTAGTAATAAAAACTCTTTTATTATCTTTATTACTTAATAAAGGGTTTTCATGTGCATTTGTTTGCAATTCTCGTAATTGAGTACTATAACTAGTAGAACCCGGTTCCCAATCTTCTTTTCTGTATATTATATTCTTTTTAAAAGTTGGTTCAGCCATACTAATTATTAACTTTGTAATAAGCCAGAGGCTCTTAGTGCTTGTAAAATTTCATTTATTTTTATCTGTTCTTTTGTAGGAGTTGCGTCTTCTTCAACATCAAGTATACTAGTTTGAGAAATAATCGGCTCTGATTGTTTAATCCAAGCAGGAGTATCAATTTCATCGTCGTAATAATAAAAAGATTTATTCTCCCATACAAAAGCAATAGCTCCATAACCATAATCAGGATATTCTTCTTGTAATGATACTTCAGTTTCATAGTAGCCGTAAAAACCAGAACTACTATTAAGAGAACCACTAGTTACTACTGCTTCAAAAGTAGTTTCTCCTGTTGTAATATAAATTCTATAAGTACCTGGGGGGAACTCTCTTACATATACTTCTCCTACAAAAGATGGGTCTGGGTATGTTGGGTAATCATAAATCGCTATACCTGATATTGCTTCCCAACTATCTCCATCCCATATGTATACTTTAGCTTCATCTTTTACTACAGCAGCGTCACCAGTTGTACTAGTAATTGGTAAAGATGCAGCAGTATCTACAGGTTGAAGCCAATTAAAATCGTTTGGTAAATTATCCCAAGATAATTCTCCTTGTACTTCAGTAGCTAGATTAATTTTTGGTGGGTTAGCGAAACATTCAGTTACAGCAGGCGGTTTACCGGCTGTTCTAGCTATACCAGTCCATATATATTCTTCAACAGGAGCAGCAGCATTCATAGTGACAGTAGTTATAAGAGCATTTGTAGGATAAGTACCTGATGTAGTAGTAGCATAAATTTTTACATACTCAGCTTCAGTATAATCTAATGCCGACCAATCAATTGTTATAGTATGTGAAGAGTTTATTGTACTTGAGGCTACTGGATTTTTATCACAAGTAGGTACATCTGTATTATCATCTGTAAATGAAGTTGCGTCTTTATCGGTTACTTCAGCTAATTTTACATAACTGCCTGTTGAACCAATTTTTCTATATACATAGTAAGAATCAGCACCGTTTCCTAGTGCATTAATTGATGGGAAATGTATTGTACATTCGTATGTGTCATCTGTTGGGATTTGTACATATACAGGAGAACTAGCTAATGATTCTCCACTACCTTTTATAAAGGAAATTTTGTACCAGTAATCACCGCCAGATAAACCGCTCTCTACATATTGAATATCAGTAGGAGTAGCATCATCATCAATAGTAGGTGTAGCAGGAGTACTAATTCCTGCTCCAGTTGTTACTTCTGCTACAGTGGAAGCAGCAGTTTCTCTCATTAAATCATCTACATAAGTTATTGCTATGTAGTATGTTGTATTAGCAGGTAAATAGCCACCTGATGCACTTGTTGATAAACTTAGTATTCCTGTAGGGTTTTGAAGTGCTGCGGCTCCATCATGAGTATGACTTACTAGCCCGTATAAAACTGCATCTAAAGCTATCCAGTTCCAATAAGTACATGCCCAATCATTTGTTGAAGGAACAGCATTATGTATACCAGTGAATCCAAAATTTTCTGTTGTTATTATTGTCATTTATTATCCTTTCACAAAGCCGTCGCCTTCAAACCGATAATGTATTCTAATTGTTTTATCGGTTTCTGTACATTCTGAGTTAACTTGGCATACTAATAAGTAACATCCATAGTACATCATATTTTCTATATGCCAATGAATAACTCTTGGAACAAAAATAGCTGGTTGATATTCTGAAGCATCCCAACCTTCTTCTTCTGAATAGTAAGCTAACAAACTTGCTGGAAGTTCTTTGGTATAAGAATTATCTCCTGCTGACCAATCAATTTGAGCTGTACCGTCTAATCCCCAAGTAAAGGAAGGTCTTGCTATATAAACATAGCCAAAGTTTATATAGTCACTTATTGCCCATCCAAAACCACCTTCTACTTGAGTCGCTTCCATTATACCAGAAGTTACTAGTCCATAAGATTGTTTTGCTCTAGATAACTCAATATTATACCGCATCTTTTTAAGTATGTCTCCAGCACTATAATTTAAATTTCGTGCTGGATAAGTATGTGCTTTTAAATTAATCTTTCCCATTATACCCACCCTAAATTATTTTCAGTACTATCGGCTTCAGATGGAACTCTTGTACCAGAAATTCCGGTAGTGATTTTATTCTCTTGAGCATCTGTAGTTCTGTTTAATGCAGTAATATAAATCGAAGTAGCTCCACCTAGTTTTGAAGACCCATTAATTACCATTCCTACCTCCACAGCTAATGGGATAGATTCACTATTATAAGTGGCACTTTTGGCTCCCATAATAGTTTTAAAAAGTTCTTTCTGACCAAAGTTTTCAAGTGCTTCTTCTGTTTCTAATTTGTATCTTTCATCAACTTGTATTTTTAATTCTACCTCTTGTCCATTTAAAATATTCATACCAGCGGCAGATGTAACAGGAACTTCTACAGGGTTTTTGCCATTAACTTCATACTCTTCAGTTTCGCCGTCTTTTTTACCAAGAAATCCAGAAACTATTGCTTTACTATAAACGCCTTCTTTAGAATAGCTAAGTTGTATTCCAGTTTCAAAATCTCCTATATCTGTTTCTGGCAATGGTGGATTATCTATATCATCTTGGTTATAGATTAGAGTGTTATCATCTGCTTTACTTGTCGGCATATTTGACCAACTAGTAGAGCCAATATCAGACACTATAAGTTCTTTTTCCCTATTAAATCTAGCCATTTTACCACCAAAAGCTAAGATATCTTCTATTATTTGCCAGCATCCTTCACCTTTTGTAAACGTGTTTTCTATAGGTACAAAAGGAATGTCAGCGATATAGCCACCACCACAATCTAAACCAGCAGCGGTTATCTGATTAAGAAATGGCATTAGATAATCTTCAGGGGATTCCACTATATATCTAGAACCAGCTACTAAATAACTAACTTCAGGAGGCACACCAGGAACAGCTTCTTCTTCTTCTTGTGACAGATAACCATCATTATCTGTGTCTGCTTGAGAGAAAGTTAATAGGGCATCATAATACTCTCTAGAAATAAAATATGCTTGATTGGTATCTGATACTATGGTGCTAGGGTCAAATTTAGTATCTATAGCTATTTGACCCATTCCTTCTAGCTGTACTTCATAGTAAGGAACATTATTATCATCTAAATACGCAGTAACACCAACTACTCTCCAATAAGTAGTGCATTCTCCTAAACCACCACCTGCTTCTGTAACCCATACTAATTGGTTTGGTTCAACAGGAGCAGATTCATACAATGTTCCCCATTTAGCTTCGTCTTCTTCTGTATGTTCTTCTCCCATAACACCATCATATTGAATTCCACCATCACCTATAGTAGCATTAAGCATAGTTAGTGTAGCATTAGAAACAATATTATCTAAGGACTCATTCATAGTAAAACGAATAGGTTCCCCATCTAAATTCGTCGTTAAAGTTACATCTAAACCCCCATCGTCACTACCATAGCTGACAGACCCAGGTTTAAACCTTCCTAGAGCCGGTAAATTTGTACTATAGTCTTCAGTTCCAATTGTCATTAAGAGACTTTCCTTAGTGTCATAGAAAAAGTATATTTATTAGCAGCAGCTACAGGATTAATTGTCCAATCATCTACTAGTACTGAATGAGTAGTTCCATGACCGTCTGTATATGTTCCAGATGGAGTTGAGTTTAAAGAGTTATTTAATCCTTCTGCTTCAGCGCGAGTTAAAGCCCAAGTTGCTAAAGAAATATATCCAGAAATAGTGAATATCTTACTCTTATTAGTTTCTCTTTTAAATTTATAGACAGTACTTTCACCAGTTGTTTCCACAGTAGTCCAAGCTGCTTCTAAGTGTGGAAGGTCTTCATTTGTAACATGTATTTCATACCCATTTAGGTCCATTTATTTCTCCTTAAAATCTTTCTGGATATTGATTAGCTCTAGAGAAGAAACTAGTCTGTCCTTTTCTCAAGTCGAGTATAGCTTGTTTTACTTCTTCTAAGTCATTATCGTCTCTAACTACAATACTATCAATATTAATTGTTGGACTATAAATAACAGTTCCTTGAGAAGATTTGTTACCTGTTAGTTTAACAGGTACAGCACCGTCTTTCAATGGAATTACCGCTTCTGTTCCATGTAGCATAGCTAATGAGCCAGTTTCAGCGGCTCTAGCAATACCACCATTGTCAAACTCTCCTAAGAAGTTACCATACTCATCAAAGTGTGGAGTAAGTCTCATACCAGCTAATTTTTTAGTTGCTGTAGCAATATCTTGTAAATTCTGTCTTGCATTGTTACCAAACACATCAATTAAAGCATTTTTAACTCCTTCAGAGTTAGCATTTAGCCCTTTTATTGTCTTATTAAAGGCATCAATAAGTTGTGTTTGTTTATCTATGATAGCACTTTGTTCAGCTTGGGCCTCACCCAGTATTCTATCCCACATATCCTTATCAAATGATATTTCTTGTGCTTTATAATTTAATCCGGTTTGTGTTCTAGTTAAGTTAGAGAATTCACCGGCTTTTGCATTGTACTGTTTAACTAATGAATCGAACATAGCGGTACTTATATCACCTTGCGCCATAGCTTGTGCAAGTTGAATCATTCCAAGGTCAGTCATTGCGCCTTGTAAGTCATAAATATTCTTTTGTGCAGCCAATTTATCTGCGGCAGCTTGCGCTTCTTCATTAGCTAATCTAACTTTTCTTTCTATCTGCTCAATTTCTTTTTCATGAGCAGTAATGGCATCTTGAGTAGCTTTAATTTCTTCATTTTTCTTATCTACCACTATTTGTTGTCTATCAATCTCAGTTTGAAGTTGCTCAAGTCTAGGCTCATTAGCTTTAATTACTTCTAATGCTGCTTTAACACCAGCAACTTTAACATCACCAGCTAATTCTTCTGCTCTTTGTGCTTGTTCAATTTGATGTTCATATGGACTTATTTCTAAGTCTCTACGTCTTTCAAGTTCTTCTCTTTCTTCTGTAAGACCTTGAATTCTAGCATCAATCGCCTGAACAGCAGCAGAGGCTTGTTTATAAAGGTCACTATCTGTAAGACCTAATTTTTCATAAACATCTAAGTCTTTTGCTGCTTCAAGTTTATCTAATTCTAATTGATTTATTTGTCTATCTATTTCATATAATTGGTCTTGATATTTTCCTTCTCCTTCATATGGAGCATTTAAGAATTTATCAAGTGATTCTTGTGCTTCATCAATAGATTTTTTCACATCATCATAAGCAGTTTGTAGTCTATCTAACTCCTTTTCAAGAGGAATTAACTCTTGTTGTTGTCTGTAAAGAGTGTCATTTAATCTTTCTATCTCTTTTTCTAGTCCAGCTACTCCACCACCAACATCTTTAAATGTTGTTTTCAATTTTCCAGCAGAGTCTACAGTAGTTTCTACTGTCATTCCAAGAAGTGCTAATTCATTATAAGCTATTGATAAGTCAAACACTGAAGAGATATTAGTCATTTCTTGTCCAAGTCCTGCTAGTGTAAGTTCGTTTCTTTTTGTTTGGATTTCTAATTCTGACAATTCAGCAGCAAATTGTTGGACTTTATCTGTAGCCAATGGGATTTCTATATCTGATAAGTGATTTAATCTACTTTCTAGCCCTTTTAGTTCATCTTGCACACGTTCAGTAGGCACTAAATCTGCTTCAATAGCATCTATAAATGAAGCCCATCCCATAGCAGTAGAAGTATCAATTTTAGAGGCTTGCTCCATTTTTTTAGCCAATGCCTCACTAATTTTCTCCCCAACTTCTTCAGCCTCTTTCACAACTTTTTGTACTGCTTCTTCTTTAAAGAACTTACCTTCTGTGTAATCCTCAAATGAAATTGGGCTTAGTTTGTCAGAGATAGCTTTTTTTACTGATTTATTTAAAGATTCGCCTTGTTTTATAACACTATCAATTAAAACATTGTTTGAAATAGCTAATGAACGCGCTTCTTCACGCGCTAAATCGTCCATTATTGCTTTTGCCTGTTTACTATTTTTAAGCATTTCTTCATCGTATAGGGTGCTTATACTTACAGCTAATTTTCTGGCATCAAGTAGTCTTTGCTCATTAGCTTGCTTATTTATATTATCAATTTGGTCAATGCCATATTGATAATC
>Ga0172377_10005120_pt1 | contig 13469 bp, 9 predicted proteins | sample Pumphouse3metaG_FD_119749 | JGI IMG/M metagenome (GOLD analysis project Ga0172377, IMG submission 119749) | Leachate microbial communities from a municipal landfill in Southern Ontario, Canada - Pumphouse #3 metaG | ecosystem: Engineered > Solid waste > Landfill > Unclassified | place: Canada... | reverse complement strand
TTGTTTTATCAACACCTCGTGTGCACCCGGTAAATTTATAGGGTGGACTGGTCGTATAATTTTTATATGAAATAAACTCCGTACCTATTTTTAAAACCCTACAACCATCGGCCATTATTGTTCCTTCAGGATTTTGTTCAGTATATATTACCGTGTCCTTTTTGCTTAACATCTTTGCCAAAGTATAAAGCCTGCGAAGATTTAAACGAGAGTCCGGTATAGGCGTAACATAACGGCTATTCCTGCCAATATGGGTATGAAGAAAATGGAACCCGGGTGAAATCCCTTCTTTCTTTATTTTTTTCAGCATGTTCTCCAATTCTTTTTTGCCATTTGGAAACATTGGCCCCCAGTCATAATTACCGAGATTCCGATATCCGTTACTATTGGTAAAAGAAGAATAATAAAGCATCATATTTCTAAATCCTCCCATCTTTGCATATTTCAGATGCTTTTCAAGATTACCCGGATTTACATTTCCTGACCAATAATAAGATAATTTAGTAATGGGATTCCTTCTACTTTTTACACCCAGTGGCAAATGATAATCTTCTTCCACACGAGCAATTTTGTCTAAAAGACTTTCCGTTTTACAAACGATTAAAGCAGCACCAACTCCTTTTAGTTTTATCGCTTTAACGGCATCTGCTTTCATTATACGATATCCATTTCGCTTTTCTGCATCAATTCTTGCATACGGGTCTGTTCCTAAAATATTTACTGAAATATTATTATCCCAGCTAACATTAAGCCATTCTCCAAAATGCTCCCTGTTTTTTACAGGCAATTGTATAAAACATAGTTCTGTGGCAGGTGGCGGAGTAATTTTTACATTATAATCTCCAGTGGCAACGATAAAATCATCAAAACTAAAACATATGTAATCAGGCGTTTCCTTTATAAGAATCACAGCTTCATATGGAATTAGCTCAAACCCGACGATTAATTTGTTTCCCTCACGTCGAATAGAGTCCGCATTAAATGTCATCTTCTTATTAGGATAAGATAATTTAATCTCATTGTTATAAGGCCTCTCCTGGGTAACTGAAAATATCGGGATATTTTCACCCTTAGCAAGACATTCCACATTACCCGGTTTATACAAAAGACTTTTTGATGTTCCATCCTCACGTATAACTATTTTTACATTTTCGTTCTCTATAACAATATCACCCTTGTCTTTTGTTACGCTCTGGGTACATGACAAAAATGTAATACAAATCAACACAAACAGAAAAATATTAATTTTCATAAAATTGAATTTTTATTTGGTTATAAATGAACTAAAGGGTCCCATTTCCAGATAACTGATTATCAAAGGGTATTAGAGTATATAAATAATTATAAAATAAATTTTAAACCGCTATATTTTAAATAGTTAAGTATAAAAAACGAATTATAGTTAAAACCACTACTTATAAAACCAAATTTAGCATATTTAAGCGAATTAGAAATTGTTCTTTGTAATAATATAAAAACAATTATTTTGTTTCATATTAGTTTATAAAGGATTACATAGATTTTCATCAGCCATTTTGTCCATTAATCCCATATTATTTAATAACTCCAGACTTAGTCAATTTTACACTCTAAAAAATTAATATAAACTAAAGTTAATTTTAGTTTGTATTAATTAATAATTTAATTATTTTTATAAAAAACCTTTAACCTATTTTCAAGACGACAAAAAACAACAACCAAATGAAACAATCAGTTAGAATTCTAATGTTTTTATCTATCATGGTTTTGACCATGGCAGGATGTAAAAAAGTTATTACACATGAACAACATGGATGGGCAATTACAGCTGATCCGAAAACGAGTACAATTAGTATTGCAAAAGACGGACTTGATAAAATAGCTGATCAGGTTTATCTCAATCTTAAAAAAGATAATATTGTAAGCCCTCTTTCCGGATGGACTATAAATGAAAAAAACGGAGATTTAACTATTAGTACGGAAAAACCAAAACAAACAAAATGGGAGTTCAAAATAACCGATCTGGCAATTGATGTTGTGTGCTCTGATGAAGACGGTGTTATTACTGGAATTGCCCCGGCCGGAGAAAAAAGGATCCCTGCCAGGATAGAAAGTCAGAATAATGATATAATGTACACCCAAATGGGTTTTGTATCCGCCACCAATATTTACAACCTGTTTGACATGCAAACGGATATCATGATCAGCTTTACAAAAGAAAGTAAATTAATACGGAATAAAAAAGATAACAGCTTAATGGATATACAAGTACCTATAACAGCTGGTAATGAATTTTCTATAGTTAAAGAATATTATACTGATGTAGTAGGTCTTTCAAATAATCAGAAAACAGATTTCAAGCCTGTTTACAAACCAATTTCAGACAGATTCAAAACTGCTCCTACCGGCTGGAGCAGTTGGTATTGTTACTATATGTCTCCTGTCCAGGAAGATTTAGTGGCTGAAACTGATGCACTGGCAGACAAATTAAAACCTTATGGCCTTAATTATGTACAACTTGATGCAGCTTATACAAGGGGAAAGGATGCCAACTGGCTTGAATGGAATAAGGATATGTATCCTAAAGGGGGAAAGTGGTGGTTTGATTATATTAGAAAAAAAGGGTTAAAACCAGGACTCTGGATGAATGCCTATGGCGCCAATTATGCTAAACCTTCAATGGCAGATAAATATCCGGAAAACTATTTTCTTAGAGATTCTTTAGGACATCTTTCTGGATGCTGTTGCTCTGCTGACACAACAGTAGTAAGACTGGATGTTACTAATCCAGAGGTAATAGAAAAACATATCAAGCCACTATTCAAAACATTAGTTAATGACTGGGGATTTGCCTATATAAAAGCCGGCGGCTGGGGAACATGGATGGATTATTATGAAAAAAACAGAAAAAATGCTTATAATCCAAAGATGGACAGCAGAGAAGCTTATATAAGTGTAATAGCAGCAATCAGAGAAGAGATGGGAGATGATAATTATATTTTAGGTTGCGCCATGCATGAAATAGGTGTGGGTTTTGATTACTTTGACGGTTCCAGGACAGGAGGTGATGATTATGCCAATTGGAAGGGTGAAGGTCATTGGTCCGGTGGAATGAATACCTGTTTCAATTCTCTGTTTGGTGAAAACTGGCTTAATGGAATTTGCTGGTGGTCCGATCCTGATGACATTATGATAAGGGATCCGCTGAACATGGATGAGGCAAAAACCATTGTAAGTACCATTTCTCTTTCAGGACAGGCGTATATTATAAGTGATTTTATTGCTGAATTTTCAAAGAAGAGACTCCAGCATTTTCTTCATAGTGATTACGAAATAGGCTGGGCAAAACAATTTCCCGATAAAGTTAAGGCTTTACCCGATGAAAAAATCGAACTTTACAGAAAAACAATGCCAAGCATGCCTATAAAAGCAATGGATCTTTATCCTTTCAAAAGTAAAGTAGCCTTTAGCCCAAAGCCAACAGAATATCCAAGAGCTCTTGATCTCAAGGTAAATGCGGAATCGGGCATGTATGATGTAGTTGCATTATATAATTGGGGTGATGAAAAAGCGGAAAAAGTTCTCGATATTAATAAAGATCTGGGCCTTGAAAGCGAAACCGATTACCTGGTTTTCGACTATTGGAATCATAATCTTTTAGAAATATTAGATAACAGGATAAGGGAAGAGATACCTGCGCATGGGACAAAAGATTTAATTATAAGGAAGGTCACAAACCATCCTCAGTTGTTGGCTACCTCAAGACACCTGACTGGTGCATACAGTATTCAAAAAATGAGTTGGAACGGTGAAAAGAAATCTTTGACAGGAATTTCTAAAACAGTACCTGGCGATCAATACACTTTGTTTATTTATGTGCCGAAAAATTATGAATTAGACAAGGTTCAAATTAATGCCGAAAATATTACTAATAAAATTAATTCCAACAATACACTTGAAGTAAGTTTTCTCGGCACGGAAGAGCCTGTTGAATGGGCGATTGAATTCAAAGATTAAAAAAAATGTTTCATAAAAACATTCTCCATGTTATCCGAACAACCGTTATTTTAGGCATTATAATTATTAGTATCACTAATTGTAATAATATAAAGCAGCGGGATAATTCAGAAAAGAAAGAACAGGTTAACAATGAAGAAACATCCAATAACGAGTCTTTTCCAAGACTCGTTGTTAAGGATGGAAAAGACAGAGACCTTGGAAAGATCAGGGAAGGTATCAAAACAAGCGTGACATTCACACTCGTCAACAACGGGGAAGCTAACGCCTTGGATATCTCCGTTCATGATCTTTCAAAAGGAGGTTGTACTTCTGTATCGCGTGTGTCTCAATTAGCTATAGACGATTCCGTTAAAATGAATTTTATTTTTGAAACACTGGGGTACGCAGGGAAAAAAGTAACAAGAAAAATAGAAATTAAATATGATAATCCTGAACTCAGTCCTTTAATTCTCAGTGTTTCTGCAGAGGTATTGCCTAACGAAGATTACCAGGTTCCCATTGGCGAGTTATATTACAACTTTTTTGTACTAGTGGATGTTAGAGACGAAAATGCTTTTCGAAAAGGTCATATTGCCGGTGCTATAAATATGCCTGAGGAAAAAGTATTATCCTGGGCCTCTAAATTAAACAAAGACTTTATAATATATCTGTATTCGGATGACGGTAAAAAAAGTGATATACTGGCTAAAAAACTAAGAAACAAAGGCTTCACTGAGGCTTTAAGTATCATTGGCGGAATTGATGAATGGAAACGTAGATATGGAAATCGGGTTATAATCGATGGGCTCATGTAATTTAAAAGAAGAGATGAGGAAAATGAGAAAATGGAATATTGGAATATTGTTTTTTATCATCCTGTTATCTATTTTTCCCATACGGGGTTATGCTGAGAACGAACCGATAGAATTATTGTTTTTTTACGAATCAGGTTGCCCGCATTGTGCACGGATTGAGAGATTTTTAAATGATAGGGTGAAACTAAACTACAATGTGGAAATTAAGAAATATGAAATTCACCAGTCTGAAAATGCCCGAATCCTGAGTCGTTTTGCGAAACTATACAATACTGAAATATTCACTCCATCGGTAGTTGTTGGAGATACATTAATAAAGGGTGATGAAAGAAAATCTCTAAGGGTCATTGAACAATCAGTTAGGACAGCATTAAGAGAAAATATGCCATCTCCACTTACCCTGTTGAAGCATAAGGACGAATTTAATCGGAAAATTAGCATTTCGGCAGTGCTAAGCGCTGCAATAGTAGATGCCATTAATCCTTGCGCATGTGCAGTTCTAATTTTACTATTGGGGACCATTCTGGTAGGAAAGAAAAGCAAAAGTCAGGTAATCAAAGCGGGATTAGCTTTTACTGCCTCCACGCTTATATCATATCTATTAATGGGATTGGGGCTTTTTTATGTTATAAGCATTGCAGGGATACAACAGTATATATATATTGGTGTATCCATACTGGCTATATTGATTGGTATTGGTAATATGAAGGATTATATATGGCCCGAAAAGTGGTTTCATATGGAAGTACCGCAATCTTGGAGGCCCAAAGTTCAGAGAATTACATCCCGGGTAACTTCAGTTCCCGGGGCTTTTGGAATAGGATTTTTGGTAAGTATATTTTTACTGCCATGTACCTCTGGTCCTTATATTGTTATAATCGGCATGTTAAGTGAATCCTCATCCAAATTTATGGCAATTTGGATGCTTATCATATACAATCTAATCTTCATTCTGCCTTTTATTGCAATAACACTCGGCGTAGGTTATGGTTTAACCACTACTGCAAGAATAGAGAAATTAAGAAAGAAAAAACTTGGGAAAATTCATCTGATAACCGGTATTATTATGTTTTTAATCGGAGCAGGTCTCATACTGCTGGTAATCACAGATAGAATATAAGAAAAGTTAGAATTAAACATAAGCCTTCCTAAACATCATTATATGCATAATGCCCGAAGAATTACATATGACCTAACAAAAAATATATTTTTTCTATCTGAAGTCCAACAGTTTATTGTTTTGGCAGCAAAAACAGGTATCGTCTTTTATTTTATATTCACATGAACAAATACAGGATTATGATCAGAAAGATATACACTGTCTTTCTTTTCTGAAAGAACTCCGTAACGATCTACGATAACCTTTTTGTTCACAAAAACATGATCAATAATATGACGATTCGTAACAGGAACCTTACCGAAACCATGAAAAGAATAAGACGGACCATAAACAATCGGGGACTCATGACGAGCCAAAAATAACGTTTTCCCAGATAAAAGAGTTTGAATTGCTTTCGAAGATTCTTCCACATTAAAATCACCTGTAACAATTACAGGAAGTTTATTACCGGTAATGGAAGATATACGATCTTTCAAAAGTACGGCACTTTTCTCCCTGGCAATTTTACCTCTGTGGTCAAAATGAGTATTAAAAAAAGCGAAACGTTTTCCATTCAGTTTATCACGGAATATACCCCATGTAACAACTCTTCTGCATACCGCATCCCATCCTAAAGAACCTGCCTTTTCAGGAGTCTCACTCAACCAAAAAGTTCCGCTTTTCTCTACTTGAAATTTATCTCTTTTATATAAAACAGAACTATATTCGCCTTTTGTTTTCCCGTCATCTCTTCCAACGCCAATGTAGTCGTATTCAGGAAGCCCAGCAAGCAAATCATCCAGCTGATTCTTAAGTACTTCCTGATTCCCCATTATATCAACATCATAAAAACGTATCATTGAGCAATCGTAATCTTTTCGAAATTTCCAATTATTTATCGAATCTTCAGGATTATCATAACGGATATTAAAGGACATCAAATTCAATCCTTCAGGCACAGACTGACGACATCCTGAAAAAATCATAAAAAACAATGTAGCCATTAAAAATAAGTTGTTCTTCTTCATATTTTATGTATTTAAATTGAGATTCTTCTTCTACTTTCAATTATTCCAATTATATAAAAATTCTTTTTATCTGCAAAATAAAAAAAACTTCCCATTTAGATGAAAAATTATCCTTTTACAGACTAAGTACAGAAATTTCTTCACTATATACTATTTTAATTATTTTAACCATTTCAATATATCGTCTGTATTATAATCCGAAACAATATTTAATTCTTCAGAAGATTTATAAAAAGAATATCCATCCTTAATGATATTCATATCTTTGTTTATCTGTGACTGATCAGCCTTTTCTCCGGCTCCGTCGGTTGTTCCGGTAATTAATAATCTACGCGGAGCAAGCGATACGGCAAGATCAGGAAGGTCATATGCAGTCAACGCTCCAGGTACCGTATTCCTAATAAACCTGGATTTATAAAAACGATTTTTTACAATCGATTCAAAAGAAGAATAAGGCTGGCATAGAATCACACCATTAATAATTTTTGAAAAAGCAGCAGCATGCAATAATACAGGAGAAAGCCCTTGTTTTGCCAATCCGGTAATCTCAGCCTGAGAATCTTTTTCTTTTATCACTTCGGCAAGACTAATAACATCGGAAGCCAGAATTCCTGTAAGACTTCGTCCAATAAGGATAGATGCATATAAAAAATTATGAGACACTCCATCTATATAGGCATCTCCTTTAAAGCTGCCAGGGCCGATTTCTCCATAACCTAAAAGATCAGGGGATAACACAGTAATCCCGGCTTCTAAATATTTAAATATTTCATTATTAATATATACAGAATCTGCCTTTCCTTTTGGATTTAAATAAAGAAGATATTTTCCGGTCGAAGATTTTGGACGGAAAACTACATAAGGCAGAACATAGTCCCCTTCTCCTTTTATAAAATATTTTTCAACAAAATATCCTTTTTGAATAAATTTTCCCATATATACAGAATATGGCTTTTCTTTAGGCTCTTTAAAACCTGAAATATTTTTTGCCGAGTTTACTGCTTCCGGAATGAATTTTTTCAAATTTCTCCGTTTTTTATTCAGATTTTTTTCCTCAATGATTGCTGAATCACGATTAATACTGAACAACGTTTGTCCGTTGAATGAAATAGTAACATATCCGGATGACGTTACTTTTAAATCTTCAGGTGAAAGCAACGGTAAATCTTCGTCTTTAGGATCACCTGGAAGATTTAAATATTTCTGAAAGAAGGAATACATGGCCTCCCTATTTTTCTTAGTAGACGCATGAGGAGCGAGATCTTCTGAACGAAGGAAGTTATCTTCCCTACCATAGGCCTTAAATATTCTTTTTACTTCTTTCTCCGTTTCAAGAACACCCTGAATATTAAACATATCATTCGTTGTCGTCAACATCATCGTTGGTTTAGGAGCCCTTACTATCAGATAATCAGGCTGGTCTAATCCTTCGGAAATAAAATGACACATATTCTGTTCTGCATCCTGAGGTCCGGAAGTCTGCAATAAACGTTTAAAATTTGTAATATAACATTCCGGAGCAGAAGCATAAATACGTTCATCAACAGCAGCAATATAAGCGGTTTGTGTTCCGCCTCCTGATCGTCCCGTTATTCCTATTCTGAGAGGATCTACTTCCTTTCGTGTCAAAAGATAATCAACGGCACGCATCCCATCCCAAATCATATACCTTGCCAAACTCGCCCCTGTAAGAAACAACTGACTTCCCGGATAAGAATGTTCTTTTGTAGCAGAACCACCAATAATGGATTTCCCTTCTTCTGTATCATAATATTGTTTCCTTTCCCCTTGTCCTATAGGATCAAAAGCAAAAACAATAAATCCTTTGTTAACCAGATTCAAAAGAATATGTTGATAAACGTCACACCGATATGCATTAGAATCATGTCCTGAACAATAGATAACAACTGGTGTCTTCTGAGTCTTTTTTAGTCCGTTGGGAATAAAAAGTGAAGAAGTTACATAAAATCCGGGCATTGATTCGAACACAATATTCTCTACACGAAAATTATTCTTCCTTACTATTTTTGTTATTTTTGCATTTAAAGGGGTTTTTTCAGGGAAGGGGCTCATTACTTTTATAAGAGTCTCTCTTATATACTTCTGACGAGCCTGCCATTCGGAAAGTGTCTTTATTTTACTTATTTCTGCATCCCTTTTATCTAATAGTCCAAAAGCCTGATTCATAAGATAGTGATACGTAAAATTATTTGCATCACCAAATGCCGTATTGTTCAATACGTTGTAATTTGGTTGTGCCTTCAGGTTCAGCGATAAAATAATCACACAGAACAAAAAACTAATTTTTTTTATCATTATAGTTTCACTTTGATTACCTTAATAATTATATATTTTTTCACTTGGAATCTTGATATAAAAAAATGTTTCACAGATAACAAAAACTAAGAAATATCTTTGGTGAAATTTATAATAAATTTATTTACTTTTTTGCCTAAGAATATACAAAATAAGCAACATAAATCAACACCTTTCCAATATTTATTCGAAAATACAAATTCAACTAACTAACAACAAATTATTTGATAAACGTTTTAGTTTTATAATGTATAATGTATGATGACCCAGTTATGAAAGGCAAAAATTATTAACTTTGTAGTCTAAATTTAAATAACAAAAATAATTTCAAATATTCATATACTAAAATATATTCATGAGTAAACTATATCCTTTGAAATTCAGCTCCATATATAAAGATAAAATTTGGGGCGGACAAAAAATAAAGACAGAACTCAACAAAGATTTTGGAACCATACCCAATTGTGGTGAAAGCTGGGAAATATCAGGCATTCCCGGAAATATTTCAGTTATAAACAATGGATTTCTTAAAGGAAACAATCTGGAAGAAGTAGTTGAAATATATATGGGAGATATTGTAGGAGATCGTATATTCAAAAAGTTTGGTCAAAATTTTCCTCTACTTATTAAATTTATTGATGCCAATGATGACCTGTCAGTTCAGGTACATCCTGATGATGAATTAGCAAAAAAAAGAAATCTGCCTTTTGGAAAAACAGAAATGTGGTATGTTCTAAACGCAAGTGAAGGCGCCAGACTAAACTGCGGATTCAATCAGCCTATGAATAAAGAAAAATATCTTGAAAAACTAAATTCAGGAAAATTAATAGACATTCTTAATTTTGCAGAGGTAAAAGCAGGGGATGTATTCTTCGTACCGGCCGGTAGAGTTCATTCTATAGGAAAAGGAATTTTGCTGGCTGAAATTCAGCAAACTTCTGATGCCACATATCGTATTTACGATTTTAACCGTAAAGACGCACAGGGTAAAACAAGAGAACTTCATACACAGTTAGCTTTGGATGCATTCGATTTTACTTTTCATAAAGATGTCAGAACTAATTATAATAAAGAACTAAACAAAAGTTCGAAGCTAATAAAATGTCCCTATTTTACAACTAATCTGCTTGAGTTTGATCAAACCATCGAAAAAGACATCTTTCATCTGGATTCTTTCGTAATTTATATGTGTACTGAAGGTGAATATAAAATTAATTACAACAAGACATCAATACATATTAAAAAAGGAGAAACTGTCTTAATCCCGGCTTCACTCTATGAATATACTCTTATTCCCTGTACTGATAAGGTTAAATTACTGGAAATTCACGCATAAAAGAAATAAAAGAGCATGAAAATAAACACAGCAAGATTTGTTATTAGTAATACAGAGGTTGATAAATGTCCACCTCCTGTTCTTCCCGAATTTGCATTTATAGGTCGTTCAAATGTAGGCAAATCATCCCTGATAAACATGCTCACGGATCAGAATAAGCTTGCAAAAATTTCAGCACGACCTGGTAAAACACAATGCATTAACCATTTTATAATTAATGATAAATGGTATCTTGTAGATTTACCGGGATATGGCTTCGCCAGGAATTCGAAGTCAGACAGAGAAAAATTTGAATCATTTATTTCCGAATATATTTTAACAAGAGAAAGTTTGAACTGTCTGTTCGTACTAATTGATTCACGCCTAAAACTGCAAAAAATAGATGAAGAATTTGTCACATGGCTTGGAAATTCACAAATTCCGTTTGCATTAATATTTACAAAAATTGACAAATTAAATAAAAAACAATTAACAGAAAATATTGCTTTATATAAAGAAGAGCTCTTAAAAACATGGGATGAACTTCCCGAAATATTATATAGTTCCTCTTTCGCGAAACAAGGTCGCGAAGATATTTTATCTTTCATAGAAAATATATTATAATAAATATTGGCGCAAAAACTCTTTGGTATAAACATTATTTTAAAGATTTTTTTACCTTTGCCGCAATTTTAATTTAAAAACAGAAAAATGGAAAAAAATGGATCTCTTCAAATTTTTTCAGGTACAGCAACAAGATACTTAACAACTGGAATTTGTAAAAGTGTAGGCATCGAGCTTGGCAAATCTTCGTGTCCGGTATTTGCCGACGGAGAGTATGAACCTTGCTATGAAGAAACCATTCGTGGTGCACATGTATTCATCGTACAATCCACTTTTCCACCAGCTGATAATTTATTAGAATTACTTTTGATGATTGATGCAGCAAAAAGAGCTTCAGCCGCAGAAATTATAGCTGTTATTCCCTATTTCGGTTTTGCCCGTCAGGACAGAAAAGACAAACCAAGAGTATCTATAGGAGCAAAATTAGTAGCAGATCTTCTTTCGGCATCAGGAGTTGACCGAATCATTACAATGGATTTGCATGCCGACCAGATTCAGGGATTCTTTAATGTTCCTGTTGATCATTTGTATGCTTCTTCCCTTTTTATTCCATTTATTCAAAAGATGGGACTTAAAGATGTTATAATTGCATCACCTGATGTAGGCGGAACAAAAAGAGCAAATACCTATTCACGTCTGCTGGGTACAGAAATGGTAATCTGTCACAAATCAAGACCAAAACCAAACATGATTAGCAAAATGACGTTAATCGGTGATGTAAAAGGCAGGGACGTTATCATCGTAGATGATATGATTGATACTGCCGGCACTATCACTAAGGCTGCTGGTATAATGATGGATAACGGAGCTAACTCCGTTCGTGTATTTGTCGCTCACGGATTATTTTCTGATCCAGCTTATGAACGTATAGAAAATTCAGTTATAAAAGAAGTTTATACTACTGATTCTATTCCATGCAGAAAGGAATCTAAAAAAATTAAATATATATCTACAGCCTGCATCTTCGGAGAGGCTATTAACAGAGTATATAAAAATGAATCTATTAGTTCTATTTTCTATAAATAAAGAACTAAAATTTAAAATAAAAAAGCACCCTAAATCAGGGTGCTTTTTTATTTTAATTATTATAACACTTGTTCAAAATAACATGCAGAATTAAAAAGTAGAATATTTTCTTAAATTCATAATTCATAATTCATAATTCATAATTTATTTATTTATCTTTGCACCGCTTTTCCATTCGGCATGATCATTATGTATGCTGTGAACCCTTTTAAAGGAGGGAGGACTGAGTACCATAATTAATTATTAAAGATCTTAAAAAGATGAAAACAGTAAAAATTGAAGGGACAAAAAGAACGGCCCTTGGTAAAAAAGATACCAAAAGATTAAGAGATAACAAGTTAATTCCATGTGTAATTTATGGTGGAGATGAAGAGCCTGTTCATATTTCAATTAAGGCAACTGATTTCCGTAAAGTAATCTATACACCTAATGTTTATCTAATTGATTTAGAGGTAGAAGGAAAAAAAATAGAAGCTACAGTACAGAATATTCAATATCATCCAGTAGATGATAAAGTTCTGCATGTTGACTTTCTAAGGATTAATGAGGATAAACCAATAAAAATTGAAATCCCAGTTAAACTAGAAGGATATGCTGCCGGTTTGAAAGCAGGAGGAAAAGTTAACCAGAATCTTAGAAAAGTAAAAATCAAAGGCCTTGCTAAAAATATACCTGATCATCTTACTTTAAATATAGAAAAACTGGAAATTGGTCAAAGTATAAAAATCGAAGATCTTGATTTTGAAAACCTTGAATTTCTGAATCCGAAAGCTGTTCCTGTTATTTCTATAGTAGTTACAAGAGCTGTGGCTACTGACGAAACAGCTATAACTGCTGTTGAAGGTGAAGCTACTGCAGAAGGAGAAGCCAAACCTGCCGTTGAAAACGGAGCAAAAGATGCCGGAGAGAAGAAAATAGAGAAAAAATAAATCTGTAAAATTATACGGTTACAAATCGCTCTATAATATTTTTTAAATTAAAGTATGAAGTATTTAATAGCCGGATTAGGAAATCCAGGCAGAAAATATGATAATACCAGACACAATATAGGATTTAAAATATTGGACGCTTTTGCCGAAGCGTCCAATATTGTTTTTAAAGACAGACGTGAAGGCTATATTGCGAGATATGATTATGAAGAAAGCACCTTTATCCTACTGAAACCAACCACTTTTATGAACTTAAGTGGCATAGCAGTTCGTTATTGGCTAAAAAAAGAAAACATACCTGTAGAAAATTTACTAGTCATAAATGACGATCTCGCATTA
>Ga0172377_10005117_pt1 | contig 13475 bp, 10 predicted proteins | sample Pumphouse3metaG_FD_119749 | JGI IMG/M metagenome (GOLD analysis project Ga0172377, IMG submission 119749) | Leachate microbial communities from a municipal landfill in Southern Ontario, Canada - Pumphouse #3 metaG | ecosystem: Engineered > Solid waste > Landfill > Unclassified | place: Canada... | reverse complement strand
AGCTCGTATACTGAGCTGCTTAGAGAAGCTAGAAAAGTACCCGGTGTTAAGAAGGTTTTCGTTAGATCAGGCGTGCGGTTCGATTATCTTCTTGCTGACAGGAACAGTGATTTTCTGGAGGAATTATGCGAGCATCATGTAAGCGGTCAGCTTAAAGTGGCTCCCGAGCATGTCAGCGATAACGTGCTTCGTTTGATGGGTAAGCCCGGCAGCAGTTCATACGAAGAGTTCCGCGAAGCCTACAGGAAAATGAACATTAAGCTGGGCAAAGATCAGTATCTTGTTCCGTATCTTATCTCCGGACATCCGGGTTCGACTTTGAATGACGCGATCGAACTTGCTTTACACATTAAGCATAACAAAGTCATGCCGGAACAGGTCCAGGACTTTTATCCGACTCCCGGCAGCGTTTCTACGACGATGTATCATACCGGTCTCGATCCATTTACTATGGATAAGATACATATTCCTGATATTCGGGAGAAACGCATGCAGAGAGCCTTATTGCAGTTTTCTCTGGCGAAAAACAGAAAACTCGTCATCGAAGCTTTGAATTTTGCCGGGCGCAGCGACTTGATCGGTTATGGTCCGGAGTGCCTTGTAAGACCGCAGACACGAAAATCTTCTGTATGAAATCTACAAGGTAGTTATAAAAACAACAAAATATTGTCTGAAGTAGGAGAGGTGTTCTGATAAAATAATTACATAACAAAGTTGCTTTTAGATGATCGGAGGAAATATATGACGAATATAATCAGTGGTAAAGAACTGGCAGCTACGATGAGACAGGAAATCAAAGAAGAGACTGCGCGTCTGTACGAGAAGACCGGAAAACAACCCGGACTTGCCGTGATCCAGGTCGGCGAAAATCCGGCATCGTCAGTTTATGTGAACAATAAGAAGAAGGCGTGTAGTGAAGCGGGAATAAAGTCTTTCGGATATCATCTGCCGGACGATGTCACGCAAGAGGAGCTTCTGGATCTTGTTCATACACTCAATGCAGACCGGAATGTGCATGGCATACTATGCCAGCTTCCATTACCTGATCATCTGAATGAATTTGAGATTTTACGTGCAGTTTCACCTCAGAAGGATGTTGATGGATTCCATCCGTATAATGTAGGTCTGCTTTCTGTAGGGAAGAAGACACTGGTCTCGTGCACTCCTGCGGGGATCCTTGAAATGCTTGTCAGAAGCGGTATCGAGATATCCGGTAAAGAGTGTGTGATCGTTGGGAGGAGCAATATAGTCGGAAAACCGGTAGCTCAGCTGATGTTGTCGAAGAATGCTACAGTTACCGTAACACATTCAAGAACCAAGGATCTTCCGGCGGTATGCTCCAGAGCGGACATACTCATAGTTGCGATAGGAAGACCAAGATTTGTTACTGCTGATTTTGTTAAACCCGGAGCAGTTGTTATCGATGTAGGAATAAACCGCGATGACGTCGGCAAACTTGTCGGCGATGTCGATTTCGAACCGGTCTCAGAGAAAGCAGGTTGGATAACTCCTGTCCCCGGAGGCGTAGGGCCAATGACAATAACGATGCTTCTTGCCAATACTTTGGAAGCATTCAGGGATATAAACGCTGTTTCGTGAGCGACAGCGGAAAGCAGGTGGCTGATTGAAAACGATTTACTCGGCTGAGATCGTGAGTGTAGGGACTGAACTGCTGATGGGGCAGACGGTCAACACCAATGCGGCATTTATTGCCGGGGAACTGGCCGCCGCAGGAATACCATCATACAGGCAATCAGTAGTAGGAGATAATCCGGGCAGACTTCAACAGGTTCTTGCCGAAGCTGTTTCAAGAGCGGCGCTTGTTATCGTGACCGGAGGTCTCGGACCAACGGAGGATGATATAACATCTGAATGTACTGCGGCTTTTCTGGGCAGAAAACTTGTGTTTGATGAAACTTCTGCAGATAGGATCAAAGCATATTTCAACGATTCAGGCAGAGAAATGCCTTCATCGAATCTGAAACAGGCAATGATCCCTGAAGGTTCTGTTGCGCTTCCTAATGTTAAAGGGACAGCACCGGGTGTTTTACTGGAGTTTGGTACCGATCTTGGACCGGGGGATGAGAAAATAATAATTCTCCTTCCGGGTCCGCCTTCCGAAATGCGTTCTATGTTCAGTGAACAGGTCCTTCCTTACATCGAATCCAAAGCTCCTGTAAGGATGCGTTCTGAATACATAAGGATTTTCGGTATAGGTGAATCTGCTGCAGAGGAGATGATCAGGGACCTTATAGATGATAGTGTCAATCCGACGATAGCACCTTATTGTTCCGACGGAGAGTGTATGTTCCGGGTTACTCTGACAAAGCTTGAGGGAGCGGCTGATGATGACAGTTCATTGCTGCGGATCGTTCAGGAAATCAGAGACAGACTTGGTGAATATGCTTATGAGGTCGGATCAAGATCTCTTCCGGAAGTGGCATTCGATTTTTTGTGTGAAAGAAGTGAAACGATATCTTTGGCCGAATCATGCACCGGAGGAATGATAGGAGCTGCTCTGACGGATATACCGGGTTCTTCAGGAGTATTTAAAGGCGGAGTGACGGTTTATTCAAATGATTCGAAGATCAGACTTCTGGGGATCGATGGAGATCTGATCGAAAAGTATGGTGCCGTCAGCAGGGAGACAGCAGAGGCAATGGCTTGCTCGTGCATGAAATTGTTTGGAACAGATCATTCTCTTTCCGTTACAGGTGTGGCAGGACCGGGTGAGAGCGAGAGAAAACCTGCAGGTACTGTGTTTATGTGTCTTGCTTCAGCTAAAGGAACTGTGGCTTTCCGGGAATTAAAGATAAACAGGGACAGGAACGGAGTAAGGCGTATGAGCGTTTTAAATGCTTTTGATATGATCAGAAGGGAATTATCCGGCATATGAGCACACAGAAGAAAAGTTCCGGAGATATCAGGAAGCGGAGTGCCGCAACTTCAACGATCATCGTTATGGCAGCGCTGGTTTTAAGCAAGATAACGGGACAACTTCGGGAGATGCTGATACCTTCGAGGATAGGGTTCGGAATGCTTTCGGATGCTTTTATCCTGGGGTTTCTTATACCGGATCTGTTTTATCAGCTGCTGGTAGGCGGTTCTATTCAGGCAGCTGTCACTCCTACGATAGCAGGAGCTATTTCGGAGAAGAAAGAGAAGGACGTTTGGAGAAGTGTAAGTGTTTTCATCAATATAACTGCTTCTGTAATGCTTCTTGCGGTTGTTGCGGGAGAACTCCTTATTCCATATATTCTTCCGCTATTTTCCGGAGACAAATCTGCGCAGGCAGTAGATTTAGCTGCATCGGTATCCAGGTGGCTTTTCCCGCAGGTGTTTTTCATGATGCTGGCTGCACTTTCGATCGGCGTTTTAAACGCATATAAGAAATTTACGATCGCAGCCATGGGACCGGTTGTATATAACATCTGCGTCGTGGCATCTATGCTCATATTCGGAAACAGAACAGCTGAAGGTGTCCGCAATACAGCACTGGGTATACTTGTGAGCGCGGCGGTATATTTTATGATGCAATTTATGTCTGCAAGAAGACAATTCAGACATTATGTTTTTTCTTTCGATATAAATGACAGTGGATTCAGAAGGCTTGTAAGACTTGCCGTGCCAACGCTTATATCAGCCTCGATCGTACAGATCAATCTGATAATACTTTCCGGATTTATGAATTTATTCGATGACGGTTCGCTGACGAGCATGCGTTTTGCTACTACCACATGGCAGCTTCCCTACGGAGTTGTAGCAGTCGCTATAGGATCGGTGATGCTCCCTACTTTATCCGGGCATTTTGCAGTAAAGAAGAACAGGGAATTTTCACGTGTTCTGACCAGATCTTTACGAAGCGCGTTGTTCCTTATAATACCTTCTGCTGTGATTTTCGCTTTTCTCAGCAAAGATGTGATCCGGGGCATCTTTGAATGGGGAAGCGGTGCACTTACTGAATCAGCAGTCGCACTTACCGCTGAGATGCTTGTCTGGTACTGTATAGCGATGTTCTGCCACACGATCATATATCTGATGAATATGTCTTTTTACGCCGCAGGGAAAACGACGGTACCCTTGTTGAATGGTGCTGTTACGCTCGTGACGAATACCGCGTTCTGCTTTGTTTTTACAAATTTCACTTCTTTTGGTGCAGTCGGTATGCCCATGGCATACGCCTTTTCAAGCATCATAAGCTCCTTGATGCTATACTTTATTTTCTTGAAAACTTATAGACGCTTTGCTCCGAGAAAGATCCCTCAATACCTTGTCAAGTCCGCTTTCTGTGCCGGTTCCTGTTTTCTTGTCTTGTGGCTCACCAGTCTGATTCGCTGGTCTCCTGATAGTAAAATTCTGCAGCTTCTGGATCTGGCGGCAAAATCCGCAGTTGGAATGGTAGGATATTTTCTTGCTTCAATGCTTCTGCAAATGCGAGAACCTGCTGATTTTACGGCAAAAATAAGAAAAAGGCTTGGTTTTGACAGATCATGATAGTTTTTATTGCTTTTATTGATAAATTTGGTCATTGACTTAAGTCGAAAGCAATTTTATAATTAATACAGAACAAACGTTCGGATGGAGGTTACATATGGCAAGGAACAGCGGTTCATCGAAATCCTCACAAGAGGTAACTCAGAAGGTGTCATCTGAAAGAGCCAAAGCGCTCGAATCAGCGCTTTCACAGATAGAGAAGCAGTTTGGTAAAGGTGCAGTCATGACATTGGGGGAGAAGGCTGATGCGAACATCGAGTCGATACCGACCGGCGCATTATCGTTAGATATCGCACTGGGAGTAGGTGGCGTACCTAAGGGCAGAGTAGTTGAGATCTATGGACCTGAATCATCAGGTAAGACGACAGTTGCGTTGCATATGATAGCGTCTGCCCAGAAGGAAGGCGGTACCGCAGCCTTTATAGACGCCGAACATGCACTTGATCCTTCATATGCGCAGAAACTTGGAGTAGATATAGATAATCTTATCGTGTCGCAGCCTGATACAGGTGAGCAAGCTCTTGAAATCACAGAGGCTCTTGTACGAAGCGGAGCTGTTGACATAATCGTTGTCGACTCGGTCGCCGCTCTTGTTCCGAAAGCGGAGATAGACGGTGACATGGGAGATTCTCATGTAGGCTTGCAAGCAAGACTAATGTCACAGGCTTTGAGAAAGTTGGCCGGTGTTATCAGTAAATCCAGTACTGTTGCCATATTCATAAATCAACTAAGGGAAAAAGTAGGGATAATGTTCGGAAATCCCGAAACGACGCCCGGTGGCAGAGCACTAAAATTTTATGCATCTGTACGACTTGATGTCCGTAAAATCGAGACGATCCGTAATGGTACTGATATCGTAGGAGCAAGAACAAGAGTAAAAGTTGTCAAGAATAAGGTAGCACCACCTTTCAAGGAAGCCGAATTCGATATAATTTACGGTGAAGGTATTTCCAACGAAAGTTGTATCGTTGAAATGGGTGCAGATCTGGACATAATTGACAAGAGCGGATCGTGGTTTTCATACAACGGTCAGAGAATAGGCCAGGGTAAAGATAATACCAGAAAATATTTAAAGGACAATCCGGAGATAGCTGAAGAAATTGAAGTGAAGATCAGGGAAAATTACGCGGATAAGCCGATTTCAGAGATCATAGCTAAGAATGATGATTTGGATGACATTCTTGGATTATAGAGACTGCTTTCCTGTCTCAGAAGCAACAATGTGAATTATGGCAGACAATAACATGATCCCGATAATGAATGCAAGGGCAGATGCAGTTGCCTTTATTTCTACAGGCAGGAAAACATCAGGTAAAGTAAGACTTAAGCTAAAACTAAAAGGTCATTCCGAGGAAGTAATAGCGGAAGTGATCCGTCAATTAACAGAAGAAATGCGTATAGATGATTTAGCTTATGCGCGTGACTTGATTAGAAGCAGGAAAGGGAAAAGATCATTATCCATAAATGCTTTGCGGATAAGGTTGTCAGATGCAGGGCTTTCGAGGGATTCTGTGTCAAGTGCTCTGAATGAAATCCACGATATACGACAATTTGAAATAAACAATGCCAGAGATCTTCTTAACTTGAAGTTTGGAGAGAAAGCAGATAGAATGCTTCCAAGTGATACAGGTGAATATAAGCGCCTTGTGTCTTCGATGTACCGATTCCTTTTTTCGAAAGGATTTGGTGAAGAAATTACAGGAGAAACGATTAGAAGATTTATGGATGATAAGAGATATGATGAGTAGTTTAGGTGCAGAAGTGTCCGAAAGCACTTCCGGGCATCACGGAATATATCTGGTTTCTTTGGGTTGTTCTAAGAATCTTGTTGATTCAGAAGCAATGAGTACCATTTTAAGAGAAGAAGGTTATGATATAGTATCTGAACCGACATGTGCTGATGTCATCATTATAAATACATGCGGATTCATTGAGAGTGCGAAGAAAGAAGCTATTGATAAAATACTTGAAATGGCAGACAGAAAGCATGACTTTCTTATAGTAACAGGCTGCCTTGCTCAGAGATATGCTGCTGAAATAGCCGAATCACTGCCGGAAGTCGACGCAATACTTGGTACGGATGAGTATGCCGGAATAGCTCTGGCAATAAAGGATCTTTATGCGGCTGAATCAAGTAAGAATTATCTGCAGGATGTTGAGTGCGGGCCTTTGATCCGAATAGGCAATGATAATGCGATGAAACACCTTAAAGTATCGCGCACACCTTCTACTAAAGGATATGCTTATATCAAGATCGCTGAAGGTTGTTCGAATAACTGTGCCTATTGTGCTATACCGGGGATAAGAGGCAGATTTATTTCCAGACCTTTGGAGGATTTGGTCAGGGAGGCGAAGTATCTTGCCTCTAAGGGGTTCTATGAGATCATTCTTATTGCTCAGGATACAACAAGATACGGACAGGATCTGTATGGGGAAAGAAAACTAACAGAACTTATACGAAGCATCTCACTGGTTGATGGCATAAGAAAGATCAGACTTCTCTATTGCTATGCTGATGGCATAACTCAGGAACTGATCGAAACTATGGCATGTGAACCAAAGGTCGCCAAATATATAGATGTTCCTGTGCAACACATATCAGATAATATCCTGAAAAGTATGAGAAGAAAAGATACATCATCATCGATAGAAAAGTGCATCAGGGATCTGAGAGATAAAGTTCCCGGTATTACTATAAGAACTACTGTTATGGTAGGCTTTCCGGGCGAAACAGATGAGGATTATGACAAGTTGTATGACTTTGTCTTAAGAACCAGGTTCGATTTGTTGGGTTGTTTTATATTTTCTCCGGAGGAGGGAACGGCTGCTTACGATATGAGGAACAAGGTTCCCGCCAAGGTAGCTAAGAAAAGATATAATAAATTAATGGAACTTCAGAGACGTATTTCATCAGAGAACAATAAATCCAGAATCGGAAGAGTTTTCAAAGTGACTATTGATTCTCCGGCACTTGATGGTGTATTTTATTCAGGTAGGGGTGATGCTCAGGCTCCTGAAATAGATCCGCCGATATATGTGGCAGCATCAGACGAGGAACTTGAACCGGGCAGTGAGTATCTTGTAAGGATCGTTGATCATAACGATTATGAAATGACAGGAGTAACATGTAAATGAATCTTCCTAACAGACTAACAATTCTAAGAATCATTCTGGTGCCGTTTATTCTCGTTTTTATGCTTCCATTCAGGCGTCTTGGCATGGATATTGCCTGGAACAACTTCGTTGCTGAATTTGGTATGATCATAGCCACTGTGCTTTTTCTGGCAGCTTCAGTAACGGATACCATGGACGGACAAATAGCCCGGAAAAGAAATATCGTTACAAATATGGGGAAGTTTCTGGACCCGATAGCTGATAAGATGCTTGTCGCATCTGTTTTGGTAGCATTGGTCCAGTTGGGGAGAATATCCGCTTATGCAGCTATAATAATTATCTGCCGTGAGTTTATTGTATCCGGTGTGAGGCTTCTTGCCGCAGATAAAAATGTTGTAATTGCTGCCAGTAATCTGGGTAAAGTCAAGACTGTTGTTCAGATAGTGGCGATCATAGCGGTTATGATAGCAGCCCAGATAGATACATTTCTGCCGGGACATTCGATGCTCAAATATCTGGAGACGGGAACGACAGTTCTTGTTTTCGCTGCTGTGGTTCTGACAATAGTATCCGGGTACGATTATGTTAAGAAAAATATGCACTTTATAATTGAGTGAAAATATTTTGATTATAGAACTATTTTCATATTGCGTATTGACAATTCATTAATTATGATATAAAAACATTGTATCTGTATGAGGAGGAAAGAATAATGTCAACAGAGTCAATCTTCGAAACTGTGCAATCAATACTCGCTGATCAACTAGGTGTTGAACCGGATCAGGTGACAATGGACGCAAACTTCATCGATGACCTTAATGCCGATTCACTGGATATAGTTGAGTTGGTGATGGCTATGGAGCAGGAGTTTGGAATATCCATACCTGACGATGAAGCTGAGAGAATCAAAACTGTTGGTGATGCGGTCAATTTCATCAAAGAGTGTGTCTGATCTTTAATTGGTAGTATCATATTGAAGGACACAGAAAAATGCGTGTTGCCGCTATCCGCGGCAGCACGTTTTTTAAGACCGGACAATCAGGTTATGGTTAGGAGAAACATGGATATCAGTGATCTTGAAGAAACTATAGGTTATAAATTCAATGACAACGGAGTACTTTATCAGGCTTTGTCTCATTCATCCTATACTTATGAGAAGAAAGGTACAGCTATTGGGAATGAGAGACTTGAGTTTCTTGGAGACAGTATTCTTGGTCTTGTAGTGGGAGATACTCTTTTTAAACGTCTTCCTGATGATAGAGAAGGAAGTCTGACTAAAAAACGATCTCTTGTTGTATGTGAGACAAGTCTCAGTCAGGTCGCTAACGATATATCTCTCGGGAAATATCTAAAATTAGGAAAAGGTGAGCTTCTCAGCGGCGGCGGGAAAAGGACCTCAAACCTGTCTAATGCTGTTGAAGCTCTTATTGCTGCCGTATATATCGACGGCGGATATAAAGCAGCTTATGATTTGACGATCAGATTGTTCAATGAATTGATTGAAGACGCTATGCAAGGTGATCTTGTGTATGACTATAAAAGCAAACTTATCGAATTGGTCCAAAGTTATGACCAGCCCGGATCCGTAGATTTCAAGATCATTTCCGAAGAAGGCCCTGTACATGCCAGGATATTCAATGTCACTGCTGTATTTGAGGGTAAGGAGATAGGACACGGGTCTGGTACTAGTAAAAAGGAGGCTGAACAAGCAGCTTCTAAGATAGGTCTGCAAACTATAAAAAGAAATAAGTTGTGATATAATAGTTCAGGAAACTCTTATCGGAGGATCGTTTTTTGTATTTAAAGAAACTGGAATTGCAGGGCTTCAAGTCTTTTCCTGAGAAAACCGTAATAGAATTTCATGAAGGTGTTACGGCTATCGTAGGACCTAACGGAAGCGGAAAATCTAATATTACAGACGCTATTCGCTGGGTACTTGGAGAGCAAAGCGTTAAGACTTTGCGCGGATCCAAAATGGAAGATGTGATATTCACAGGGACTCAATCCCGTAGAGCGATGGGTTTTGCCGAAGTAACAATGGTTATCGACAATACTGACGGAAGGCTTCCTGTTGAATACTCAGAAATCTCGGTTTCAAGAAGATTATACAGGTCAGGGGATAGTGAGTACTTGATCAATAAAACCGTCTGTCGCTTGAAAGATGTGCAGACGATGTTCATGGATACCGGAATCGGAAGAGACGGATACTCAATTGTAAGTCAGGGCAAGGTCGATGAGATACTTAGTCATAAATCCGAGGACAGAAGAAAAGTTTTCGAAGAGGCTTCCGGGATCGTTAAATTTAAGACAAGAAAAGATGAAGCTGAGCGTAAATTGGAAAATACAGCGCAGAATCTGCTGCGTATAAATGATATCATTGCTGAACTTCAATCACAGATAGGTCCGCTTGAACAACAAGCAAAGGTAGCAAGACAATACCTTGTACACAGAGACGAATTAAAATCTGTTGAAATTGCGCTATTCCTCGATAATATCACAAAGTACTCGCAGAAGTATGATGAGTACAGTGAAGAATATGACTCGATCCTTAAACATATAAATATCAAAACGATAGAACTTGATGATTTGAAGCATAACAACAGGGAACTGACGGCAAGATCTGAGGAAATCGAAGCTGAGATCGAGAAGATAAGAGCTGAGCTACAGACTGTTACGGACAAGATCAAAGAGAATACTGCAACGATAGGGTTTAACGAATCGAAATCAGAGTCTATACGTTCCCGTCTTGATGAAAGCAATCTCGAAGGCGGGTCACTTGAGGAGTCACTCAAACAGCTTGAAGATGAGATGTCATCCAGAAAGGATAAAGAGAAGTACCTTTTGGATCAGCTTGTTATTTATTCACGGAAACTTGAAGGATATGAAACTGAGATGCAAGGGATACTGAGTGATCTGGGAGAATCTGAAGCCAAAGCTGAAAGAATCAAGTTAAGGATCGATGAACTTACAGAGAATCTCTACGATAAGCGGATGCAGGCAAGACAGACAAGAGGACAGATCAAGATGATCGAACAGCGAGAAAAGTCTGTTGAGAGCGACATAGCTTTGCTTATAAGTGAGCAGGATGCACTCAATATACAGAAAGAAGAGTGTGAGGATCTTCTGAATAGTATCATAAATGAGAAACAGAAGGTTTCGGAAGAGGTCGATTCGCTGAAGATCCGTCTGGATAAATCAAGGTCGCAGGCAAATGAGATCATGTCACAGTCGGATGCAGCTAAATCCAGAACTGAAAATCTGGAGTATCGGGTACGCATGCTAAAAGAACTCGAGAAAGCTCGTGAAGGCTATAGTGATGCAGTCAAATCTATCATGGATCTGAAAAACAATAACACCTACAACAACGAAAGCATACTTGGAACAGTCGGTGATCTTATCGGAACTGATGAGAAGTATACAACTGCGATCGAAATAGCTTTGGGCAGCAGTATACAGAATATAGTAACAGATACCGAGAAAACCGCTTCTGCTTTAATAGATTATTTGAAAACCAACAGACTGGGGAGAGCGACTTTTCTGCCTGTATCTTCCATAAGAGGGCGAGGCAACGATAAGTCAGCTGCTTCATCCAGGAATGCACCGGGTTTCATAGGTAATGCCGATGAACTGGTTAGGTATCCGGACGCTATAAGAGAAATCGTATCCAGCCTTCTCGGCAGGATAGTTATAATGGATGACCTGAACAATGCTATCTCGCTGGCGAGAAAGACCGGGTATTCGTTCAGGATAGTTACACTTGAGGGGGATGTCGTTAATCCCGGCGGAGCACTGACCGGCGGCTTCCAGAAAGGCCGCGGAACAGGAGTACTCGGCAGGGCAAGGGATATCGAGAGGTTGACAGCTGAAGCTGCTGACGCAAGGAAAGAAGCTGCAAAACTTATTGCCAGGATTCCTGAGATCGAATCAGAAATGACAGGGGTTGCAGGAGAATTAATGGAGTCAGAAAAGCTCCTGACGATCAAAGAACATGAAAGGATAAGAGAAGACAGCAGACTGGCTCAGATAGTAAGAGATATATCAAGGTGTGCAGGAAGGATCGGGATGCTTCGAGCTGAACAGGAGCAGATAACCTTGCAGAAAACGGATATAGACAGCGAAGCGGACGCTTTGGAAGCTGAGGCTGTTTCGTCGGAAGAGGAAACAGAAAAGCTTAAAGCTGAATTGGATCTTATCAGAATAAGCAGTAAAGAGGAAGAAGAGAACAGAGATGAACTTAGAGAGATGATCTCAGATCTGAAGATCTCAGTCAACTCTATTGAAGAGTCACTTGCGTCTGTTAAGGAAATCAACGAGAGGATATTGAAAGAGAAAGAACAGTACGAAGCAGCCTCAAGGAAAAGGGAAGAGGAGATCATTAAAGCCAACCGTGAACTTGAAGAACTTGCCGGTCAGAACAATGAAGCAGTCCGGAGGATCGGTGAACTGAATGCAGTGAAATCAGAACTGGAAGCTGAGCAGGATAAATTGATAAGCTCCAGGCGTGAGATCGATGATCAACTCTCGGGATTTTATGACAAATTTCAGATAGCCGCACAGGAAACCTCTGATCTTCAGACTGAACTTGCCCGGTCAGAAGGCAAGAAAGTCAGAGTAGAAACAGCTCTTGATGATGCTAAGAACAAGCTTTGGGAGCAATATGAACTAACAACGGAAAGTGCAGCAAAATGGAGTATTCAGATAGAAAGCGCAACTATGGCACAACGTAAAGTGAATGAGCTAAGGAAACTTATCAAGGAGCTTGGAAATATCAATATAAATGCTATTGAAGAGTATGAAAAAGTGGCAGAGAGGTATGAGTTTCTTGTAGGACAGCGTGATGACATAGAAGAGACCAGGAATAAACTCTTAAAGATAATTTCAGAGATAACATCGGAAATGAAGAAGCAGTTTATTACTCATTTTCGGGTGATCAATGAAAATTTCAAGGAAGTTTTCGCAGAGTTGTTCGGTGGGGGAATGGCAGAGATCGTGCTTGGCGATGAACAGGATGTTCTTAATTGCAATATAGACATTATCGCACAGCCTCCCGGAAAGAAACTTCAGAATATGCTTCTGTTGTCCGGAGGAGAAAGGTGTCTTACAGCTATCGCACTGCTTTTTGCCATACTTAAACTAAGACCATCTCCTTTCTGCGTGCTTGATGAGATAGAAGCTGCTCTTGACGACGCCAATATAATAAGGTTCGGTGAGTATATAAGGAATTACACCAGCAGATCGCAGTTTATCCTGGTTACTCATAGAAAAGGGACCATGGAGGCAGCGGATATGATCTACGGTGTGACGATGCAGGAACGCGGAATATCCAGAATACTTTCGATGAAATTAACTGACTGACGAAATGGGGAGATGTTATGGGTATTTTCGATAGATTCAGAGACGGACTCGGTAAGACCAGGAAGTTCATATCGGAAAGTATTACACGAATAGCTGCCGGTATGGGTAGTTTTGATGAGGAGATGCTTGATGAATTTGAGATGACGCTCGTGAGCGCTGATACAGGAAGTGTCGTAGCGATGCGGATCATTGATAAAGTAAGAGCTGAAATCAAGCGCTCAGGCGGATCCGGACAGGAGTTTGTAGTAAACGCTATCAAAACTGAAATGCTTGACATCCTGGGTCCTGCAAGACCATATTCACTTGAAGATAACAAGCTGAACATCATTATCCTAGCCGGAGTCAACGGAACAGGTAAAACTACTACCGCAGGAAAAATGTGTCTCAGGTATATGAGGTCCGGGAAGAAAGTCATCCTTGCTGCTGCTGATACTTTCAGAGCGGCTGCAATAGAACAACTTAAGCATTGGGGTGATCTTAACGGTGCCCAGGTGATAGCGCACGAAACAGGT
>Ga0172377_10005108_pt1 | contig 13485 bp, 13 predicted proteins | sample Pumphouse3metaG_FD_119749 | JGI IMG/M metagenome (GOLD analysis project Ga0172377, IMG submission 119749) | Leachate microbial communities from a municipal landfill in Southern Ontario, Canada - Pumphouse #3 metaG | ecosystem: Engineered > Solid waste > Landfill > Unclassified | place: Canada... | reverse complement strand
CTACATTTAGAGGGTTTATTGCAACACCATGTTTTCTAAGCTCAAAGTGCAGATGAGGACCAGTTGAGCGGCCAGTGGTTCCAACATAGCCGATAGTGTGCCCTTTTTTTACATACTTTCCTCTATGGATACCATTTCGAAATGACTTCATATGAGCATATCTAGTCTCATAACCATCGCTGTGGCGTATCTTTATCAGGTTGCCATAACCCCCAAGTCTACCTGCATGGGTTACAGTTCCACTTCCAGCTGCTACTATTGGTGTGCCTCTTCTTGCTGCATAGTCTATGCCTAAATGAGCTCTCCATTTTTTTAAAATAGGGTGAAATCTTCTTTTTGTAAAGTAAGAAGAGATTCTAGTAGCTTGGACGGGGCGAGCTAGTAAAAAGCCCTCAACTTCATGTCCTTTTGCATCATAATATCTCTCATCATCATTAAGATAGATAAAATTCTTTTTCTTTTTCATCTCTATCATGGCTGCTTTTAAGCTTGGCATAGAAAAAGGGCGACCTAGACGGTATTTTTGATCATATATCATAACCAAAGTGTCGCCTTTTCTTAGATCTCTTTTAAAATTTAGTGAGTTTTTAAAGTTCGAGACAAAGATTTGCGCTAGTTTGTTTGAACCAGTCTCTTTTATGATATCGTAATGCGGAGAGTTGTTTATAGCTAGCGTAAAAGCTTCAGTTTTCGTCTCACTTATGATGGGAATAGCTTCAAAACTATACTCATCATTATGTTTATATATGTGAACTTGAAGCTCATCATTTAGAGGAAGCAGTGCTTGTTCGATCACTCCATTGTCATCTCGGAGTATTTGGCAATGAACACCTGCTCTCATCTCTTCTGTTAGTTGTTGGTCATCTTTGTCAAGCTCATAGTAGAGTTTATAAGTTGGAAGGTTGTGTTTTTCTAAAAAAATCAAGTAAGTTTCGTCTTTGACCCATCTAAAGCGCTCCACTTGAGCACTAAAAAGTGTTGTTGTTAGTAATAAAAGTAAAAAAAATCGTATCATAAAGTTATTGCCTATAAAAAAATATTTTGTAACCTTATCAAAAATTGGCTTAGTTAAGATATAATCACTCCACTATTATTTGAAAAAAAGAGAGTTTATGAAGTATATATTTTTAGTCATGTTTTTAGTTTTACAAATTTCTGCAGGGGTTGTTAAGTCACCTATTATAAGTGTTGATGAAAAAAACTCACAAGCAACAATAGAGATAGATAAGATAGATGTGGGCATAAGTGGATTTATATTCCACAAACTGGGCGATAAGCAAGGAGTGATACTTAAAAACATTGTTGTTAGCTCTTATGATAAAGATTCTAAAATTGCAATCCTAGATATGTCGCCATTTGATGCTCTAAGAAACAACGCGCTTCCAGATGGGAAGTGGAGTGTTAGTGTTGGCGATGAAGCCATTTTAGCTTTTGGTTACACAAGAGGACTCCTAATCGCACCAAATGAAGATATATATCATAGAATCACAAGAAGTGTAAAAGACCTGCAGTGGGTACATCCAGACCTTTTTGCAACAACTCTATCTTTTATTGGGCATCCAACACCACTAAGAGATGACTTTAGAAAGTTTTCTATAGCAACTTCTGTAGGACTTGTCTTTATATTTTTGGATGAGAAACTCTTTACTGTAGATGCAAGGAGTTTTAAAATACTTAATATTACAGATGCCGCTTTGAAACAAGAGGAGACAAATCTTCCTTTTTACACGAGAGTTGAGGAGATAGATGCAGCTTGGTGGGGAGAGGGAAGCAGTGAGTTAAAAGTTTACGAGCCTCACTACTATGAACTTTTAAGCAAGGCAAATCCAGACAGTAAAGAGCTTAGTAGTTTGATAAAAAACTATAAGGCAAAAGGTTTAAAATGATTGATAAAAAACACTTAGAATATCTAACAAATATAGTCACGCAGGAAAATATCTATAGCGACAAGGCGCATCTTATAGCCTACTCATACGATGCTACAAGAGAGCATTTTGAGCCTGATGCTGTTATCTTCCCACGAAATGAAGATGATATTAGTCGTATCTTAAAATACTGTAATGAACACAGAATCATCATAGTCCCTCGTGGAGCTGGAAGTGGCTTTACAGGTGGAGCGCTTCCTAGTAGCGGTGGCATCGTGCTGGCTATGGAAAAACATATGAACAAAATCTTAGAGATAGATATGAAAAATATGGTAGCTATCGTTCAGCCTGGTGTTATAAATATGGACTTACAAAGAGCTGTAGAAGAAGTAGGGCTATTTTATCCGCCAGATCCAGCAAGCCAAGAGTACTCTAGTATCGGTGGAAATGTTAGTGAAAATGCTGGAGGTATGAGGGCTGCAAAGTATGGCATCACAAAAGATTATGTGATGGCTACTCGTGCGGTTTTGCCAAATGGCGACATCATAAAAGCTGGAAAGAGAACCATCAAAGATGTAGCAGGCTACAACATAAGTGGCATCTTAATAGCTTCAGAGGGAACTTTAGCAGTTCTTAGCGAGATAACTCTAAGACTCATTCCAAAACCAAAGCTGACAAAGACTGCTATGGGGATATTTCCAACAGTAAAAGATGCAATGGAAGCGGTTTATAAAACTATGGCGAGCGGGATTACTCCCGTGGCTATGGAGTTTTTAGACAACTTAACCATAAGAGCCGTTGAGCAGACTTACAAAAAAGGACTTCCAGTTGATGCTGGAGCTTTGCTAGTTACTGATGTTGATGGAAACTTAGAAGAAGACCTAAACTTTCAACTTGCACAAATCGAGAAAGTGTTTCGTGAGAATGGATGCAGTGAATTTAGAGTTGCAAAAGATAAGAAAGAAGCTGCAGACCTCTGGTTTGCAAGAAGAAATGCTTCTCCATCACTAAGTGTTTATGGAAGTAAAAAACTAAACGAAGATGTAACAGTGCCTCGTTCAGCCTTGCCTGAACTCTTAGAGAGATTTTACGCAATTGCAGATAAATACCAAGTAAATATCCCATGTTTTGGACATACTGGAGATGGAAATGTTCATACAAACGTGATGGTTGATGGAAGTGATCCTAAGCAAGTTGAGATTGCATACAAAGCCATAGAAGAGGTATTTCAAGCTACTATCGATCTAGGTGGAACTCTAAGTGGAGAGCATGGGATTGGACTTGCAAAAGCACCATATATGAATATGGCTTTTACCAAAGAAGAGATGAACCTGTTTCAAGCTATAAAAAAGGCATTTGACCCTAATAATATTTTAAACCCTGCTAAGATGGGCTTAAACTAAAAGATATTTGATGTTTGATAGCAAAAAGATAACTCTTAGATATATCTATAAGCATATAAAGTTTTTTATAAGTACCTTTATAGATAAAGAGTTAACTCTTTTTGCTGCATCTCTTAGCTATTACACTATTTTTACCATCATTCCACTTTTGCTCATTATGCTCACACTTCTGACATCGCTGCCGAGTTTTGAGGAGTATTATGAGACTATAAAAGGGTTTATTTTCTCAAACCTTATGCCTGTAAATTCTGAGGCTGTGATGGGCCATATCGATGGTTTTTTACAAAACTCTGCAAAGATGGGGATTATAGGTTTTGTTATGATTTTAGTTGCATCTCTACTTTTTTTCAAAAACTTTGAATACATAGCAAATAAAATCTTTCATGCAGAGCCTAGAACTCTTTGGGAGTCCATCACTACTTACTGGACTATGCTTACTCTCACACCCATAGCCCTTGGTGCATCTTTTTATATCACCGCACAACTAGCCATTATGATAGATTCAAACACCTATACTTCGGGTATAAATATCTTGCCCTTTATTCCCTATATAATCATCTGGGCTCTCTTTTTTCTTATCTTTCAGATAGGTGCAAACACTAAGATAAATCCTAAGGCTTCACTTATTAGCTCTTTTATTATAGCTATGGTTTTTAACATCTCTAAAAATGTCTTTATAGAGTATGTTTTTTATAACAAAGCATATACTACTATGTATGGCTCTTTTGCCATCATGATGTTTCTGTTTTTGTGGATTTATGTCTCATGGATTATCTTTATCTACGGACTTAAACTATGTTATATGATAAACTGCATATACGCAAAAAGAGAAGCTAACAAAGAGAGTAAGCCAAACAAATCTCTTACTATAGATGCCAATAAGCGAGATGAGAGCGTAGAAGACTAACCAAGCAAAACCTATTTCTATGCTTAGCCCATGATCTCCTAGAGAGATTAAACTCTCTAGTACACCATCAAATAAGCCTCCAAAGCCCACAATATGCAGTAAAATACTAAGCGGATAAAAGATAGTAAAGAGCGATGTCCAAACTATAGAGAGTGGATGATAGATGCTAAAGTTTGAAAATATCACTAAAGAGAGAGGTAGCATCGTGAGATAGACAAAGGTAGGTACGAAGAGAAATTGCCAAACTTTGCGTAGATGCTTAAAGTGGATAAGGAACAAAAATATATAAAAAACTCCACTTACCGAGAGCCAAAAGCCAAGCGAGAAAAAGAGTCTAGGAAGTATAGCCATGATAAGCATAACGCTTAGCAAGAGTGTCTGCATGGAGATGATTTTGATGCCCCTATCATAAAGAACAAAGCCAACAACTAACATAACAAAAGCACGAAGTAGTGAAGCTGGAGAGTCTAAAAAGTTTAGATATAGTAAAAGCACAAAAGAGACAAAAAGAAAGATATCTGCTTTAGAGTTTCTGTAGGGAAAGTATCTCTCTTGTAAAAAAGCATATATGGGTTTTACAAGAAAAAAGAGTATGGCACTAAGAACTCCTAAGTGAAAACCACTAATGGCTAAGAGATGCGAGATGCCAAGGTTTGAGAAAGCTTGCATAAGTGTATAGTTTAGTGGAGTCGCACTAAAGAGGGCTTGATAGATGTTTGTTATATCTTTGTTTGTGTGTTGTAAATCTACAAAAGAGTTTAGTCTCTGTTTTAGAGTCTCATCTTCATATATGGTTTGGACTCTTGAGTAGGCATAAAAGGTAGTTAAGTAGTCATAAAAAGAGACCTTTTTTGGATAAATCTCTAGCTTAACTCTTTTGTGTAGTACATCTTCAAAACTCTTTTTAGCACCCGTATAAAAAATGAGCGAGTCATCTGTTTTTAGTTTGAGGACCTGATAGGTTCTAGCGTTTTTTGTTTTTTCGTACTGTTTTAGTACTGTTGCATCTACGACAGCTGAGTCAAAACGGGTAAGTTTTTTATAGTTTTGATACTCTATAAGTAGAGAGTAACTAAGAACAAAGAGAGCCAGAATTAAAAAGGAGATAAACTCTTTGTATTTAAAAAGTTCAACTCTCTCTAGTGCCATCTTAGAGTGTTGGCATCTCTATATTGTCACCAAAATCGATGTTTGCAGACTTGGTATCTATATGCTCATAAGTTGTGATGATGGCTTTTGGCTGTACATCGACAAAGCGAGTGAGCTTTTTTTGAAAAACAAGTTTTACATGCCCAGTTGGTCCATTTCTCTGCTTTCCGATAATGATCTCAGCATCTTCTTCCTCTTTTTCAACATATTGTGAAACAAACTCTTTACCATCAGCCTTTGCAGCTTTTTCTCTCTCTTTTTCTTCTTTATAGAGATATACATCATCACGGTAAACAAACAAAATAATGTCAGCATCTTGCTCAATCGAACCAGATTCACGGATATCACTTAACATAGGTCTCTTGTCATTTCTAGCTTCAAGTCCACGGTTTAGTTGCGAGAGAGCGACTACTGGCATATTTAACTCACGAGCTAGCATCTTAAGCCCACGAGAGATTTCAGAGACTTGCAGGTGTCTATCTTGATTGCCCACTCCTTGCATGATTTGAAGGTAGTCGATAACTGCAATCTCTATCTCAGGGTGTTGGTTTTTAAGCTTTCTAAGTTTTGAGCGAAGTTGATTTATGTTGATGCTACCTTGATCATCCACAAAGAGTTTAGCGGAGTTCATCTTCTCAATAGCGCTCATCAAAGATTTGTTTTGATCAGGAGTCATATCCCCAACGCGAAGCTTTTGAAGAGGTATAGAGGTTTGAATACTAAGAAGCCTAAGCATCAACTGCTCAGCTGGCATCTCTAGGGAGAAAAAGGCCACGCCTTTACCCTTTGTGATAAGCGAGTTTACTGTGTTTAGTATAAAAGAAGTTTTCCCCATTGCAGGCCTAGCTGCGATGATTACTAAGTCGCCTTTTCCAAAACCTGTAGTCATCTTGTTTAGTTCATGAAAACCAGTATCAACTCCAACGAGCACAGTGTCACCGCGAGCTTTCATCTCGTTGATATACTCCATCGTGTCATGTGTCATCTGTGGAGAGTCTTTAAAGTCACTCGTTTGGTTGTCTTGAGTTATCTCGTAAAGTTTTCTCTCTACAATGTCTATAACTTCAGCAGATGGAAGCTCCTCTTCTACTGTGACTCTTTTTATCTCAGTAGTTAAGGTTAAGAGATGGCGTTTTAGAGATTTATCTTTTATCTCATCTACATAGGCTTTTGTGTTTGAGATGGGATTTGCAGATAAAATCTCAAGCATAACTTGCTCATCAAACTTTTTGATTTTAATGAGCTCTTTTTTGATAAACTCTTCATCTATAGGTTGATCTTTTTGAAGCAAGTTTAACATTGAAGAGAAGATATCTTGATGAGCTGGAAGGTAGAAGTCATCTTTTTTTAGTGCTGTGCTTAGTTCATCAAATTGCTGTGGCTCAAAAACAATAGAGCTTAAGATACTTCTCTCAAAGGCTAGGTTGTATAGGTTGTCTTGCACTCTTTAGCCTTTGTTAGTAAATCTGGACAAATCTAGATTTGCTTCATCTGCTAAAGTTATACATATGGGTGAGATATTAATCATTCTGATTTTCCGCCATCTTCTCAACTTCGCTAACAAATCTATCTACAAGCTCACTCTCATCTAAGTTTGCAACAACTTCACCCTTTACCATAACTAGGCCTTTGCCTTTTCCATAGGCTATAGCCACATCGGCGTGTGCGGCTTCTCCTATGGCGTTAACCACACAACCCATCACCGATACATTTAGTGCGGCTTTTATATGTGCAGTTCTTTTTTCTATCTCAGAGACTGCTGAGACTAAATCAGCTTCAATACGCCCACAAGTAGGACATGAGATGATGTTTAGCCCATCTTTTATAGCTCCGCTATCTTTTAAGATAGCTCTTGCTACATTTATCTCCTCTTCTAGCTCGCCTGTGATGGAGACTCGCATAGTATCACCGATGCCATCAAGCAAAAGCGCACCAAGACCGATGGAGCTTTTTACTGTAGCGTGAAAGAGAGTTCCAGCTTCTGTGACACCTAGATGAAAAGGATAATCGTTTTTTGGACGAAGCATTCTATAGGCTTCTACAGTTCTTTGAACATCGCTAGCTTTTAGAGAGACTTTGATATCGCTAAAGCCTAAATCTTCCAAATATTTTATATTATACTCAGCAGATGCCACCATCCCTTTAGCAGTTTGTCCATGCTTGTTTAAAAATTCTTTTTCCAATGAGCCTGCATTTACACCGATACGGATTGGGATACCTCTAGCTTTACAAGCTTTTACAACCTCTGCTACTTTTTCTTTTGAGCCAATATTTCCTGGGTTTATGCGGATGCAGTCAACAACTTCAGCGGCAATGAGGGCAAGTTTATAGTTAAAGTGGATATCTGCAACAAGAGGAAGAGTTATCTGCTCTTTGATGGACTTTAGAGCATAGGCATCTTCCATATCTGGAACTGCACAGCGGACAATGTCGCAACCTGCAAAATGCAACCTTTTTATCTGCTCAACTGTTGATGCTACATCCGAAGTTTTAGAAAATGTCATAGACTGAGTAGATATAGGTGCATCTCCACCAACTGCTACATTCCCTACGAAAATCTGTTTAGTTTTTACTCTTTTTATCATAAAATGATTTTAGCCACTTTGGTATAAAAGCATTATAAAAGTAAAGTTCGCTTTACAAGCCTACCGTGCGAGGTTAAAACCTCACTTCCCAAAGAGATGCAAGGTCCTTAGGCTTTAAAACTTGAAAGTTAGGTTTGTATAAACATATCTTCCTGGTTCATTTAAAAGCATAGTGTCTACGCCAGCACTAAGAAGTGTTAGGTCTGTGTAGGTATTACTTTTTGCATAATCTTTATCAAGAAGGTTATTTACACCTAAAGTAAAGTCAAAATTTTTACTGACAGCGTGCTTTACTTTTAAGTTTAAAACAGCCCAAGCGCTTAGTTTTTGCTCACCATTGTCTCTATCGTAATCACTCCACTTATCAGAAGCTTGTATCTCAATCTTTGCAATGCTATCGCTCATATATTCATAGTTAAGCGCAAGACTTCCTCTAAGAGGTGCCATATCTGCTAGGTTTTTATCACTCTGTCCCACTAGAGCATGATCCTTTTTACCTCTTTTGTATGAAGCTCCAGCATCTAGAGTAATATCATCAGTTGCATAGTAAGATGCACTAAGTTCACCACCATAGACAGTAGCATCTATGTTTTGGAAGTTGTTTGATGGTAGAGCTTTTTGATAGTAAATATAGTCTTTTAGCATTGAGTAGAAGCCTTTGATTTTTAATTTAAAGGCACTATTATCGATCTCATATCCTAAATCAACTTCTGTGTTTGTAGTTTGGTCTAAGTTAGAAGTCCCACTTCCAACTAAGTAGAGCTCTCTAGCATCTGGAACACGAGAAGCCTGACCAACGCCTAGGAAAATCTTATTTTCTTTATTTAGTTTATATGTTGTGAGTAAGTTACTGCTAAGAGCGTGGTAAGTATTTGATCTTAAAGTAAAATCATCAGGCTTTATCTCTGTAGAGTCATATCTTGCACCAATTTCAACGCTAAGGTCACCAAATTCTTTAGAGAGTTTCGCAAATAGTGCACCGTTTTGTGTCTGTGTGTGAGTTAGACTTGTTGAGACCATATCTACAGCGCCAGTTGCTACACTCGTTCTATATTTTTGACCCTCCCATGTTCTTTTGCTTCCATCAAGACCAACCAATAGTTTAAAGGAGTCTATATCAAAGTTATTTTTAAGTTTTAATCCCTGCATTGTTGTTTTAAGGTGATTTGTCATATATTTTGAAGCGCCACTATTTCTATATCTTGTATCCATAGGATGATCAACATCTGAGTAGTAGTACTGCAGGTTTACATTTTTATAAATATCGTTAATATTTTTAATCTCATACTCAGCACTGTAGATATTTGAGATATCATAATCAGCATCCATTGGTGTACCAGGATATAGAATATCTTGAGAGTCATTTCTTGTGTAGCTTAGACGAAGTTCTTGATCTTGTGTCACATTTACAAAAGCTTTAGTCATGATAGAGTTTTTCTTATAGCCTCTCATATCTTCATATTGGTTTGCATATCTATTTGGCAGTGGAGCTTTTTTTGCAGTTTGTTGTGAGAGAGTATCACCATTGCCATCTTTGTATTGATCACTTGATTCACTACTTCCACTTACCAAAACACGGAGGATATCATTTCCACCACTAAAATTAGCCCCAATTTTTCTGTAGTTCCATGAACCATAGCCTAAGTCTACTTCACCATTGAAATCTTTTTTAGGCTTTTTTGTCTTGATCTTTATACCACCACTTAGTGTTCCAAAGTTCTCAACATCATAAGGCCCCTCTATAACTTCTACAGAGTCTATCTGATTTGTAATTATGTGTGAGATTGGCGGATCCATTCTGTTTGGGCACGCTCCACAAACTTTAGTTCCATCTACTTCTACAGAGATGTTATCTCTTTTTTGACCACGGATAAAGACATCATTTGCGATGCCACTTCGACGAGACATATCTATACTCGGTACACTCTCACTCAGTGCCTCCGCTAAGTCAGCTGAGACTTGAGCATTTTGACTAACCTCAGTGATAAGAGTTGACTCTACACTAATTGGTGCGAGCTGAACCTCGTTTGCGATAAGAGATGCAATAGCCATCAGAGATAGAGGGATGATCTTCTTCATATAATTTTCCTTAATTATTAAAATTAATGAATAATATAAAAAGATTGTTAAAAAAGTGTTAATTCATTAACAATTTGTTGTTAAAATTTCGCCATGAGTAAAATTGAAAAAATAAAAAGAGTAGTTTTAATAGCCTTGGGGTTTGCACTTGCGACTTACCTTATCATGAGTGGAATGGCGATGCTAGAGCAAGAAGAGGCAGCATCTTTAGTTGATGCTAACTCCAGCAGCGAAGTTCATCGTAACACAATGAAGTGAGCCGTGTTGCTTTATAAGAGTGCTACAATCAACTCCTACGATCTCTCTATCTTTAAAAGTACTTCTAAAAATCTCTAATGCATCTGCATCTTGCTTGACTCCATAAGTAGGAACTATAACGGCACCATTTACAAACAAAAAGTTTGCATAAGTGGCTGGAAGTCTCTCATCTTCAAAGATAACTTCATCGCTCATAGGAAGTGCTATAAGTTTAAAATTATGAAGTTTTGCAAAGTTTTTTAACTCATCTTCCATAAGTTTTAACTCACTAAAATGCTCATCATTTTCATCTTTACACTTTACATACATAATGCTATCTCTGCTTATAAAACGAGCTAAAGTGTCTATGTGAGAGTCGGTATCATCGCCTGCTAAGTAGCCGTGATTTAGATATAAAATCTCTGATGCGCCAAAAAAATCTTTTAGTTTTTGTGTGATTTGTTCTTTATTTAAGTGTGGATTACGGTTTTTGTTTAGCATACAAGCTGAGGTTGTAAGGATGATGCCCTCACCGTTACTCTCAACTGCACCGCCCTCAAGAACGAAGTCTATAGTCTCAAGCTCTGCACTATAGATGCTAGAGATGCTTTGGCTCATCAGGTTGTCTTTTTTTGAGTCAAACTTACCACCCCAAGCGTTAAATGTAAAGTCTAGGAGTTTAATCTCTTTAGCATCTAAGATAGCAAGAGCCGAGCAGTCTCTAGCCCAAGTGTCGTTAGCCAAGTACTCAACAAAATATAGATTCTCAAGATTTGAAAAATGACCCTTAACTTCTTCTATATTGTGACACACTATAAGAACGTTTTGATACTCTCTGATAGCGTTTATAATATTTACAAAACATACTTCGGCTTCTTCTAAATAGCTTGACCAGTCGCTGTCTTTATGCGGAAACATTATTTGTGTAAAACTTTGCTCTTCAAACTCTGCTATTAAACTTTTCATAGTGTATAATTCCCTTATGGCTTATATAATTTTAAATAAAAACAATTTTTTTAACAATCTTGACATTATCTCAAAGCAAACCAAAAGCAGAGATAAAATAGCAATAGTTTTAAAAGATAATGCTTATGGACATGGACTTTTGGAGATGGCGGAGATGTCAAAAGAGTATGGTATCAAAAAAGCAGTTGTGCGAAGTTGTGATGATGCAAGAAGTGTAGAAGATTTTTTTGACTATATCTTAGTTTTAGGCGAAATTCCAGAAATTTCAAAACGTGTTAGTGCAAAAGTAAGATACACCATCAACTCCCTCGAAGCGATTGAGAAGTTTCCAAAAAACACTTTAGTTGAGCTAAAAGTAGATAGTGGGATGCATAGAAATGGAGTACTCCCATGTGAGCTTCGTGAAGCTTTCTCTAGGATAACAGAGGCAGGGCTTATCTTAGAGGGAGTCTTTACCCATCACAGAGCTGCCGATGAGCTAACAAGCGAATGGTCTTGGCAAAATGATAACTTTAAAAGAGTAAAAGAAGAAGCAAAAATTTTAGCAGAAGAGTTTGGATTAGCTCCACTTAGATTTCACTCTGCAAACTCAGCATCTCTTTTTAGAAGCGAGAGTTTTGATGAGGATATGGCAAGAGTAGGTATCGCATCTTATGGCTGTTTAGACGACAATGACGAACTAAAGCCAGTGCTGAGTCTATATGCTAAAAAAATCTCAACAAGAGAGCTTAAAAGGTCTCAAAGAGTGGGATATGGCGGAAGATTTATAGCAGAGCAAGATAGCATAGTCTCAAACTATGACTTTGGCTATGGTGATGGCTTTTTAAGATCTATGTCTAACAAGTTTATAGCTCCAAATGGCGAAAAGCAAGTTGGAACTATCTCTATGGATAACAGCTCATTTATGGCAAAAACAGATGAGATTTTAATCTTTGATGATGCTAGAGAGGCTGCAAAACAGGCTCAAACTATAAGTTATGAAATACTAACATCCCTAAAGAGTTATATAAAAAGAGAGATAGCATAGAAGAAACTTAAATCTCTTTTTTACGAGGTTAAAACCTCGCTTCCGATGGGGTGGCTTCCCTCGCTTCCGATGGGGTAGTTTAGGGTAAAATTCTTCTTGTTTGCCAATATTTTTCACGCCAGTATGGGTTGTTTAGACTTGAGATGCTAACACCTCTTTTGGTAGAAGTGTGGATAAACTTATCTTTTTCTATGATGATGCCAGCGTGTCTCTGTTTGTATCCAGTCTTAAAAAATACCAAATCTCCCTCTCTTACAGAGTTTCTGCTTACTTCATAACCCTTTTGTACTTGATCTTTTGTAGTTCGTGGCAGGTCAATGTTGAAGGCATCTTTGTAGATATTTTGTATAAGTGAGGAGCAGTCAAGTCCGCTGGTATCAAAACCTCCATACTCATAAGGAGTTCTATACCACTTTTTGTACTCCTCATAGAGAGCTATAGTTATCCAGTTGTTTAGGCTTGGTTTATACTCTGGGATAGCTTTTTTGGTGTTTGTTAGGGATGGAGTTTTTGTAGTATTTATGGGTTTTGTAAAATCTTGAGTCTGCAAAAGTTTTTTGCTAGAGCATCCGCTAAGTAGAAAAAGAGATAAGACTACAAAGAGGAGAATTTTTGTCATATCACTAGGAGTTAGTTTTGATGATGGCAGTTGAGAAAATAACTCCATCTACGCCTAAAATTGCCAACTCTTCAATCTCATCTTCATCCTCTATATGAACAAGAATTTTAGCATCAAAGAGATAGTTGTTTGCAATGCGCATAGCAGTAGATGCGAGCTCTTTTTGCACTAAAATAAAAGATGCCCCAAGTGAAGAGGCATAAATAAGCTCTCTTATATCTTCTACTCCGAGTGCTAGGCTTATCTCATTTGTTTTGCAGTGCTCTATTATCTCTAAGTTGTCTTCACTAAAATCTAAGTAGATAGTAGAGTTTGATGGAGTGTTATCGATGGCATCTATGTTTTGTGTATGGTAAAAATTTTCACTACCTATAAATCTATGACCAAATATTAACATTACGACCTCTTTAGGCACTCTTGCGAGCAGTAGTACTTGTTGTTACTAAGGATGGCATCATCTATCTCACAATAGATGCCACATTGCTCGCAGCTTACCATATCGTTTGCTATAGTATCTCTTTTACCACCTTTTATTTGTGGCTTTTTTTTGATAAATATAAAGTAAACAACCGCTATAAGTACAATAACTAAAATCCATTGCATCAGTCTTCTCCTATGAGTAAATAGTGTCTATTTTTAGTCTTTATG
>Ga0172377_10005107_pt1 | contig 13488 bp, 9 predicted proteins | sample Pumphouse3metaG_FD_119749 | JGI IMG/M metagenome (GOLD analysis project Ga0172377, IMG submission 119749) | Leachate microbial communities from a municipal landfill in Southern Ontario, Canada - Pumphouse #3 metaG | ecosystem: Engineered > Solid waste > Landfill > Unclassified | place: Canada... | reverse complement strand
GAGCGCACAAGACTAGATTCTGATAGAAGACTGCGACCTCCGGTCGATTCACATGAAATCAGCTCCGCTGCTTATGTAGACGAAGACGTCTGCAATCCTCCATGGACATTAGCATCATCTTCGTAGTTTCGGAAAGCTCCGTTACGATCTGAATCCTCAGTTTCGGGTCGGAGCTTCGGAAAGCTCGGTTACAAGCCGCCATTGCCAATTTCCCAAAGCTGTCCCCGGGATATTCATTCTGGCTTTCTCATCCAAAGCCAAAATGTCCTGCATGGGAAAGATCATACGCTTGCAACCAGACCGCCTGGCAGTTTCCATTATAATTTCTGCAATGTTTTCAGAGCTTGGCACCAGGCCATCCAAATGTATTTGACAGAACTCCTGGAGATGTTTCCGCAATGAGGAATCAATTGGCAAAGCATCCCACCAGCCCCTTGTGGTGTTATTATCGTGCGTTCCGGTATAGATGATCCGATCAGAGGGATAATCTTGCACATTGGGCACGCTCTCTTCGAAACAGAATTGCAGAATGATCATGCCGGGTAAACCCATTTCATCCCTGATTCTACATACTTCCTCGTTCAATATCCCCAAATCTTCCGCAACCAGACGATCTGTGCCAAACCTTTCGGTCAAAACACTGAATAAGTCTTGCGGTAGAGCTTTTGTCCATGCTCCATTGATTGCTGTATCAGGGAGGATGCCATTATTGCAGGCCACTTTCCAGTAGTTTACATAGCCGATAAAATGGTCCAAGCGCAATAGATCCAGAAAGTCCAGAGCTTGTCCAATCCTGTCGCTAAAGAGAGAAAAGCCCTCGTCCCGCAATTTGTCCCATTTATACGTAGGATTTCCCCAAAGTTGTCCTTCGCAGGCATATACATCTGGAGGAACACCCGCAACGCTGAGTCTAGCGCCTGAACCATCCATATCGAACAAATGCTGATTTGCCCATACTTCAGCACTCTCGTAACTAAGGTACAATGGCATATCACCAAACAAAGTGATACCTTTTTGCTTCAGATACTGTTTCAAGCGCTTCATCTGATCTATAAAGATCATCTGTAATGCAGCCGCACGAAGTACTTCCGGTTCATTCCAGCAATATTCATAGAGCTCATTACTGTAATGCTTGTGAGCATTATCCCATGTGTACCATTCTGAATTGCCATACTTATGGCACAACCAGGCGAAGCACAGATATGGCTTTATATATCCGGCATGAATCTGAACGAATTCTTGAATGTCATTTTGAGCCAGAAATCTCTTGGCTGCAAGGGAAAGCATGAGGTCTTTCGCCTGGTGAACAGCAGGAAAATCCACAACGCTGTTTAGAGGTAAGTAAAGCAGTTCATTCTCTGATAACAGGCCGTCTTGCAATAGTAGCTCTGGACTTATCAGGTATTCATTGTAGGCAAATGCAGATATGGGATTGTAGGGAGAATTGCCGTAACCAGGATAGTTCAATGGCAGGATTTGCCAGATAGTGTGCCCTTCGCGTTCCAGATAGTCAGCAAAAGCATAAGCTGCGGGGCCCAAATCTCCGATGCCAAAGCTATTGGGAAGGCTGGATATGTGCAGCAGGATACCGCTTTGTTTCATTTCGTATTCAACGCTTGGATGATGCAAAGCTCAATTTGCAGGTTTTTATCAGCCAGACTGCTTTTTAACAAGGAGTCTGTCTCCAAAAGAATGCCAAAGATTGCTTCCAGGGCATTCAAGCTGTATTTTCTGGCAAAATCCAGATACTCTTTGCGCTGACTATAGTAAATATCCGATATATGCTTTTGCTGTATTTCAGTATCAGAAAGGTGCCGTTCCCGGAGTAAGTTGATCCGATACAGATTCATGAAGAAACGGTAGATACTAAAGAATATCTGAAGCGGTTCCACATCCGTTTGCAACATCAATGCACAGGATTCCAGAGCACTTTTTACTTGTCTGCCACCCATTGCGCGGAAGAAATCGATCTGAGTTCCAGCTCTGTTTCCGCTGAGACTGGTAAGCAAGTCTTTTGCCGTAATCTGCTTGCGGTCTCCCACCAAGAGCAGGAGCTTCGCAAGTTCATTTGCAGCGCTGAGGTAATCCATTTCCACACGGTTTGTAAATTCCGTGATAGCGATAGGTTCCATGCTTCTACCCTCTTTCCGGATTTCAGATAAAAGCCAGTTGCGAATCTCACTAACAAACTTCGGTGGATCACATATAACCTTCACTGATCCAGAGAGAATCGCCTTCCAAGCATTGAATTTGGCATCCGTCTTTTCCGTAACCACTATCAGGCTTTGGATGTCTGAAGGAGAATTGAAGTAATCCGCAACCACTTCGAGTTCTTTCTTCAACATCATCTCGGCATTCTTTATGATCACCAGTTTGGAACTGGAAAAGATGGTGAAGGTATCAAGGTATTCGCCTAAATCGGTGGCTTTCACTTCATCGCCATAGACTGTACTAACATCGATTTCACTTTTCTTTTTCAAAGAGTGCTTAATCTGGCTGATCACTCTATCGATGAGATAGGGATCACTGCCCACCAGCAGATAGTTTGTGCCCAGCTTCACTTTGGAAGCATCAAAAGCAAGAGCGCTATTATCGGGCTTTTCCATTATCCTATCAGTAAGAGAGTAATGGATATTGCGGAGACCAACCACACATAAAAGGCAAAATACTTCAGTGAACCAGATTGGATAAGGCGAATAAGAAATGCTATCACCAAGTATCCGCTGTTAAATGAAACCACGAAACCGGTAATATAGAGGTGCAGAATCGACATATCCAGGGCCATGAGCGATCCCATTTCACTGATGTTTGCAGCCAGGATGGCAGGAATGGATAACATAAAAGAAAAGTATGCAGCATCCTTGCGTTTCACTCCGCAAAATAGTGCAGCGGTGATAGTTGTACCGGAGCGGCTGATACCGGGAATAATGGCAATACCTTGCGCCAAACCTATCAGAACAGACTTTATGAAACCTATGTTTGAGGCAGGTACCGAAGTGTTTTTCACAAAGTCGGAGGCAAAGATCAGGATACCAGTGATCAGTAGCATTATGGCCACAAACAGTGGCTTATCGTAGGCTCCCTTTAGCATGTCGTCAAAGATCAGATAAAAGAGTCCAGTAGCCAAAGTAGCAATAATCAAATATGCAATGATCGAGCGGTTTTTGCGGTGAGTTTCGCCATCTAGTCCGGATTTCCAGGAAAACAACGAAATGATAAGATCCCAGATTTGCCGATGGAAAAAGATAAACACAGCCAATAGAGTTCCCAGATGCATAAAGACTTCAAAACTGATGTCTCCTCCGGCTTCTATACCCAAAAAGTGCTGAGCCAGGACCAGATGTCCGGAAGAGCTGACGGGAATGAATTCCGTGAGCCCCTGGACTAAACCCAATAATACTGTTTGCAAAAAGTTCATAATATCTCCGGTATGTTTCGTTCTCCGATTTGAGACAGCGGAACCAAGGTGAATCCGGCTTTTTTCAGCCTTTTTAATATGCTTTTCAGATAATCCAACTTGTCACTATTGTGGCAATGTGTAATGGCAATCACATGATTCTGTACACTGGCCAATTCCAGGATTCGGTTCAATTTCGCTTCCATGGTAGATTGGCTGATGTTTGGGCTATCCAAAAAGATGTCGTTCCGAAAGGTTTTCAAATTCGATTTCTGTGCGGTTTGATAGGCAATGGAGACGTTTGTGGTTCGACTGTCCAAGAAGAGCATGTCATGCTTCTTCAATGCGTTCATCACTGCTTGCATCACATCGGGATCGGTGGTTGCCAAACTTCCCATGTGATTGTTTATTCCGATACAATCCGGCAGCTTGGCTTTGAAATGGTCCAGAATCTTGGCGATCTTCTCTTCGCTGTGCTGTACCAGGATGGCGTTTGAACCCGGATTCACTCTGGGATAGCCAATTGGCTCCATGGGAACGTGAATAATGGTCTCTCGCCCTTGAGCGGTAGCACGATGCATGGTGGATTCGCTGTTCTTTTCATCCGGGAATATTGCAAAACAGATCTCTGGATCAAGCTCGAAGAAACCATCCAGCAGGCTTCCGTCGATAGCACCAAAATCATCGATCACTATGGTAATGGTCTTGGTATCAGTTTTACTCTGATATACTGAAGAATCGTAATATATATCCAGTTCGTACCTTTCACGGATGCCTTTTTTGGTAAATGCAAGGCTGTGTTTATTGTGGTTATCCTTGCCTTCCAACAAAGCAGCACCGGCATGTTCCATAGCTCCTTTGAAGATCATGTTTGCATAAGTGAGATCCATCTGACTTCTGTCTATGGGAAGTGAGTAGCATACGATGTTTTCCACTTTCCTCCGGTGGGTAGCGCTAATGGGGACTCCCAGTTTCTCAGAGGTGTTGCGGACTACAAGATCAAGTTCGCTTTCACCGGGTTTTGGTTTATCCGGTTCCGGTTTCTGCTCTTTCTTGGGAGCTGTTTCATGACTGCCGGTAGCAGGTTTAGAGCTTGCTATTTCATCTGTTTGCCTATTATCTTGCAGTTCTCTTTTCTCGCTGGATACCGGCTTTGCGGTTCGTTCAATAATCTCTTGGGCAACTATCTGCTCCAAATCCTGGGGTGCAGGCATTGGTTCCCGAATGAGAGCCCACATAATCAAAGCTGTGGTGATGCCTGCAACCAGGAATAATCCCAAATGGGGACGGCGGCGTTTTATCTTCTTTATCTTGTGTCTCTTGCTTGCGTTTGGCTTCCTTATCGTTTTAGGCATTATTCACCTGATTGATGGAGATTGGATGCATTGTCAGCAACAGCCTCTGACCAAGTTTGATGATTGGATAGAAAAAGAGATTGGACAGCATAAAGGCAGCAAACAGCATAAACACATTAAAGAATATACTTCCCATACTAATAACCGGTATCAGTTCAATGAATAGCTGCTGGCCGCTTAAAGTACTTAGAAAACTCAAGGCAGGGCTGATAATCACTACAATCAGGATCAGATACAGTCGGATTGCAGCCAATACTAGCACCAGCATCAATACATTGTATCTCAAAGCAATCCAAGGATGACGTAACATCCATGCCAGACAGTGTCTTTCACTGCGCCTGAGGCTGAAATCCCGCTTTTGAAAAGGGCTGATCCACATCGATCGGAGGAAGTAAAAAAGAATCAGAAACACGGTGAAAGCGCGGAAAAAGAACCACACTCCCTGCCTGAGCGGTAGATTGATCCCATAATAATAGCTCAGGAATTTGCTGAGGACGTAGAAAGCCATCAGAACGATGAGAGTCACAAACAGATAAAGGTGCAGATTAATCACATGATCCCAGAAATCGCTAAGCCGCTTTGGGAAAAGGCGGTGGGGTCCCTCAAAGAAAGTACAGTATAGCTTCAGCACCATAAATGCAACATAAGCAAATAGGACAGTAAAGAAAACCAAAGGCAGATAATGAATTCGCATGGTCATCAAAGAGCTGAATGACTCCAGTAAATCACTGCCGGACAGCCAGTAAAATATCGTCCCAGGATACAGGAATACTTGAATACCGTTGTACTCGGAACACATGGCTTTTAGCAGATTGCGCAATATGCGTTGAAACTTGTTCAAATATACCGCCTAAAACCTATGGTAGATTCCAGCTTTGATAGAAACACCTTGTCGGGGCAGGTTGTTGAACGCTCTAATGTCTGAATTCAGAACATTCTCACACCGTAAGTACAATTTGCTAAAACGCTCAATCTCATACGCTCCTTCAAAGCTGAGATCAAATACCTCCTTCATATCCTGCTGTAGATGATCAACGCTGAAATAGTATTGATTCATTGAGACTGATAATGAATAGGGGTACTGATTGAAGCTAAAGGCGGATTCTGCCTGTAAAAGGGAGTTGTATGGCTTTCTGATCCAGTCCTGCTGTGCAAGATAGGCCAAACTAAGCTTCAGCGATTGGTCGAAAACCACTCTTCCCTGGCCGAAACCCGCGTGTATTGTGCTGGTATTTATAAATACATCGTCGTAATATGACATCGGAATTTTAGGATTGTTGCTATCTGTAAGAAGTGCATCGTTAATCCTATATTGACTGTTATTTACAACCGCGAAGCTGCGCAGAAAAGACTCTGTGCTTACGGGAAGGACATCCTCCAAACGGATGCTGAAATCCAATGGTATCAGAGTGTGTTTCGGTTTGGAAGGTATATATATCCATCGGTAAGCCCTGAGCACACCCGCATAGGGATTGATCTGAATACTGGGGCTGTTCACTATACTGAGTTGCTGATCGTAATCAGTTATGTAGCGCAAGTTAAATCCAGGAGCAGGTATGAAATGGCGGCCATCATACATCAAGTGCATAGAGCCCTTATCGAAGTTTGTGACATCGAATTCCGCGTAGCTATGCCAACTGCTGCGCCCCGTATGGAAGTAGCCTCGGTTTCCCCAATCAAAATCGGGAAAACTCAGTACACTACTGTGCACAAAGTTTGCACTGCTGTGTTCGCGCTCGAGACTCTGGTTGCGTTGATCAAGCAAGTCTATACCAAAGGTATTTGACATCCTGTTCAGGTCAAAATGTTTGAAGCTGTATCGGTCTTTAAATATATAGAGTTCGGCAGCCAAGTATTTACTATTTAGTGACTTTCCTTCTGCATCCAGGCGAATCAAATCCAGTGCCACGTCCTCCCCAGAGATCAACCGGAATGCTCCTGAACCCTGGAAATGGCTTGAGACATAATCACTCTTGGGAGCATACAGGGACATTGCTATACCCAGAGAACTAATGCTTTCATGATCGGGGCTGTACTTGTAATCCGCATCCAGCTTCATCCGGCTGCTAGCCTGTGCGTGAATGTAATGCTGCAGTTCGGGAGCCTTGTCAGAAGTCGTCTTTGCAGTCATTACCGGAAGTGATTCGGGCAGATAAGTGCGCAGGCTGTCGTTCATGAGACTATCGTTGCTATATGGTAGCGCTTTCTTGTACAAAAAGATCTTTACCTGGCTTTCTCCGCTAACTTCGATATCCGGCAGAACCTGGATCTGAGCAAAAAGGAATGAACAGATGAACAGGACGATGAAGAGACTCAGTTTTCTCATTCCTGCTCCTCATCTTGCATCAATGTGTTCAATTCTTGAAGATGCTGTTCCGAAAGCAAGGGAGCATAATCCCATAAATGCATTTGCGCTTCTTCGGTAGCACCTGACTTCAAGTAAGAAAGAATTGTATAGTATGCAGCATTATCCTGGATATCGGGAAAATCACCAAAGATCATCATAATCTTCCCCAATTCATCGATGGCTGCTTCGTAGTTTTCTATTCTATGCAGTATAAGTGCTTTATTCAGGAACGCAGTGGCATGGTCATGCGTGCTCGGACTGTTATTTATGATGTCTTCCGCAAGAAGATCCGCTTCGTCGTAATGCTGGCTATGCATCAGGTAATCCAGCTTCAGGATGCTCGACGCGTGAACTTGCGTTTCGTATTCGGCACCCAGATCCCAAAGCTGCTCAAAGTCTATAAATCCCGCAGCAACTGATGCTGAAAGGGCTTTGTACCATAGTTCTGGACTGGGTTCCTGTTGTAGTGCGTCGTGGAACTTGTTTATTGCATCATCATAGTTACCTGTTAGAATATCCACTTCAGCCCAACTGATCAGTGCCTGCATATCCTGAGTATCGGAATAGAGATTACTGAGCAATGAATCTGCCTGTTGATACTCGTTCAGGTTTATCAAGCTCTGTGCCATCAACATCTCCACATCATTGCGCTTGTAGTCGGGGAATTCGCTGCGGAGGTTTTGGGCTTGTTCCAAGACATCATTCCACATATCGCGCCCGGCATAGAGCTTTGTGAGTAAGTAGGATAATTCAAAACGGATATATTCGCTGTGGAAGGAATCTGCCATCTCCATCAATTCCATACTCGGAGCTGGATCATCGATTCGGGACAGAGAGAAGTCCAAGCCGGTAAAGACTTCTCGTAGAAGAGCTTGATCGGCATCGTTGAAGTCTTGAATATTTCTGAAACGACGCAGTATGTTCATGTAATCGGTGGTCGCTTGGTGATAATTTCCCAAGTTGAAATAGCTGTTTGCTACATCAGCCAGCACGGGGAGGTAGTATTGCGAATCAGGGTAAGTCTGCAGAAAATGATCAAAGAGTTCCAGGGCGAGGTTGTAATCCCCGGCAGCGTATGCGGATTTGGCTCCCAGATACAGGTATGTATCCGGACTCTCCTGACCTTCGAAGAGTTCCATATATAGTCGAGAAGCTTCAGTGTATTGTTTTAGCTGATACAGACACAGTGCTCTATAGCTCTTTGCTTCACTTTTCCTTAGCTTGTCTTCAGTGCTGTTTTCTGCCGTCTGAAACTTCTGCAAGGCTGTTTGATAGTCTTTTCGGCTAAAGTGAATGTGCCCTTCCAAGATCAGGGAATCGTAAATGGGTTTCAGTTTCGATACCCAAGTTTCGGCATGATCATATTCACCGGAGTAGTAATATATCTGAGCCACTCTCAGGATCGCATCGGAGTTTTCAGGTTCTGCTTTCACAATCTCCAGAAAAGCGTCCAAAGCCAGATTGTAGTTTGCCATGTAAAAATCCATCTCTGCCAGATAAAACTTGGCAGAGGGTAAATATGCTGATCTGGGATGACTTTCTATCAATTGCTGAAATGCGGATGTTGCCATCCGGTAATCTTTGCTTTCGTGATACAAGAATCCCAGATAGTAAAGTGCAGCATCTCTATCTTTTCCCGTGGGATACAGATTCAAGTAACGATTGAAACTTGCTAAGGCTTGGGAATTGTCTTTCACCTTTAGCCAAGCCTGGGCTATATAGAGATCAATGTCTGCTAAAAGCAGACGTTTGTTACTTTCCCTTCTTGCCTGAGCCATGTATCTTAAAGCTTCCGGATAATCCTGCTTCATGTAAGCGAAATACCCCATTGTGAAGAGCTGTTCCGCTTTCATCAAATCATTCTGAGGCTGATCGATAAAGCTTCCCAGTTGAAGCATAGCTGCCATCGGTTCTTTCTGAAACAGAATCTTGAGCCGTTCCAGATAGCTGAGCACTTTTATCTCCGGTTCGGACTGCTTCACAAGTGTTGCAAAGATGCTGTCAGCCGCTTGTGTTTCTCCTGCTTTTACAAGGACTAATGCTCGGAGATAGTCGAAGTGGGAACCTCGGGCATCGCTTTTGGACAATAGCTCAGCTGCCTCGCCAAAATTATCCACGGCAATGGCTTTGTGGATGCGTAATAGCTGGATTTGAGGATCGTTCAATATTGTCGGAATCCTAGCCATGTGTTCATCAAATTCCTGGAAGCGATTGTTGTCCAAAAGGTACTTTGCCCATACAACGTTACTTTTAGTGTAGATATGGCTTTGCTCATTGATGCCATACAACACTTCTTTGGCTTCCTCCTCTTTTTGCAGTTTAACCAGAACCTCGAAATACTCGTATTCAATCTCAGGTTCAGGAGCTTCTTTCAGCGTGTATTGATAGGATAGCATGGCACTATAGTATTGACCCAGTCTGCGATACAACCTGGCCCGGTATAGGTTTGCCCTAGCCAAAAGGACTGTGTCCTTGGTCTCGGATTCCAGGATCTGGATCTGGTGCATGGCTGCAGAGTAGTCTTCCTGAACTATCAGAGTCATAGCCCGATACAGATAGATATTATGGCGCAGAGAGAGTTCCAGATCCTCTGTCAGGAGTTCGTTGTAAATGCGTAATGCTTCGTCGTGCAACCCTTGTTCCAAGGCCAGATTCGCCCCGAGAAAGCGCAGATGCTTATTATAATAGCTTTGGGGATAACGTGCCTGAAAGCTGTTTATCTCACGGGACAGTCTCTCCCCGGCTCCTCGTTCATATAGTTCAACGATGTATTGATAGGCATAACGTTCCAGATTGCTGGGCTTGATCGTTTGCGCATAAGCAATGTGTGCAAACAAGGTTCCCAGAACCAAGATTGCCACAAGCACCTTGTATATGGGCATCCATATTCTCCATTTGTTGTTTGTGTCAGCAGAGCGGAATAGGGGTATCCTGTCAATGGCTTTATTTAAAAGCCTCCTCGGCGCTAAAATCCCTGTGGGGATCAAAGCTCTTTAAAACACGTAAATCATCTTCGCTCAATTCTTCCAATGTCATACGGGACAAAAGCTCTCCCATGCCGGGACCCATCATGAATCCCTGTCCGCACATACCTACTGCGTGGATCACGCTTTCATCTTGTTCGCTTCTACCAACGATTGGGAATCCATCAGGTGTATTTGGATACTGACCCCGCCATGTTCTACGAACCTTCAGGTTACGCAGGCGTGGATAGATTTCTATCATTCGTTTACTACACATCGGAAGAAATGTTGAAGTGGAACGGTTATCTATACCCAATATCGGGGGATCCGGAGTGATGCAGAATACTACCTGGCCTTCATTGTTTTGATAAAAGTAGAAGTTAGCACTGCCCGGTGCTTTGCGCATATCAATCACCATTGGGCCAAAGAATCTCTCCACAGGTTCGGTAATACCTGCTTCATGGTTGTCTGGAAAGACCTTCAGATCATCTCCGGTCATTTTTCCGATCTCACGGGCATGATTCCCCGCAGCGTTGATTACCTTTCCAGCTTTATAACTACCTTTATTTGTTATTACTTCACATCCAGTACTGCCATCATGCTTGATTCCTGTTACCAATTCCTGAAAGCGGAAATCCACTCCTGCTTGTTTGGCGTGAAAGTAATATGCATTGGTGGTCAACAAAGGAGAGCAACTGCCATCTTCAGGAGAATATGTGCTACCCAGAAGCTTGTCCATCCTTATTCCGGGTACCAGTTGTTCATATTCTTCTGCGCTCAACCACTTTATATTCAATCCATAGCTATGCTGAACTTTCATCAGGTCCTGAAGTATTTTGGCGTCATGTTCATTATAAGCAGGATACGAATAGCCATTGCTCATCCAGCCAATATCGTCTCCACGGTTTTCTTTCCAATCACGCAGAATCTCGATTGATCGCAGGCATACCATTATCTTGCCAAAATCTGAATGTGTAGCGCGGATTCCCCCGATTGCTTTTTTGTTGTTCTGCTGCCCGGGGGCATGTTCACCTTCAATAACCAATACCTCCTGACCTTTTTCCGCCAAACTCAATGCTGCGGGAATACCTATTGCTCCAGCTCCGATTACTACTACATCATAAATCATTTGTTACCTCCATCCGGGAATGTTCCCAATGGCACTTCCACGAAGATGGGACGCTTGGTATTGGGTACCACTTCAGACACTGGGATGCCTTCTTCGCGTAGCAGAGACTTGATCATCACTTCGCCGGTCTTTGCCCCACAAGGGCCCATTCCAGCTCTGGTAATAGCTTTTATCTGATTCAAGTCATTGATACCTTTTCTGATAAGAGACCTTACCTCACCCACAGTTACACGTTCACACAGGCAAATCATTGCATCATTTGCCATTCTCTTTTGAACGATTGCTTCCGGCAGCGCTGCCGATACCGCGGGATCCTGTACTCTGAACCCAGCCACCTTGCGTGCTATGGCACTAGGAACCTGAAACTTGACCAAGGAAGTATGTTTTTTCTTGTATTCCATAACTGATACTACCTCAAACTCACCTAATTCACCCGCATTGATGTCACAGAGTATTCGCTTGTCGCCCTCTTTAACCGCTATATTTGTTATCTCATAAGCGATTGTCACAGTAGGATGTTCTGCGTCTTTTCTATAATCCACAAGTGTGATAGCCAATCCGGGGCAGATAAGTAGGCATTTGCCACAACCGATGCATGAACCGGTATAGCGAGGTAAAGCCAACAGACTGCCATCCTCGGTTTGGATGGAATTTGTCGAACACACAGTGGTGCAAGGATTGCATGGTATTTCCTGGAGGCAGTGGATCACGGGCATTACTCCTCTCTCTTTTCCAAGTGGTTGATAGTCTTTTATCTTTCCGGGATGTGCTTTTAGTACTTCCGCCTTGGTATACCAAGATTCGGGGATATCTTCCACAGAGTCTCCCTTCATGGTTTTGGCTATCTTCAGTCCGGCTATCTTACCATTAAACATCGCTGAGCTGGCTTCTGCGATCTCCAAAGCATCTCCGGCAGAATCGACAGGGATGCCCGCCATCTCTGCCTGGAGAGCAAACTCGGATAGGGAATCTAAACCAACCGCAATCAGGATGGTATCGCAGGAAAAAGACTTTTCGGTGCCTTCAATAGCGTTGAAGTGTTCATCCACTTTCGTGATTGTTACGCTCTCCACAGTCTCTTCCCCATTGGCACAAAGAATTGAGTGCGAAGTGTAGATCGGCACTCCTAATCTACGCAGTTTATCAGCGTGAACCTTATATCCGCCGCAGGCCGGCATTGCTTCTGCCAATCCCACAACTTCTATTCCCGCCTGCAGGGCATGATATCCAGCGATCAGCCCCACATTGCCGCCACCCACTATGAAGAGCCGCTGGGTAGGACGCACCAGATCTCGGTTTACCAATGTCTGAAATGCCCCAGCGCCATATATTCTCGCCAACTTATTGCCTGGAAAACGCAGGAACTTTTCCCTGGCTCCGGCTGCGTTCAGGATTCTTTTGGGAATTACCAGCTTGTACACACCATCTTTCAGTACTCCCACTTTTTTGTCGCTGAAGACAAAGAGAGCAGTGCTGTTTACCCATGTACGCACACTGGAGTATTGCTTTAGCTCCTCAGCCAGTATTTTACCGATTTCGTGTCCCCTGGTACCCGCTCGACTGTCTTCTTCAGAGCCAAAGAACTTATGTGTCTGCAACACCAGTTTACCGCCCAAAGCATTTTTATCATCGATCAATAGAGTATTCACATTGTGTTTCCCCAGCTCTGTAGCGGCAGATAATCCTGCGGGGCCTCCCCCGATTATCAGGACATCGCATTCTACTTCTTCGATGGGTTCAAAATCTTGCGGTTCCACATCTTCAGCCAGCGTGGGCAAGCCTTCAGCGCTTTGCACAATCATGTTTTCTGCTACTGAAGTCATGCAAGATTTTACAGCTATTCCATTTGCGATCACTGTACACTTTGCGCATTGTCCGTTTGCGCAAAATATGCCTTGCGCACTTCCATCCTTGTGATGATGACCAAATACATTGATGCCGTTGGCGATTAATGCCGAGGAAATCATCTCCCCTTTACGGGCCTCCAGTTTCGTATTGTTAAAATAGAAGCTTACAAGGTCCAGTTCCGAAACATCCAAAATCGGATGCTTCTCAATACGGAATTGCTCCATGTGTCAATCTCCTTGTATGAGATAGTATTAGACTTTTGAAACCCACAAAATGCTGATTCCGGATATAAAGTTTACGGATGCCTGCAGATGTCAAGAAAAAGAGTGCTGGCATTCCCCCATTTTTTTAATCGAGCCTAATTTTGATTTGCCATTGGTCTCGTCGTTCTTCAATACTGGGTCTTCGTTTATATTGGATGATTTGATTGATGCAGATATTCAAGACAT
>Ga0172377_10005106_pt1 | contig 13488 bp, 14 predicted proteins | sample Pumphouse3metaG_FD_119749 | JGI IMG/M metagenome (GOLD analysis project Ga0172377, IMG submission 119749) | Leachate microbial communities from a municipal landfill in Southern Ontario, Canada - Pumphouse #3 metaG | ecosystem: Engineered > Solid waste > Landfill > Unclassified | place: Canada... | reverse complement strand
TGTCTGCCTTTTGGGTCCGGAAGGATTTGAACCTTCGACCCAAGGATTATGAGTCCTCTGCTCTAACCGCTGAGCTACGGGCCCGAAAAACTCCGCGTATGTATGTATAACGGTTTGTCCCGATCTTTTCAAGGCGAGTGCCGATTTCATGGAAAAAACATTGGATTCGCCTCTTACCGCATGGTATGATACAAACCAGAGGAAGGCCATGAAGAAAAAATTGGGATCGGTGCTGTTGGTGCTCGTGATGGGAACGTTCCTATTTGCCGCCGGAGATTGGAGATACGTATTCTGGAACCTTGACCAGCATCCGGAGATCGTCAGTGGTTTTCTCCCGACGCAGATCGGTATGGGTGCCGGATGGGACGGCCTGCATCTGATTCCCGACCGCCGGACGGAGATCCAAGCGTTGGTCGGCGGCGGGTACTACCAGCGCAAAATGTGGCAGAACCCGACGAACGGACTTCCTCTCGAACAGAGAGAAGAAGATGATCCGCTGATCTACGATGTGATGGAGTATGAATGGCGTCTTCGTTTCTCCCAAGGATTTCTCCCTTCCAACGTTCAAGGAAAGGACCTATGGACGGTGTATGCCGGCTACGACGGGTTCTTCACCCGGACGATGGACTCCATGGTGACGGGGGCGTCAAGATCCAACAATGGATCGCATGAAGTAGCATCCGTTGCTGTTTGGTTCTCTTCGCACAGCAGTTCTTCCGCGGACAACGCCTATTACACCGACATGGGGGATTCTTTGCTCACCGTGTTGTTCGCCGGCATCAAATGGGACCGAATGGAGGACAAGCTTACCACGCAGGACGGTATCTATTCCGACTTGAGAGTCGAATATGCTCCTCTCGCGCTGAACAGCGCATTGGATGGTCGGGCCGATTATTATAGCATCACCAGCAATACAGTGGCGGGCAAAACGCTTTACCAATTGAAGGACAGCAAGGATAAGAACCTGTTCTCCATCGTGGTGGTTGACCGGCTCCATTTCAATTGGACGGATGGATCGGCGGTTCCGATGAAGGCACAGAAGACCATCACGTTGGGACGTGTCGTACGGGGCTTTAATTCTTTTTCCTACAATTATCAATTTACTTCGGTGAACAATTTCGATGTTCGTTTTTGTGGGCCAGAACCATGGCTGAAGGGATTGCTTCCCCGAGTCAACGTGTTTTTTGACATCGGTTACGGATGTGGAAACTATCTCAACACTTCTGTATGGGGAGATCAGTTGCTTTCTTCCGCCGGAGTGCAGGTCACCGTTTCATTCTTCGATTTCATTGATCTCGGGCTTCAATACGCGTACTTGTTCAAAGGGACGAACTTCGTCCATTACGGAGACAACCTTGTCATGAGCGTAACGTTCTTCTTGGATTTCTGATTTGATGGTCTCTGGCAAGGATTTTTCGAAATCGCGTCACAAACAGAATTACGGTGAACGTGATGGCGGCGATATCTGCGATCGGTTCGGCAAGGAAGACCGCACGAGTCTTGTTCTGGGGCATGAGAATCGGCATCAGATAGATCAAGGGGATGAGAAGCACCAGTTTACGCACCGATGCGACGATGATCGATTCCTTGGCGCGTCCAAGTGAAACAGACGTCATTTGGCACGCCATCTGGATTCCCATCAGACCCATGCCGCCGAAGTAAATCCTTGAAGTTGTCTTGGTGAAGGACAGAAGCGTAGGATCGGTGGTGAAGATGCTTGCAAACACTTGGGGAAATCCTTGCAACAGAATCCAAAAAATTGCCGACCAGCCAAAACTTACTTTCAAGAGCAGGGAAAAAGCTTTTTTGACACGTTCGGTATTCTCTGCGCCGTAACTGTAACTCACAATGGGTCGTGCCCCTTGCCCAATTCCCTGCAGGGGAAGCACCATAAACATACTGGTACTGGAGATGATCGTCATGGAACCGACGGCGATATTCCCTCCATATGATAAAAGAGAATTGTTGAAGCAGATCAACAAAGCGCTTTCTGTTGCCTGCATGACAAAGGTGAGGATGGAGGATAGGAGCAGAAGTACGGTGAATGACTGCCCCATGATGTTCTCCGCGTCATCTTTTTTCCTTGCTCCCCAAAAGGATGGCTGCCCGCGGTGCCCCTCCGCTACCGACCAAGGCGGCAAACGCGGAGATTACCATCAAGATGGGCATACATACACCTACTCCGGTAAGCGCGAGTGAACCATGGTGGGGAATATGGCCGATGTAGATGCGGTCGACGATATTGTACAGCATGTTGATCAATTGGGCAGTCACTGTGGGAAGAGCAAGACGGAATAACAAGAGTTTGAGGAGTTCTGTCGCAAGGGATGAGGGATCCATCGTTTCTCGGGTATGGTGTGTTATTGAAGTTGTGCTCGTGGGCGTACGTCCTGCCGTTTACGATAAAAGGATTCGGGAAAGTGCGCAAGAGCCTCTTATTTGTATGGATTCACTTCACTTTTTTTCAGGATCTTGGTCTGGTCGAAGCCAAGAGAAGCCAATGCCTGCAACGTTGATTCCAACTGATACTGCGGAACCCAACGGACCGAAAGCCTGACCATCGTTCCGTCAAGCAGTTCGGCGTACGGCTTCAGCCCCGCCTCCCGCATTTGCTCATACCGTACCAGAGCGGTGGATGCCGACGAAAAAGCTCCGACTTGCAGGATGTACCATCCCGTATCTCCGGCCCTGTTGTATTTTGAATCGGGAACCTCCGGTTCGTAAACGATGGCCAAGGTAACGGTTGCGATACCGGTATCCAGCATGCCGATCGCCTCGGCCGCCTTTGGTGTGAGATCGATGATTCTTCCCGCTACGAACGGACCGCGATCGTTGATTTTCACTTCGACGCTTTTGCCGTTCGTAGTATTTGTTACCTTGACGATTGTACCGAACTTCAGCGTTTTGTGCGCCGCCGTCAGCGCCTGTGGGTCGAATACCTCACCATTTGCGGTCAGGCTCTCGCTGTTATCCGACGTATACCAGGATGCGATACCGGAAAGGGCGTCATCCTCCGCTGAGAAGGCCGGTGCGAGGAGAAGACAAAGCAAACTTACGATGATCACAAGACGTTTCATAACCCAAGTATACGCTCCCGCCATTTGAAATTGCAACAGTTGTGTGTTTCCTTTCCTTTCACTATAATGCGGATACTATGAACGATAAGAACCAACAGAACGCAATGCATTGGGCGGATGTGTACGCCGAAAAGATTATTCGCGAGAAAGGTGACAAGGAATTGTATACCTGTGCGAGCGGCATCACTCCGTCCGGTACGGTGCATATCGGGAACTTCAGGGAGATTATCTCGGTCGACTTGGTTGTCCGCGCTCTGCGGGAACGTGGCAAAAAAGTCCGGTTCATCTACAGCTGGGATGATTACGATGTGTTCCGCAAGGTGCCGAAGAACATGCCTCAGCCGGAGTTGTTGGAAAAGTATCTCCGTTATCCAATCACGATGGTGCCCGATACGACGAACCGTGCGGACAATTATGCCCGCGGAAATGAACTTGACGTGGAGAATGTCCTGCCGGAAGTGGGCATTTCCCCGGAGTACCTGTATCAGGCACAACGATATCGCAGCGGTATGTACGCCGATGGGATGCGCCAGGCTCTGGAGAATAGAGATGCCATCAAGAAGATCCTGGATGAGTTTCGCACCGAACCGCTTCCTGAAGACTGGTACCCAATTTCGGTCTTTTCTTCGTTCACCAACAAGGATAATACCAAAGTGATCGGATGGGACGGGGCGTGGGGACTCACCTACCGCGACGAGGATCTGGGCAAAGAGGAGACGATCGACCTGCGTACGACGCCCAACGCGAAGTTGCCGTGGCGCGTCGACTGGCCGATGCGTTGGAACAGGGAGCATGTCGATTTTGAACCGGCAGGGAAGGATCACCACAGCGAGGGTGGTTCGTTCGATACTTCCCGGAAGATTGTCGAGTTGTTCGGGTGGCATGCGCCGGTATCGTTCCAGTACGATTTCATTTCCATCAAAGGGCATGGCGGAAAGATCTCCTCGTCCAGCGGGGATGTCGTCTCTTTACCCGATGTGTTGGACATCTATACTCCGGAGCTGACCCGCTACATGTTCGCCTGTACCGTTCCCAACAGGGAATTCGCCATCAGTTTCGATTTGGACGTGCTGAAACTGTATGAGGATTACGATAATTGCGAGCGGATCTATTTCGGTGTCCTTCCGGTGAGCGAGAAGCGGAGGGCGTATGAGAAGCGGATCTACGAACTGTCCCAGGTAAGTGAGGATGTTCCGAAAATGATCAGTTACCAGATTCCGTTCCGCCATCTGTGCAACTTGTTGCAGATTCATGAGATGAATGTCGAAGAGGCGATCGCTTCGCTTTCCGATGTCAAACCGGAGCAGATGGGGCGTCTGGTCAGGAAGGCCACGTGCGCAAAGCATTGGCTCGAGAAATATGCCCCGGAGGATTTCCGCTTCCACTTGGTGAAGGAAGGGGAGACGAAGGCGGGACTTTCCCCCGAGGCGCTCAAGGCGGTTCAGGCACTGGCTTCTGTGGTGGAAGAGATGGATTCCCTTTCCGCTGACGACTTTTCCTCCCGAATGTATGGATGCGCCAAGGACAACAACCTGCCGACTCCGGATTTCTTCAAAGTCGTCTATCAGGTGTTGATCGCCAAGGATCGCGGCCCGAAACTGGCGGATTTCATCCATTCCTGCGGGAAAAAGAAAGTGTTGCCGATTTTGAAGAGGTATTGCGAATGAATGTATTGATGCTCAATGGAAGCCCTCACGAGAAGGGATGCACGTTCACGGCGATGAGCGAGGTGGAGTCTTCGCTTCGCAAAGCGGGTATCGGAACAATATGGTTCCAGATCGGGAACAACGGAGATTCGTTCTCTTCCGACCGTGTCAGGGAATGCGGGGAGTTGATCAAGACATGCGACGGGCTTGTCGTCGGTTCTCCCGTCCACTATGCCGCATGCACCGGCGTCTGCTCGGCGTTCCTTGACCGTCTGTTTTCCGAGTTCGGCGGTACCATGCGGTTAAAGCCGGCATGTTGTGTCGTCTCCTGCAGGAGGGGCGGGGCGAGTGCCACGTTTGACGAGTTGAATAAGTATTTCACCATCAGCCAGATGCCGATCGTCTCCTCCCAGTACTGGAACAGCGTCCATGGAAACACACCGGACGAAGTAAGGCAGGACAAGGAAGGAATGCAAGTGATGCGCGTGTTGGGGAACAACATGGCGTGGCTCTTGAAATCCATCGCCGCGGCGAATCTCCCCAAGCCCGAGGAAGAGAAAAAAGAGCGGACGAACTTCATCCGCTGAAGATCAAAGGATCTTGTTGAGGATTTGGTCGTTCTTTCTCCATTTCGGTTGCGCTTTGACCCGGAGATCAAGTTGGAGCTTCCTTTTGGGGAAAATCGGCTTGATTTCCTTGAATGACGCAATGCGGATTCGTTTGATGTTCTGCCCACCGGCACCGATGACGATACCTTTCTGGCTTTCCGTCTCGACGACGATGAAGGCTCGTATCCAGATGGTGTTCGTTTCCTTCTGGTTTTCCAGATCTGCAAGTTCCACGTAAATTGCATGGGGGATTTCTTCCGTCACCGTCGCGATGGCTTTTTCCCTGATGATTTCCGTAATGCGGAACTCAAGACTTTGGTCGGTCCGTTCGTCCTCCGGATATAGCAATTCTCCTTCTTTCGCCAAGGAAAAGAGCTCGATAAGGATTTCGTCGATGCCTTTGTCTTCTTTTGCCGACGCGTGGAGTACTTTTGCGGACGGAAGATGAGAAGCCAGAAACGACTGCGCCTCCACCAATTCCATGCCGGTGGCGATGTCTTCCTTGTTCAGGATGGCGACGATGGGCGTTTTGACCGTCCCCAAAAGTATCGTTATGGCTTCTTCCTCTTCTCCGCCGCGTCGTGTAGGATCGAGAACGTATAGGATTATGTCGGTTTCTTCCAGGCTTTCCTTTGCCGTTTCCTGAAGTTTCAGATTGAGTTTCTGCTGGGAAAGGTGGTAACCCGGCGTATCGGTGAAGATCAATTGCCCCCTTTGGTCGGTATAGATGCCGCGGATGGCGTTACGTGTCGTCTGCGGCGTTGCGGCGGTAATGGACACTTTCATGTCGCAGATCGTATTAACCAGCGTACTCTTGCCGGATGACGGACGGCCGATGACGGCCACTGTGGCGCATTTCATGTTTTCCCCCATATGCCGAAGAGTATAGTTGTCCGCCCGTCTCTTTTCAATTATACTTCCCCAGGAAGGAACAACAAATGGCTGAAGAACAAGAAAAGAAAACCCCGGCGCAGGATCAGATGCTGGGGGACAGGTTGCTGAAAACCCGTTCAGTGGTGGTCAGTGGGGAAATCAACAAGGACAGTGCGGATTCGTTCATCAAGCAATTACTCGTGCTTGACAGTGAGGGGAATGGAAAGATTACCGTATTCATCAACAGTCCCGGCGGCGATGTGGATGCCGGTTTCGCCATGTTCGACACCGTTCGGTTCATCGCCTCTCCCGTGGTGATGGTCGGATGCGGGCTGGTCGCTTCGGCCGCCTCTCTTCTGTATGTGGCTGTTCCCAGAGAACGCCGTTGTGCGTTCCCCAACTCGACATACCTGATCCACCAGCCGATGAGCGGGATGAAGGGCGTGACCACTGATATCCAAATCCATGCCGCGCAACTGGAACGACTTCGCGCGAAGTTGGACGGGTTGATCGCAGAGCAGACGGGCAAAGAGATTTCCGTCGTTTCCAAAGACACCGAGAGGGATCATTGGATGACCAGCGAGGAAGCGCTTGCCTACGGATTGGTGGGGAAAATCGTCACGGGTTGCGCTGAACTGGCCTGATTTCCATGTCCGCCACATCGTATCTCAGCGAAAAAGAAAAGCAGTATGGCCGCAAATGCATGGTCATCGAGGAAAGTATCAATGGGATTGCGTTTCCTCTTTTGGGCGATACGCTTGTTTATCTGCTGGCCGTTGCTTTTCATGCGGGGAATTTCGCGCTGGGATACATCTCGTCCGCCGCGTACATCGGCGGCATTATCCTGCCGGCGGTTCCGTTGATTTTCCAAGGGAAGAATCAAATCAGATGCCAATCGTTTGCGTGGTACGCCCGTTCGTTTTGTTCGTTGGGGTATCTTGCCGTTTTGTTGCTTGACCCTGCTTGGGCGCGTTTCGTCCTGTTGCTGGTTTTTACGCTGTTCTGTGTGTTCCGAATGATCGGGATAGCGTTCAACGATTTCACCGTAAAAAGCATTTCTTCCGCAACCAACCGCGGTCATGTGGTTTCCGAGGTGAACATCGCCTATCAGTTCTCCTCCATGATGTTCCGCCTGCTTACCAGCATCGTGATGAATCTCCAGTTTTTCGCCACGGCGTTCGGGATGGTGATGCTTCAGATGTTCGGCGTAGTAGCGAACTTGGTCTCTTCTCGTTTCGTCAGTAAGATTCCCTGTCGCAGTACGGTACAGTATGCAAAGGGGCATGGCGTTGGGTTCCAGCTCCGTGCATCGATGGCAAAACCTTTGCTCCGACGCCGATTGTTTCTCCGATGGTTTTCCACGGTGACCATCATTGTATTCAATATGTCAGTGCCATATCTGCGTGTGGTTCTTCACCTCTCTTCCGGCTGGGTCATGTTCTATTCGGTTTCCTTGGGCCTTGCCGTCGTCTGCGCCGGTCTTGCGACGAAGGATCTTGCCGACAGGATCGGTTCCAAGCCGTTGGTGTTTTTCTGCAGTGTCGCTTCTTTGTTTTGTCTTTTTCTTTGGGCGCTCTTCCCCGTCGGCATAGATCCCATTTGGTATTATTTTCTCGGTTTCGTCACCAATTTCTTTCTTTCTTCGGTCAATCTTCTTGTGGTGCGGCTGATCGCCCAAGTTATGCCCGACGAAGAGGCTGTACCGTTCAATGCGATGGTGAACTTCATCATCGCGTTGTTCGCTTTGGCCGCGGGGTTCCTTTCCGGATTGATGGCGAATCTCGCCCCCGTCGCTGAGAGCCTGTTCTCGTTGGGAGGGAAAACGGCAGGGAACCCTTATACATTGGTATTTCTGTTTGCCATGTGCGTCGATTTTATCGTTGTGTTCATTTCCACACGGCTTCAGGAGGTGGGTTCATACAGCACGAAGGATGCGGCGGGTGTCGTTTTCTCATTGCATGGCATTCAGGCGGTATCGATGATCGAGCGGCTCCAGAAGACGAAGGATCCGACCAAACGGCGGGAGTTGTTGCTTTCGTTGGGAAGCAACCTGAACAATCTCGCCACCAGCGAGTTGCGGGAGATTCTCGCCAATCCGTTCTCTCCCGATACCGAGGACGCCATCCGAAGTCTCGGGGAGAAACCCCGCAGGGAACTCTTGGACGACTTAATCAGAATCGCTCGGGATGACGACTCATATGTGCAACTCAACGCCATCGGCGCGCTCGGTTCCTACAAGGGGGAGAAAGCGAGAGTCGCGTTGGAAGGACTTTTGGATGGGCATTGGTCATCAGTGCGTTCCATGGCGAGTCGTTCCCTTGCGCGTCAGAGTGCCGGGGATCCCGCATATCTTGGGATCATCAACGAATTGTCGATGAATACCCGGCATATCGACGAGGAGATTGACTATTTGATCGCCAAGCGCGAACTCGACAAAAACGGGGCATTCTATCAGGATTTCTTTCTTTCCGTGGCTCAGCAACGCAGCGCCACGTTTCGCCAGACGCGATATGCCGTTCTGGCAAGTTTTCTGAAGTTTGGATCCCCCAGACTTGCGTACCTGTATGAATTGATGAATAACGGCGACGTGGATGATTTCCTTTCCGACTTCTTGACGGATGCCCGGGATATCTCCGCTATCGATCAGAATTACAATGCGATATTCGAAATGTTCGAGACGGAGAACTGGATGGATGTACGGACGTTCTGCCTTTCCTTACTGGATGATTGCGATGTTTCGTACAATCCGCGGTTCGAAAACCTGCGCAAGGGAATACTCAGGGCGAGAGAAATGGACATTTCGTTGTTCGACGTGCAGGATGCGCTCGCTGAGTTGTATTTCTGCTATTCCTTGGAAAAGAATTCCCGTACGGCCGGATAGACCGGAAGCAGAGGTTCCGTGGTAGGAGAGGTATGAGGCCTCTCTTTTTCATGATGATATTTTCCGTCTTTCTCATTTCCTGCGCCGCGGATACGCCTTCCCCCGCCGTCTTTTCCATTGTCTCGTACAATGTCCAGAATTTGATGGATGCGGTCGCCGACGGGACGGAATACGATGAATACAAGCCGGAGAACGGGTGGACGGATACTGCTTACAAAGCCAGGCTTCGTCGCCTTTCGGAAGTGCTCCGTACCCCGGATATCCGGGATGCCGACGTACTCGTCTTTCAGGAAATCGAACATGCGGGGGTAATGGAGGATCTCATGCGGCGCCATCTGTCCCGTTATGGATGGATCTATTATGCCGTAGTGAAGGATCCGACTTCGCCCATCGGTATTGGAATCGCCAGCAGAGTCCAGCCCGATTCCGTTCTTGCCCATCACGGGGTGTCGGGACGCCCGGTTTTGGAAGCGGTTTATTCCGTCGGAGGGGAACGGATCATTCTGTATGGCGTTCACGGGAAGAGTCAGAAAGGAGAGAATACCGAAGCGGCAAGGATCGACATGGTGAAGACGGTCGCCTCTGCGGCTACGGAATGGCCGGATGCCTTGGTGCTTGTCTGTGGGGATTTCAACGAGGATCCCGATTGTTGTTTGGAAACGCGAAACCAAACGGCGCTTGTGTTGCTTGACCTGCCCGACACTTCGTTGTTCGTCGAGAGGGGATCGCTTCCCGTGACGGGGGAGCGGCGCCGCATTTCCGGTCCAGTATGGTATTGCCCCTATCTTGACGGCGACCTGCCGTGCTACGGGCAGGGATCGTACGTGTACCGATCGGAATGGCACCAGTACGACCAATTCCTTGGGCAAGCCTCTTTGTTCGACAAAAAAGGCTGGGAATTCCTGGATTTCTCCGTAATTTCCCAGCCGGAATGCCTGAATGCCGACGGGACGCCGCAGGCATGGGACAGGAATCTCCTCTCCGGATACAGCGACCACCTTCCCGTCAGATGCCGGTTGATCAGCTTTTAGGCGGTTGAGGAGGAAATTTCAGTTCGTAAAAAATCTGCTCCAGTTCCAGCGCAATGTTGATGTTGTGGACCACAGGGAAGGTTCCATCTTCCAGTTTTTCCGGTTTTAAGGTCACTGGACTGAAATTCAGGACTCCTTTGACGCCGGCTTTCAACAGGCGGTCGTAACTTTCCTGTGCGGCGATTTCCGGAACGGTGATGATGCCTACTTGGACCTTGAGAGCGCTGACGATCTCTTCCAGACGGTTCAGTGAATACATCGGAATGGGACTTGAGGCATCGGTATAGACGTTCGGGTCATTGTCGAAACCGGCAACAATTCTGATGCCATCCGGTTCGAATCCGCCGTAATGCATCAACGCCTTGCCGATTCTTCCGCATCCGATGATAATGCAGTTCTGCGGCTTGCCTTTCCCGAGGATCTTCCCCAGTATGTTGATGAGTTCGGGGATCTCGTATCCCCCGCGTTTTTGTCCGTGGATGGCCAATTGGGAAAAGTCCTTGCGTACGATCGCGGGACTTACTCCTGCGGCATCGGCAAGGTTGTGGGCGAATACTTTTTCGAGACCGATGGTCCTGAGTCTATTAAGAGCCCTGTAGTATCGAGTGATTCGTACAAGTTGCTCGTTATTCATGCTGTAATCTCCTGTTTATGTGAAACATATTACATTTATCTTCGAAATCGGTCAATAAAATTCTAACTTATTTCTCCCAAGGAAAATATCGAGGGGGAATGAGTGTACAAACACGTTTTCTTTTTGCTATACTACATCAAAACTGTGTGTAGTATAGCGTTTGGAGGATTCATGTCAGAAAACAATGCAGCAAAGTTTTCCCCGACATTGATGGAATTCATCAATGACTGGAAAGAAAAACCGGGTAATCTCGTCATGGTGCTCCACAAGGTCCAGGAAGAGCAGGGATACATTTCTCGCGAGGCCGCTGATCAGGTTTCAGAGATGCTTTCCGTGCCTCTTGCAAAGATCTGGGGAGTCATCACGTTCTATCATTTCTTCAAGCTGACGAAGCCGGGGAAACATAACATCCAGGTATGTCTGGGGACGGCATGTTATCTCAAAGGCAGTCAGATTCTTATCGATGAATTGAAGTCGTTGATCAATCTGGATGTCGGAGGCATAACGGAGGATGGATTGTTCTCCCTTGATGCGGTTCGATGTCTTGGATGCTGTGGGCTTGCACCGTGCTTGACCATCAGCGGCGAGGTGTACGGAAAGGTCACCAAGGACCAGTTGGCTGGCATTCTGTCGAAATACGGCCGATAAGGGATCATGCACGTTTTCATTTGTGATTTCCTGCTGGATATCGTGCAGAATTCGTTCGAGGCGGAAGCAACGCATGTTACGTTGACCTTGGACGAGCGCGACAAGATGCTGTATTGCTCGGTCGCGGACGACGGCAAGGGAATGAGTGGAAAAGTGCAAAAACGGGTGCTCGATCCGTTCTACACGGATGGGATCAAGCACAAAGAGCGGAAGGTCGGGCTCGGATTGCCGTTCCTTTATCAGACCGTTACGGAGACGGGAGGAACATTCAATCTTGAATCCCAGGAAGGCAAGGGTACTGTCGTCAGGTTCTCATTTGATCTTGACAACATGGATACACCGCCGTTCGGGGATTTGCCAGGGACGTTGTTGGTGCTATTCAATCATCCCGCCGCCAAGGAGTTTGTCGTGGAAAGAAGCCTGTCCACGGTAAAGGGATCCGGGGCGTACGAGGTGAGTAGGTCGGATTTGATCGAAGCGCTCGGAAACCTAACGGACAGTGGATCGCTGGTGGTGCTCAGGCAATTCCTCCAGGAAAAGGAGGGGGAGCTTGTGCGGTATGCGGTGGATCATCCGCTGGAACCTTTGGAAAGAAAAGAGGAGACAAGAATATGACGCTTGAGGAACTGAGGAAATTACGGGAAGCCAAGCAACAGGCGATGCAAAAACGGGACACCAATGGAAAGGATGTCCAGATCATCGTCGGGATGGGCACCTGCGGAATTGCTGCGGGGGCGAAGGTTGTGTTGGATGAATTCCTTGACGAGCTGGACAAAAAGCACATCTCTGATGTAACTGTCACTCAGACAGGATGCATGGGACTTTGCTACGTCGAGCCGACGGTGGAAGTCATCGCCCCGGGAATGCCGGATGTCATCTATGGCAAAGTGGATAAGGCGATGGTGAGTGAAATCATCGACAAGCATATCATCGGAAAGCAGTTGATCACCGATCACATTTATGATCGGCCGGCTGCGGACATCATGAAAAAGTAACGGGGGCAAGTGATGGCGTTCAGAAACTATATTCTGGTTTGCGGTGGCAGTGGTTGTGAATCCAGCCACTCGGACCAGATCTACCAAGCTTTGGTGGATGAGAGCAAGGCGCAAGGTGTTGCGGATGCGGTTCAGATTGTCAAGACCGGTTGTTTTGGCTTCTGTGAACAGGGGCCGATTGTCAAGATCCTGCCCGAGGAAGCGTTTTACGTACATGTGAAACCTGAGGATGCCAAAGAGCTGATCAGCGAACACATCATCAAGGGTCGTGAAGTGAAGCGGCTTCTGTATGACAAGTCGCAGAGCCAAGTCCATGCCAAGGTGGAGGACATCAAGTTCTACCAGAAGCAGTTCCGCATCGTGCTTCGCAACTGCGGATTCATTGATCCCGAAAACATCGACGAGTATATCGCCCGTGACGGGTTCAAGGCCTTGGAAAAAGTGCTGTTTGAGATGACACCGGAAGACATTATCAACGAGATGAAACTTTCCGGCCTTCGTGGTCGCGGCGGTGCGGGGTTCCCCACGTGGATGAAGTGGAATTTCACCAAACAGGCTCCCGGAGATGTGAAATACGTTGTTTGCAACGCCGATGAGGGAGATCCCGGTGCATATATGGATCGGTCGACGCTGGAAGGCGATCCGAACAGCGTGTTGGAAGCGATGACCATCTGCGGCAAAGCGATCGGTGCCCATCAAGGATATATTTACATCCGCGCCGAATATCCGCTTGCGATCCATCGTTTGGAAGTGGCGATGAAGCAGTGCCACGAGTATGGTTTGCTTGGCAAGGACATCCTCGGCAGCGGATTCGATTTCGATATCGAGATTCGTCTTGGCGCGGGCGCGTTCGTCTGTGGAGAGGAAACCGCGTTGTTGCAGTCCATCATGGGTAAACGTGGCATGCCGCAACCTCGCCCGCCATTTCCCGCGACCAAGGGATTGTGGGGTAAGCCGACTGTCATCAACAATGTTGAGACATGGGCGAACGTCCCTGTGATCATCCAAAAGGGTGGTGCGTGGTTTGCGAAGATCGGGACGGCGGACAGCAAGGGTACCAAAGTGTTCGCTCTGACCGGTAAGATCGCCAACAGC
>Ga0172377_10005105_pt1 | contig 13491 bp, 12 predicted proteins | sample Pumphouse3metaG_FD_119749 | JGI IMG/M metagenome (GOLD analysis project Ga0172377, IMG submission 119749) | Leachate microbial communities from a municipal landfill in Southern Ontario, Canada - Pumphouse #3 metaG | ecosystem: Engineered > Solid waste > Landfill > Unclassified | place: Canada... | reverse complement strand
CCTCAGAACTCTCACGTTCTTAGAGCCCTGAAGATGATGGATAATCCTGGGCATATGGTCATACCAGAAATGCCTTTGTTCGGTGGAATACGTGAAGATGCAGACATGGCAGAGTTTATCGGGCCATGGGCTCAGTCAATGGCTGCTATTTTTTTCTCCGATAGCGACAAGCCAAGTCTGTGGTCGAAGCTTCTGAGGGTATTGGCAGCATGCATGGATGCTGCAATCGTGCCTGTTGTAGAAACTGCAACCATTGCGCCTCTGACGCCTACCAGCAATACACCATGGCTGACTGTCGACGCAACTGACATAATCAAGTTGCAAACATTCACAAGGCTTACCAGGTGGCTTAGAGGGGTTATTCTATTGCCATCAGAGGCATCGCCGTATGGAATTCGACCATCTGGCGACAGTGCGTCTCAGTATATTGGCTTCTGTGGCCGATACGACGTGCTTGATGATATCAATGTCAGCAAGACCGCCCTTGCTGAGGGTCGGTTTATGGTTCGCAAAGGGCCGTGGTGGCTCAACTCGCCAAGCAAGATCGTCAGGATGTTCCCAACAAGCATAAGTGCAGCAAACAACCGAAGCAGATCAGAGGCGCAGGCCAGCGACAGAGCAGCAATGGCTGCATACGACATCGGTTCTAGGCTTGCAAAGTCGATCTACATGAAGAATGTTTATGGCCAGCGTCATGGGGTCTTGCAGACCAGGCTTCGTTTCGATATAGCCCCCGGTTCGATGTTGCGCCTTAGAGGCCCCAAGGATGATCTTGAGACGGTAGGATATGATTCGGATGCAATGCTGGCTATGGCTACCCAGGTTGACACAACTATTTCCAGCGTTAACAATCAATGCTCTACCTTTGTGCATCTGGGCCACATGCGACATTCAAATGAATTTGCGGTCACGCTTAAGACTCATCCCTTGTACAATCGTTCATGGATCGGTTCTCCGTTGGTCAATCTGCAAGGCATTACGCCTGCTTTGAGGTGAAATATGAATATCTTCGATATGTCGAAAAAGAAGCTGCTCAAGGATGGTCTTGCTGAAGCACGCAAAGGCGTCAGCCAGATAGACACGCTCTATAACAAGTGGCATTCGTCCAAGTCAAATACGGACCTCGCGTCGCTGGTATCACATATGGAGCCAGACATCAACAGGGCCATTGTGGCTGCTGGCGCCAAGCCAAGCCCACTCACTCGTGGCAGGGCCAAGCAGGTTGTGGCAGACGCAATCGTAAGCTACGACCCGAAGAAGGGTGCAAATCTTCGCACATGGACAAGCCAGCAGCTTCAACGGCTTACGAGAGATCTCAGGAACCAGCGGTTTGTAGTAAGAGTCCCTGAGTCTGTCGCCAGAGAAGCAACAAACGTTCAGTCCGTGATGCAGGAACTTCAGGCTGATGGCGAGGTGCCGACCATCCAGGCTGTTTCTGAACGGCTTGGCATCAACCACAGGCGTGCCGAGCAACTGATGTCGAGTCCGACACCTGAGGTGCTCAGCACTGAGGCCGTCGCCCAGGACAGCAAAGACGAAGACGATGATTCGCTTATCAGAGAGCTTGTATACGGAGATGCGTCTCCGCAAGATCAATTCCTCATGGAACATGTTCTTGGCTTTAAGAAAGGCATCAAGACCATGAGTGGCAAGGAGGCTGCTGCAGAGCTTGGCATAAGCCCATCAGCGGTAAGCCAGAGGCTATCCAATATCAGGCAAAGACTCCAGGAAGCCAAAGAGGTTCTTTAATGGCATCTGAGGTTTTGAACAATCTCTCGTCGATGATGGCAGAAATCAGCTCTGCAGTCTCTGCTTCAATGACGAACATGGGACAGCCAAAGTGGATGGTCCTGTCAGACTCGGTAGATTCCAAAGAAGCCCTGCTGGCTAACCTTGACAGGGCGGAATTGAATAGGGTGTACGAACGAGGCATGCGCGAGCCTGGTGCCGAAAACCTTTATGATGTTGTTGCAGCCAAGACGCAAATAGACTACGTGGGTTCTGTTGCCCGAGACTATTTTCACATGAGGAGAAGTCGCCTTAGCCGTCTTGCGTGCAGCGCAGCGGTAGCTGGTGGCAGGGGCGGCACCAACGGCGTCTTTAATGGCCTGGTGATTCCCTTTGTTGATCTGATGCTCAAAAAGAAGCGATAGGGTATAATCGTAGGTAATGCCGACAAGCACAAACATTGGTGACAGGCCCATCGACATCTATCTTCTGGGTGAGACTCAGCCAGGTGGTCGCTTGTCTATGAAAATCGATGGCGGACGTGTTGTCGCTGGCCCGCTTGTTGCGGCACAGAAGCTGGTGTCGATCCTTTTGAGTAACAAAGGCGCAGATCCGATAAATCCAGAGCGAGGCACAAATCTGGTGAGATTGGCGACGACAGGCCATCTTCGCAGCGAAGAATTGGCCGAGTTGTTGATTCTGGATTCGGTAGCGGATGCGATCTCTCAGATGATGGCGATGAGATCAGATGAGTCTGTGGATGACGAGGAAGTTGCCACCGTTGATGTCGGATATATCGGCATTCAGGCGGACGAGGTGAGTGTCGTTCTTCAGATGACAACCCTGGCAGGTGCGAATGTCAAATTCACCCTGCCAATTAAACTTGGATGATTCGATGACCCTTGAACTTGAACTGACCAACATCGATCCTCGCACAGTGGATGAGTTGTCGGCCTTGATAGCCGAAATCGTACGAGATGGCGCGCCTGGTGCAAATGTTGATCGTGGCACTGCCATTCACAACCTCGTTATTCGCCCAGCAGCAGTGCTGGCGGCGTGGCAACAGTCTCTGGTTGATGAAATCGACAGCAAATGGAGTTGGAGGCATATTGTCGAGTCCGAGCAGGCGTCGCCTGAAATCGTCGACATGCTGCTGGCCAACTTCAACGCCTCACGTTTTACAGGCGCATATGCTACTGGCCAGATAGAAATCGTAACTACCAGGCCGATACAAACAGTAATATCGACCGGGGCGATGTTTACAGCTGGCGTTCAGTTTGTTCCAACGCAGTCATTCCGGGCAGTGTTGGACGAAGATCATGTGATCGACTCGGCAGACCGGGTGATTCGCCGAAGACCCGATGGCAATTATGGCTTTGTTATCGATGTGGTGGCAGCGGAGATGGGCCAGGCAGGCAACCTGCCTAGCGGCACTAGGTTTTCTCTCGCACCGTCGCCCACGTCGTTTGTGACTGCAATCGCAAGAGGCGATATGGTCGGCGGCTCTGAAGCTCAGGCCATCAGCGATGTCATTCAGCGAGGTCTTGACGGGATGTCTGCCAAGGTCTTGTCGGGCAGGGTGAATGCCGAAGCCATGCTTCACACAGAGTTTCCAGGCTCGGACGTAGCGATTATCGGCATGGGTGACGCTGAGATGCTGCGCGACAGGCGATCTATTGCCGGTGTGCCAATGGGTGGCAGGGTTGACGTGTATCTACGCACCCAGCGACATCTCGAAACGCACGTTGTTACGGCCATCGCAGAAGCTGGCGAAGGATCTCACCGGTCTATACATCTTGGGCGGGAGCATGTCGCAGGAGCCTATAGAGTAATTTCTGTCATGCCAAGCGGGTCGGACGATGCTTGTCATAACATGCATCAGACGTGGAATGTCGACTTGAGCCAGATAGGAACCCGCGAGCGAACACCAGACGTCATGACCGCCGAGGAGGCTGCTTTCAGCAGTTACCAATCAGTCGATATCTCATTTGAAGACTATTCTGGCGGTCAAGCCTTTGACGTGTATCTATTGCGAATGCCATCTATTGGGCAGGCCCAGCAGATAGCATCCAATGCTGTCACGCGAGAGGAAATGTCAGATTGGCTTATCAAGGCGCCAATGCCGATCATCGTGCACGTTGGCGCGCGTATCATCTGCCCGCCAAAGATGTCGCATGCCAGCATTGACCTTGCCAAGGTGAATACTGCGGCTGTTGGGGCAATAAATCAGGTTTCATTCTCGTCAGCATTGAATGCAAGCCTGATTGTAAATGCTATCCAGTCTGCTTTGCCTGCTGGCGCTTATGTGGCCAGCCCCATTGAAATGGTGGCAGAAGTGATAGGCCCCGCCAGATCATTTGTGCCCCAGACGGCGATTGTAGAAGGCGTTGAGGTTACTGCGCCAGGCGGTGCTTCTGGGTATATTCGGTCTTCAACTGAACTTAGAGTGCCAGATGGATACTCGAGTATGCTGACAAGCCGCACCTCAGCGTTCTTTGCAAGCCAGGAATCGATTAATATCAGCATTGAGACCGCGAACTGATCGCCTGGAAGGCCCAATTGAATGAAGAATCTGTCAAAGGAAACTGATTTGATTGCACAGAGGGGGCGGGCGATCCTGTCGCTTCTGGGGACGTTCTGGACAGAGTTGCACGCAGACAGGCGGCTGATGCAGATGTACGGCAAGAGTCTTGGAGAGATGCTTGCAAATCGTTACTCGCGTTTTATGCATGCCGTGTCCACTCTTGGCAGAAAAAACATGCCTCTGTTCAAGAGGAATTATATTTCTCGCATCACGCTCAAACAGTCCGAATCGAGATCGTCTTCGCTTGGAGTTCTCAAGTATGGCCAAGACGCAGTTTATTCGCAGGAAGACGTGAGTCAAAAGGCCTTTTTTTACGGTCAGCAGATGACAGGAGCTTATCCTTCGGCGCCAATTGACAAAGACATCGTACATATCGGCGCTCTTGTCGATCGCCCCCTTAATCCATCTATCGTGCTGGTAGGCGGAACTGATTTCTGGGTGGACAAGGAGATGGGGCTAGTAGTTTTCAGGCGAGATCCATTCGTTACTGACGGCATGCCTGTTGTAGACATCTTGTCTGAAAACACAAATAATGTAGTGGACCGAGAAGTGTCGCTGTGGGCTATCGATTCTCTTAGCGACGCAAGAGATATCTCCGACAAGTTCGGCGCCATCCTTGACATAGACGAACCTAGCACTCCAATGCTGCACCTGCTGATAAATGCAGCGCTTGATATGGTCTGTTCTGGACCATCCATATTCAACGCAACTCGCATCATATGCGCCATGGCTGGTGTGCGATGTTCTGAGCACGATGGCGAGGTTGTCGTTGATATAGATGTCGGCCACGAGTTGACTATTGCAACTACGCATGACGCATACGTCTTCGATTCTGGCGACATGCCTGCTGTCAAAGTTGGCGACACCTTGTCGCGGGGCACGATACTTACTGATGCGATAAGAATATGCAGGACTCCAGAGTCAATAGCTCAAACGATGCCGGGTTATACCATTGACAGGGCATTTGGAAGATCTCTTAAGCACCCCATCTCATTGCCAAGCATGGAAATGCCGATTGCACTCGTAGAGGACAACAACGGAAGGTCGAAGATAGCCATTGAGCTTGTTGGTGACGAGAAGACAGCCAGGTCGTATTGGGATGCAGTGCATGACGCTGGCGTTGCGTCTGGCAAGACACTGGCTGAGCATATGGATATCCGCAGTGCGCCAACAGGGCAGCCCGACCAGGCGTCGTTGCCGCATAGCGTCAACCCTCTGTCGCTGATATGCCGGGAGTCGGCTGGCAACTGGATGGTTGTAACGATGAGGAGGGCCAGTTTTGGACGCGACGCATGTTGTGCAATAGCCTTGCGTTTGCTGAAGCGATTGCTGCCTCCAAGGATGAAATTGACTATCCTTGTTGAGGACATTATGGATATGGATTACTATAGAATAAGTGGAACTTCCGAAGAGCTTGATGCACATCATGGATCTGATGTGGAATCTGGCATTGTGAGCGGCTTGGTAGACTTGGGACCGAGCGCGTGGATTGTGGGCGACCCATGTGGCACACTGTGATGGCAGGACGATACTCATGAGTAAAATGGATGGCGCACTTCGATTGGCGGGTCAGTTATCGGCGCAGATCTGGATGCCTGGCAGTGCGTTGCCATTCTTTGGGCTATGGGCGTGCAATAAGGTTCAGTATTCTGGGGCAGATGCCATGGCGAAACTCATGTCGGGCGACATCGGGTTCAAGCCATCTGCTATGTATCTGGAGTTCTACAACGGCGACATAGGCCAATGGCAAGAGCCCGACGTAGATTTCGATGGCGCTGCGGCGTACTACGCCTCGCTGGGCTCCTCTCCCAATGGGGACTATCTCCGAGTACCTCTGGCTGTCCCAGCGTCGACATCGAGCGGAGGCGTGAATTACGGCGCAAACCTCCTGTCGTTTCTTGCAATGACAGCCGGTAACGAAGGTGTTCATGGCAAGCCATTTGGCATTGGCAGTTATGTAGTTGGCGGCTCAATTGTTGCTGTTCCTGACTGGGATGACAGCAGCAAGGATCTGATTGTGACCCGAGGATATCTGCCCGGCCCGCTCGAAAAGCCGATGGCGCCAGGCGAGGTGGTTGTGCGATGGAAGCTCGCCATTGTTGTCGACGAGCAAGAAGGTGCATGATGCGATTTGCAGGCAGGAGATGATGAATGCTCACATGGCCTAGTGATATCAAGAAAATACGGAACGGCGAACCTGTCAGCGCATCTGTCGCCAATCGAAGCGCAGAAGCCCTGGAACTCCGAACAGCGTACCTAAAGAAGGTGCTTGAAGCGTTCCAGGCTGGTCGAGCTATCGTTCATTGGGATGCCCCGCTTGACGCACTTACGGAAGTGGGCCTGCCTGTTTATTGGAACGAAAGCAATAATTGCTATTCACCTGCTAAGGCACAGTATGCCTATATCAACGGCGTGCAGGTGGCCTCGGACTCTGCAAGATGCCTTGGCATTGTTGTTGGCAAGACGTCCGAAAGTATCGGTGCGGTATGTCTTACCGGAATGATCGAAGGCGTCAGTATATCAGGCGTCATTGGTGAAGAGCCGCAACCAGGCGTGTATTATCTTGGCCAGGACGGTGGGCTTACTATTCAGAAGCCACCGCTGGCTGTTCCAGTTCTGTATGCACGTAGCAACGATACGTTCTGGGTTCTCCAGGCGCAGCATGTCAACGAGCACCAGCATTACATGTTCTGGCTTGAGTCAAATCCAGCCAATGTTGCTGGCCCAAGCGAAAGCGGAGGGGTTTACACGATACCAGACCCAGACTCATCGTTGCCAGGATGGCTTCCAGCAGACGATCTTGCCTTCGATGGATTGGAAGTGCCTCAAGGCGCTAAATTTGGCTACAACATAGATGCTGATGCATCGCTCGTATCTGCGTGGCCACCGATGCCTCCTGAAGGCGCAGTGATTGTTGTAGACGGCAGACAGGTCATCAATGCCCAATGCGGCGATGTGGTAATCAATGTCGATGGGATATGGTGGATGAAGGATGGCGTTGGCGAAGCGCCGTGGCCTGATGAACTAGGTTCAGAGCCATGCAACAGGCTTCAATTGCAATTCGTCAAGCTTGCTGGAATGGACGCTTCAGCCTTTGTAAACAGCATACGCGCTGAGCTTCCGCTGGTCGTATCTCAGTGTTCCACGGGCGACCCTGCTACCAGGGGCCATTTGCTGCTGACGCTGTCGCCATACGAGACGTCCGGCATGTCGCCATCTGACGCCTCAATAGCAAGCATAAGCGGCAACCAAGTTACCCTTACCCCAACGGTGGCTGGCGTCAGGGCAACTGGCCTGGCGAGCGTCTCTGGCGGAGAGGTCTTTGAGTTCGGCGGAGCTGCTTACCGAAAAGGTCTTGTCACGTTGCATGTGTCAGCATTGGCCGACTCTCGAGAGGGTGATATTGAGATGGTTAACCTGGTAGACGTAGCAAAGAGCAGCTACCAGGATGTCATGTACCTGCGATTTCCTCAGACGATCGCAAGCAGCATCGTGTGCAAGATTACAGTTCCATCCTATGACCTGCCTCCAGGCGCACAAATGACGCTGTCGTTCTGGTTGATGGCAACGGCATCAGGCACTCTCCCATCGATGTCACTGTCGTACCGAAAGATACCAAGCCCAGGTACTGGCAAGGCGTCGCTGCCGCTAGTCGGTACGGACCTGGCAGATATAGAACCCAGCCCCAGCCAGGCAGGCATGGCAGCATGGCAGTATATCCACGTGCAGAGCGAAGCGTTCAGCGTCGAGGCTGGCGACATCATTTTCTTTGAACTCGCAAGACAGGCTGGCGATGGATATAACGGAGACGTGGGTCTGCTGCAGGCCAGATGGAACGTTACGGCCTCCTAACAGTATGGATACAGGCATATGACTGTCGGCAAGCATTGGAATAGCGACTGGCTGCGTAACAACTCGCTGCGCAGCTACCCTCTAATGGATGGCGTGTCAGGCAAGTCCAACGATGCCGATGCAGCCTTTACGATACCTCAAGCATTCTTGCTGGACATAAGCCTGACGGTCAAGCCCGATGACCCGCCTGGGCAGTTTCATATAATGCAGATCGCCAGTTATTCTGGTGGATATGTTGTGACGATTGGACGTGGTGGTACCGCGGTGGCGGTGTTTACGGTGGCTAGAAGCAATCATTATTGGTCTAAGGTCTATCGCATAGTAGGGACCGGCACATACGAAGGCTACAACGGCTACGTCAGTATTGGAGACCTTGAGGAGATCGATGCACAGTCTGCAGGGGTATGGTCTTTCGATGTGTCTGACGGCCTGCTTCAGCCTCGGTGCTTAATACCAATGACCAAGGGTCTTTCTGGAATACGTATAAGCGCGGGCGGAGATTTGTCACCCGTGCTCACAGGTACGGTACGAATAGAGCAAGGTCCAAACACGCGCCTGCGGTGGATGGGCGGCAGCACTATACGAATTGATGCTGTAAGCAATCCAGAGTATGCCATCGAATGTCAATGCGAGGGCCAATACCAGTTAGGCCCTCCAATTCGTACCATAAACGGATTGCAGCCGACCGCCGCTGGCGACTTTATCATCAGTGAACAGTCTTGTATACAGGTTGAGGCTTCTGAAAATGGGTTGACCGTGCGAGACACCTGCTCAGAGCCATGCTGTGGCTGCGAAGAACTCGCAGTGGTAAATACTGCTCTTAAGGCTGTTCGAGATCAAATGACGACATTGAACAGCTTTGTGTCGAGGCTTGAGTCGCGACAGGAATCAATGGATACCATCATGACTCAGACGATTGCCAGATTCCCGCAGTCGGGTTAGGGCTGGTTAAGCAATTGGAATGGCTAGAGCAAAACATTGGTACGCCGTACCCATTTCGCCTTCCGCTTGAAAGTGCGAGAGAGGTCGAATCATGCATTGTCGATGCAGTGGTATCAGTTGCCAATGACCCAGACTATATTGCCATTACGGAACTGGATGTCGATCTAGGTGCAATAACTCTGTTTGATGGCATCAATACCATCTCTTTTGACGACTCCGACTCATACACTCGGGCTACGATGGGTGATTACGAAGTTGTTCAGTGGTCCAAAGACTCGGCTACTGTAAAGCTGGTGCTTCATCACCCCGACGCCATCGACTGGCCAGTGGCCTTGGTAGACGCACGTCTAAACCCGAGCTGTCTGGCTTATGCGGCTGATCGCGTAACCAATTTCGTTGCGCACGCATACGACAGCAGTGACGGCCAGTACAAAGATATCACGTTGGGGCCTGTGGTAACACTTCTGGAGGGATATAACTGCAAAATGGAGTCGTCAGGTAGCCACGAGGGCAGCATAAGAATGTCCTTTGCTCCAGGCAATGGCATGGGTCGTTACGATGCATGCTCAGATAATCCAACAGACACTCTCGTCAGGACTATCAACGGTATCGGGCCTGACGAGTGGGGCAATATAAACATCGCTGGCGATGACTGTGTCATGATAGTACCCATTGCCAATGGAATTGAATTCTCCAGCCATTGCCACCAGCGCTGCACATGCCAGGATTATGCTTCCTCGTACGCAGCAGCATCCCAGGTGGCTGGGACAGGAAATCAGCTTACAGCCCGCCTGGTTCAGGTGCGAACTGCTCTTGGTGATTTGGTCACGCAGTATAATGCACGCAAGGCACAGTTCGAGAAACTCGAGGTCCTGGTGAGAATGATCGACCAGGGTGGATGGACGGGCTGCCTTCAGGTATATATCGGCAATTCTACAAATCAGGCATGGGGAAATGGCCAGAGTGTCACATTCGACTTCAGTTCAGCAGCAAAAGCAGGCGTCGTTCGGGCGAGCGGCTTGCGATTGAGGCCAAGGCTCAAGGAGTGGGAGCAGGTGGATCCTACCGGCAGTTGGTTGTCTGGCTACACCATCGCTCTTGGTTCAACATTGCAGCCAGGGCAGTGGTGGGCCTACCAGATGGAATTCAAGTTGTATGATTCCGAGGATCGCGAAGATAACTCGACTGTAAGTGTGCAGATTGGCGTGGGCGGCATAAGCGACGGCGCTACCACGACGATTACCGGTCACATGTTCGACGACGACACCGACAACAAGCTTATAGGAGCAAACTAGCGTGAATGCTGTTCGCCACAATTGGCAAGCCTTGAACGAACTTCGCAGCTATCCGATAGAGGAGGCGGCGTCGAAACTGTCTGACTCGGGCCAACGTCTCCCAGACGATGTTCTGGTTACAGCCAAGTTGGCATTTCCAGGCGGCATGGGCGCAAGGGCGTGCCTAAGCGGTCTTACAGTTGGCCCTGGACTGGTAACAGCAACTTTTGTGGCCACAAACGATGCGTTTGAAGTGCCTAAGCCCCTGTGTGCCATTTCGGTCCCAAAAAGCTCTTTGATAGTCCATCACCCATATCACGTGCAGCCTCATGCAACAGGGGTGGCTGGATGGGTTGCGTTTGGCAATGGCGTCAACAGGATATCAGAACTTACCAGTTGGAGGTTTAGTGACGCATCAAGGGTGCCGATAATCAAACAGCAGGCCAGGCCATACAAGGCAATGCCGTTGCCTGCTATATCACGGCAATATGGCAGCTCTAAACTCAGCGGGCTGATTGGGCTTCGCGGCATGGGCGATCTTGTAATCGAAACTGGCGTTCGAACGATTGGCGGCCAGTCCAGGCGATGCATCATTTTTCGTCTCAACCGCACTGCACGACCCACAGTGCTTGCTGATTATCTTGGGCCTTACGGCGTCCTGCCTGAAAGTCGCACTTGTAACTTTCCGCCAATCAGGTACATTAATGATGTTGAACCAGATGCACAAGGCAACATCAATATCACTGCCGATGAGCCCTTGTTCGTGATTCAAGATGAGCCATCTTCGAAAGTAGAACTGATGTTTCCTGAGAGCATGACAGAGGTCTGCGAAAGGCTCAAGGCTGCGACAGACCCATCGCCTGACGGCACATGGCCGGACGAAGGCGATGATATCGTAGGCGAAGAGGAATAGGTTGGTGGCTGAATGCCAAGTATCAGCTTTCCAAGTTGGCGCGATCAAGCCAGGGAGATTCTCTATCCGTTCGTCGATGGTATGACATTGTCCAATGGCGAAGTTGCGATCCCCAAAGATCTGTTTGTTGACCTGTCTGTTTTTGCGCCTGGCGTATCATGCCCGGTGTTCATATCAGAAATAGAAGTGTCATCGCAAGGCAGCGTTCTGAAGTTCTCGGACAGCGGCGGCTCGTTGTGTAATCTTAACGTCGATCATATCGTATCGGGCTCGTCAGCAGAGGTAGTAACAAAGAATCTGGTGTCGACACGAAGTGGGGTTAATCATGTTGGCGTTGCATTGCTCAACAAGATTGGCATGGCCCAGTTTGCCACATGGCCTCATGGGCAGCATTATTTCTCACGAAACCAGACCATGGTGTTGCCTGATATTGTCTTGCCGTCGCCGGAATCTGGCATAAGGGGATTTGTGCTTGAGAACGGAGACATACACAGCGGCGATGTGGTTCTGTATGGCGAAGATGGCATAACATTTCGCGTGCAAGACGGGGCTCTGAAGGTTGACGCTATAGGAGACCCGACATTCTTGCGTAAGCAATGCGACGAAGAGCAGGGCGATTTTGACGGCGGGCCGTTTTTGAAGACCATCAACAATATCGCTCCAGACAACCGCGGTAATTTCATTTTCAGCATCAACACCAACGTGGTTCCAGACACACTGCTTCGCATGATGCCTGAAGGCAGTCATGCTATAAGGGTGCGGTTTGCAACTGTGCAACGGTAGGCAATGGAACTCGACTATTACAACATGAACGCCAACAGGTCGTACCCTGTAGTGCCAGGCATCATTGCCTCCACTAACCTTGCCAGTCGGGCTATTGTCGATTGCGGCATCGTTATGGGGCCGGATAGCGAGTTTGTGCCTGCAACCCATCATGTGAAGCTTGCACGCATTAGCAAGAATGCCGACGAAAAGCAGGTTGATCTTGAGTTTGCATCCAACGCGCCTGGAATGTCTGGTGCCACGATTAAAGGCAGCGCAAGCGGCGATTGGCCAATAGGGACGATAGTCGAGTTGGTGGCGTATATTGACGGTGTTGCAAACGAGGCGTTGGCGTTTGGGTGGGCGGCGTTGAACTCTTCGGAGGAAATATATGCCCACAGCCAGGCCGATGGCTGGCTTGATGTGGACGCCAGCATAGAGCCTGCACTTGTCCAGGGCATGAACGAAGCGATATGCACTTCGATCGATGCTTACTCGGAGGAACGCACGACTATTTCGCTGGCCCCAAAAACTCCACATGCCATAGCGACAGGCATGACAGGAAATGTGGTTGTTGGAGATGGATACAGCACGGAAGTAATTATCGAGCCATCCACTAACACTATAATAATTTCTGCTTCTCCAGGATCAGGCGAAGGTTTTTTTGACGGATGGTCTTATGCGACTGGCGTGCAGAAGTGCTCAGACCTTATAGCCAGTATTTCAGGTGTAAGAGCGTCGCCACAAACGGGCCGAATCAACATGTCGGCATCGAACGGCCTTGTAATAACAGGCCTTGAGAACACGCTGCATTTTTCAATGGGCAACACCAACATGTTTTGCACCGATGGTGAAACTGAATGAGCGAGAGCGTTTTTCCGCCGAAAGATTGTAACAGCCTGGTAGTTCCGGCAATGCCTGTGTGGAATTACGAAGATCTCATATTGCCCGAGGTGCCCGAGGCACCATTTGTGCAATCCACCCTTCTTGACAACCCTGCCCCGTTCCCAAGGCGCCAAAGCGTCAACCAGCCTGATAGGGGCGGTATCTGGATCTGGATAGAGATTTTGGACTCTCCGGGCTCTTCTGGGTTTTATACCAGCTGGCGGCAAGTAGTGCCGCATTACATTGGAGAGTCTGTCACGTGGTCGCCAAAGCCCGGCGGCGCTGCTGGCCCAGAGGACGGCTCGCTGTACGAAGTAAACGAATTTGATCATGTCCCAGCGAATTCTGTGGTATTGGCGGTACCTTATGATGGGCCGGTCGACGAAGAAGACCCAATACCGTCAGCCTATCTATTCCAGTGGTCCGAAGAGCCCGCATATGGCTTTGGTAAGCCAACGGCTCCGTATAGCGGGGGTGAGACCATTGAGCTTGACCCCTGCGACGCATCTGGCGAGAGCCTCGGCCTGGCTGCCATAACCGTGCAGGCCGAT
>Ga0172377_10005102_pt1 | contig 13491 bp, 9 predicted proteins | sample Pumphouse3metaG_FD_119749 | JGI IMG/M metagenome (GOLD analysis project Ga0172377, IMG submission 119749) | Leachate microbial communities from a municipal landfill in Southern Ontario, Canada - Pumphouse #3 metaG | ecosystem: Engineered > Solid waste > Landfill > Unclassified | place: Canada... | reverse complement strand
TATCGGCGGCTGACCGAGATGCTCACGCAGTCATAGAAAAGTCAACCGCGCCGGGTGATTATAGATGCTTTTATGGTTATTCGGCGCGACTTCGACCTTTCCCTTCGCCTCAAATTTTTTGAAGCGGAGAATTTTCATATACGCGCTTATTCGCACAACTTGTCATCATTTCATAAAAAAAGCGCGTGTTTGGGGACGCTTAGAGAAAACGGTTTGATATTCAATCGCTTACAGAAATCATAGCCGGGAGGTCTGCGACCTTTCCAAACGGAGAATTACCCCTCGAAAGCGTCCGCCAGTGTGCCGGGAATGCTGTTTGCGTGATTCTCTCTTCGCCAAGGGGTTATCCCCTGTCAATCGCAAAGTCCTTGACAACAGGCTACTTGGACGGGACAATAAAAAAGCACCAACAGCAAACCGTTGATGCTTAAATACTTAAGTGGTCGGGGTAACACGATTTGAACGTGCGACTTTCTGCTCCCAAAGCAGACGCTCTAGCCAGGCTGAGCTATACCCCGACATAAGGAAAACCTTAAAGTATATCATTTTTTTGATTTCGCAAGCGGAACCGATGATATTTTCAGGATAAAATAAACATGGGTAAGGTTTATAATGATTTTTGAAGGATATCGCTCAGTATCTGTTCGCTTTGTTCAAGCGGTACGGGACGCGGCGCGAGTTCGAGTTTCATTTTATTTTGCGTAGCAGAATTTGCAGTCTTACGCAACAGTTCCTCCGTTATTGCCGGAAATGTTTTCAAACCATCCGGAACTCCGCATCGGCTTAAAAAAGAACGGAATCCGTCAACAACTTCATCTGGGGTGTTGCCTCCGAAAATTGGCGCCAGCTGCATGGTTCTGGTCGCGACCGCCGAAGATTCATTATAATAACGCCAGGCGGCGGGGAGCAACAGAACAACTGCGATGCCATGTTCGATTTTTTCAAACCAGGAAAAACTGCAAAGGTGCGGGAGTCCGGTCGGTTTGTGGCGGATTACCATTCCCGCGAGTGCAGCGGCGATAGCCATTGCGCTTCTGGCATCATGGTTGTTGCCGTCAGTAATAGCGACTGGCAGGTGTTTGACAATCAGCGAGATTGCTTCCAAGGCGCGGGCGTTGGCAAATGAATCAACCTGATCCTGCCCGACGTTTAGGAAGCCTTCAATGGCATGGGCGAGGGCGTCGCAGCCGGTGGCGCGGGTTACGCTTGGCGGCATAGAGGATGTAAATTCGGGAACGACAAATGAGTATGCCGGTATGATTTCGGTTTCGGAAATTAATTTTTTTACTTGCATTGCCTGATCGACGATATTGGAGTAAGGGGTAGCTTCGGAACCGGTTCCGGCGGTGGTCGGGATGGCAATAATTTTTTTCAGTTTACGCTGAGGATTTTCAGCGGAATAACGGTTTACGCCGAAGTAATCGTGAATAGATCCGCCGGCCTGATGAACCAGCCATGCCGCTTTAGCAGCATCGAGCGGGCTTCCGCCACCAATGGCGACAACTTCGTCAGGGGTTTCATTTTTCAGGAATTCCAGCATCTGCGTTACCGTTTCAATGGTAGGTTCCGGTTTAATGGCATTGAAACGCACAACTTGAATTTGAGGAAGGATGGAAAGTTTTTTCATCAATTCGGCGAATGCGCCGCTCCGGTCGGCGGATTCGCCTCCTGAAAATACGGCGATTTTACGGGTGTCCGATTGATAAAATACTTCCTGAATCATGATCATGCGTTCGCTTCCGAAAATCAGCGCGGTATCAGTGTATTTTTCGAGTAATTCAACGAGTTCTATGTTCATTTTTTGATCTCCATTAATAAGTTTGCGGGTTCAATGCCGGGGGCAATTTGTTCTAGTAGTTTCAGGTGCGGATAAAATTCTCCGACTTCATATAAATTATGCGAATCACTGCCGAAAGTCAATTTTATCCCATGGTCGATGCACATTTTAAAAAATGCGGGAGGCGGCTCATTGGTGTGAAAATTTATTTCAACGGCAGTCTTATATTTTTTGAGCAGTGACACCACCGGCATGAACAGCTTTTCCGGCGTAGGTTGGTTGCGGCGACGGAAAATACGAAACGGGTGTACTAAGACATCTATTCCGCTTTTCAATGCGGCTTCAACCAAAAAGAGAAATTCAGAATCGATTTCCGGAGGAGAAACGCGGTCTTTGGTAAGTGATGCCAAGTGGTGGATTGCTCCGTTCCTGAATTTCAACTGTTGCCAGTCATTTTTATCAATAACCGGATTACCGTGTCGATCAAAATCCACTTCCATACCCAGAATATTATGGTCAGTGGCGTTTTGGCGGTACAGTGTAAAATATTCGGCAATACGAGAAGGTTTGGTTTGAGCAGCGACACCTTGGTTGAAATAGTCATAATTCTGATAGCTTTCGAGGTCAAAATAAAGATGCGCGGAGTGTTCGGAAATTACGGTCTGGGTCAGTCCGAAAAGTTCAGCGAGCCGATTGATTTTAGGAAGCGACATATTTTCATTGCAATAAGCCAGCGGTGTATGAATATGGCTGTCAGTCAGCTTCAACGAAGCAGGGAGCGCCAGCGTTTCGGTTTGGCAACTGACTTTGCCGTCATCAGCGATCTCAATAATCTGATATGGAAATGGTTTTTCACAGGTTGCCGCAGCCGTGACTAGCGTAACGCCCTGATATTCCAGCGGCGGCAAACCTGCATGGAAATGACCGGAAATAGAAAGGCTATAACCGCAATCAGCCATAATGTCCAACAATTCAGCGGCATTTTCGTAGTTGAAAGGGCAACGTTCTGGCGGGTTTAGCGGCACATGCTGAAGCGCGACCAGGTGTCCTGTCCAGCCGGCGCGGGCGGCTCGCATCGTTTCAATGCTGTCGCGTCTGGCGTTGAATCCCGGTGTTTCGGGATCATCAAACGTCACGAGTCTCAATTTGCCGATATCGATGAAAGTTTGGGGTTTCGGGAAAATATTGTAGAATTCAGGATTTTTCAGGTCATGATTTCCTGGAATTACAATAAACGGCATTTTCAGCATTTTTATAATTTTATATAATTGGGCAGTCTTTTCTGCGGCATCAGAAGAGCTGGGATCATTGATCAAATCTCCGGCAATCAACACTATATCCGGTTTTATGAAGCGGTTGAAGCGGTGAACCGCCCGCGTCAGAAGGATGTCGGCAAATTCGCCGCAACGTTGCGGTATCAGCCGGTTCGGCTCATTTGCAAAATGCAGATCGGTAATAACGGCAATTTTAACGGTCATAATAATTCTCCACGGGATAAAGCTTATTATCCAGTTTCATGAAAAATGAAGATGCGCTCAGGTATATGATTACTCTATTCAGTTGAAAAATCAACTTTTCATCGGGGATTGATACCGAATTTTTTGAGCTTGCGGTAAAGTGTACTGCGTCCGACATTCAGGTAGACTGCCGCTTTGCTCAAGTTATAATCTGACAACTTTAAAGCCTTTTCATATAGCATTTTTTCGGTACTTTGAAGATTTATTCTTTCCTGGCTTAAAGGATCGCTGGTGGCGGTGTTATCCACGTTTAAGTCGCGATAGAGCAGGATAGTTCTCAAATCGCCGGGGAGATCTTTCCAGGCTATCATTTCTTCGCCACTGTTCAGCATTACCGCAAATTCGATGGTATTTTTCAGTTCACGAATATTACCGGGCCAGGTGTAAAGTTTAAAGCGTTCCATGATTTCAGGCATGATACCATTAACTTTTTTGCCCATAATTTCATTATAATAAGTTATGAAATGTTCGACCAGCTCCGGTATGTCATCGCGACAGTCAGTCAATTTGGGCAGTTCGATGGAGGTGACATGGAGTCGGTAATATAAGTCTTCACGGAACTTTCCGGTTTCAACCAGCTCGGCAACATCGCGGTTGGTAGCGGCAATAATCCGGATATTGACCGGAATTTCTTTTTGACTGCCGACCCTGCTGATAGTACGTTCTTCCAACATCCGCAACAGTTTTGCCTGGAGCTCCAACGGCATGTCGCCGATTTCGTCAAGAAAGACGGTACCTTTGTTGGCGGCTTCCAGCTTACCGATATTGCCGCCTTTTTTAGCCCCGGTGAATGCTCCGGATGCGTAGCCGAAAAGCTCACTTTCGGCAATTTCGCGCGGAATTGCGGCACAGTTGATAGCGATAAAAGGCTGGTCTTTGCGTTCGCTCGCGTTATGGATGCTTTGGGCGAACATTTCTTTACCGGTTCCGCTTGGACCAAAAATGAATGCACTGACCGAAGTTTCGGCGGTTTTCATGGCCAGTTCTTTGGCTCTGACCAGTGGCGCTGAATTGCCGATGATGTCGCTGAACGTAAATCGAGCATAGGTGACGCTTTCAGTGTGTGGCGTAGTGGTTTTTCCTTTGAAAAAAATGATGCTCCCGAGAAATTCATCCTTTTCGCTGAACATCGGGATGCGGTCGAAGGTGACTGCAAGGCGACGTTTGTTCAACCGGATTTCCATAGGCTGGTTAAAGCATGGAATTGCGCTTTTGGCGATTTCCTTTAGCGACGGAGTACATTGGGCAGTGCTGTCGAAATTTTTTTCATCCAGGAATGTTTCACTGGCATCAAATAATTTCAGCGCCGCCGGATTGACTTGACGGATGAATCCGCTTCGCGAAATTAACAGAGTTGCTTTTTGATCGTCGTTGAAAATGCCGGAAATTTGCTGTTTAAGGTGGTTGTGAATGACTTGGGAACGTTGCATCCTCATGTCACGATCCAGAAGTTGGACGACCATAACAGTAAGCGCGCGCAAGGTCAGACAGTCGGTGTCGGGCATAATGCCGATAAGAGCGAGGTAACCCTCGAGTGAACCGTCCGGATTGTATAGCGGCGCGGCGGCGGTGGTCAGAGGATGTAGTTTTTCCAGATAATGTTCGGCACCGTGACAAACGGCCGGGCATTTGTGGTTTATGGTCAGCGCAACGGCGTTGGAGCCGGCGGAATCTTCAGACAACAGTACATTTTCACGAATGCCGATAGAGTCAAGGACGTTTATGATGTTTTTGTCGGTCCCGAATATGGCCAGTATTTCACCGGAAGTTCCGCACAGTAAACCGGCAATGCGCCGGGTAGCATCCAGCGAACGTAAAAGGGATTCCAGTTCTTGGCGGGCACGTGTCAGATATGGACTTGGTTCTTTTACCGGATTTTGAGATAATTTCTGTGGAAACATATGCGGGCTGAGTCCCGCGAGCCGCGAATGTTTCCAGCTTTCTAAAATTGGGCGTCTGATTTCAGGAATGTGCCCATCTTTTATAAATTCCAGCCATTCATTGTACGACGCAAATTTCATCTGCTCAATCGTCCGGGTTATCTGGTTAAACCGCGTCTTTTAAGATAATCTTTGCTGCGTAATCCGAGCATGGCAAAAATTATTCGTTCCTGTCCCGCGATAATAGTGACTTCGCAGGATGATCCGAAGCGCAACGGTTGAGGTTCGTTAATCAGCAGAATTTTGACCGGATAATGTTTGGTACCTTTGATATCAACTGGCAGCTGATATACTTCTTGAACTTGTCCGTCAAAATATCCGTAGTCAAAATAGTTATACTGCGTACTGGCAATTCTGACTTTTTGACCTTTTACGACTTTATAAATCTGTTTTTCGTCAATCATGGCGATAACTTTTTTGTTTTGATTAGCCGCGAGTTTTATCACGACTTCGCCTTTCTCAAAGTATCCGCCGGGACGTGGCGGAATATCAGTAATAATACCGGTATCCGGTGCGCGTATGATGTAGTCTTCCATGTGCTGTTCAGACAATTTCAATTCCTGTTCTTTACTGTTGAGCCGCTGGCGCAGCAACTGAAGTTCGCCCTCCGCTTTGGCGATAATTTCTCCGGCCATCCCGTCTTGAAGTTTTTTCCAGTCTTCATTGAGGCGACGAACCTTGCTTTCATTGGTCAGGTGTTCCATTTCCACTTTTAGAAATTCGCGGCGTGAAATTACTTTTTGTTCATAAAGCTTACTATAAACTTCCAGTTCATACTTACTGCGTTCAAGTCGCGTTTCTGCTTCGTCGAGTGATAATTTTGTATGACGGTAGTATTCCGGCAGCGGATCTTTCAGCAACAGTGCCAATGCTTTGTCTTTGACATTTATCTCCATGTTCAACTCTTTGATGTCGTTTTTCAGCATGACAATGCGGTCACGAAGATCTCTGGAGTCGAATTCAAGCAATTCACTGCCTCGATGTACCAATTCCCCTTCATGGCGAATTATTTTTACGGTTTTTGCGTTGACCAGCGATTTGATATAATAATCACGGATTCCGGTGACGGTTCCATCACCTTTGACTTGGTCTTCCATGGTTCCAAAAATCATAACCATCAACATCGCCACGCCCAGCAAAAAAATAGTTATAACGATTCTACGGAAAATTCTTAATTGACGTCTAATGGTGGTTCTTTTTTTATCCATAATACTACCCCTGTACCGCCATTTTCTTTTGAGTCTGATAGAGTTCACTGTATATGCCTTGCTGCTCCATCAGCTCCATGTGGGTTCCTTTCTGGACGATTCGTCCGGAATCCATTACGATGATAACATCGGCATTTCTAATCGTTGACAGTCGGTGCGCAATAATAATGGTGGTTTTAGCGTTCATCAGTCGATCCAGTGCTTCCTGAACCAGAAATTCTGAAACCGTGTCCAACGCCGAAGTCGCTTCATCCAGAATCAGTATTGACGGATTTTTCAATACCGCGCGTGCGATTGCAAGGCGCTGTTTTTGTCCGCCGGACAGGCTGGCGCCATTTTCACCGATGATAGTGTCAAAACCGTCGGGAAGGTTTTCAACGAATTCAGTGACATTGGCCAGCCGGGCAGCTTCTTCAATCTCGGCGTTAGTCGCGTCGCGCTTAGCGTAAGCAATGTTTTCACGGATTGAACCGCTGAAGAGAAAAGGTTCCTGTAACACAATACCGATATTGTTGCGGTATGAGTCCAGGTTCATTTTACGAATATCAATATTGTCAACCTTGATGGTACCGGAATCAATATCATAGAAGCGCAACAACAAATTGCTGATTGTTGATTTTCCTGAACCGCTGGGTCCTACCAGCGCCACTTTCTGGCCCGGTCTTATGGTCAATGTGAAATTGTCGATTACCGGAGCTTTGTCTTTCCCGTATCCGAAGATGACATGATCAAAAACAATATTACCTTGAATTTTTTCCGGTTTGATGGCATCAGGAGCTTCGATAATTTCAGGAATGGTATTCAGTAAATTGACAATACGGCTCGCACCGACCATGCCCTGCGCGAAGGTCATCGACAGGCCGGACAGGATATTGATCGGGTTGAGTAACATTCCGACATAGCTGTAAAAAGCCACAAATTCGCCGATAGAGATGGAATGGTCTTTGACAAACAAAATCCCCATCCCGATGGTGCCGAGGTAAGTGGCCAGTGATACCATGTCAAATACCGTCCAGAGTCCGACTCCGCTGATAGTAACCCGCATCTGCATGTCAACTACAGGGCGCAGATTCTGGAAAAAACTCAAGCATTCCGAACGTTCCTTGGAGAAGGATTTGACGACCTTTACCCCGGTCAGTGTTTCAGACAAGTTGGCCGATATTTCAGACATTTTTTCCTGAATTACCAACGTGTCGCGGCGGATAACTTTTCGAAAATAATAGAAGTTTAAAAAATGGATCGGCAATGATAAAAATACCAGCAAGCCCATTTTCCAGTTAATTACCACCAGCAGCATTGCAATCAGCAGTAATTGGAAAATTTGCTCGCCCAACTGAGTCATGGTCCTTACCAGTACCTGGAGTAGTGCGACGTCGCTGATCACATTCGAAATCAACTTGCCGGTGCGATATTCTTCATAGAATCGCAGCGATAAACTCTGGAGATGCCTGAATACCTTCTGACGCAGGTCTACCATGATTCTAATTCCGGTGTAATCAACCATGTAAGATGCGACATAACGTAACATCGAGCGCCCGGTATAGATGATCATCATTGCGCCGCATAATACCCAGAAGAGCATATAGTCGGCATTGGGAATCACCCGGTCAAGCGCTATTTTCATCATCCACGGCATAGTCAGCCCGACCGAGTTGAAAAGAATCAACGCGCCGACTGCTCCCATTAACAATCCGCGGTATGGACGAATGAGGGGAAGAACTTTTTCAAGCGATTGCCGGTCATATTTTTTCATCAGGTCAGCAGTGCCGAGCCCTTTGACATATTGTCTTCGCATTATATTTTTTCCGCAATTAACTTTAATTTTTCTAAATAATGAAACATGAATTTTTTGAGCAATTAATATGCCATGTTTGTGTTTTTTATTTTATCGTGTTGATAGTAAACAGTTTGTATGTTGTTTTATTGTTTTGTGCGCGAGATTTGTTGTTTCGTTATGTTTCAATTATGACACTATAAAATATCGCCAATTTGTTAATAATGCTATTAAGTTGTTGTTTTTATTGATATTATGTAATGTTCAAAAATGATACATAGTGTTTTTTTGTGATACACCTCATGAAACAGTTAAAAATATAAAACCTGCGGTCGCTGAAAAAGGAGGTAACAGCAACCACAGGCAAATTTCGACAGTATCAACTGTCGCGTTTATTGGCTTGGAAAAGGGGAATCCTGCCAACAATCTTGAATATAGTTCAGTAACAATCAAAATCAAACCCGCTATTTTTTATTGTTGAGCGAATTATCATCAACGTTCAATATTTTGCGGTTGTTCACGAAGTCGATATACTTGGTGAAAGCCGTTGTCAAATACCCGATGGGGTGATGTTTTGAATCGTGCGATGAAATTTTCCAGTTCATCATCATGATTGCTCAGCACGACCAGTGTACCCGGTTTCAGTTTGTCAACTTTGGAGCGGGGACCGTCAAATTTCCACACTTCTGAACTGATGTTATTCAAGAGTCCATAGAAGATCAGCGGATAAAAGTCGGCATTAAAGCTGACGTAGGTATCTGGAAGGCTGTTGCCGTATTTCTCGCGAAGCATTTTTACGGTGGTATGAGGTTGAAATTCTGGGCGGGCATAGCTTGGATAAAAATAATCATCCATTCCGTATCCGGCGGTAAAAAAATCAGATAATCCGCTTCGAATACTGAACATTCCGGCAGCACCGCATACGACGGCTGCGCACAGTAGCGGATAGGCTGACGGCGAGCGGCGTTTTTGGGCTAAGAAGGTGTTCAACAATGATATTGCTGGCAGTAACATTACAGCCCAGTAGGGAAAAAATACGCGGGGAAATGGGGCCGGTGTACGAAGCAGGAAAAATGGCATCGGCAACAGCAATACCGCAACTGTTTTTAACCAGAAAGTAATTGTTGCGGAACGTGCAGTCAGCAGTAGCGGCAGGAATGATAAGAGAAACGCGGAATAGAAAACAACGGCAGCCTGAATATGGTTATTCCATCCTTCGCGTAATGCCAGAATTCCGCGTATTTGTTTGGCTAGCGGTAAATAAAAAAGTCCCATTGCCAGTAATGGGAGCAAGGCGAGCATCCACCATGCTATGGGCGGCCATTTTTTTTTCGATTCAATCGGTATGAACCAGATTGCGATACCGCCTAGTGCTACGATATTTGATGGCAGTGCGGCGACAGCGGCCAGCGCCATGAAAAAATATGCCGCATACCAATGCATACGTTTGGGGCTGCTCCGGATTTTGAAGGCGATACCGACGCATACCAGCAGCAGAAAAAGGCTTAACATATATGCCCGAAGTGCGACAGCGTATATTTCAAACGGCAGCGATATTGCCAGCGCAGCCGCAGTCAATAGCACCGCGCGTCTGGAAAAATAACGGCGCCATGAATAGATCACTGCCAGCGATGAAACGGCAAAAATCAGCGGCAACAACCGCATATGGAAATCAGGCATGAGCAAGCCGGGAGAATATTGGTTCCAGTACTTGAGTAAAACTGTAAAAAGAATTTGGTTGTTCGGAATAACATAGTTTTTGTAGATGGCTGCGACATCAGGAAGTAAAGCAAAGTTAAGGAAAGTCAAAGCTTCGTCAAACCAAAGATCGCGAAATAATGCCTTGGATAAAATTTGCCGGGCAACGATTATAGATACGGCAGTTATCAGAAAAAAATTGATCCGACGGATGTTCATGGCGAATACTTGGATCCGTGATAAAAGTGATTGTTTATAGTTGAAAATTTGGTTGTCAACGAGTTATTGCTTTTTTTATTTTTTTAATCCATACCATCCCGGGGAATTTATGGAATGAATGACTTTTGTCTACAATACATGATAATTTAAGCTTGACCAGGGTTTTTACAAATATATGTTTACGGCGGTTTACGCTAAACGTCATTTGAAATCAGTTCAAGCATCTGGCAAATTCAAATTGCGGGAATTATATTCCGAAACATCGTTTGAACCTGCGCTGGAGATTTTTATGAAAGCATTCGAATCAAGACTCATTTTTTTGCTGTCTTTTTTGCTGCTTTGGTGTTTTTTGACTGTTGGCGCTTTGTTTTATTATACGTTTTGGGCGCGGGAAGCGTATCTTGAAATGGGGCAGCGGATGGCTTTGCGTTATGGCGATTTCGTAGCGCCGCGCGGAAGGATTTTTGATCGCGATGGCGTATTGCTGGCCTGGACTGAAAAGTATTTCGACCTTTATCTTTCTGAACCTGAAAATGGAGAAATTGCCCATGAAGTGGTGATTCAAGCAGTGCGCGCGGTTATTGCCGACTGTGAAATCAAAAAGGTTACAGAAAAATCATGGCTCCTCAAAGCGGCGCTGACACCTCGGGAATTGATTGCGCTTGAGCCTGTGATGCGTCGGTTTTCCGGTCTCTTGATCCAGAATCGATTGGAACGTAAAACGTTAAGACATCCGGAAATTTCCCGGTTAGTTGGAATGACAACCATAGAAAACGGCGCGGTTACCGGCACAAGTGGGGCGGAATACCATTTCAATGATGTTTTGACCGGGACGGCAGGAACTTATGAAGTGATGCTGGATCGGCACCGGCGCTGGATTAACGGTTCTTGGCGTTTGATAAAGCCCGCGGTCCCGGGTGAGGATGTAACCATGCCGTTTGCGCTTGCCGATCTTTTAGAGGAACAAAAAAATGAAGAATGATATTCACTTCAAATGGTCAATCCTGATTGCCGGTATTTTGTTTGTACTTGGGCTTTGGGGCTGCCTGGCTGTTTACAGCGCGACAATGATTGAGGGCGTTCCATTTTATTTTGCCGGTCGCCAGTTGTTGTGGTTGTTGACTGGTATGATTGCGCTTGTGGTATGTGCCAGAATTCCTTTTGAGTTTTATTCGCGAAATGTCATGGTCTTGACGGTAATTTCATTATTGGCGCTGCTGGCGGTACTGCCTTTCGGAGTGAAAATCAACGGTATGCGCGGATGGTATTCTTTGGGATATTTACTGGTTCAACCTTCAGAAATTGTGAAACCATTTTTTCTGCTCGCCCTTTGCCACTTTGCATTGAGCGTTAAGTCTGGCTGGTCCAGGTTGTTGGCAATGGCTTTGATTGCGGCGATATGGATTGTACCAATTGGGTTACAGCCGGATTTCGGTACGGTCGCGGTTTACGCGGCGGGGCTGATAATGGTTTATTGGTTAAGCGGAGGAGCGGTCAAGCCATTGGTTTCCATGGCAGCTTTGGGGATAATTTCCTTTTGCGGCGTGTTATTGCTCAAACCTTATGTGTGGCGGCGATTTGAAGGTTTTTTTAACCCTCAGGCTGATCCGCTGGGTAGTGGCTGGCATATTCTGCAATTTCAATTTGCGATGGCGCGAGGCGGGGTTTCCGGAATGAGCTGGGGCAAAGCATACTGGGCCAATTGTTATTTGCCTTTGTCGCACAGTGACTCGGTGTTTGCGGCAATGACGGAAGCACTCGGGATGGCAGGCGTTATCCCGGTAATTTTATTGTTCGCATTCTTGATATTTGCTTTTTCCAAATTGGCTTTGCATGCTGACGGTGCCGAACGAAGAATTTTCATTGCGGCATTCGGCGGCATGACTGCAGTACAGGCATTAATACATATCAGTGTCAATGTTACGATTATGCCGCCGACGGGTTTAACTTTACCGGTTTTGAGTTATGGCGGAAGTTCGTTGCTGGCAACCATGATCGGTGCTGGTATCGCTATCAGTGCGGCTACCCCGAAAACTGGTATAATCTCATCTTGGAACAGAAAATCGAAAACCCAAAAGAACTGAAGAGAAAAATATTCTGGAGTATGTCGGCAACCGTTGGCGACATACTATGGCTAAATAATGTCGCCAAACAAATTGACTATAAGAAGCAATAACAGCAGTAAACTGATGAATCTATGCACAAAATATGAAAATAAAGTGGACAGCCTTCGCAGAAAATGAAACCAGTTGTTTTTAGCTAGAAATATAAAAATGGAAGATGGATCTGTTATTTAATAATACATTATTTCAAGAACGATCTACTAGACATTAGCTTCTCCTGTCAGCATAACGATAAGATCACCGGCGGCGTTTAGCCGTCCGTGTAAATCGTTTTGTTCATTTTAATTTGTTCTTTATCCACTTATGGTTTCGTCTGCAATCTAAAACAGCGGAAACGACAATCAAGTCGTTTTCAATTTGATAATAAATAACATATGGAAATTTTTTCGATAACAGTCTATGCTTGCCATATTGTATTGGGTGAATGCCTGCGTAAAAACGAAGAGAGTCGATATCGGAAAACAAAGAATCCTGAAAATAGATTCCCAATCCTTCTTCTTGCCGCTCATAAAATAACTAGCCCGATTCAATATCCCTGTAGGCTGAATCAGAGATTTTAATTTTCATTTGAGAGAATCTCTCAAAGAAATTTTGGCTGTTTCCCAATCAATAAGTTGATCTTCACCACTTTTCATTTTTTCATCTCTGTCTTTTAAAATTTCTTCATGCCATGACGGCGATGGAAAATCAGGAGAATTGTGAACAATATCATCCCATACTGTTTCAATGGTCATAAATTTTTCTTCAAGACTCATCTCTTTTAAAGGTAATGTAGCCAGCATAAAAACCTCCGGGTATGTTGTAAAGTAAAATATAACGTCCTGCCCATTTGTCAAGTTTCTATAAAATGAACGCGATGCGTCACAAGCCAAACCCGCGCTTTGACCGGAAGTACGGCGCTGACGCCACCACCCAAACCTTAACCCATCTTTCGCACTCAAAAAATTGACATGTTGATAGTCAACGACTTAAGTAGTCGGCTGGTACTAAACTTTTTTTACATCTTACAGCGAAAGACTTTTTTGTGAACCGGCAGGGACTTCCAGTCAATGCCGAGTAAATCGTAAATCAGCCGTTGGCGTTCATCCGGTCGGCCGGGCTTGCGGATACGTCGTATAAAGCCGTCGGGCGTAGGAATGACGATTGTGGCATAGTAATGTGTTGTCAACAGGCGACGTACTTTGCGCCAACTCGCATCGTAGCGCGAAAGCCGCAGTGAATACTCAATCCAGTGC
>Ga0172377_10005101_pt1 | contig 13496 bp, 11 predicted proteins | sample Pumphouse3metaG_FD_119749 | JGI IMG/M metagenome (GOLD analysis project Ga0172377, IMG submission 119749) | Leachate microbial communities from a municipal landfill in Southern Ontario, Canada - Pumphouse #3 metaG | ecosystem: Engineered > Solid waste > Landfill > Unclassified | place: Canada... | reverse complement strand
TCCTCCGGACTTAACGCTTACATTACTGAAAAATGATGTAGTTTCTGTTTCTGTTCCGGTTCCGGTATCAGTTGTGGGAGGTATAATTTCTGAGGCAGGTAAAGTCTGAAACGACATATTTCCAAACGAAGAAGTGCTTGAACTATTATTGCTCTTATCGACACAGATTATTTCATAATAATAAGTTGTATCTGCCTGCAAGCCTGAAACGGAAAAAGAATGCGAATTTTTATAAGTTGTGCTTACAGGAAATTCCATTCTGTCTCCGAGAGCTGTTCTGATGATAAATCTTGAAACACAGTCTTCATCTGTTTTCCACTGAGCATTGACAGAATTTTCAAGTGGCGCAACTGCAACTCCGCTTATAATAGGGGGAGTAGTATCACCAAACCCGGGCAATCCGTTGGTGCCGTGGCAAAGATAGCAAAGACTGTCATCTGCATAACTGTGATCGGGATTTTTGCTTGTTTCGGAATGACAACTTAAACATGAAGACTGCTGCCAACCGGGGTGATAATTATCCAATAAGGGAGCATTAGAATGTCCGCCAACGCTTGAACCGTTGTCAGGAACACTCACAATTGGAGAAGTAATTGCTCCGGGACTTGTAACATTTCCGTCAATAACTCCCGTAGAAGTGCCGGTACCGGTTTGTGTTATAGGCTGGTATGCACCTAACGGGTTTGTGTTTCCGCCGGAGGAAACCCCGTTGGAAGTGCACCCTACGCTGATGAGTGCGACAGCAAAAGCGACGGCTAAAAACAGCCACTGATGCCCGCGAATTCTTTTATTTGTCTTCATAATTATGTTTAACCTCCGGATTTGTGCTTATACACACAATTCAATGAGATTATCGGCATTTATTTATAAGTCTGTTAGCAGTTTTTCTTGCCAAACAAAATAAATATTAATAAAAAATTAAATTTTCGTTCAAAAATCTTAAACACCTGCCGAACAAGTTTGAGAATTTACATTTCAAAATTCGGGAAAAAAGCATAAGCATGAAAAAAATTAGTATCTGGTTTAAAGCCCTACTTAAAACAGTCGGTTACACACTCTGTGTTTATCCTGCATTCTTGGTAAAAAACATCTGGTATCATTTAAGATCACCATCTGTTATGTTGTACACATTCATTTTCTTCTTCTTAGACCGCTTTACTAAAATGTTGGTGGTTAATAATTCGCATAACTTACCCGTAACGGTAATTGATAATATCTTTACATTAACCTACGTAAAAAATCCGGGCGTAGCATTCGGGTGGTTTCCGGATTGGCGCCTCCCACCGATTATTATGGCACTTACCATGATAATTATAATAACCTATTACAGTTTAAAGCTTCCGGAAGAGGAACGCATAACTCGTTGGGCCTTGGCTCTGCTTGTGGGGGGTGCCATAGGAAATCTGTATGATCGTGTAATGTATGGTTTTGTGGTAGATTTTTTCTTATTCCACTTCGGTTCCTTCGATTTTCCGGTTTTCAATATCGCAGATATAACAATAGATATAGGCGTATTTATATTATTCGTTGATATCTTCTTCTTAAGCCCTGAAGAAGATGAAGAAAAAGTTAATTCCATTGACAACGATGACGACATCGCTCCCGCAATTGCCTAATGTATCCAATACTTCTTTCAACACCCTATTTTAACATTTACTCATACGGTCTGTTTGTTGCCTTAGGCTATGCCGTTGGAATGTTAATTACACTTTACGAAGTGAAGAAAGAAAAACTTAACGCTGAAGCAATTTTTGACATGCTGTTGCTTCAGTTGCCCATAGGCATTGCCGGGTCAAGATTTTTATTTATGGTTGAGTACACGCCCGAGAAGTTGTCTTTTACAAATTTTATAAGTTTCGAGCAAGGTGGCTTAACTTTTTATGGTTCGGTAATCAGCAGTTTTATCTTTAACCTGCTTTATCTAAAGTTTCGCAGAATGCCTTTTTGGCGAATAATGGACTGTATTGGATTTGGCTTGCCTCTTGGCATAATGATCGCGAGAATCGGATGTTTTTTAAACGGTTGTTGCTATGGAATACAATGCAGCAGTTCAATAGGCTTTCACTTTAGACATGCAGGATCAGGCTTTTACCACGCTACTCAATTATACGAGTCTTTTGCTGCGCTTTTGATTTTTGTAATAATCCAAATTTATCGCAAATATCGTCAAAATTACGGGGAAGTATTTATGTTGATGATCGGTTCATACGCTTTTTTGCGTTTTTTTATAGAATTTTTACGCGCCGAGAATCCTATAGTTTTAATGGGTTTGACCTTATCGCAAATTATTAGCATCATTACAATTGCTGCTTTTATTGCGACTTTTAAACTCATTAAAAAGATGCCGGATCTGAGAATAATCCCCGAAACCAATATTGTTTCAATCAAATGACCTCATCTGATACGCTATATGGCATATTAATGACATTGGCCTTTTTAGCCGGCGGGGCCTTATATTCTCAAAACAAAAAAAACTCGAATCAGCCTTTGCCTCAACTTTTAGAACTGCTTCTTGTCACATCAATTTCGGGTATAATAGGCGCAAGAACCGCCTACATCTTGCTTTTTCCGCAGTATTTTCACAACTTGAGGGATTATTTTGCCATCCACGAGGGCGGGCTTGTTTTTTACGGCGGTTTTTTCTCTGCCTTAGCTGCTCTGGTAATGTTTTGCAAATTTAAAAAACTTAATTTTAGTTATCTTGCAGACAATTTGGTTCCATCATTAGCCTTAGGACACGGGATTGGCAGGATAGGCTGTTATTTCAGTAATTGCTGTTACGGTAGTAAAACCAACTTTTTAAAAGTTTACAAACTTGAACACGAAAGCTTTTACAGACATCCCACACAACTATACGAATCAATAGGTCTTTTTACCCTTTCTGCCATTTTCTGCATACTGCTAAACTCCGGGAAAGGGGTACATAAAAAAAGTGACGGGAACCTTGCTTTGATGTATACTGCTGTCTATTCGGCAATGCGTTTTGCAATTGAATACTTAAGGGATGACTCTCGAGGTGGGTTTTATACGTCTATGAATTTTTCACCATCTCAGTTGATTGCAGCCGGTTGTATAGTTGCAATAATTCTTTTCTTTATCTGCAAAAAGCTTGTCTTTATAAGAAGGTGCAAATGAAAAATTTTATCTACAAGCTTATTCTGACTTTATCTATAACTTTTTTTTTACAGCCGCTGTTTTCGCAAGGGCTGCCTGCGAGTTATGATGCAAGAGTTTTAAATATCGTTACTCCTGTTAAAAATCAATCACCATACGGCTCTTGCTGGTCTTTTTCAAATTTGGCCGCTTGTGAAACTAATTTCTTACTACAAGCATATAAGGCAAAAGAAATAAATAACTCACTTAATATTATTACACCTGATTATTCCGAGAGATATCTCAACTGGATGGCATACGCAAACCCTCTATCAGAAAACAACTCAACTAAGCCATATCTGGACATGAACACTGAATTCGCAACGAATAACCCTGCCACAGTCTATAACAAAGGAGGATTTGATGCATTTGCAGCAGCATTTTTCCACAAAGGAATCGGTCTTGTAAATGAAAGCGAAGCTCCATACTCAAACTCCTACGAAACTATTATGGAGGGAATTAGCGAAACGATACCCGCTGCCATTACAGTAACCGATTCTTATAATTGTGATTATTATTCATCAGAATTCACTCATATACAAGGTGAACAGAAAGACAGAATTAAACAGTTATTACTTGAAACGGGCGCATTATCAGTCGGAGTCTATGCTGAAGAATCGTGGGACGACCCAAACAATTACGAGTACAATTTTAAAGAAAACGTAGGAACAAACCACGCAGTGCTTTTAGTTGGCTGGGACGATAACTATACTTTTCAGACTTTAACGGGGGACAATGCCCCTGCCGGGCCCGGAGCCTGGATAATAAAGAACTCGTGGTCAACGGCTTGGGGCGAGGACGGTTACTGCTATGTTTCTTATGAAGACCAAGCAATTGAAAGCGGCGTTGCTCATGTAATAGAAGCAGACCCTCTAAAATACCCTGTCCTCAATCAACATAACTACTTATTAAAAAACAATTATTATGAATTCGACTCGCCGCAAGCAAAGGGAATGGCAGCATCTTATAACAGTAAGAAGTCGCAATTTGTAAAGGCTGTAGGCTTTCATGTTAATGAAGATGATTCAAGTTATGAGATTAAAATACTTAAAAACTCGAAAAATCCCGATGAAGGAGAAACAGTTTTTGAGCAATCGGGAGAATTCGGAGCTGACGGACTTGCAAAGTGGAGTGGACACAGAACAGTCGAGCTTGATTCATATGTTCTGTTAAGCGAAGGCGAAGATTATACCGTCATCACGAAAGTAATCGACAAAGACGGTAATGTTCAGTCTTCTGTATCAGTATCCGGAACACAAGATAATCCGGGTTTCGGTATTTTTAATATAGAAGAAGGTTGCTCATTTATACATTTACCTGACGAAAATATCTGGAAAGACCTTTCTGAATATAACTCTCAGGCAGTAATGAGAACCTTAAACAAAGAAACGAATTCGTCCCAAGGAAAAGACTTTACCGTTTCTTCCCTTTCAAGCAATGATTCAAATTCTAAAATTTACTTGGGTAAGAGCAATGAACTCTACGAATCCGACCCTTTTAATCCCGACAGAAAAACCTTATCAAATATGACAGCGCACATTACTTCTGACTCACTTTATGCAGGAACAATATACGGAGAAGGCAAAGTAACAAAGACAGGCAACGCTTTGCTTAAACTTACGGGAGCAACGGATTATACGGGCGGCACCGATGTCAACGACGGAAAACTTTGGGTAGAAAACGGCACACTGTATGGCAATGTTTCTGTCGCAGCGCCTGCCGTATTACAAGGGAACCTAAATATTGAGGGTAAGCTCTCAAACTCAGGAAATGTTATTCCCGGCAACAGTATCGGAAAAATAACAATAAACGGTGATTTTGTTCAGGCAAGTACAGGCAAATTAGAACTTGAAATTGATAGCGATAAAACAGGAGACAGAATCGAAGTAACCGGAAAAGCAGATATTTCGGGAACAGTCAGTATTACGCCGACCGGCGGTTATATGCCATCGGGAACAGCGATTATAAAAATTTCCGATTTCATACAGGCAGCTGCGGGAACCACCTTTGCGCCGACCTTGACATTAGTAGGAAACCTGCCTTCCGGGGCGGTAAGCAAAAACTTCACTTTATCTGTAGGCAGCCAAATTAGCAATACCGAATTTACATTTATCGTAGCCAGAGTTGCGGGCGCATACAAAGGTATGGGCACAACAGAAGAAGGTATAAAACTTGGTGAGGCTCTTGATAAAGCTACGATAAACGTTATAGATGATGCAAAACCTATAATTGCTGCATTAGATTCGATTATTGCACCCTTAAGCATTGACAGCCTTGCAAAACAAGTAAGCGGCAAGCCCTTCGGCAGCCTGTTGTTAGCATCAAGAGACAGAAACAATATGCTCACGAACATTATCACAAATAAAATGTTATTTGATGAAAGAACAACGAAAACCGAGTTTGGCGATTTCGCCACACCGTTTAAGTTTAAAATTAAAAGAAACACTACAAATACCGGCGACGGCTTTAGAAGTGACACAGACGGCATACTCATAGGAACCGAAGTTAGAAACGGAACTTGGAACACCGGTTTTCATATGGGATTTTTCAAAGATGAAACAACAATCAGCTCATGGGCGCCGATGACCGGTAAAACTGAAGGTAAATTCGCCGGGTTTCATGGAATCAAAGATACAAACGAAAGGGGAATGTTTGTATTCGCACAAACAAGGTTTGGACTTGATAGTACGGATACGGAGCGCTTTGCATCTATAATGGGCATAAATAGAAACAACAAAGCTTCTTGGACAGAGAAAAACTCCATGGGAGAAATAGGAATAGGCTGGAGGAATCAAAACGGAAAAACCTCTCTGATGCCGATTATGGGATTAAACTACTCGATGAACAGACGCCCTAGTGTTAAAGAACATTGTCCAAGCGGTGACGGATTGGCACTAAGTATCGGCGAAGGCATATATGAGGCAGTAATAAGCAAAGTCGGGTTAGCAATTTCCCGGGAACAATATATTAAAAACAGTGACACAAAAATTAAGACAGATTTATCTGCAATTTGGAACCATGATTTTAAAGACAGAACAACAACGACCGGGTATGAGGTATTAAGCGCTTCTGTGACAGACTCGTGGAAACGTTCACAAAGAGACACCTTAGAAGCCTCTCTTTCATTTATTGCAGACACCGCAAAAGGCTTTTCTGTTAAAACATCTTTTCAAAGCAGATTTTTTGATAAGGGTTTGAATAACAGAAATACATCAGTTGAATTTGAATGGAAATATTAATGGAGCAAAATATGGATAAAAGCGAAACCTTTATGATAGATGAGGAATTTGTCGGAATGCGCATTGATCAAGTTGTTTGCGATCAATATGAAGACATCTCGAGAAGCACTGTTCAAGACATGCTTAAACAGGGTGAAATTAAAGTTAACGGTAAAATTGTAAAGCCGGGATTAAAACTTAAGGGCGGTGAAACCGTTTTAATTGAGCACAGAATCGAAGAATTCGAAACCGACATTGTGCCGACAAAGTTAGATTTTCCAATAATTTTTGAAGACGAACACATAATTGTAGTTAATAAACCTTCAGGATTAGTTGTTCACCCCGGAGCCGGAAGAGAAAAGGAAACCGTGGTTTCGGCTGTTTTGGGACACACCGTTCTTAGTCCGATAGGTGCCCCAACGAGACCCGGCATTGTTCATCGTCTCGACAAAGAAACCAGCGGCATTATGGTGCTGGCAAAAACAAAAGAAGCCCATAAAGGCTTGTCAGAAGCCTTTTCAGAACACAAAATCGAGAAAGAGTATTTAGCCTTAATTCAGGGCCACATAGTAAATAAAAAAGGGCGAATAGAAGTAGCCGTAGAAAGAGACAAAATTCATAGAAAGCGCATGAAAGCGACTTCTTCCGAAGAAGGAAGAATGGCTGTGAGCATCTTTGAAGTTGAAGAGTATCTTAAAGGTGCTTCGTTGGTGAGAGTTCGCATTTTAACAGGCAGAACCCATCAAATAAGGGTTCATATGGCATTTACAGGGCATCCTCTTATTGCTGATACTGTTTATGGCGGCGGAAAAACAGACAAAATTACCGAACATTTTTTACACAGCTTCAAATTAGGTTTCAATCACCCAATAACCGATGAAAAGCTGGTTTTTGAAGCAGAGATGCCTGAAGCATTTGTTAAGGCACTAAAATCTTTGAGAGTTGATTAACTGTAAAAAATAAACTATGATACTGAAATATGAATGTCGATAGCATTTATGAGACTTATAGCAGGAGTACAAAATTGAAACTGATTAATAATAGACGTGGCAATTTAGCTATGTATTCAATAGTTTTCATACTTTGCGGCGTTCTAATGGCAATGTTTATATTTTTCCCGCAATATATGAATACCCGCTCAGGAATTTACGGCATTTCGTGCAGAGATATCAGGAAGAAAATTAGTGTTGCAATTGAAGACCACGACGTAAATAACAGTGTTTCTGCAATTAAGCCCGGTGAAAAAGTTAACTTAGACTTACTAAAAGAAAAGGGCTTCTTAGATGAAATAAAGTTATGCCCTGAAAAAGGAATTTTCATGTTCGATAACAAAGGCAGAGTAGTTTGCACAGTTCATAAAGACGGAGATGTAAAATGACCAAACACAGAAGAAGAACCTATTTAATAAAAACCGGACTTCAATTACGATACATGGGAATAATAATTTCCACAATGCTTATGGTTGCATTCGGCGTAGGTTGGATAACCTATGACACCTCTTGGAGCCAAATAGCGAACACTCCCGACTTAACTCTTGACAAACTTTCTGTAATTTTCGACTCTGTGAACAACCTTTTGCTTAGATGGATAGGCATTTTTGTCTTAGTTATCGCAGCACTTTCTATATTGGTGTCTCATAAAATTGCAGGCCCCGTTTACAGATTAGAAGAAACCACAAAATTAATCGCATCGGGCGACCTCACACACCGTATTCATTTGCGACAAGGAGATGAATTGAGAGACTTGCAAGATGCTTTCAATAAAATGTCAGAATCTTTGTCGGCGATGATAAATAAAGACAGAGAAATCATCGAAAGACTTGTTAAAACAAGTAACGAAATTAAAATAAAAATAGAAGGAAAGTCACTTACCCCCGATTCTGCAGCGCAAATAACCGAAGAGCTGAATAGCATTGTTGAAGAACTTAGAACAATTACGTGCACATTCAAAACTGAAGAAACAGAATCAGAATTTGAAAAAGAAACCGAAGACTCAGCTTCTTTAGCCTAGTATTAAATCATTTTTCTTTTTTTTGGAAAAAGACTTTATTTCTAATTCTCTTTTGCTTGCCAAAGAGCGGTTTTCGAGTTGTTCTAAATAAACAATTTTTACCGGGCGACGGCATCTTGTATATTTGGAGGCTGTTCCTTTGTTGTGCGCGGCAACGCGTTTTTCTACATCATTTGTTATTCCGGTATATAATGACTTGTCGACACACTCTAAAATATATACAAACCAATTCATGTTATGTCAGCTTTAACTTATAGTAAGTTATCGGGTCTTTAACATTCTTTACCGCTATTTTATCAGGGCCTTCAAAAGACCAGTTTTCAGAACAGGAAGTAACGGCGATATCTCTTACGGAACTTGTAACAAGAACAGTATTCGCGTCTGCAATTCCCTGTAATCTTGCGGTATTGTTAACTCCCGAACTAAAAGCGGTCAGATCTTCATTCGGACCCGTAAGTCCAACAACCACCTTGCAATAATTAACGGCAACAGATACTCCAAAAAATTCAAAGTCAGGATCTCGTCTTATATCTTCATTTTCAGGAGAAGACAAGAAATCTTTAGTATAATTCACGATCAAATTTGCTGCCTGCAAAGCATGTTTTACGTTTGTTTCAGGCGAGTCTTCATAAAATGGAGGTCCAAAAAGAAAAATCAGACAATCGCCAACCAACTTGTCTAAACTCGCTCCCAGAGGAAAAATTCTTTTCACAACGCCTTTCGACCATTTATTAATAAAACTGTTGATTCTTTCAGGTTTTTTTAAAATTTGTTCACTAATCTTTGTAAAACCGCATAAATCAGCAAATATAATTCCGATTTCCGCTGTTCGTGGCGATAGATATTTTCTTAAATAATCAGGCTCTTTAATCAAACGCTCAATAGCAATGTTTGAGAAATATTTGCGTAAGACATTTTGCTCTCTGTTTAAATCAATCAATCGTTGCCTTAACTCCTCAAGAAGCACCTGAAAGACCTCTCTGGAAAAAACAGAAAGAGATGATACCGAATCAGGCATAACTGCAACCATTCCAATTAATTCCGAATCCGAATAACCGCTTCTCAAATAGGAAACTACCGGTTCAGAATCACCGTTTAGCAGCAATTTTACATCTTCATAGGAAGCTGATAAATAATTATCATGAGCGCGAACAAACCGGTCAAACTTATAAAAAGGCTTTTCGGTGGAATCAAACAGCCTAATACCGTCTTCATAATATATATAATGAATCGTCTCTCTGTTTGTCAGCTCTTTATCGGTAAAAACAATAAAAATCTTCTTATGGGGGGCGTAGGGTCTTATTAAGGCTATAGCATCATCGATAGCAAGCAACAATGAGGTGTTTTTTAAAGCCAACTGAATATCTATAAAAAGTCGGTGCTTAACACTGCTTAAATGGATGCTAAAAAAATAGTTATCAAGAATTTCGCTGACACAATTTAGAATTTCAAACCCAAATTCTGTTTCAGGAACGTTCTCATCATTATATGCCAGAGCGATATAACCTATTGTATTTCCCGCCATATCTACAGGCTGAAAAAATAAAGATAACCTACCCATTATAAACTTTTTACTTTTGTGTAAGTCTTTCGTATATTCTAACATTGTAGATGAATCGACCGAACATCTCCCAAATGAGTAAACCTCTGTTTTAAGACTTTCGTCCATAGTCTGAACAAAAAGCCCCGATATTTCAAGAGATTCTGTTAAGAACTTATAAATGACTTCCAGAGCATATTCCAAACTGCGAGAAGAATACTGCAACTCTTCAATGGTGTCATCCAAAGAGCTTTGTAGAAATTTCAGCTTTAGTAACTGTTCTTTTGTTAATTTTGACATTATTTGTATTCAAGTCACCGTTTTAATGAATAAGATACGGCTTTATAGGTTATTATTACAGCCATTACCAACCATACCGAACCTATAAGCCAACCGGGCAATAAAAACATTTCGCCCAGTCTTGCGGCATCTGATGCACCGACAGTTCTGTCTATCAAGTCTCCCTTTATGTCAATTATTGCGTAAAAGCAAGAAGATAGAGCTATAAAATTTAAAATTACATCACAAACATAAGTAGTTGCATATTTGGGGATCAAATAGGTAATAAGAGCTAAAACAGAACAAATTACTATTCCCTCAAAGTTTCTCACCCAAAGAACAATAGAAATGATAAAGATAATAGAAAGCAAGTTCATCAATACCTTTTCTTGCTTATATCTAACATTAAGAATTAAAATTGCGCATCCCCATACAAGGCTTCCAAGATAACCCGCCGATAATACTATCCAACGAATACCGCCGGCCGTGTAACACAAACCGCCTTGATTAAAGCTCAACTCTATTCTTGCAATTTCGCCGCCGGTTAAAACTGCTGAAATGCCATGTGAAAGCTCATGAAAAAAAACTGTCAGATATTTAATAGGCAATAATAAGGGGGATTCCCAGAAATATATCGCAATTGCTAAAAGAACAAATGACCAAAACAGTCCAACAGAATTCGGCTCTTGTTTTTTCACATCTTTTTCAACTGTATTATACATAAGTTTTACCCCAATACTTAACCAACTGCTTTAATCTAATTCAAAACACTATCTATTTCAACAATATTTTTTTATGATTAAAATAGGAAACACTTTTGCCGATTAAGACAACATAATGTCATATAAAAGATTTTACAGTATTAGCTCATTTATATGTTTGCTTCTCATAGCTCTTATATTAAACGGAGCGGCGGTGAGAAGAACTGTTCAGCGCGCTCCGAATGACACCTTGCCAATAGGCAGTCCAAACTATGAAGCAATGTTTGGCGACGGTAAATTGCGTATAGCTATTTTTTGGGGATACGATCACCCGCGCGATACAATTATAGGCTCTCTGCCAATATTCACAACCTTAAACGGGAAAAAACTATTTTATAAAGGTCTTCCTGTTACAATCGAAGTCGGTATGATTACACAGATAGACAAAAACCCAAAAAACATTTTTAAAATGGCCTTAGAAGACCCAACCGTTGATATTGTCATTTACTCCGGACACGCCAGATACGGCGGTGGAATGGCATTTTCGTCATTAAATGATATTTTCAAATGCGGAAACGGAGATTTTATAGAAGACAGACACAAAAAGCCCTATAAAATCATCAAAGCAACATCAGAAGATCTTGACTCAACAATATTTCCCAATAATTACAAAATTGTATTCTTGAATTGCTGTGATTCAGACGGGCATTTTAGAGAAAGCTGGAAAAGAAGATTCTTTGAATGCGGATCCCCTATTGAATTGTTAACAGTTGAATATCCTGTGTTCAATTTCTACGATCATAAAAGAGTTTTAAATCTTTTACAAAACATGTTAACTTTTGCAGACTGGAAAACTATAAAATCACACTATGACTCAGAAATTTACAAAAGAAGAAACAGACTAATAGTGGATTCGGCATATAAAAGCTCGGGCAAAAGAGTTAAGAAATAGAGTCGGCGCGCGCAGATTTGTGATGTTGTTTTTTCACCGACATTATTATTAATGCCAAATCAGAAGCTCTAACACCGGGAATATTAGCTAGCTCGCCCACAGTCTTAGGGCGCACTCCAAGAATTTTGATTTTCGCCTCATGACTTACTGCCACAGGAAGATTATCAAAAAAACTGTCATCGAGCGGTATTTCCTTCATCGACTCTTGCAAATCAAACTCCTTTTGCTGTTGAACAAGATAGCCGGCATATTTTATTCTAGCCTCGACCTCCAGAGCAGCAAGTTTATCTAGATCATTTATTTCCGGAATTTGATTTACAAATTGTTTTAATTCAACATCCGATCTTTTAAGAATTTGAGCCAGAGATACTGAAGAAGATGGCTTGGGAACAGCGAACTCAGGAAAAACGTCTTCAAGTTTATTGGGAGTAAGAGTATAAGACTCAAGTTTTTTTTCTATAGTCGACATACAATTTTCGCGTTGCCTTATTTTCTCTGCTTTTTGCAAAGACAAAACGCCTCTCTCAAAGCCGATTTCAGACAATCTTGACTCTGCATTCGTCATTCTCAAGTTTAAACGAAACGGAGACCTTGATGTGAATACCCGATAAGGCTCAGTTATACCGAGAGTTGTGATATCTCTGATCAATAATCCGGTATAAGAAGTTTCTGCGTCGAGTAAAAGCGGAGGCTTTCCTTTAATTACGGCAGCGGCATTTATCCCTGCCACAAGCCCTTGAGCGGCAGCCTCTTCATACCCTGATGTTCCATTTATTTGTCCGGCCAAAAAGAGATTCTTTATTGATTTAGACATAAGAGTCGGGTGCAAATCAATCGGATCTACAATATCGTATTCAATTGCATATCCCGGCCTGGTTATTTGTGCGTTTTCCAACCCCAAAATTGTTTGCACGTAGGCCTCTTGAACGTCTTCCGGTAAGCTTGTAGAAAGTCCTTGCAGATAGATTTCGCTACTGTAATACCCTTCAGGTTCTAAGAATACCTTATGACAGTCTTTATCCGGAAATTTGCTAAGTTTGTCTTCAATAGACGGGCAGTATCTTACTCCGGTGCCTTTGATTATCCCTGACATCATTGCAGAACGCCCAAAATTTTCTTTAATTATTCTGTGAGTTTCTTTATTAGTATGTGTTATATAACAAGGCCGGGTTTCAAAAAGAGAAGGCTCTGACCAAAGCGAAAAAGGCGCAGTTTCATCGTCGTTATCTTGACGTTCTAATCCGGTAAAATTTATACTCGAAACATTTACTCGGGGCGGAGTACCGGTCTTAAATCTTGCTATAGGCAATCCAAGCTTCACCAAAGACTCGCCAAGATGATCTGCCGCAGGCTCACCGGCTCTTCCGGAAGAGAAGTTCGTGGTGCCGATATGGATTTTTCCACGCAAAAAGGTTCCGGCTGTAATAACTACAACAGGCGCAAACCAAGTTTCTCCCGAGATAATTTTAACTCCCGCAATATTACCGTTTTCAAAATGCAAATCAGTAACCATCGCTTGCAATACATAAAGACTAGGTTTAGTAAAAAGAGATTTCATCATTCTACGACTATAAGCCTCTTTGTCTGACTGAAATCTATTAGCTTGAACCGCGATTCCCTTTCGGGTATTTAGACGTCTCCTT
>Ga0172377_10005099_pt1 | contig 13498 bp, 15 predicted proteins | sample Pumphouse3metaG_FD_119749 | JGI IMG/M metagenome (GOLD analysis project Ga0172377, IMG submission 119749) | Leachate microbial communities from a municipal landfill in Southern Ontario, Canada - Pumphouse #3 metaG | ecosystem: Engineered > Solid waste > Landfill > Unclassified | place: Canada... | reverse complement strand
TTTTCATTTATTTAGATAAAACTCAATCATAGAATACAGATGATAAGCACCAGGCATACATAGCATTATCGCCCCTAATATAATTGCTACGATCGCCCATTTAGGAACACCCATTTTTTTAAAATTAAGAATAACCACCGCCCCAACCTAACCCGAAGGCTTCGAATTACACACTACGCATATTATGTTAATATGTTTTAGATATAACCTAGGATAAAGGCAGTTTTTAAAAGAAAAGTGAGGCAGACAAAAGTTATATTTGATTGTCTATTAACCTCTAATACTATTATAGCAGATTGAAAAAATTTGTCAAGTATTTACAAATAATATCAATAACTTAGCTTAACAAAGGCAAAAAATGAAGGTAGTTCCGATTTCAAAAAAGAAACCCCCCCAATGGATATTGGATGAAGTAAAAAAATTTGGTGTTAGTTGGGAAAGCGGAGTTATATTTACCTATGATGGCATAATCTCAAATTGCCGAGGAGAGATGACCGAAGACCTCTTAGCCCACGAAGGCAACCATATAAAACAGCAAGCCAAAATCGGAGCAGATAACTGGTGGAAAAAATACTTCAAAGACCCCACATTCAGATACGAACAAGAGCTTGAATGTTACCGGAAACAATATCAATGGATAAAAAATAACATAAAAGACCGGAACGAAATTTTTAAACACCTAATGCATTACGCCAGATCATTATCATCAGATATGTATGGCAATCTAAAAACAACGCAACAAGCATTATCAGACATAAAACTATTGGATAACTTTAAATAATGGCTAGAATAAAGTAAAATATTTGAATAATCAATTATTATGGACATAAGACCATACGACAAAAACGCCAAGAAACACCCCGACAAGCAATTAAAACAAATTGCTAATTCTCTAAAGGAATTTGGATGGCAACAACCGATCGTAGTGGATAAGAACGGCGTTATAATTGTTGGACACGGAAGATGGGAAGCTTACAAGAAATATCCAGAAGGGATAAAAGAGCCAAAAATAGAAGTAGCTGATTTAACAGAAGAACAAGCCAAGGCTTACAGATTAGCAGATAATAAGCTAAACGAGAGCGAATGGGATATGAAACTGGCGGTAGATGAGCTGAAAGAATTGAGCGAAGAAATGCAAGAGCTAACTGGATTTGATTTAGATTTATTGATAGAGCCAGATGAGAAAGATGACGAGATACCCGAAGATGCCCCACCTGTCGCAAAATTAGGTGATTTGTGGGCTTTAGGAAGACACAGGCTATTATGTGGAGATGCAACTAAGATTGAGGATGTAGAGAGGCTTATGGATGGCAAGAAGGCAGATATGGTGTTTACTGACCCGCCGTATAATATAAATTACAAAGGACAGGGTAAGAACACCAGTAATGTGATAATGGCAGACAATGTGACGGATGATGCGTTTGATATATTTTTGGAAAAAGTATTTGCAAATTTTAGAGAACATACGAAAGCTGGGGGGGGAAATTATGTATTCCACGCCAGTAGAACGCAAATAGCATTTGAAACTGCGTTAGCAAAGAATAATTATGAGATAAAGAACCAACTAATATGGAATAAACCAATGAGTGCGTTGGGATGGGGAGATTATCGATGGAAGCACGAACCATTCTTCTATTGCGGACAAAAAGGCAATTCAATTCAGTTTTATGGGGATAGAACGCATAGCACAGTCTGGGATTTTCAAAAGACAGACCAGCAACTTCTTAATTGGGCAAAGAAGCAAAAGATAGCCGAGCAGAATGGAAAAACAACAATCTGGTCAATGAAAAGAGATAATGTCAATGAGTATGTCCATCCAACACAAAAACCAGTAGAACTGATAAGCTATGCCATAACAAATAGCACAAAAGCAGAAGATATAGTGTTAGATTTATTTGGAGGCAGTGGCTCAACACTAATCGCCTGCGAAAAGATGGGAAGAATAGCTTATATACAGGAATTGGATGAAAAATATTGTGATGTAATTATAAAAAGATTTGAAGATTATACAGGACTTAAAGCAGAAAAACTATGAGTGAGCAAGAATTAACAAGAGAAAACAAGCCTAAAAGAGATGAAAAGGGTAGATTATTACCTGGAAATACGGCAAATCCAGCTGGAAGACCCGAAGGCTCAATATCAGTAGTTTCGGCAATTAAAAAGAAACTCCAAGAATGCCCGGAAGGAAAACAAAAAACATATCTACATTACCTAGTAGAAAAGATAATGAAAAAAGCTGTAATAGATGACGATGTAAGTATGATTAAAGATATAATAGACAGAGTGGACGGCAAGCCTCAACAACGAACGGATATAACAACTGATGGATATAAAATTAACCCAATGAGTTATGAGCAAGCCCTTAACATTATCGGAAGAAAAGAAGAGAGCAACAGAAATAATATGTCAGAATGAATTAACCGCCTTTTCTGGCTTTGTAAATCCTCGTTATAATCCAAGTTGGCTACACGAAAACATAGCAAAACAACTAGAAAGAGTGGAAAAAGGACAAGTAAAAAGATTAATGTTATTTGTTCCACCCCGCCACGGTAAAAGCCAATTAGCCTCAATAGATTTCCCCGCCTGGTATTTAGGCAGACACCCCGAAAAGGAAATAATCACATCATCTTATTCGGCAGAGTTGGCACAAGACTTTGGCTACAAGACAAGAAACCTAGTTAACTCTCAAGAATATCAAATATTGTTCAATACTAAGTTAAGGGACGACAGCAAATCAAAAGCTAAGTGGCTAACCAACGAAGGAGGAGGATATACAGCTGTTGGTGTTGGTGGTCCAATAACTGGTAGAGGAGCTGACCTTTTAATAATAGATGATCCTGTAAAAAACCGTGAAGAAGCAGAAAGCCTAACCATAAGGGATAAAATATGGAACTGGTATACCTCAACCGCTTACACTCGATTGGAAAAAAATGCCGCTGTTATCCTAATTATGACTAGATGGCACAAAGATGACCTAGCGGGAAGATTATTAGAAAAAGCAAAAGAAGACGGTGAACAGTGGGAGGTAATAGAATTTCCGGCAATAGCCACAAGAGATGAGCTTTATCGAAAAAGAGGGGAAGCTCTATGGCCCGAGAAATACGATTTCGACGCCTTGACCACCATTAAAAACACCATAGGCATATATGACTGGCAATCTCTATATCAGCAACAGCCAATATCAAGTGAAACACAGGAGTTCAGAGATGAATATTTCAGATACCGCTCAATGGAGCAAGTAGAGGCCTTAGATACTAAGAACATTCTCACGCTGGACACAGCAATCTCACAAAAAGCCAGTGCTGATTATAATGGATATTGTATAAATTTCATTGATAAGGAGAATAAGTGGAATATAAAAGCTTGGAAAGCTAAAGAAAGTCCCAAGCAGTTCATAGATAATCTTTTTGCCCTTTGGGATAAGTATAATTTAGACATCATAGGTATTGAAAAAACCATATATCTTCAAGCTATCAAGCCTTTCTTAGATGATGAAATGGTACGAAGAAATAAGTTTTTAACCATAGTTGAACTACAACATAACCAAACCGCCAAGGAAACGAGAATAAGAGGAATAATCCCACGCTATGAAGCTGGAGCAGTATATCATATTAAAGGGCATTGCGAAGAGTTGGAAGAGCAACAGCTTACTTTCCCCAAAGGGATACACGACGACATATTAGATGCAGAAGCATATCAAGCTCAAGTGGCTACTCAACCAGACGAAGAAGAAGTTGAAAGTTATAATTTTCATAATGAAACATTTTAATGAAGATAAACGATTACATTGACAGTTATCGAAGGGGAACAGTCCAAATAACAAAAGGGGTCAGTTATAATCTTGAAGATGTTATTGCGGACAATTTTTTATCAATCAATGCCAAATATTCAGAGCCTAATTTTTCTGATGGCACACCCAAGGAGTATTTTGATATTGCCCGTATTCTTTCAACTAGAATTAAAGCAGCGACTGATATTGATACCAAAGACATTCAATTAGCGGCGGAAAATCCTCAAGCAATTGGAGTAGCCGACCTCATCAAAGGAGCAGTCAGGCATCAATTAAAGGTCCAAGACTGGGGAGAAAAATTCAATCAAGTCAGAGATGAACTGGTTGATATGGGACACGTTATCATCAAGAAGGTCAATAACGAAACCAAGATAGTTGATTTACGCAATGTTATCAGACCGCCCCACGTTCTTGATATTCAAGAGGGAGGAATATGTGAAAGAGTATTTTTGACTTGGGATGATGTTCTAGCCAACAAAAAGAACTGGAAAGAAAACTGGAGCGACATTGAAGCCCTCAAAGAAAAACTGGACAAAGAGAACAAGACCTATTTTACCACCTACGAACTCTGGACAATGGATAACTTCAAGACCAAGGGAGGCGAGAAATACACCAAAGGATGCATCGTTTATCTAGACAGAAGCCTATTGGAGGAAGAGGCTGATAGTTCTGCTGATAGCTGGAGCCCTTATTTGGAACTGGATAGATACGTTACTCCCGAAAAAGAGAAAGTTCAATCCAAGAAAAAACTCAAACAACTTAGAGAGCAAGGATATTTGGGAGCCAAAGAAGATGAAGAGCCAATTTACCCCTATGATGAGCAAAGATTTGTTACTCTTCCAGGAAGATGGTTAGGCGCAGGAGTTCACGAGATTTGCCGACCCTTGCAGAAAGCCTACAACCGCAATATGAATAACAAGATTAGATTTGATGAACTAAATCATAAAGGCGTAACGGTCTTAAACAAGTCAGCTATTGGAAAAGGAAAATCACTAACCCAAGATGCTTTGAATAGCCTGGAATATGGTGGAGTAGTAGCGATCAAGAATGATGAAAGCTTACAGAGGTTGAACTTTGGCAACCTTATTGGTGAATTCTTACAAACAGCGGACAAGTTCTTTGAACTGGCAAGACAAATGGTAGGCGTGACCGCCCAAGGAGCAGGAGAGGAACTTCCCGCTTCTATGCCTGCTACTACCGCTGCAATCAACCAACAGGTAGCTAAAACTACCTATGACGTGGTTATTGAACAGCAATCCCTGTTATGGGCGAGATACTTCCGTAGATTTGAGCTAAAATCAGTGGTGGAGGAAATAACCCTGGAAGATTGGGCTAAAATAGAAGGCGACCCGAGAGATTTGGAAGAATTGGAAGAAAGATTTGTTGATAATCTTGCCAAGGATAGAATTGCCAAGGCAATGGATGCCAATCCTGATGCTAAAATAAAGCTGTTCAATCGTTATGGCTGGAGGTCAGACTTTCCCGAAGAAGAACTGGAAGCGGTTAAAGAAGCGATCAGGGAAGCCAGAAGAAAAATGGGCGGAATAAGATTTGCCCAAATTAAAAAAGACCTCATCAAAGACGCCGCTTTTAATATTGCTTTTTATGTGAATAATGAAGCCTTTGACAAGATATCCAAGATTAAAGAACTAATGGCGTTAAGAGCAGAAGCCCTGCAAAATCCCAACAGTTCCTTATCAGCTGAAAAACTCGAAGAGAGCATTCTTGACCTGATGAACTTGGGAGGCAAGCAATTCAAAAAGACCGACCGAGAAAAGCAAGCTTTAATGATGGCAATGCAACAGCAACAAGCCCCAATAGGCGAGGCTGTTCCTGAGCAAGTGCCTACCGCAATATGATAGAACCAGTTAAAAGAGACCCCGCCCAAGCCCGCCGAGAAGCCACCGAAAAAGAAAGGCAAGACAAAGAACAGAAAGCCTATGATGATGCAATGGAGGCTTTTAGAAAGTCCCGTGCCTATAAATACATTATGGATATGTTGGACCAAAAGATAAAAGAAGCCACCGACACACGGATATTAGCCAAGAATTTCGGCAAAATTAAAGGTGAGGTGATGGGAGATCTAGGAGTATTGGGTATGGCATCTCTAATGGCCTCAAAGCCCTTGGAGGAATTAAAGAATGAACTTGAATAGGGTTTATCTCCTTGCACTTAGTCGAGTGTAAAGACAATAAACCTTAACAACAAAATATGTCAAAAGAAGACTTAAACCAGATTGAGGAAGCCGAGTTAGATAATCTTTTCGAAGATGATGAATCGCCTAAACCTCAAGACGGAGACGATTCCCAAGACGCTTCGAAGCAAGAAGTGTCGGAAGATACGTTTCTTGCACGAGTAAACAAGGAGACGGGCAAAAACTTTAAATCGCTAGACGATTGGAAAGATTCCCTCAAGAACCTTGAAAAAGCCGTTGCCGACAAAGGCAGGAAAAAGGAGCCAAAAGAGGCACCTAAAACCAACTCAGTTATAAAACGCCTATTTTTCAAAGAAACCCCAGAGGCTGAGACCGTATGGGATGATGTTGAAAAAGAAGCCAAAGAACTGGGTGTTGACCCTTTCGACCATTATGAAAGCAAGAAAGGTTGGCAACTGGAAGCTAAAGCTCGATTCGAAGAACAAAAAGAGCAAGCCGAGGCAAAAGGCAAAATAAAAAGCCCCTCCAATAATATCGGAGACGGTGAAATAGATTTTGCTAAAATAACCCCGGACCAGATATCCAAGTTATCCAAGAAAGATTATGACAAATACAAGGAATATCTGAAAAAAAGCTCTTATAGAGAAGGTAAAGCCATTTTACTCGATTAGTGTATTTATTATTAATGCAAACTAATGGCAAATTCATTAGATGCCTCCCTGAAAGAAGTATGGAGCCGAGACTATCAGGATATGACGGAGAAAGTCCGTGTATATTCCAATATCGCAAACTTCAGACTGGAAAGCGACCTTAAAAAGGGAGATGTTGCACACAGACCATATATGTCTGATGTGGAAGTTAATACTCTTGGAAGCGAGGGTTCTTATACTCGTCAAGATATTACTTCAACGGATGAATCTCTTACGATCAATCAAGAGAAAGAAGCAACCTTTTACATCCAAGATATCGAACACTGGCAATCTCATTATCCCACTCGGGAGAAGATGGCTCAAAGGTGTGCGATCAAACTTAATCAACAAATTGACGGTGATGTTCTTGGCGAATATGACCAAGCTGATCACACGATTGATGATTCTGAATTAGGCGGAACAAGCGGACACGGAATTACTCTTTCCACTTCTAACATTATCAAGCCTTTTACTGTGGCTGGACGAAAATTAGAGGTAGTTGATAACCCCAATGAAAACAGATGGGCGGTTATCTCCCCTCACTTCTATCAGTTATTGCTTGAAAGATTGGAAGGTAAAGAGTCTGTTCTTGGTGACAAGACCGGAGTAAACGGACACGTTGGTAAATATATGGGTTTTGACCTGTATCAATCCAATGCGACCGGCTGGAGTGGAACTTTGGCAATGGCGACCAACCCGACAAACGGCGATACCGTAACTATTAACGGAGTAACCTTTACTTTTGTTGATACTTTGGGAACGACCGCTGGAAATGTCCATATTACCACCAGTGCGGCTAAGACGGTTGACAGTTTGGTTGCAGCGATTAACACCCCTGGAACTTCTGTTGCTTCTGGTGATGACGCGGGATTTGTTGCTTTATCATCTGCTGACCAAGCTAAGTTAAAGAACATAACCGCTACCGACGGCACAACTTCAATTACTTTGAAAGCGGAAGGACACGGCTATGTTGCAGTAAGTGAAACCCTAACCGATACGACTGATTGTTGGTCAACCGGATATGAAATCCAACATCTATTATTCGGACAAGGACGACCGGTTGATTTGGTTGTTCAAAGAGCCCCGAAGATGATGATAAAAGACCGAACTGGTTACATCGGAAACGACATCGTTAATTACATTGTCTATGGTCTAAAGACCTTTGATGATGGTGATAGACGATTAGTGGACGTGAAAGTAGATTCAAGTTCGTTTTAGAACTTAGGTAAGAGCTTAGCGGAGGGGGAAACCCCTCCCTAAGACTAATTAATTAAGCACAAATAGAATGGCAAGACCATTTAATCGAGCAATTAAACTTGGAGGTGAAACCCAGAAAGTCGGAACCCCAACAGTAAAGGTTCTTGAATATGATGTGGACTCCAATGTAATGCGAGCCACCGGAGCGACTGTTCCGACTGACGGCGATAGAGGCTATGCAGTTGGTTGTATCTTTGTTCAAACGGACGGAGGAACGGAAACTGTCCTTTATGTGAATGAGGGTTCGGCTACTTCTGCTGACTTTAATCCAGTATTGGGAGGCGTAAAAAAGACTGAAGACTTAACCGCTACAAATACACTAACAGCTGCTGATAGTGGAAAAGTTTTGTTTTTAAATTCAGCTACTGAATTTGTTACTACCTTGCCTACCCCGGCGGCTGGATTGAATTTTAAGTTCGTTGTCAAAGCAGCTCCCTCTGGAGCTAGTTACACAGTTGTAACCGCAAGTAGCGCTAATATCCTTATTGGAGGCGTAACTTGTGCGACCGCTGATGACTTAGGTTCATACGACGCTGACGGCGACACCATAACTTTTGTTGATGGTCAAGCAGTAGTTGGCGATTTCGTGGAAGTAGTAAGCGATGGAACAAGCTGGTATGTTTCTGGACAAGCATTTGTTGCAGAAGGCGTTACCATTACCAAAGCATCTTAATTGCTTTCTCAGTTCCTCTATAAGGGGAACTGGACTAAGTAATTAATCTAAAATTATGCCAAGAAAAAAAACTGTTCGCCAAATTAGAAAAGAACACGAGAAGGAACTCGAAAAAACCAAAGAGGAAATTAAGAAAATGAAGGAAGTCCAAAAGCCCAAGCCAGCCCCGATCATCAATCGGGTGGTCAAAGGTGATTATGTGATTGTGGACCAAAGAGGAAAATATATTCGCACCTACACAGTCAAAGACCACGGCAAAGACGCTCAAAAGTTCGCTGTGCAATTTGCCCTTAAAAAAGGTTATAGAATAATTGGTTAATATAAAAAAATGATAGAAGTAAAAACAGTTTTAGACGCCGTAACAGCAACTACCACCTCAGACGCTATTTCGATTGAGGGAGCAAAGAAAGTATCTTTCTTGTTCACCCGAGCTAATCATTCAAGCGGAAGTTCTGCTTTTAGCGTAACCGCCTCTATTGATGGTGTAACCTATGTTACCTACAACAAGCTAATTGAGAACGCTACCAACACCAACGTTCAAAATGTTACCCGAGTAGCCAGCAAGACCCTTTCTGCTAATGGTAGTGCTTTAATGTCAATGGATCTGGTCCACGACGCTTACCGTTATATTAAAGTAACCGCCACAGAGACGACAGACGGAACACACAGTGCTAAAGTTTTAATAGAACGCTAATGGATCTAACAAATATCGAGACACAAACGAGATGGTATACCAAAACAGATTCCAGCACCTTCACGGATGCTGATATTCTTCGTGAATCCAACAATGAATATGCCAAGCTGATAATGAAGAAAGTCCAAATGGAAGGCAATGTTAGCTCACTTGGTCATTTTGCCACCCATACTCTTAAAGCAGATGGCGCAGCCTCAGATGAAGCTGGCTATAATGGTGAATATCCCTATCCCGAAAATTGTCTTTATCTTACAAGAATTGAAGCCAAATTTGATGAAGATCATATTCCAGTAGTTCTTTATGATTCTTCCAGCAATTCATATAGCGAATTTACAAATGTTGACGAACCGTTTGACGAAGCAATTCCCCAAGCTAGATTACAAAGAGACTCAATATTTATCCGACCATTTCCTGACAGCGACGTAACGGAAGGTCTGTATATAGAATATGTAAAAAGGCAGACCGCTTTTGCTGATGACGCTGATGAAGCCGAGTTTGAAGCTAATTTTCACGACTTAATCCCTATGGGAGTGGCTATCAGATACTTTAAAAGGAATGTTGGAAAATACCGAGAAGAATTAAGGGAGATGAGACGAGACTATGAGTCTTTGGAAAATGAATTTCTAGAATTTTACCGAGATCGCAACGAACACAAAATGAAGATAACAACCAAAAAAGAAACTTTTTAACAATTAAGTTTAAACAATGAATAGAGCAGAGATCGAAGCCAAAAGAGGAATAAAGCGGGACGAAAAAGGCCGCATTATCCGAAGCAAAAAATGGCTCAAAGAACGAATCACTTTTCTTCAATCCAAGGTCGAGGATTTTAAAAGGCGAATAAAAAACGCCCAAGAAGAAATTAAAATGAGAGAGGAAGAACTTAAATAGTAATTAAAAACTATGGCCAATGTGATTTACAACGCCTTTAAGAAGAACATAATGAACGGTGGCATCGACCTTGACACCGACACCATCAAAGTAGCTTTGGTAACTTCTTCATATACTCCTGACCAAGACACACACGAAGATTTTGCTGATGTTACCAACGAAGTTTCCGGAACGGGCTATACTGCTGGAGGGGCGGAATTAGCCAACAAGGCTGTTACTGCTGACAATACCGACAATGAAGGAGTGTTTGACGCTGACGATGTCTCTTGGGCTGATTCCACTATCACCGCCAGGGGAGCGATTGTCTACAAATCAACTGGAATCGCAGCCAATGACCTTTTGATATGTTATATCGACTTCACGGAAGACAAGGTTAGTTCAGGAGGCACATTTTCGATAGCTTGGGCGGCTGAAGGAATTTTGAACTTGAATTAGTGTTTTGACTGCTCCTACGGGGGCAGAATTAAGGACTAATCGGCCTTTGGTTCTTTGACAAAGGGCTAAATGGCCCAATAAATATGGCAACTATTGTAGATAGTCATAGTGAGAGTAATTATGACGGGTATATCTTTAGTGGCTCCGATTTTAATATAAAAAATGCTCAATCATTTTCAGGAAATGGTGGATTGTTGCATAGTGTCAAATTTTATCTATATAGAGTTGGAAGCCCAACAGGGAATGCTTATGCGAAAATATATGCCCACAGTGGAACATTTGGTTCTAGTTCAAAACCTACCGGTTCAGCTCTGGCAACGTCTGATGCAGTGGATGTTTCAACAATAAGCGGGTCATCTTGGTCATTAATAACGTTTTCATTTTCGGAAGAAGAGAAGATTACATTAGAAGATGGGACATATTATTGTGTAAGTTTCGAATTTGACGGAGGAGGCGGCACTAATCGGATTGTCGTTGGTCTGGACGTAACATCATCTTCACATTCTGGAAACATGTCTAGGTGGTTTTATTCTGACAGTGAGTGGACGGTCTCATCTAATTTAGATATGGTTTTCTATGTTTATGCTGAGGGTGACGTTACTCTAAGTCCAACTGCCCCTATTTCTACTTTTTCTCTGAACAGCCCAACGATTACAACTGGCACAGCAGCTGAAATGAAGATTGAGCAAGCAGAGATTTGGAGCAGTAGCTACTACCCTTGGTCTGAAAATAACTGTCCTTTTGACACGATTGACCCGCTGGAAAGCCTCACAATTTCAGCTCCGACTGCAATTGCCAGTATCAGTGCAGATGTCAATGTCAATGTTGGTGCAAATACCATATTCTCTGAAATTAACGACGTTACTATCACCGCAATCCAAAACGTTTCTGTTTCCGCTGAATGCCAGTCTGTTATCTCATCAATCATTTCCCCGATAGTAACCGCTATCAAGAATATATCGGTTAGTCTTGGGGTATTGACAGCATCATTTTCCTGTATTTCACCAGATATAACCGCCATTCAGAATATCAGTAATTCCCCATCGGTCCAAGAAGCAACGTTTTCGGCACCCGACCCGGATATTACCGCAATCCAAAATGTTTCAGTCAGTCCTGATCCGCTGGAGGCGACATTTTCAGCCCAGAGTCCGACAATCAGTTATGGAGTTAAGACCAGTCCCGATACTCAGACAGCGACCTTCTCAGCTCAAGACCCAGTCATTACAGCTATAAGGCACATTTCAATATCTCCCGATCCGTTAGAAAGCACCTTTTCAATCCAATCCCCCACTGTTTCGGCTGTTAAAACTGTTTCTGTCACGGCAGATACACTTGAAGCAAGTTTCAGCATTCAAGATGCAGTTATTACCACTACCAAGACAGTCAGTTTAACCCCAGAAGCTCAAACAGCTACTTTCTCCATAGAAAATCCAACTGTTAGCACGACAAGATTTGTCTCTGTTAGCCCGTCTGTCTTAGAGGCGACTTTCAGCGCAGAAGACCCCATTGTAGCAGCTCAAGGCAGTATTGTAGTTTCCCCTGATGTCTTGACCGGCTCTTTCACGGCTAATAGCCCTCAAATCACAACAGGAGCTTCAATGTCCCCCGACGAAGTGTTAGCAAGTTTTTCTGTTATTTCTCCGACGATCACGGCTGTTAAAAATGTTTCTGTTACCATAACCGTATTGGATGCCACTTTTTCCTTGCAGAACCCGACTGTTTCAGCGGTTAAGAATGTTTCGGTATCTCCTGATGTCCAGACGGCAACCTTTTCAGTTGTAGACCCAACAATATCCAGTGTCTTTGGAGTTTCGATTGAGGCGGAGACAGTAGTAGCTACCTTTTCAATCAACCAGCCTGGCGTTCAAAGAGTTGATGTAACTGTAACGCTGTTAAATATTTGGAGCAGTTCATACTATCCTTGGTCAGCGGAAGAGTATCCTTGGGAAACTATCACCTCTACAAAGCCGATAATCTTTTCTGTTCAAGACCCCGAGATAACAACTGTTCGGCACGTTTCCTTTGAAGTATCAGAAACAACAGGTAGTTTTTCAGTTGAAGACCCGACAATCACAGCCACGATCTTCGTTACGGTTGATGCTGAAACAGTTATCTCTACCTTTACCATTCCTGAAATTAGAAAAGCAGGTGCTTTATGGGACGGCATACCTAAACCAACAGGAACTTGGACTGACAAGAATAAGCCGACGGCTACTTGGAGCGACAAATCCAAACCAACGGCAGACTGGACGGACAAATCTAAACCAACAGGAACTTGGACTGACAAATCAAAACCAACCAGCGACAGCTGGACTGATATATCTAAACCTTCAATTTAAAACTATGGCAACAATCACAGACCTTAACTCAGGAGATGACGGCGCAACTTCGCGCGGAGTTATCAATACTAATTTTGACAATCTAAATACCGACAAACTGGAGGCGGCTGATTTGCCGTCTGCTTCTGAATCAGCGGAAGGAATGGTTGAACTTGCTACCGATGCCGAGGCTTTGGCTGGCAGTAGTGATTCAGTCGTTTTAACCCCTGGCAATTTAGGTTATACAGGTTTTTTGACTGGCTGGATTCCAGCAGGAGAAACTTGGACTTATGCTAGTGCAAATACTTTTACAATTTCAGGAGATAAGACGGATAAATATCAAAAAGGGGATAAAATAAAATTGACAAATTCCTCTTTAAAGTATTTTTATATTGTCGGTATTTCTTATTCAAGCCCGAATACTACAATTACAATAACTGGTGGTTCTGATTATGCTTTAGTCAGTGGAGCAATAACAAGCCCGTATTATTCAAAACAAGAAAATCCGCAAGGATTTCCTAGTTCTTTTTCTTTTACCGCAACGGGAACTGGTTTTTCGTCAGCCGTTACTGGAACTTGGTATTTCTCAATTAGAGGTG
>Ga0172377_10005098_pt1 | contig 13499 bp, 12 predicted proteins | sample Pumphouse3metaG_FD_119749 | JGI IMG/M metagenome (GOLD analysis project Ga0172377, IMG submission 119749) | Leachate microbial communities from a municipal landfill in Southern Ontario, Canada - Pumphouse #3 metaG | ecosystem: Engineered > Solid waste > Landfill > Unclassified | place: Canada... | reverse complement strand
GCGGCGCAAATAAAAAAAGGCGATAGTCTTTTTCCGCGCTTAGCTTAAAAATAAAGATATGCTTACCTACTTAGACATCATTTTAATAGTGCTCCTCGGCTTAGCCGTGATTAATGGTTTACGGCGTGGCCTCTGGCGGATGGTGGGGCAAATCATCGGCTTGTTTCTAGCCGTGTTTATTGCCTCGCAGCGGTATCTGGATTTTTACAACTGGACGCAGAATTGGTTTAACATCAACGAGACCACAGAAAAAATTATCGCTTTTTTAATTCTATTCTTTCTCGTCTCATCCTTAGTCGGTTTAGCCTTTTTCTTAATTGAAAAAGTCTTTAAGTTCGTCTCCATTATTCCTTTAGGAAATCTTTTAAACCGTGTCCTGGGTGCCGTTTTATCTTTATTCGGTTCCATGCTGCTTCTCGGCTTGTTGCTATTTTTACTCTCCCGTTATTCTTGGGCTGCCGGCTTGGCTGGTGTCCAGCTGACTAATTCTGTTTTAACGCCGCCGCTAGTTCAACTGGCGACCGTAGTTATGCCTTACATTCCGGAAGCCTTAAAAGCGCTACAATCCATTACCGGTATTTAAACTATGAAAACTATTCCGGAAACGGCCGCCTCGGAAGCTTTAATTGTAGAAACGTTGAGGTCGGGTGGCGTTATTGTTTGTCCCACTGATACTATTTATGGCTTAAGCTGTCGCGCTGACGACCCTGAGGCCATTTTAAAAATCCATCGTTTTAAGGGTTCGGATCCACAAAAACCCTTAATTCTTTTAGCGGCCGATTGGGAAATGGTGGAAAAATACAGCCTTTTAACGCCGACTCAAAAATCACGGGCTCAAGAATTGTGGGCGCAGGACCGTCCCACCTCTTTAATTCTTGGGCAAAATCAGGTACCAGCACCGACTTTAATGCCCAGTCAAGTCGCTTTAGCCTGGCGTTTGCCTAAAAGCCCGTTTTTACTTAAAATAATAAAGGCTTTAGGAGTGCCTTTAGTCTCCACGAGCTTAAATAAGACAGGACAACCGCCACTTAAAAGCTTAGCGGGATTTTCTTCGCTAAATACCACCGAAAATGCTCCTGATTTATTAGTTGACGGTGGTGTTTTAGATGGTCAACCTTCACGCTTAATTGATTTAAGCGGAGCAGAAGAAGAAGTTATCCGCCCTTAAGAAAAGATAAAGAATAATTATATGAATAAAAATTACCGCTCGCCTTGGTATTCGCTTATCTTCGGCCTCTTTTTTATCGTGGTCGCTTTTGGTGGCGGCTTTTACTTAGGGCAGGGGGACGCTCAGGCGAGACCACTCGCCCAAAATACTCAAGAAGTGGAAGTTGATGAAAGCGAAACTTTTGACTTTAACGTTTATTGGGAAACCTGGGCGACTTTAAAAGAAAATTATTTTGATAAAAATAAATTAAGCAACCGTGATATATTTTATGGCTCGCTGAAAGGTTTAGCCGCTTCCACCAAAGATCCTTACACGGTTTTTATGACGCCCCAAGAAACTGATGAATTCAATGAAGATATGTCCGGTAGCTTTGAAGGTATTGGCGCGGAAGTAGGTATGCGCGATGAGGTGGTCACGATTGTAGCGCCTTTAGCCGGGATGCCCGCCGAAAAAGCCGGTCTAAAAGCCGGTGATAAAGTTTATGCGATTGATGGTGAAAGTGCTCTTGGTTTAACCGTTGATGAAGCGGTCAAAAAAATTCGTGGTCCCAAAGGAACAAGTGTTACCTTAACCATTATTCGCGACAACGAAACCAAAACCCGAGAAATCACTATTGAAAGAGGCTTAATTGTTATTGAGAGCATCAAAACAGAATTACGTGCGGACGGCATCATGGTGATTACTGTTAGCAATTTTAACGATGATACAGAATTATTATTTAAAAAAGCCGTCGCTGATACGCTTAATAAAAAAGCCAAAGGGGTAATTCTAGACTTACGCAACAACCCCGGGGGCTATTTAGATACAGCTATTTTAATGGCCAGTGAATGGATTGAAGATGGGCCGGTACTGTTAGAACAAAATGCCGCTGGCCGGAGCCGAGAGTATAATGCTGAGGGCTGGGCGCGCCTGGGTGGTCTCCCCACAGTCGTTTTGATCAATGGCGGCAGTGCTTCCGCTTCCGAAATTGTGGCCGGCGCTTTACGTGATTATCACCGGGCGACCCTAGTTGGTGAAAAAACCTTTGGCAAGGGCTCAGTCCAGCAAGTGATTGATTTAAGTGATGGCTCTTCTTTAAAAGTTACCGTGGCTACGTGGATGACCCCTGATGGCGATTATATTAATGACAAGGGCTTGGAACCGGATGAAGTAGTTGAACTCACTAATGAAGATTTTGAGGCCGAGCGTGATCCGCAGCTTGATCGAGCCGTAGAAATTCTCAAGACCAAATAAAGATAGTTATAAAAAAAGCTCGATTTTACAATCGAGCTTTTTCTTTTTATCTGCTAAAGAACAATAAACTAGTCAGTGACAATACTCACAATTTTCGCCAATTTTAACTTGCCGTTAAATTTTTTTAACTTGCGGGAACTAAACTTCACAACGCCATCGGAAACTGCGAAGAGCGTGTCATCGTTACCCCGCATCACATTAGATCCCGGGAAGTATTTGCTGCCGCGCTGACGAATAATGATATTGCCAGCTTTAGCGATTTGGCCATCAGCCAGTTTAACACCTAAGCGTCTTCCAGCGGAGTCACGGCCGAGCGAGGTAGACCCCGCAGCTTTCTTTGTTGCCATATTAATTAAGTAAGGAGCGCGATAAAAAAAGGCTTTCGCCTAAGTGCTCACTTTTTTCTAAATTTACTGTCCAATGATAACAAAAGAGCAAAAGATTGTCAATAAATTAAAAGCCCGGCCCCGTAAAAAGCAAAAAAATGGTTTTTGGGCAGATTTTTACTAAAAAAGTCTATTTTTTTGTCTAGATTATTTATTGAAAAATTGTTATAATTACCCTAGTAAAAAATAAAATAATAATAACTTAATTTTATGATCAAAGTTGATAAAGAAGCCTGTATTGGCTGCGGTCTTTGCGCTAGCCTGCATCCAGAAATTTTTGCTATGGATGCCGACGGTAAAGCGGAGGTAATTAATCCTGATGGTGATCAGAGTGAAGGGGAAGAGGCGGCGGCGGCTTGTCCAGTCGGCGCGATCACTGTTGAATAATTTATGGACTTATTAGGAAGAAAAATTGAACAAGCCCCCGTTCCTAGTAGTCCGGAGGTTTTAACTGGTCCGGAAAGGAAAAGTGAACAAGCCCCCGAGCGCGGGGCGGAAAAAGGGGAAACGGCTCCGGTCACGGTGCCCATGGTTACTCCGGTCGCCCCGGTGGCTAAAGAGCCGCCCACTTATAAAGAGCGGCGGGCAAAATTGATTGATGAAACCCTATCTGAAGGTTTGGGCAACACCTACTTAGCGATGTCGCCGGAACAGCAAAAGGTTTTTAAGGCCAAGGGCGAGGAAACGGTCGCCAAAATCAATAATCTCTTAGATGAAACTAAAGTTAAAATCAATAAAATTGTGAGCTTAATTAAAAAATGGCTAAGCCTAATTGTTGGTGTTAACAAATTTTATCTTGATCAAGAAGCTAAAATTAAGGCCGATAAAATTCTTAATTTAAAAGATAAACTTTAATTTATGACTGGTGGTTACGCCCCCCTAAATAGTTCATTGTTTGATTTTGCCGTCCCCATTTTAGTGGGGCTGCTAATTTTATTTTTGGGAGCCGTTTTGGCCTATGTGGTCCTGACTCTAATTCGCCGCCGTGCCGCTGCGAACGCTTATTGCGAGCAAAAGATTTTCTTAGTAAAGCTGCCGAAAGAAAAACCTAAAGATGGTGAGAGTGCTTATACGGCGGCGCAAATGCATGAAGAGATTGCTAAAGGGGAAACCCTTTTTGCTAGCATTGGCGGCTTGTCGGCGCAGCGTGGTTTTAAGGCTTGGCTTTTTGGTCGCCATGATCATTTTTCTCTGGAGATTGTCGCTAATAAAGGTAAAATTGCTTTTTACGTCGTCGCTCCGGTAAGTCGGGCTCGCTATTTAGAGCAGCAAATTCATGCTCATTATCCGGAAGCCTCTTTAGAAGAAGTGGAGGATTATAATTCTTTCTCACCGCAATCCAAAATTGTGGCCGGATCACTAAAAACAAAAAAGAGTTTTGTTTTTCCGATTAAAAATTATCGGCAAATGGATGTTGATCCTCTAAACTCTTTAATCAATGTGATGTCTAAACTGGCTAAAGACGAGAGTGCTGTTGTTCAATATGTCGTGCGTAGCGCTAAGGCCAAGTGGCACGGCGAAAGTAAAGCCATTGTTTCTAAAATTATTAAGACTAATTCCATTAGTGCGGGGCTAAAAAAAGATAACGGCCATAAGTTAGACAATTTTTTAGAGCTCACCGGCATCAAAAGTAATTCCAAGACCACCGAAAAAGCTGACACCCCACCCGCCACTTTAACTGAAGTGGAGCGGGCCTTAGTGAAGGCGATGGAGGAAAAAAATAGTAAGTCCGGTTTGGATGTTAATATCCGCGTGGTGGTGGCGGCCGCTACGGAAGCGCAGGCCAAAATCTATTTAGATAACATTTCTAACGCTTTTAGCGAGTACAATAATTACGCTTACGGTAATAATTTTTCGCGGATCAGTCGCGGCAATGACCGGATGGTGACTGATTTTATTTATCGCCGCTTTCAGGAGAAGTTAAGTTTTTTACTAAACACGGAAGAGTTGGCTAGTCTTTATCATTTTCCGCTGCGCTCGACCGAAACGCCGAACATCTTATGGTTGGCGGCTAAATCAGCGCCGGCCAGTGCGGAATTACCTAATGAAGGCTTACTTTTAGGTTACAATGTTTATCGCGGCGTTTCTAAAGAAGTGCGCATTAAGGCCGAAGATCGTCGTCGCCACACTTACATCATTGGTAAATCGGGGGTGGGTAAATCAGTTTTACTGGCGAACATGGCCGTCCAAGATATTTTAAACGGCGAGGGGGTTTGCGTTTTAGATCCTCACGGTGATTTAGTTAATGATATTTTAGAGCGCGTGCCCCCGCAGCGAGCGGAAGATGTAATTGTTTTTTCTCCGGCCGATACCGAGCGACCACTTGGTCTTAACTTATTGGAATTTGATCCTCGTTATCCGGAACAGAAGAGTTTTGTCATTAACGAAATGATTGGCATCTTTGACAAACTCTACGACCTTAAGGCGACTGGCGGGCCGATGTTTGAGCAATACATGCGCAATGCGATGTTGCTCGTGATGGATGATCCCGAGAGTGGCTCAACTTTAATGGAGATCCCTAAAGTTTTAGTAGATGAAGATTTTCGCCGTTTAAAATTAAAACGCTGCCAAAACCAAACCGTTATTGATTTTTGGCGCGAGGAAGCGGAGAAAGCGGGCGGGGAAGCGGCCTTAGCCAACATCGCTCCTTATATCACCTCCAAACTCACCTCCTTTATTTCCAACGACATGATGCGCCCGATTATCGGCCAGCAAAAAAGTTCTTTCAATTTCCGTGACATCATGGATAATCAAAAAATTATTTTAGTGGATCTATCAAAAGGGATTGTCGGCGAGATGAATGCTTATTTGCTGGGAATGATTATTGTCGGCAAATTCTTAATGGCGTCTCTTTCCCGTGGCGATATGCCGGCGGCGCAGCGTAAAGATTTTTATTTATATATTGATGAGTTCCAGAATTTTACCACCGACTCCATTGCACAAATTTTATCCGAGGCGAGAAAATATGGTTTAGGCTTGGTGATTGCGCACCAATATGTTGGACAGTTGGTAAAAAATAATAACACCACTATTAAAGATGCCGTTTTTGGAAACGTCGGCACGATGATTGCTTTTCGGGTCGGCAGCGATGACGCCAATTATTTAGTGAAAGAATTTTCACCGGTCTTCAATGAGTTTGATTTAATCAATACCGACAAGGGAATTGCTTGTTTAAAATTATTGGTGGATAACACTGCCTTAAGGCCGTTCTCTTTAAAAACTATTTGGCCGATTGTTGGTCAACCGCGACAGGAGATGACCACTAAAATTCGCGCCCTGTCACGCCTTAAATATGGCCAGGACCGGCAACTGATAGAAACCATCATTCGTCAACGCCAAGCGCGCAGCCAAGCTTTACAAAGCCCCACTAATCCTTTAGATTTATAAGAAAACCTTAATTATGTCCACTTTATATCGCGATTATCGCCCCAAAAATTTCTCCGAAGTGCTCGGACAAAACCATATCAAAATTGCTTTGCAAAATGAAATTATCGCTGGCGCTCCGGCCAACGCCTATTTATTTTGTGGACCGCGCGCCGTTGGCAAAACGACGGTGGCGAGAATTTTGGCTAAGTCTTTAAATTGCGAGAATCGCCAAAGTGACAGCGCCGAACCTTGTGATACTTGTACTAGCTGTCAAAATATCGCCCGCAGCAATGATTTAGATGTGGTGGAAATTGATGCCGCTTCTAATACTGGCGTTGATAATGTCCGCGATAATATTATTACCTTTGCCCGAGTCGCCGCTACTAAAAATCGCTACCGTATTTTTATCATTGATGAAGTCCACATGTTGAGTGTTAGCTCCTGGAATGCACTCCTAAAAACTTTAGAAGAACCGCCGGCGCGAGTGATTTTTGTTTTGTGCACCACCGAAGTTCATAAAGTCCCGGAGACGATTATTTCTCGCTGTGAACGTTTTGATTTTAAAAGAATCCCTTTAACCGAGGTCATTGGCAAGCTCCGTCGCATTGTCAGTCAGGAAAGAGCGGAAATGGCTGATGAGGTTTTAGAGGCGATTGCCCGTCAGGCGGGCGGCCATTTGCGTGATGCCGAAAGTTTACTGGGTCAAGTTTTATCTTTAGGGGAAGCCGGTCAAGAAATCACTTGGGAGCAAGCGGAATTAATCGTTCCCCGTCATCATCACGACGAAGCGATTGAGTTAATTAAATATTTATTAAAGAAAGACGTGGCGGGCGCCATTAAGTTAGTTAATCAAGCCGCCGACTCCGGGTTGAACTTAAAAAATTTAACTGGTGAGATCTTGGAAGTCTTGCGCAAAATTTTACTTTACCAAGCCAGTCCTAAGTTAGCCGACAATTACACCATCGCCTTAGATGGGGAAGCAGAGATTGCTGTTAGTGAGATTGCCTCAGAAGCCACCCCAATTCAAATTGCCACCTATTTAGAGGGCTTTTTAGAGCTCTTTAATGACAAATTAACCTATACGGTCGCGCAACTGCCATTAGAAATTAAAATTATTGCTCTTTGCGCGGAGGCGCCGAAGGCCGCTCCAACCGTTAAACCAACGACGACCACGCCGCCGGCTGCACCAAATCGTTTTATTGCCGCTAATAAAAAACCAGCCGCTCCTAATCCGGAAACGCCTTCGGGGCCCCTGGCTGCCGATCTTAAAGTTGATGAGATAAGGGCCCGCTGGTCAGAGTTTTTAGCGCGCGTAAAAAGCCATAATCACTCCTTATCTTTTGTTTTGCAAAATTGTGTTGCGGGCGCTCTAGAAAAAGGCGAGCTTCCTTTAACTTTTAAATATAAGTTTCACAAAGAGCGCATCGGCGACCCCCAAATCAAACCGGAAGTGGAAAATATTTTAGCCGAAGTTTATGGCGGCCGAGTCCGAACGGTTTTAAGTGTTGATGAAAATTTAGTTTTAAAAGCGAAGACGGAAACAGAAAAGACGGCTGACAAACCAGTGGCTCCAGAAAAAAAAGAAGCCCTTAATTCAACTAATGATAATTTATTAGACAACTTACTTCAAACTTTTGGCGGCGAAGTAATTAGTTAACCATTTTTCTATGTTAGATATCAAAAAAATCAGAGAAGAATTACCAACAGTTAAAGCAGCGCTTCTGAAAAGAATGCGCCCGGAAGATTTAGATTTAGAGGCGGTGATCGCTCTTGACGAACGGCGGCGCGAACTGACGACGGCTTTTGAAGAAATGCAAGCGCGGCGCAACCGCTTATCAAAAACTAAACCGACGCCAGAAATTATTGCCGAGCTCCGCTCCTTTGGCGATGAAATTGCTACCAAGAAAGAAGCTTTGGAAAAAGTGGAGGCAGAGCTACAAGAAAAATTAGCCGCTTTGCCCAACCTTCCGGCTGACGATGTGGTGGCTGGCGGTAAAGAAAATAATGAAGCGATCTATACTTTTGGTAAAAAACCGGAATTTGATTTTGAACCTAAAGATCATGTGGAACTCGCCACCTCTTTAGGGTTGATTGATTATGAGCGCGCGGCCAAAATGTCTGGCTCCGGTTTCTGGTGCTACACCGGCATGGGAGCGCTACTAGAATGGGCCTTACTGTCTTATTTTATTGATTTCCATACCAAAAATGGCTACACCTTCATGATTCCGCCGTTTATGTTAACCGAGCATTCGGCTTATATTTCCGGGCATTTACCTAAGTTCCGGGATGATCTTTATTGGAATCAAGATGGTTTGTGTCTAAATGCGACCTCGGAAATGATGTTAGGTAATTATCATCGCGAAGAAATTTTAGCTGGCGAGGACTTACCAAAAAAATATTGCGCTTACTCCGCTTGTTTCCGCCGCGAAGCGGGATCTTACCGTCAGGAAGAGCGGGGCATGGTGCGCGGCCATCAATTTAATAAAATTGAGATGTTTGTTTTTTGTCGCCCCGAAGAGTCGTGGCAGTATTTTGATGAGTTGGTGGACAATGCCAAAAAACTTATTGAAGGCTTGGGTTTGCACTATCAAGTTTCTAAATTAGCTGCCGAAGATTGCAGTGCGGCGATGGCGAAAACTTATGACGCCGAGGTTTGGTTGCCGAGCATGGAAATTTATAAAGAAGTTTCTTCGATTAGCAACGCTTTAGACTATCAAGCGCGCCGCGGTAGTATCCGTTTTAAAGATGCCGGCCAAAATACGGAATTCGCTCACACTTTAAATGCTTCCGGTCTAGCGACCAGTCGTTTATTGCCAGCGATTTTAGAACAAAATCAACAAGCGGATGGCTCGGTAATTATTCCGGAAGTTTTACGTCCTTATCTCCCCTTTAAAGAAGAACGTTTGCGCCCCCGCGCTTAGGTGTCGGTGACGGCTTAATTTTTGTTGATGAAAAAATATTTTCTGACTATCACTATTTTCTGTTTAGCCTTGGCGTTTACTCCCGGGGCCACTTTCGCCGCTGAAAAAAATCCGAAGATTGCTAATTATTTTTTGCACTGGTCTTTAAATGATGATAAAGCCCGCGAATTAGCGAAGTGGGACTTTTTGATTTTGGATATGGAGGTGCAAGAAAACAGCCCGGAACAATTACGTTTAATTCGTCGGCTCAATCCCGATATTATTATCTTAGCTTACGTCACTTCTCAAAATCTCTTTGAGCCGTGGGTAAATTCTAACGAGTCGGTCTTGCGGAAAAAATTAAACGCCGGAATTTCGAATTCTTGGTGGTTACGTGATAGTGGTGGCCAGCGCTTATCGGATTGGCCCAATGCTTATGTTTTAAATGTTACTAACTACGCCCCCTTAGTAAATGGTCAACGCTATAATGATTACTTGCCGAAATTTGTAGTTGATAATTTAAAAAGTTCTGGCTTCTGGGATGGCGTTTTTTTTGACAATGTCTGGGATGGCGCCGCTTGGTTTAATGGTGGCAATGTCTCCTTGCGCAATAATGGTTATAAGAGTAGCGCTTACGAATTAAATACCGCCTGGGTCAATGGAATGCGCCAAATTTTTACGAAGACGGAAAAAGCCTGGCCGGAAGCAATTATTTTAGGCAATGGTAGTTGGCACACTCAATACCAAACTCTTTTAGACGGCTGGATGATTGAAGATTTTCCCACTCCTTGGGTAAGTGGCGGCGACTGGACGGCGGTCTTAAAAAATTATCAAATTTTTTCTAACAACGGCCAAGAACATAATGTGTTAAATGCGGCCGCTAACAACGCCGATGATTATAAAAAGTTTCGCTACGGCCTAACTAATGCTTTATTGGGCAATGCTTATTACAGCTTTGATTATGGACCTTTAGATCATGGTCGGCTCTGGTGGTACGATGAATATAATATTGATTTAGGCTCAGCCCAAACCGCTCCTTATAATTTATTGGATCGCCAAAATAAAAATTTAAAACCCGGGCTTTGGCGTCGTGATTTTTCGGCCGGGGTGGCGATTTTAAACTCCACTGATAAAACGCAGCGTTATGTTTTTACTAAAGAGGAATTTGAACGTTTGCGGGGCACTCAAGACCCGCTGACCAATAACGGTCAACGGGTTAACTGGATTAGTTTAGCGCCTAAAGACGGAATCATTCTTTTGAAGCGGCCAAACCTAATCCAGGGTTCTAACTTTATCAACGGCAATTTTTATCGCGTTTTTGATACCACCGGCACGCAGATAGTCAATGGCTTCTTTGCGTACTTAGATAATTATTCCGGTCGCCGGCAGTTGTTAAAAGTAGATTTTTCTGGAACGGGCGCTGAACAAGTGGCGGTGGCGGAAAATGGTGAGATGAAAATTAGTACTAAGGGCCGCGAAACTTTAAAATTCCGCCCCTTTGGTCCTTGGAATGGTGATTTTACAATGGGTTTTGGTGATTTAAATGGTGATGGTCAAAAAGAGATTGTCACTGGCGCTGGTCGCGGCGGTGGTCCGCAAGTGAGGATCTTTAATAATTCTGGCCAGGTTAAAGGCGCTTTTATGGCCTATGACAGTCGTTTTCGCGGCGGCGTTAACGTGGCCGTTGGTGATATTGATGGTGACGGTCAAGCCGAAATTGTGACCGGTGCTGGTCTGGGCGGTGGTCCGCATGTGCGCGTTTTTGATAGTCAAAGCCGAGTGAAACTCCAGTTTATGGCCTATGATAAAGATTTTCGCGGCGGTGTTAATGTTGCCGTCGGCGATATTGACGGTGATGGCCAGGCCGAAATTATTACCGGTCCCGGGCCCGGCGCTGATCCTCAGGTACGTGTTTTTGATCAGACGGGGAGGCTAAAAGCGCAATTTATGGCTTACGATCGTAACTTAAAAAATGGCTTGTCGGTGGCTCTTGACGACTTAAATCAAGACGGCCGTTTAGATATTTTAGCTAGTCTTTTAGAGTAAAAATCTATGGCAAACTTTTTAAAAAATTGGTGGCGGAAGAGGAGTCAACGTCACTATCTCAAAAAACACCGCTGGCATTTGGTGATCGATATTTTTCTATTATTATTGATTATCGCTTTAGCGGTGGGTTTATTTATCATCAGTCGACAAGAACCGCCGGTCGTGGAAACAACGCCGATTCCGCATATTGTTCAAGTCCCAGCCGAAAGTGAAGAGGCAATCAGCCTCACGGAACCGCTTTTTTCCGGCAATGTTTCGCCACGTCAAGTTTTTAATTTTGAAGTAGAACTTGAAAATCCGGACTTAAAGGATATGACTGAAATTGATATTCAATTTTTAAGCCCGAGCGCTAAATTTAGAATTGTCTCGGCGCAAGCGACGGAAATGATAACGGTGGTTAAAGAAGAGGAACTGTCGGCGACGACTACAACTAATCTTAAATCTCGCGGTGATCATCTCAGTTTAAGTCTTTTAGAGCCCGGACAAAAAGTTAAGATTCAAGCTCAGTTAACGGCCACCCCCATCACTTCCGAGCGAACACTGAGCTGGGGATTAGTTTCTACTTATAAGCAAGGCGAACAAGAAAAAAGTGTTGTCTATGAACTTAAGCCTTTAAGATTAATTAGTGAACTCAGCGCTAGTGCCGCCGCCTATTATCATAGTGAGCATGGCGATCAATTAGGCATTGGCCCTTTGCCGCCACTGGTCGGTCTACCCACTAATTATTGGATATTCTTCCAGGTTAATAACGACGGCAATGTCGTCAAAAACTTTACCTTAACCGCTCGTTTAGCCGCAGGCGTCACTTTAGGAAGCGGCCGAACGGTTAGTAGTGGTGATTTAATTTACGACGAAAGCACGCGACGCTTAACCTGGATTATTCCGGAATTACCAGCAACCACCACTGATAATCGCGCCGGTTTAGATGTTCAAATAATTCCTACGGCCGAGCAAGTGGGCCAGACACCAATCTTATTAAGTAATATTTCCTATATCGCTACTGATTCTTTTACCGGCGAACAATTATCAGGTAACCTAGCCGAGATTAGTACCGATCTTAAAGCTGATAAATTAAATGAGGGGCAGGGAACGGTCGCCCCGTAAAACAAACTCATGTTTAGTAAAATTCGCCAAGCTTTTAAACTTAAGTATGAAACGCTCAACCGCTTAGAAATTAAACGAGCGGCGATTTTAGCTAACTACGAGGCCCTAAAAAAAGAACAGCCCGCGGCCGCTATTTTTCCGGTTTTAAAATCTAATGCCTATGGTCACGGTTTAAAAGAGTTAGCACAAATTTTAAACGAAACCGATGCCCCCTTAGTGGCCGTTGATTCTTTTCCGGAAGCCCAGATTCTTAAGAAATACTTTAAGCGCGATATTTTAATTTTAAGTCGCATGCCGCGCAAAGTTTATACTTACGCGACTTCTAAACGTTACCAATTCGCGGTCGCTGATGAAGAAGTTTTAGCCGCCTTGCCGCGCGGCGCGAAAATTCATTTATTCTTAAACACCGGCATGAATCGCGAAGGCATTAAAGATTTACCCGTTTTTTTAGAAAAGAATAGTAAAAAGTTAAGCCAATTAAAAATTGTCGGCCTTTGTTCGCACTTGGCTCATGCCGATACCATTGCTCCGGAAAACGAAGCGCAGCTAGAAAAATTTTTAGCCGCTTTAAAATATTTAGAACGTACCGGCCAGCGTCCGCGCTGGGTACACTTAGGTAATTCGGCCGGAGTTTTTACTTTAAAAAATGATAAATTAACGGCATTTAGAAGTGGCCTTGCTCTTTATGGCTACAACCCTTTAAGCCCTGACCATCCTCGCTTTAATGACGTAGATGAGAGTTTACAACCAGCGCTAGAGCTTTATTCGCGGGTGGTGGCTAGACAAGCTGTCTCGGCTGGAGAAAAGGTTTCCTACAGCGGTTCCTACCAGGCTCAAGGTGAAGAAAATATTGCCGTGATTCCATTTGGTTACTATGAAGGGCTGCCACGTCGCCTCTCCAGCCAAGCGGTCTTCTACTGCGAAGAAGAAAAATTAGTGATCGCCGGCAATATTTGTATGAATTCCACCTGTTTACGGAGCGGCTCCAGAAGTTTACCGCTCGGAACCGAGATTCAGCTAATCAGCGCCAACCCGAAACAAAGTAATAGTTTAAGTAACTTAGCGGCTCAGGCCGAGATGATAGAATACGAGCTGCTCTGTGGCCTAAAAGCTAATATTCGTCGTGTTATTATTTAATTATGTTTCCTTTTCGCTCCAAAAAATCCCAGAAAAAAAAATCTTCTATTAGACGCGATTATCAAAAGAAGAATTTTAATAACCCCTTTTTTAACAAAAAGGGTAAGAATAAAAAAAGACGACCGTGGTGGCGGTGGTTATTGTTGTTGCCGGTGTTAG
>Ga0172377_10005094_pt1 | contig 13508 bp, 16 predicted proteins | sample Pumphouse3metaG_FD_119749 | JGI IMG/M metagenome (GOLD analysis project Ga0172377, IMG submission 119749) | Leachate microbial communities from a municipal landfill in Southern Ontario, Canada - Pumphouse #3 metaG | ecosystem: Engineered > Solid waste > Landfill > Unclassified | place: Canada... | reverse complement strand
CTATAATGAAATACGCACAGCCTATTCACTGAAATATAAAAGCCCAATCCAATATCGAATTGAGCGATTATATTCATAATACTTTTTTAATGTCTACAAACTCTTTACTATTTCACCATGAGGTTGCTTTCTTTTTAAGCAAATATTGTAACGTTTTTCTGTGTGATTAATGTGAAAAGATCTAAAATCCAAAGAATTGCCCAACCTACTAAAATCCACACGATACCTGCAATAATTAAAGTCATATTATTGCTTGAAATACCTTTTACTAAACGGTAAATGCCCCATGCAAATCCATCAATCCCAGGTAACGCTAAAATAATTTTAACGATCCATGGAAGTCCATCCATTGCTTTTACAAATTCTTTCATGATTGTCCTCCTATTTCCTTTATACAGTTATTATACCCCATTATAATTCTTTTGTCACTTTTTTGAAAAAGTTTCAAATTGTCGATATTTTATATCTTTCAGGGGTGAAATAAATGATTTCGTGTAAAAGGCTGAAATTTCATTGACAGCGCTTTCACTAATAATTTATAATGGATATAGATTAATACAGAGGTGCGACTAGTTGGGTATTCAAAGATAAGAGGAATAGGGATTCCTATGCTTTGAAAAAGGAATTAGTTGCCGAAAGTTTGTTATGTCCCGCTAACACACTTGGTGGTTGAAGGTACACTTCACCCATTGCCATTTAATGAAATGGAGAGCTGTTTTCTTTTAAGAAGCGGCTTTATTTTTATGTCGAAAGGATGATTTTTTATGATAAGAACCATGAAAATTGGTGATGTTAGAAGTTATACAAGAGTTATTACAACTGAAGATGTTCATGCATTTGGCCATTTAACTAAAGATTTAAATCAAACTCATTTTGATGAAGCTTATGCAGCTACAACAATTTTTAAAAAACCTATCGTACACGGGATGTTAGTTGGATCACTTTTTAGTAAAATATTTGGTCTTGATTATCCTGGAGAAGGAACGATTTACTGTAGCCAATCTTTAAAGTTCTTGAAACCTGTATACCCAGATACTTTGTTAACTGTTAAGGTGACTGTGCAAGATATTAACCTAGAGAAAAATAGAGTTTTCTTTTTAACGGAAGTTTTTAATGAATCTAATGAATGTGTTGTAACAGGTGAAGCAATGCTCATGCCAAAGAAGGTGAAACTATGAACAAAATGATTGATAAAAAAGCATTTATCAACCATTTAAAAGATGGAATGTCGATTATGGTTGGTGGATTTATGACATGCGGAACACCAGAAATATTAATTGATTGGGTTTTTGAATCTAATGTGAAACATTTAACCATCATTTGTAATGATGCAGGATACCCTAATGAAGGCGTTGGTAAACTCATCCGTTCTGGGCAAGTTGATACTCTGATTGCATCTCATATCGGATTAAATCCAGAAGCTGGAGAAAAAATGGGAGTAGGACTCATGAAGGTTCAATTAGTTCCTCAAGGAACCCTTGTTGAACAAATTAGAGCGTATGGTGCAGGTTTAGGTGGTATCTTGACTCCTACTGGAACTCACACGATTGTGGAAGATGGTAAAAAAGTGATCCGTTTACATGATACGGATTACTTACTTGAAGAAGCACTTGGTGCTGACTTAGCTTTAATCAAAGCACATCAAACTGATCATCTTGGGAATTTAACTTACTCAAAAACAGCGCGCAATTTTAATCCGATGATGGCAACTGCTGCAAAAGTGGTTGTATGTCAAGCAACACATCTTGTTCATGAAATTGATCCTGAAGTTGTGATTACACCACATATCTTTGTTAAGCATGTTTTTATTGGAGGTCAAACTCATGATGAATCCTAAAGAAATTATCGCTAAGCGTGTTGCTAAAGAATTAAAACCTGGGAATTTAGTGAATTTAGGTATTGGGTTACCAACACTTGTAGCAAATGAAATTCCTAGTGACTTTGAAATCTATTTTCAAAGTGAGAATGGACTTATTGGTCTAGGACCATATGATGAAAATCACATAGATATGGATTTAACAAATGCTGGTGGGCAACCAGTAACTCTCATGCCACATGGGATGTATTTTGACTCCTCATTATCTTTTTCAATCATTCGAGGTGGTCATGTTGATGTTACTGTTTTAGGCGCTCTTGAGATTGATAGTGAAGGATCGCTCGCTTCATGGATTGTTCCTGGAAAAATGGTTCCTGGAATGGGTGGTGCAATGGATTTAGTGACGGGGTCAAAAAAAGTAATTGTTGCAATGACGCACACCAATAAAGGAATACCTAAGATTAAAAAACAATGTTCACTACCATTGACTGCTTACCGTCAAGTAGATTTAATCGTGACAGAACTAGCTGTGATCGAAGTTAAGAAAGATGGACTTCATTTAATTGAACGACATCCCGATATTTCAATCGATGAAATTATTAAACAAACTGAAGCAGAACTTATCATTCATAATGTTAAGTTGATGGAGGTATAAAGATGAATAAAGTAACTCACCGTTTAAGATTAAGTCAAGCAGATGCTCACTATGGTGGAAATTTAGTAGATGGCGCAAAAGTGTTAGCATTATTTGGTGATGTCGCCACAGAGCTATTAATCATCCTTGATGGTGATGAAGGGCTCTTTAGAGCTTATGAAGAAGTGAATTTTTTAGCACCACTTTATGCAGGTGATTTTATAGAAGTGACTGCAGAAATGATTCAAAAGGGTAACACCTCTAGAAAAATGAAATTCACATGTCATAAAGTGATAAGTAGTCGCCCAGATATTAATGCATCAGCAGCTGATAAACTAGATGAACCAATCTTAACAACCACTGCAATTGGCACTTGCATTGTACCTAAAGATAAGATGAGGGTTAATCATGGATAAACTCATTATCACGTGTGCCATTTCTGGAGCTGAAGTCACAAAGGCACAGCATGATAAAATACCTTATACTATTGACGAAGTCATTTCAGAAAGTATAAAAGCATACGAAGCGGGAGCTTCAGTTATTCATCTTCATGTAAGATTTGATGACGGGACACCAACTCAAGATAAAAAGAGATATGATGACACCATAAAAGCGATTAAAAGACATATACCCAATGTTATTATTCAGCCATCAACTGGTGGTGCTATCGGTATGTCTAGAGATGAAAGATTGCAACCGACTGAACTTGATATCGAAATGGCAACATTAGATTGCGGATCGGTTAATTTTGGTGGCGATGAAGTCTTTATTAATACCGAAAATGATGTTAAATATTTTGCTTCTGTTATGAAAAAACGACAAATTCTACCAGAACTTGAATGCTTTGAAAAAGGACACATCGATAGTGTGTTAAAACTCTATAAAAAAGGGTTTATCTATGACCCCTTGCATTTTAGTTTTGTTTTAGGTGTATCAGGTGGCATGGCAGGTGAAGAAAGAGACTTCATGTTTTTAAAAGATAGCATTCCAAGTCATGCAACATTTAGTGTAGCAGGTATTGGAAGATATGAATTTTCACTTGCAGAGTTATCCATTAAGCATGGGGGACATGTTCGTGTGGGATTAGAAGATAACCTATATTTAGAAAAAGGTGTTTTAGCTAAAGACAACGCTGACTTGGTGAATAAAGTTGTTGAACTGGCTAAAAAATATGGCAGAGAGATTGCAACACCTGATGAAGCTAGACGTATATTACGCATAAAGGAAGTGAGAGCATGAAAAAGTTATGTCCATTTGGAACACATAGAGTCATTGAGCCTATTGGAGTGTTGCCTCAAGCAGCAGATAAAATCGATGCCACTCCGGTTTGTTATGACAATGAAATCATGATTGATGTTGATGTTTTAAATATTGATTCAGCTTCATTTCATCAAATTAAAGAAGCATGCGACCATGATGAAACAAAAATGAAGACGATGATATTATCGATTGTAAAAGAAAAAGGTAAAATGCAAAACCCAGTCACAAAAAGTGGTGGGATGCTCATTGGTAAAATTAAAGCGATTGGAAAAGATGTTAAGCATCACGCTAAAGTTGGAGATTTGATTGCAACTTTAGTATCCTTATCACTCACACCACTTATGATTGATGACATCATTTCAATTAACTTAAGCAATGAACAAGTAAAAATTAAAGGAACAGCCATTTTGTTTGAAACCGGCATCTTTGAAGTTATACCTAGTGATCTCGATCAAAAATTAGTTCTTGCTGCTCTTGATGTTTGTGGTGCACCTGCTCAAGTAAAAAAACTAGCAAAACCTGGAGATACAGTATTTATTATTGGTGCCGCTGGAAAAAGTGGATTACTTTGCAGTTATCAAGCTAAGCAAATGGTTGGAGCAAAGGGTAAGGTTATTGGACTAGTGAACGAAGAGGCTCAAAAGAGTCTATTAAGTGAACTTGGATTATGCGATGATGTGTTATTACTTGATGCGAAAAATACATTAAAAGTTTATGAGGAAGTATCTAAATTAACAAAGGGTCATCTAGCCGATGTTTCAATTAATGTGGTTAATGTACCAAACACAGAAATGACCACGATATTAGCAACAAAGGATGAAGGGATTGTCTATTTCTTTTCTATGGCTACATCATTTACTAAAGCAGCACTTGGTGCTGAGGGTGTCAAAAAAGATGTAACGATGATGATAGGAAATGGTTATACAAAAAACCACGCGAAAATAACACTAGATATTCTAAGAGAAAATAAAGTGATTCATGATTATTTCATGAAGCGCTACGTATAAGGGAGATAATCATGAAACTAGAACTTAATGTAAAACATATCGAACGCCGTAAAAAGTATTTTCCAAATGTAAGTGATGAACAATGGAATGACTGGAAATGGCAGACTTCAAACAGAATTAAGAATGCAGAATCATTAAAGAAGTTTATTGATATTTCTAAGCTAGAAATGGACACAATCACAGAAGTGTTAGGTCAACTAAGAATGGCAATCACACCTTATTATTTGACTCTGATTGATCCGGAAAATCCAAATTGTCCAATCCGTAAACAAGCGATTCCTTTTGGTAGTGAACTTATTAAAGGTGAAAATGACCTTTATGATCCACTTGCTGAAGATCATGATTCTCCTGTTCCGGGACTTACACACCGCTATCCTGATCGTGTACTTTTCTTGATAACAGATATGTGTAGTATGTATTGCCGTCATTGCACGAGAAGACGGTTTGCTGGTCAAAAAGATGCAGAACTTAAAATTGAACAAATTGATAATGCAATCGATTATATTAGAAGACACGAAGAAGTTACCGATGTTTTACTAAGTGGTGGGGATGCATTTTTAGCAAGCGATGCTCGAATTGACTATATTTTAACTAAATTAAGAGAGATTGATCATGTTCAAGTCATTCGGTTTGGGACTAGAACACCAGTTGTGATGCCACAACGAATAACAGAACATTTAGTGAATATTTTGAAAAAACATCATCCAGTATGGGTTAATACACACTATAATCATCCAGATGAAATTACACCTGAAAGCCAAAGAGCCATTGCAATGCTTGTAGATGCAGGTATTCCTGTAGGAAATCAAAGCGTATTATTAAAAGGTGTTAATGATTGTGTTCATGTCATGCGAAGACTGGTTAAAATGCTGATTGCAATCCGTGTGAGACCGTATTATATTTATCAATGTGATTTATCAGTTGGTATTGAACATTTTAGAACCTCTGTTTCGAAAGGTATAGAAATTATTGAGGGGTTAAGAGGACATGTGAGTGGTATTGCTGTTCCCACATTTGTAGTTGATGCTCCAGGTGGTGGTGGGAAAATTCCAGTTATGCCAAATTATGTGGTGTCTCAAGCCCCAGGTAAAATAGTATTAAGAAACTTTGAGGGTGTTATTACAACATATAGTGAACCTAAAGAATACCACTCAGAATGTCAATGTGAAGATTGTAAAAATGAAAAGAAATTATATGGTGTAAGTGGATTACTTCATGGCGATAGATTATCATTAGAACCAGATCATCTTGAACGTAAGGAAAGAATAACTCGTGACAAAAAAGCCTGATAAGCATCAAGTGATTGGCATTGTTGGACTTGCGAAAAATACGGGGAAAACAACCACACTTAATTGGCTAATCAAAAAAAATCTTAATGAAACGATTGGATTAACATCTGTAGGTCTTGATGGTGAAAAAATGGATCAAATTCACTTTTTACCTAAGCCTAGAATCATGGTTTATCAAACGATGATTGTTGCAACTGCACAAAGCTGTTTGGATGAATCTAAGATTTCTTATGATGTAATCGAAAAAACAAATCTCTTCACTTCAATCGGAGAGATTTTAGTCGTGAGAATAAAAAGCGAAGGTTATTTAGTCATTGCTGGACCTACAACAAATCAAGAATTATCCAGTGTTTTAAAAATGATGAAAGTACATGCAACGAAAATTTTCGTTGACGGGGCATTTAACCGTATGACGTTTTCTAATCTTGATGAAATTGATGGGGTGATTCTTGCAACTGGAGCCTCTGTTTCACCAAATATGGAGGAAACAGTCAATCAAACTAGAAGAATTGTCGATTTGTTTAATCTTAAAAAAACGTCATATCGTATAAAGAATTCTGAAGCGAAAATTATTTTTTCAACACCACAAGGTGAAGTTTATTTAGATGATAAAAAAATTGCATCTATAGAAAATATATTAAACGATGTAGGAATAAGTATTCAAAAGATTTATGTTAAAGGTGCAATATCAGAAAAGTTGATGGATGCGCTAATATTATCTAGACGAAGTCACTACGAACTCATTGGAGAAGACCCTTCTAGATTTATCTTTCAATCAAGAAGATTTAAGTATTTAGAAGCCTTAAATGTGGATTTATCGGTTGTAAAAACCTTTAAGCTACTTTATGTCACTATGAATCCATTTAGACCAACACATCAATCTTATGATGCAAATGAATTTATGAAAGCTTTAAAAAATAATATCAATCTTGATGTAATTGATGTTATGAGAGAGGAGTGAAATGATGGCAGCCTTAAATTTAGATAAAGAAATGATTCAATCTTGTCGAACAATCGCTAAAAAAATTGCTTATGATGTTCAAGACATGATTGACAAACATACCACAATTTCTGTGGAAAGAGCAACGCTGAGAATGTTGGGTATTGATGGCGTCGATCCTTTTGATGTTCCATATGTGAATGTGGTCACCAATCATCTACTGAAAGTGGGAAATCTTGGATTAGGCGTTTCACATTACATGGCACACGCAATCTATGAGCATAGACTATCGCCACAACAAGTTGCAGAAGAAGTATCCAAAGGAACATTAAATCTTTCGAAATACACAGATATAAATAAACCGGATTTAAAGATTTTAAATCCCTATTTTACAGAAGTATTTTCAAGAATTGATGAAAGTACTAAAGCAAGAGATCACTGGCTTTTACAAACTAAAAATAAAACAACGCCGCTTAAGTATGTGATCGTTGCTACTGGTAACATTTATGAAGATATCAAGCAAGCGGTGTCTGCAGCAGAACTTGGGGCGGACGTGATTGCTGTGATTCGAAGTACTGGCCAATCTTTATTAGATTTTGTCCCTTATGGAGCGACGACTGAAGGATTTGGTGGAACATTTGCAACACAAGAAAACTTTCGATTAATGCGTAAAGCTTTAGATGATGTTTCAAAGAAATTAGGACGATATGTAAGACTAGTGAATTATGCGTCAGGATTATGCATGCCTGAAATAGCAACTATGGGTGCAATAGAACGATTGGATATGATGTTAAATGATTCTTTATACGGGATTATTTTTCGTGATATTAACATGAAACGAACATTTATCGATCAGTATTTTTCTAGATTATTATCAGCGTATTCGAAAATTACAATTAATACAGGTGAAGACAATTATTTAACGACTTCAGATGCTTTTGAACACGCACATACCGTATTAGCTTCACAATTTATTAATGAACAATTTGCAAAACTTGCAAGAATGAAAGAAAAATATATGGGTTTAGGTCATGCATTCGAAATAGATCCTGCTTTAGAAAATAGTTTTCTATATGAACTATCTCAAGCCCTAATGGCTAGAGAAATATTTCCTGAAGCGCCACTTAAATATATGCCACCGACAAAGCATATGACAGGTGATATATTTATGGGAACGATTCAAAATGCGTTGTTTAACATAGCTACCGTCACTTCTCATCAATCAATTCATTTACTTGGTATGATGACTGAAGCAATCCATACTCCATTTGTTAGTGATCGAGCTTTAGCACTTAATAATGCAAATTATATCGAAAGAGCATTTAAAGATTTTGGTGATGAAATTACATTTAAGAAAGATGGAATCGTTCAACATCGCGCAGAAGAAACTTTAAAAAATGCGCATGAATTATTAGTTACGATCAAAGAAGAAGGTATGTTTGAAACCTTAAAGATGGGAAGATTTGCTGGAATTTCAAGAACTGAATTTGGTGGGAAAGGATTAAATGGCGTGTTTGTGAAACATGAGAACTATGTTAATCCAGTTTTAGATGAAATGCTAAAAAGATTGGAGGACACCAAATGAGCCAAAAAGTAATAAGACCTTATGGTGATACAGAAAATGATGGAAAGATTCAATTATCGTTTTCACTTCCAATTCCTCAGGGTCCATTTGGTGATGAAGCTGCAAAAGCATTAGCCATCAAAATGGGAGTATTTGATCCACAAGTTGTATCCAGTATAGCTTTATCTGACGAGTTTAGTTTTTATATTGTTTATGGAACAACCACACATTTAGTTGATTTAGAGACTATAAAAGTAGAATCACAAGAACATGAATCCATGAGTAAAGACGAGGTTGAATCTTTTATTGAAACTCATTTTAATGAACCTCTTGTTTTTGTAGGAGCATCCACTGGAACTGATGCACATACAGTAGGTATCGATGCCATTATGAATATGAAAGGATATGCTGGTCATTATGGATTAGAACGATACAAAGGCATTAAAGCATATAATTTAGGTGGATCTGTTGATAACGAAACACTACTCGAGAAAGCTTTAGAATTACAAGCTGATGTTATTTTAATAAGCCAAACTGTAACACAGAAAGATGTACATGTCCAAAACTTAACCAAATTTATTGAACTTCTAGAAGCTGAACAAGTAAGAGATAAATTCATTGTCATCATTGGTGGAGCAAGAATTAATCATGGTCTTGCAAAAGAATTAGGATATGATGCAGGTTTTGGACCTAAGAAATATGCATTTGATGTCGCAAGTTTCGCGGTTCAATCCCTATATCAAAAAGCGCGTAAAGTAAAACGATAAACGCTTATTAGCGCGATTTCATGGTATAATAACAATATAAGGATGGTGAGTAACTTTGAAAATTTACACAAAAAAAGGTGATCAAGGTCAAACGGATTTAATGTCTGTTCGAGTTAGAAAAGACGATCCACATATTGATTTGATTGGTTTACTTGATGAAGTTATGGCACATGTGCTGATGCTTAAACATTTTATGTTAGAAGAAAGCATTAAAAATGATTTGATTAAAATTCATGACATTCTTTTTATGATGAATTATGAAATTGCAAAAGATAGCAAAGATGGCTATCAAACAAATGAAGAGCATATAAAGTTTTTAGAGTCTAGAATCGACCAATATGATCAAGTATTAAAACCATTAACGAAATTTATTAAACTTGATCAAAATGAAGAAGCTTTATGGTCAAACATGACAAGGGTTGTTACTCGACGAGCTGAAAGAAAATTTGTTGAGCTAAGTCAATTGCAACCATTAAATGAGTATTCACTTGCCTTTATTAATCGATTATCAGATTATTTATTTACTTTAGGACGATATGTAACAGAAGGGAGATTATAATTATGGATAAAATCAAAGTTATTATATGGGGTTTTGGTGCAATGGGTCGTGGCATGGCACAAATGTTACTCATGAAAAAAGGTGTAGAAATCACTGGTATTTGTGATTTGAACCCAAATTTTAAGGGTAAAAACTTTTTAGAAATTTTGAAACAGGAAACAAACACTCATCCAGAAGTTTTGGTTGATAATGATATTGATCATGTTCTAAAAAAAGGTGCAGACATTGTTTTATTAGCAACAGATAGTTTTACAAAAGGTGCATATGACAAGATTACAAAAATTATGAGCTATGGCATGAATGTGATTAGCACTGCAGAAGAAATGGCTTATCCATATGCAAACGAACCTGAATTAGCTTCTCAGTTAGATAATTTAGCAAAAGCATATGGAGTTACTGTTTTAGGTACGGGAATTAATCCAGGATTTATTATGGATTTACTTGTTGTCACATTAACTGGAGCCATGGTAGATGTCACTCATATCGAAGCTAAACGTGTCAACAGTTTGAGTCCATTTGGACCCACTGTTATGCATGAACAAGGCGTTGGGATTTCATTAAATGAATATCATAAACGCACGATGGATGGAACATTGGCAGGACACGTTGGGTTTAAAGAAAGTGTTGGTATGATTTCTGCTGCACTAGGTGTTAAACTCGAAGAGTTTCAACAACAAATGGAACCAATTATTACCTCTGTTGATCGGGTGAGCCCATATGGAGAAGCCAAAGCTGGAACACTAGCAGGTATCAATATGACAGGTCAAGGACTTGTTAATGGCGATGTCTTTATTGATATGATTCATCCTCAGCAGATTGAACCTGAAATGGAAGGCACAGAAACTGGTGATTACATCAGTTTAAAAGGAACCCCTAACATCGACATGCAAATTAAACCTGAAGTTAATGGTGGTATTGGAACGATTGCGATGTGTGTCAATATGATTCCACATGTTATCAATAGTCGCCCCGGACTTAAAACAATGATTGATTTACCAGTCCCTAGAGCAATCTTAGGGGATATGAGAGATCTCATTGAATCATAAGAAAATAGGATTTTTCCTATTTTTTTTATATTCCACCCTAAGGGGTGGAAAACACAGCCAAGAAATGATACAATAAGAAGTATGGAAAACGCTTTCATATAAATGAAAGTACTTCAAAAAAGGAGGAGTCATTATGATTCCTAAAGGCACTTATGTTGAAATAGAAAAGATCGTTTTATTTCCAGATGAAAGAGCAAGTCATATACCTCTAGACACAAAAAAATTACCTTTAGTTATGAGAATAAAAGGGTTTTTAAGTGAGGATTCACTAGAGGGACAAGAAGTTAATATATTAACAGTCACCAAACGTCTAGAAAAAGGCAAACTGGTTGCAGTAAAACCATTTTATAGCCATACATTTGGCCATTTTGTAGATGAAGTTATGGAAGTTAGACTGCATATCCTCAAAGAAATGGAGGATTATCATGAGTAAATACCAAGATGTGATGAATAAAAAGTCACTGATTATGAAAAATGCTTTAAGACTCGATTATGACAAATTTGAAAATGAAGGCATTGGATTTGATTATGAGATGATGATGAGCGACAGCGGATATACACTAGATGATGTCTTTAATATTCAGCAATCTTTTAGTGTTGGTCATACACCGCTGATTGAATTGAACCATTTAACTAGCTATGCAAGAAAATTTGCAAGAGAAGGTTACGGAGCACGTATTTTCATCAAAGATGAGGCACAAAACATCAGCGGATCTTTTAAAGCAAGACGAGCTGCGATGGCTATTCATCAAGCTAAAAAACTAGGATTTAAAGGTGTGATTGCTGCTACATCTGGTAATTATGGGGCAGCAGTTGCTGCGCTTGCTGCAAAAGTAGGACTCAAATGTATTATTGTACAAGAGTGCTTTGATTCTAAAGGAGTAGGGCAACCTGAGATTATTGAAAAAGCTAGAGCTTGTGAAGCTTATGGTGCTGAAGTTGTTCAATTATCAGTTGGACCTGAACTTTTCTATGAGTTTTTAAACTTACTCGAAGAAACCCAATATTTTAATGCATCTCTTTATTCACCTTATGGCATTATGGGTATTGAGACATTAGGTGCAGAGATTGCAGAAGAATGTTTGTTGAAATATGGAAAATATCCTGAGATGGTTATTTGCACGAATGCTGGCGGAGGCAACTTAACCGGTACAGCGAGAGGATTGATTAAACATGGTGCACATAAAACAAAAATTGTAGCTGCATCTGTTGATTTATCTGGTCTTCATATGGCTTCTGATCATGATTTTAACAAAAAATCATTTACCACAGGACATACTGGATTTGGGATACCATTCACAACATTCCCTGATCGAAGTGATGTACCACGTAGTGCGGGTAGACCACTTCGGTATTTAGATGAATATGTGTTAGTTAATCAAGGATCTGTTTTCTATGTTACTGAAGCATTAGCTATTCTAGAAGGTATGGAAAGAGGTCCTGCTGGAAATACAGCATTAGCTGCAGCATTCTCAATTGCTAAAACTTTAAAAGAAGATGACATAATTGTTGTTCAAGAGACAGAATATACTGGTGCAGGCAAACACATGAATGCACAGATTTCATTTGCTAAAGAAAATGGGATCGACATTTTATTTGGGAATCCATTAGATGAAATCCCCGGTAAAAACATTATTTTTCCAAAATCAGGGAAAGATTTGGTTCATAAAACATTAGATTTAATGGATTTAAGACTGTCATATCTGAAACGATATAAAGACACTGTTTTAACTGAGAATGATTTTGCATATTTATCACAAGAACTAAAAACAGATGTTAAACATATTAAGAAGTGGATGGAGGATATCAATGAAACCAAGAAATGATGATTTTTTAGAAAGACGTAAGCACTTAGATAAATTAAGCGATCAAGAGTTGAAAACTCGATTTTATGAACTTACTGATCAACTGATCGATCCTTTACTTGATCTTGCAAGAGATTATACAACACCTGCTATTGAGCGAAGTGTTCTTATGCGTATGGGTTTTTCTTCCTTAGAAGCAAAAGCCATTACGGATAAGTTATTTGAACATGATTTATTAGCATTTGGAGCAGGCCATATCGTTTATAGATTTCATGTAGACTATCAATTAAGTATCCGTGAGGCAGGATTAAAATTACTTGAAGAAGATAATATTAAGTTAATGTTGGAGGTATTTAAACATGAAGCCAAATAAAAAACTTGATATTAGACTTTTATTAACTGACTTAGAACATTACCGTCCAAGACGTAAAGGTTGGGTTTGGCGTGATGCTGGCCCAATTGATATTGGTCCTTTCCACTATGTTCAAGCAAGTCCTACTTTAAAAAACTTTGTTCCACTTCCTTCAGCAAGACATTTAAATGATATAGATCCACAACCAGATTCAACGATAACTACTGAAATTGCATCTGGTCGTTTTGAAGATGATATTAGAAGAATGAGAATGGCTGCTTATCACGGTGCTGATCACATCATGGTCATTAGAACCGCAGGTCAATCACATATGGATGGTTTACTAGAAGGAACACCACAAGGTATTGGTGGTGTACCGATTACAAGAAAACAGGTACGTGCACAGAGAAAAGCACTAGATATTATAGAAGATGAAGTCGGGCGAAAAATTAATTATCACTCTTATGTG
>Ga0172377_10005092_pt1 | contig 13509 bp, 13 predicted proteins | sample Pumphouse3metaG_FD_119749 | JGI IMG/M metagenome (GOLD analysis project Ga0172377, IMG submission 119749) | Leachate microbial communities from a municipal landfill in Southern Ontario, Canada - Pumphouse #3 metaG | ecosystem: Engineered > Solid waste > Landfill > Unclassified | place: Canada... | reverse complement strand
CAATGGGTTGATCGGTACTACCAATATCCACTTTGATGGTATGCCGATGAGGTTCCATGATGACATCGAAGATTTCTCTAATTTCAATACCAGCCCTTCGGGAACCAATTATTACCACTGGCAAAACGATACCTTCACGAACCTTATGATTGAACTTGGAAAAACAAACGATGATAGCGATAGACAAGAAATTGGTTACGCACTCCAGGAGATTCTGGTCGCAGAGGCACCAATGATCCCTGTCTGTAGCATGGATGCCATTGTTGCCTATCGGAGTGACCGATTCACGGGACTTCAGGAGATCATTGAAATAGCCGGGGGGGATATTGACATCTATGCCCAGATAAAACCCATCTCGGTAGCTGTGGCAATTCCCTGAATTATGAAATATTATCACCAACTCCTGGGATTTCCGGATTTAATCCTTTTTTATGGTATTGATCAGAACCAACCCCATTTCAGCAGAAAAAAGAGATATATCGAGTGATTAAATAATGGAAGCCAGATACCTATTCAAGCGATTATGCTACTGTGGTCTGGCGTTCATTGCCAGTATTACCATTATATTTCTTTTGCTCCATTTCATGCCCGGGGACTATGTTACCTTCTATTTATTGGAGATATCGCGGACAACACCCGTGGAAGTCATTGAGCACTATCAGCATGTGTATGGATTAGATCAGCCATTTCTGGAACATTATGTCAATTACGTGGTAGCAGTTATCCAAGGGGATTGGGGTTACTCCTTTGAATACAGGGTGCCGGTTTTCCCGTTAATCGGTCAGAAACTCTGGTGGACACTCATGATAATGGTACCATCACTCATACTCTCCACAATTATCGGAGCAGTAGCGGGTGCCTGGTCAGGATGGAAGAGAGGTACAAAAGGTGATATGGCACTCCTTAGCAGTATGCTCTTTTTCAGGGCAATCCCCTCATACTGGCTTGCCATCATGGGACTGTTGGTTTTTTCCTGTCTTCTCGGGTGGTTCCCCCTTGGCGGATACATGAGTATAAATGCCTTATTTTCCGGATATGACATTTTTGACATCATACACCATGCTGCACTCCCCATCCTCACCACCACCCTCCTCAGCCTGACAGGCACTTACTACCTGATGAGAAACTCCATGCTCATGACCCTTGGTGAAGATTATATCACTACTGCCCGTGCAAAGGGACTGAAAGAGAGCGTGATCTTAAGAAAACACGCTGCCAGAAACGCATTGCTCCCCATGGTGACCATGATCGCTATGCAATGTGCTCATCTGATGGCCGGCAGTATTTTCATTGAAACCATCTTCTCCTGGCCGGGAATGGGTATGCTGACATTTAACGCCCTGAATATGAGAGACGTGCCTTTGCTTCAGGGAATTTTTCTCATGGGCGCACTGATTCTTATCGCAGCAAACTTTGCCGCGGATATGGTCTATCCACTCCTAGACCCGAGGGTCGAGGAGAGTATGCATGAGTAAGAAAAATCTTGCCATGAGAGTCAGTATAGCAATATTTGCCATCTATCTGCTCATTGCTCTCTTTGCACCGCTCCTGACCCCCTACGACCCGTTTATTATTGCGGGAGGCATATATGAAGAACCATCGCCAGAACATCTCCTCGGCACTAACGATCTTGCGCAGGATATCTTTAGCCAGCTCATATATGGCACGCGTGCTACCCTTTTGCTCGGATTTACCGGAGCGATACTATCGGTCTCCATCGGAACGGCCATTGGTATAGTCTCGGGCTACTATGGAGGTAGAGTGGATGAGTTTATCACCCGCACTCTTGACATCGTCATGACAATCCCCACGTTCCCACTCCTGCTTGTGATGATGATGTTCTTTACCCCCGGTATCTATGTGACAGGGATTCTCATGGGGCTACTTGGCTCTGCACGCGGAGTCCGTGTCATCCGTTCGCAGGTGTTGTCCATTGCCCAGATGAACTTTATTACCGGAGTCAAGGTAATGGGCGCAAGCGATCTCTACGTCATGGCAAAGCACGTTCTTCCAAACCTCCTCTCTCTTGTAACGGTTCAGTTCGTCTTTTCGGCACAGCACTTTATGGTCATGGGTATAGGCCTTGGATTCCTCGGTTTAGGAGACTCAAATGTGATAGACTGGGGCCAGATGATTGACCGTGCATATCAAAACGGGGGTGTCATCAACGGACTCTGGTGGTGGCTTATTCCCCCCGGAATGGCGGTAACATTCCTTTCACTTAGTCTGGCACTCTTTGGATACAGTATGGAAGATGAGATCAATCCACGGATGAAACTGACGAGGATTTGAACAGGAGGAAAACAGGATGGACATCATTCGTATTAAAAACTTAAACGCCGGTTTTCCAACCAAAAGGGGCCTTGTCAGGGCAGCCACGTCCGTGGATCTAACCATCAGAGAAGGTGAGTGTCTGGGTCTCATAGGAGAGTCTGGATGTGGAAAGACCGTGCTGGGTATGACCATCATGCGCCTTCTCCAGCCAAACACCATCATCAGCGGTGAGATATTCTACAAGGGCCAAAATCTCCTTGCACTAAAAGAAGAAGAGATGAGGAAACTTAGAGGAAAAGAACTCGGAATGATCCTCCAGAACTCTACTACCTCACTGAACCCGGTTCTTTCCGTTGGTGATCAGATTGCAGAGGGCATCATCCTTCACGAGGGTCTTCGTAAAAAAGAGGCTCGAGAAAAAGCTACAGAACTGCTGGAAAAAGTACAGATAAAAAATGCAGCGGTCATGAGCAAAAGATATCCTCATGAATTCTCAGGCGGGATGCGTGAGAGGGCAATGATCGCGATTGCTCTCGCCTGTTCACCATCATTTGTTATCGCAGATGAACCGACGACCGGACTTGACAACCGAACGATGAAGGGAGTTATTTCTCTTTTAGCAGAGGTAGCCAAAAGTAAATCCATGCTTTTTATCACCCATGATCTCGCCGCAGCGTTTGAAATTTGTGATACTATCGCGGTGATGTATGCAGGAGAGATTGTTGAATGGGGAGATGTTGATGAGGTATTTTCTGCACCACTTCACCCATATACCAGCGGACTTCTCAACTCGCTGCCGGAAAGGGGATTTATTGCGATTCCGGGGAGCAGCCCTTCGCTCATTGATCTGCCCGGCGGATGCAGATTTAAAGAGAGGTGTGCATGTTCAGAGGAGAGATGTGCCAGAGCTCACCCCCTCATGAAAGAGATCTCGTCATCACACAAAGTGAGGTGTCACCGGTATGATTGAAATCACGGATCTAAAGACCACGTTCTCCACCGGACTTTTTAAGAAACACACGATAAATGCGGTGGACGGGGTATCTCTGCATATTAAAAAGGGTGAAACTCTGGGTCTCGTTGGCGAGAGCGGTTGTGGAAAGACCACTCTTGGAAAAACAATACTCAGACTGGTGGAACCCTCTGCAGGGACAATCTGCTTTGATAACCAAGACATCACACGCCTCTCGATGCGTGAAATGAGAAAGATTCGACCCCGCATGCAGATGATCTTTCAGGATCCTGACTCTTCCTTAAATCCGCGCATGACGGTGGCAGAGAGTATTGCCGAACCACTCCGGCTGGCAGGAACCAAAAAGCAGGAAATTCCAAAAAGGGTAGAGGAACTTCTTACCCTTGTGGGGTTGAGCCTGGAACACCTCGACCGGCATCCCTATGAACTCAGCGGCGGGCAGAATCAACGGGTGGTGCTCGCCCGCGTACTTGCACTGGAACCTGATTTTATCATTGCAGATGAACCCACCTCTGCACTGGACGTTTCGGTTCAGGCACAGATTCTAAAGCTGATCCGGGATCTAAAGGATGAATTGGGCCTTACATGCCTCTTCATCTCCCATGATCTCATGGTTGTACGCCACATGAGTGACAGTATTGCCGTTATGGGGCAGGGAAAAATTGTCGAGATCGGTACTCCGGATGAAATTTTTGAATCACCCTCTCATCCGTACACCAAAGATCTCGTCTCTTTTGCAAAGAATGCAGTCCTCCCGTACAAGAAGGAGTCTAAATGAACAATTCAGGCGGGTTTGCTGGATGTGTACCTCCGGTGTTTCTTATCACGGGCGAGAGGGGCGAGGGGAAGACCACCACTCTCGGCAGGGTCATAGAGAGACTCAAAGATGAGAGAGTGGCAATTTCCGGAATAATTACTCTCGGCACGGTGAAAGACGGGTTTCGAAATTCGTTTACGGTTGTTAATGTGGCAACAAATGTTGGCGTGCAACTCTGTTCAAGAGAAACGGGAACAAATGGTAAGCGATGTGGGGAATTTCTTTTCAACACCGAAGGCCTCGAACATGGTTTTCAGGCGCTATCTCTGGAATCAGCAAAAGGTGCAGAACTGATCGTTATTGATGAGGTAGGTCATTTAGAGCTTCGCGGTGAGGGGTGGTCTGCCTGTATTGACCGGCTGACGACAGAGATTGACAAGATACCCATGGTCTGGGTGGTACGAAAATACAGTCTGAGTCAGGTTATAGCCCGGTGGAGACTGTTAAACCCCGTCATACTGGACATTAACGAGTATAGTGCTGATGAAATCGCGAATATGATAATTAAAAAAATAGAGTGAAATTGAGTGATTGATATGAAATGCAATTATTGTGAGATAAAATGTGAAATTCGGGAAGGCAAAGAGGGACACTGCAGAATGTTTACCAATGTTGGTGATGTTATCCTGGAAAAATTTCCTGACATGTATCTGAGTATCTATCCAACCACCATAGAGACGGTTCCAATGATGCATTATTATCCAAGGAACAGATTTCTCATTGTAAGCACGATCGGATGCAACTTTTCATGTGAAGGATGTGTCTCCGGTCTTATAACCACAAATTGTGATTTGGTATCAAAAGCAATGAAATGCATCCCACCAGAAGAAATGATCCAAAAGGTCAGGGAGGAAAATTGCACGGGGGTTGTCTTCTGTCTCAATGAACCAACCGTTGCATTTCCAAGTTTCATGCGTCTTGCAAAAGCAGCACGGGCAGAAGGTCTTACCGTGGGATGTTCCTCCAACGGCTATATGACAGAGGAGACTGTTTCCAGGCTAATTCCATATCTCGATTTTGTGAATATTGGTTTAAAGGGATATTCCGATGAACGCTACCGTGAGTGTGGCGTTGGTTCTTTCGAACCGGTCTTCAGAAACATACGAATGTTGCATGATGCAGGGGTTCACCTTGAGGTCTCCATGATGTATATAAAAGGAAGAGAGGAAGAGTTGTTAAAAGCAGCTCAATTCCTCGGTGGTCTCTCTCCGGACATACCCCTTCAGGTAATGCGGTTCATGCCATTTGGGAGTGCATCTGATGAAATGGAACCACATGTGAGTGAAGCTGAAAGGTTATGTAAAGAAGCAGGCAGGTATCTCAATTACGTATATCTCTTCAACTCCATAGGGACAGACCTTCTGAACACGCACTGCCCTAAATGTAATGCCACGGTAATTTCCCGAGGATTCAATGGCCCTATGGGAGCAAAGGTTGAGAGTTTCCTGGAAAGAGGAATATGCACGTGTGGGTACCAAATACCCATGAAAGGCACCATAGCAAACGAGGCGTATAGTGAACCACGATTCCTTGGAGGATACAGGATTACACGCGGGATGGAATCTATACATGAATTATTCGGAGTGCTCGGAGTTACCGACAATAAAACATTTCAGGATATCTGGCCTGTTGTGATGAACAGTAATTACATGGCAACCTATCACGAAAGGCTTGAAAACATCCCCCGGTATCTTGAAACGGTGGAAGAATTTGGCAATATGACAGGAACCGAGAAGAAAGCGATAAGAATTATCAATTATCTGAAGGATACGATAAACGAGGTCAGCTCTCAGGTTGAAAAGGTTCCCATGCCGCGCGTATATTACACGATGGGACACCCGTTTATTTCTATGCATGCCAGCAAACTTGAGAACAAACTGGTCGAAATAGCCGGGGGTTTTAGTCTGAATAATGTGATTAATTCAGGCGAGCGGCAAAACAGCACCATCTCAGTTGAAGAGATCAACAAACTTAACCCTGATATAATCCTTTTCTCAGGTAATATGGGATTTTCCGTACCTGAATTTTATGACTTCTGCCACGAGAATAAAATAGACGTTGATGCCGTTTCAAATCACCGGATATCACGTTTAGAAGGGAGTAGATGGCGATTTGGCAGTCCTATGTGGTTTGCGAGTCTGCTTGATATTGCCAATCATATTCACCCGGAGATCTTCAATTATAACATCGGGGAAGAGATTGAAAAGTTTAACATATCCATTAAATAGTATACCTTTTTACCTACCTCACCACATCATTACATAATTGATTTGTTTTCTCGGTTTTCGTCTGAGATCTCAATCAATTCAATAATTAAAGACATTATTGAAAGAATACCGGGATTAGATCCACCAATATTCCGGATTTATAAATATAAAATGGCTTACAATGATGCACAATTAATTACATTTATGTCCAGAACGTTTTATAATGATGCGTTTTTCATTAATCGTTCCAACATTCTGTTTGTTAGAGGTTAGACTATGGATTTGAAGTACGTTTAATCAACCCGTCCATATTGTGGAACAGGATGTCCGTTCAATCTTGTTGTAAAAGACGACAAGGTGATCGGCGTGGCACCGTACCAGAGATCACCCATTAATGAGGGGAAATTATGTCCAAAAGGGATATACGCTCATCAATTTGTGAATGCTCCGGACCGCCTGAAAACCCCATGATCAAAAAAGACGGCAAATTTGTCGAGGCAACATGAGAAGAAGCGTTTGATCTTATTGCAGAGTATTTCGATTAACCTCAGATTGTGGTACAACCTAATATAAACTATTTATATGGTGATGGCACTTTTTATGGGTTTATAGAAATCCTCTGCAAGTAAGTTCAAACAGTACAGTGGAGACCAGTTTGCATTAATTTCCTGTGCACGTGCATCAAACGAAGACAACTACGCAATGCAGAAACTTGGCCGTCTTGTATTAAAGACTCAAAATGTTGACCACTGCGCACGTCTCTGCCATGCATCAACCGTTGCAGGTCTCGCACAGGTCTTTGGATCAGGTGCAATGACAAACTCAATCAGCGACCTTGCTGACGCTGAATGTGCATTTATCATCGGCAGCAACAACTTTGAGGCTCGCCCTTTTGCTGGCCGCAAGCTGATGCAGGCAAAGCGCAACGGTGCAAAGATCATTGTATGTGACCCGCGCCGCACACCCACCGCCAAACAGGCACATCTCCACATCCAGCACTACTCTGGTACAGATATTGCCCTCCTTAACGGGATGATGCAGTACATCATCAAAAATGGATGGAAAAATAAAGAGTTCATCAATGCCCGCACTCTGGGTTATGAGGATTTCAAATCCTGTGTGATGCAGGAAAAATACAGTCTTGAGAATGTGTCCAAGATCACAGGAGTACCTGTTGAACACATCAGGACCACATGCCAGTGGATCCATAAAGCTGACAAAACAACAGCACTATATACCCTTGGTATCACTCAGCACACCGTTGGTGTGGACGATGTCCGTTCAATCGGATACCTCTAGATGCTCACCGGCAACATGGGCAAGCCAGGAACAGGTGTAAACCCACTGCGTGGACAGAACAATGTGCAGGGTGCCTGCGACATGGGTGCACTTCTCAATGTATTCCCTGGATACCCGAGTGTCACCAACCCTGAATCCGTAAAGAAATTTGAAGCTACATGGGGCGACAAGCTTCCTGCAAAATTAGGTCTTGCGATCTCTGAAATGCTCGACATTCTTGCAGATGAACCCGGCAAACTAAAATGTCTTTACATAATGGGCAAAAATCCAATCATTTCCGAACCAAATATCGCACACGTTGAAAAAGCACTCCAGAATGCTGAATTCTTTGTTCACCAGGATATATTCCTGACAGAGACCGCACAGAATGCAGACGTTGTACTGCCGACTACATGCTATGCAGAGAAGGATAGCACACAGACATGCACAGAAAGGCGTGTTCAGAAGTGGCGGGAAGCTCAGAAAGGACTAGGCATCGCAATGCATGATTGGAAGATTTGCGCCGGAATCGCTGCAAAGTTATGATACGGAGATCAGTTCGCATGGGACAATGCTTCAGATCTGTTTGATGAAATTGCATCACTCACCTCACAGTATTCAGGTATGGACTACGATCGGCTTGAGAGAGAGGGTCTCCAGTGACCATGTCCAACAAAGGTTCACCCGGGAACAAAGGTTCTCCACGCAGAGAAAAACGATAGAATGCCTGAAGGAAAGGCACTGTTCTCACCGATTGAGCACAGACTACCAGCAGAGCAGACCGATAAGGAATATCCATTCATCCTCACCACCGGAGCAACAATCTGGCACTGGCCATCCGGTACCATGACACGCCGGTCAAAGAATCTCAACCGTGACTCTCCAACAGGCTGGCTTGAGATTAATACGGAAGTTGCAAAGGAACTCGGATTCAAGGATGGGGAAATGATCGCCGCTACTCACGCCGCGGCCAGGTTGGTGTCGGGGCACGTGTAACAGACGACATTAAGAAAGGAGTCATGTTTATGCCATTCAACTTCGTAGAGTGTGCCGCAAAGCGACTGACAAACAATGCCCTCGACCCAGTCGCAAAGATCCCGGAGTTCAAGGTATGTGCGGTAAAGGTCGAAAAAATAAAGGAGGCCTGAGAGATGGCAGCAAATGGCGATATGATATACGCATGGGCAAATGATGCAGAGATACTAAAGAAGGGAGAATGTGGCGGTGCTGTTACCGCTCTTCTGAAATATGCCCTGAAAAGCAGGATGGTAGACGTTGTCCTTGCAGTAAAGAAAGGACAGGACATCTATGATGCTGTTCCGACACTGATAACAGACCCTGAGCTGGTTGCGGAATGTGCCGGATCACTCCACTGAGGAACATTGCTCATGTCCAAGATGTTCATGCAATATCTTGATGGTGCACGAGACATGGAAATTTTACTATATCCACCGATAATCACAGAATAATGCATTTTAATCATAATCCATATATAGCAATAAATAAAAACCATTCACTGTTAGAGGTTTAACTATGGAATTCAAGTACGTACCTACAACCTGCCCCTTTTGCGGGACGGGGTGTTCGTTCAATCTCGTTGTTAAAGACGGAAAAGTCGTTGGAACTGCACCATTCCACCGCTCACCCGTCAATGAAGGCAAGGTTTGCCAGAAAGGCGCCAATGCAAACGAGTTTGTGAATGCACACGACCGTATTAAGACACCCCTTATTAAGAAGGATGGCAAATTTGTCGAAGCAACCTGGGAAGAGGCTTACAAACTGATTGCTAGCAAACTCGGCCAGTATTCCGGGGAACAAATAGCTGTGATCGGCTCTGCACGTGCATCCAATGAGGATAACTATGCATTGCAGAAATTTGCACGCTGTGTCATGCAAACACCAAATATTGACCACTGCGCACGTCTGTGCCATGCATCAACCGTTGAAGGCCTCACCCAGATCTTCGGCTCTGGTGCAATGACAAATTCAATAAGTGACCTTGCTGATACCAACTGTGCATTTATCATCGGCAGCAACAACTTTGAGGCACACCCACTAATCGGCCGCAGAATTATGCAGGCAAAGGCTAACGGTGCTAAGATTATTGTATGTGATCCACGCCGCACAGCTACCGCCAAGCAGGCAGATCTTTACATCCAGCAGAACTCCGGTACAGATATCGCCCTTCTTAATGGAATGATGCAGTACATCATTAAGAACGGATGGGAAAACAAGGAATTCATCCAGAACCGGACTCTTGGATATGAAGAGTTCAAGGCCTGCGTCATGCAGGATAAATATAGTCTTGAAAATGTTTCCAAGGTCACCGGAGTACCTGCTGAAGACATCAAGACCGCATGCGAGTGGATTCATGAGGCAGACAAGACCGCTGCAGTATATTCCCTTGGCGTCACTCAGCACATCGTTGGTGTAGACAATGTTTGTTCAGTCGGTTTCCTGCAGATGCTCACCGGCAACATGGGCAAGCCCGGCACGGGAGTAAACGCACTGCGCGGACAGAATAATGTGCAGGGTGCCTGCGATATGGGCGCTCTTCCAGATTCTCTCCCCGGATATCAGAAAGTTAGCGATGCAGCCGCTGTAAAGAAATTTGAGGATGCATGGGGATGCAAGGTTCCTGCAAAGGTGGGCATCACCATTCCCGAGATGTTTGAGACCTTCGACAAAGAACCCAGCAAACTCAAGGCAATGTATCTGATGGGGGAGAACCCGATTCTCTCTGAACCTGATATCGCAGCTATCGACCGGGCTCTGAAGAATGTGGAATTCCTCGTTGTTCAGGATATTTTCCTTACCGAAACTTCAGAATATGCAGACGTTATTCTGCCCGCTACCTGCTATGCTGAGAAGGATGGCACGCAGACCAACACCGAACGCCGTGTTCAGAAGTTAAGAAAAGCACAGGAAGGCCCCGGCATTGCAAAGAATGACTGGCAAATTATTGCTGATCTTGCTGCTGAGATGGGTCATGCTGACAAGTTCGCATGGAAGAATGCATCAGAAATCTTTGATGAGATGGCCGCACTCACACCACTGTACGGTGGCATGGACTATGACCGCATTAATTCAGAGGGACTTCAGTGGCCCTGCCCAACAAAAGAGCACATGGGAACAAAGGTACTTCACGCAGAGAAATTCAATGGAATGCCTGATGGAAAGGCAAAATTCCTGCCCATTGAACACCGCTCACCTGCAGAGGTGACTGATGCAGAGTATCCGTTCGCCCTTACCACTGGTGCAACAATCTGGCACTCGCAGTCCGGTACCATGAGCCGGCGTTCAGAGAGTCTGAACAACGAATGCCCGAGAAGCTGGATTGAGATCAACACAGAAGATGCAAAGGAACTGAACATTAAAAATGGGGATGTTATCACCGCATGTTCACGCAGGGGAGAGGTAAATGCTCCGGCAAAGGTCACTCCTGACATTAAAAAGGGCGTTATGTTCATGCCATATCACTTCTCAGAATCCAGAGTAAACCTGATCACCAACCCATCATGTGACCCGGTTTCAGGAACTCCTGAGCTTAAAGTCTGTGCAATAAATATTAAGATCCCCAAGGAGGCCTGATTACAATGGCAGCAAAAGGTGACATGGTCTATGCATGGTCTACAAATGAAGATATGCTGGCAAAAGGTGAGTGTGGAGGAGCAGTAACAGCTCTCCTGAAATATGCTCTTGAAAGTAAGATGGTTGACGGCGTTCTGACGGTGAAGAAGGGAGTGGATCTCTATGATGCTCAGCCCGTCTTCATTACCGACCCCGCCGACATTGCAAAGGCTGCTGGTTCCCTTCACTGTGGAACTCTGCTTTTGCCTAAGTTGATTAAGAAATACTTCAATGGTGCAAAGGACATGAAGATTGCCATCACGCTCAAGGGCTGTGATGCAATGGCAATGTATGAACTGGCAAAGAGAAACCAGATCAACCTCGACAATGTGCTCATGATCGGTTTGAACTGTGGAGGCTCTGTCGAACCGGGAATGGCCCGGGAAATGATTGAGAAGAAGTATGGGGTCAACCCAGACGATGTTCACAAAGAAGAGATTGATAAGGGTCAGTTCATCATTGAGTACGAAGGCGGAGAGAAAGGCATAGCCATGGACGAGCTCGAAGAAGAGGGATATGGCCGCCGTCTCAACTGTCAACGCTGTAAACTGAAGATTCCACGCCAGACTGATCTTGCCTGCGGGAACTGGGGCGTTATCGGACCAAAAGCCGGTAAAGCAACATTCGTAGAGGTCTGCAGCGACAAGGGTGCAGAACTGTTAAACAAGGCAGAAAAAGCACAGGCAATTGCAACTGAACCACCAATCCCTAAGGGTCTTGAGATCCGCGGAAAGATTGAGAAGTCCATGTTCAGACTCGCTGACAAAGCACGTGCACATCAGTTCGGAGCCCTTGGAGATGGAGAAGCCCGTCTCAAGTTCATTCTGGATGAGACATCACGGTGCATCAAATGTTATCAGTGCATCGAGAACTGTCCAATCTGTTACTGTGAAGAGTGCAGTACAAAGAAGAGCCACCTTGTAGCACATGGGCAGGTTCCACCACCCTTCATGTTCCACCTGATTCGGTACTCGCATATAGCCGATTCCTGTATCAACTGTGGGCAATGTCAGGAACTGTGTGCAATGGATATTCCAAACTCCCTCTTTATGCACGCTCTCCAGGTTGAAATGGAAAAGATGTTCGGATTTACTCCAGGTATTAACATGGATCTCCCTGTGCTTGCTCTTGTTGAAGAAAAGACAGAACGGGCCCGGCTCAGCTCGACCGGAACCGACCAGATCTTTAATATCTTTAAATAATCTTTTTTTGACCGCCCCAACTATCAAGGCGTAATTTCTCACGTCTCTTCTCCAAAGCCAGACGTGATACTCGGAATATCCGAATCGGTACAATTTACTCACCATACCCCCCATACCACAAACTGGATTCTTTAAAAAACGCTTATTTCAACGCATTATCGATGAATTTAAAAAAATATCCCTTTTAAGATTGGAAATCCCCCTAAATCTCGCTGTTCTGCTGCTCTACCTACAAAGGACTCATGTACACAAGTCTCATAAACCCATTGCAAAGAACGATGAATGAAACTCTGAGTCATCTGGATTACTATTTAGTGGGCATATAGAGGACTGATGCCTTGAGAAGAGAGAAAAAATAGATCAGGGACGCCGGTTCCAGGGCATTCAGGAGTGCTAAACTCAGCACGCACTAACAGAACTCAACTAACTGAGAATGATAATTCAGCCACGATTTATCAGAACCAATAGCAACAAAAAAAGATATGATTAGATTTTTTGGTAAAGATTTCCGTAGATGACCTCACCCTTTCTCGTGGGGTGACGTTCTCCAAGATCACCAATGTAGTGTGCAAATGTTGCAGACTTACCATCGACTTCTTTCTCTACATCTCCAATATACCTGAAACCGGGCATCATGACGTCAATAGTGCCGAAGATGTAAACATCTCCCTTGACCATCTGACCACCAACACGTGACATGGCATTGCCTTTCACGATGATGGTGCCACCCTCAGCGTGAGTTGCAATGTGAATGCCTGCATTACCCTCAATGATGATGGTGCCGCCGATCATAAACGTACCAACATCACTGCCAGCATTTCCGCCGACACGGATGAGACCACCACGCATACCACGCCAGTCGCCTCGATAGGAAGAACCAAGGTGGTTGTCTGCGTTTCCGTCAATGATGAATTCTCCACCTTCCATCTGTATACCACAGAAGGCATCGACATTGCCGGTTACATGGAGTTTTCCACCGAGCATCCAGCCACCGGTGTACATATCAGCATTTCCTTCAATGACAATCTCACCGGCAGACATCTTCTGACCAATGCGTTTTACGCGGGTACAGTCACCCTTCACAATAATTTTTGTGGATTCGGCAGTCGCTCCTGCCTTACCCGTAAT
>Ga0172377_10005090_pt1 | contig 13511 bp, 13 predicted proteins | sample Pumphouse3metaG_FD_119749 | JGI IMG/M metagenome (GOLD analysis project Ga0172377, IMG submission 119749) | Leachate microbial communities from a municipal landfill in Southern Ontario, Canada - Pumphouse #3 metaG | ecosystem: Engineered > Solid waste > Landfill > Unclassified | place: Canada... | reverse complement strand
GCGGGAGTAGCATCGATGATGCAATCGTAAGTAAAAGCGCACAGAACAATGAAAATTTTTTTGATTTAGAGAACATGTAGTGCACCCTCCTGTTATGGAATAATTTTTATAACTTTTAAGAATCATGCCGGCATGCCAGAAATATTAACATCAAGATATTTTTAAAGCAAGAGTGAAGAAAATCACCTATTGTGGGGAAATATAAAAAGCGAGGGCGGAAATTTGAATATAAAAGCAGAGGGAAATAACTTGTTTCAAATCTTTAATAATTCCCCCTGCTTTTATTTATTATGGTATTACAATTTCTTTTTTCATAGTGCCAAAAATGTTGCATTCAGCTGTAACGGTTATATTTGTGCCTGAAGATATGTCTGGTATTTTGAAAGTATCTATTTGTATTTTTGAATTCTCTTGAGTTTTATACATCCTTTCTTCGAATATTTTTCCGTTGACTTCTACTTTTATACTTTTAATGTGGTGTTTTTCTGGATTATCTACCGCATGTTCAATGTGAACAGAGAGAATTTTTTGTAAAGGGTCCCATTGAAGTTTTATGTCTTTAGGAGGATGGGCGAGCGCGGCAAAGCTAAATATAAAGAAAGAGAGGAAAACGCAGAGGATATTTAACTTATTTTTCATTTTCATCCCTCCTTCCACTTTTATTTACTGTAAGAATAGCCAGTAAATGAGACCATGAATAAGTCCAAACAAAAGAGCACTTAGTGCGACCCATTTATGAATTTTAAAAACAAGAGTTCCCTTAAGATATCGTCGTAGCACACTTCCGAACAAGCCAGTAACACAAGCAATAATTAACAGAACAATAGCGATACGACCAGTCCATTGAAATAAACTAATCATTGCCATTACCCTCCATTATTCATAAAATGAATGTCACCCTCTTAATCGCAAGTAGAAAACCCCGAAATTAAGAATGGCGTAACAAATTCCCAAAAAAAGATCAACATATTTCTTTTGGAACCCTTTTTGTAGAATACGTATTCTAATGTAATAGAAGGCATGGAAAGATACCAATACAATGGTCAAAGGTTGGATATTAAGGTGTAGGCGAAAGGCTGATGGTTTTGTTATGATCCAGTCAAAAATACGTGGATGTAATATTGCATATCCACTTATAAAATTAATAGAAAGAACGGGAATAAGAAGCCATGCAAAAATTCTATTAAGCTTTGCCAGAAATTTTTCGTATGCTTTGGATTCTAGCATAAGTTAATCCCCAAACATTGATTTATCAATATCTCCTTGATTGCTATATCCTCGAGATTCCCAGTACCCCTTATACCTTTCGTCATCCGATAACTCAAGGCGCGTAATCCAACGAATCCATTTATATCCCCACTTATCTTCTGCTACAAGCTGAAGTGGAAATCCTTGCGCCTGTGGAAGTACTATTCCATTTATATGATCAGCTAACATAATATTCTTCTCTTTAATGTATTCGAGTGGTAACGACGTTGTATACCCGTCGACGGCATGAAAGATAATAATTTTACTTTCTTTTTTAGGCACACTGAGGTTGATGAGATCGGTTATGAGAAAACCTTCCCATAAACATGTTACAGCCCAGCCTTCAACACAATCTATACGTATAACTTTCTTGGCTCGGGGGAGTTTCTCCGTAAGTTCTTCTAAAGTAAAAGAAAGGGGGGTTTCTACAAGTCCATCCACAACGAGTGTATATGTATCTGGATTTACCTCTTGAATTCCTTTGATTGAATTTTCTCTAAAATCTTTTATTGAGCCTAACTTTGTTCCTTCGTATTCGTTTATCTCTACAGTGGGCAGAGTTTGGGCGTAACTAGAATGTACTGAAGGGAAGAAAATATATATGGCTATAAAAAAAACACTCACTAATAGAAAGTGATTTCGGGACATGATATCATCTCCCTAATAAAAAAGAATTTTCTTTATTGTATGTTTATATCTTTTGGGCTGTCAATAGAAACGAAAGGGGGGGGAATTTCAATGCGTATGTTATTTTTTATGGTTTTAGGGTTAAGTATCGTATTTCCATATTTTGCTTTTGCAAATTCAGAGAGTCTGCCATGGAGTATGTGGCATCCAATGATGTTTGGATTTCCAGGAGGGATTTTTATGATGCTAATCATTATCGTTGGCATTGTCATATTGCTCGTTTTGCTTTTCAAAAAAGAGCCAACACCCCATTTGGTTTCATCTACACATGAAGCGGCTTTAGATATTTTAAAACGTCGTTATGCACGAGGAGAAATATCAAGAGAAGAATTTGAACAGATGAGAAGAGATATTGAAGAATAATAACGTATAATAACCAGTTATTGCCATTTCCTAATTTATTCTTTTATAGGAGCTTTAATTAGATTTAAGGAGCGATAGTTCTATGTCAGAAAAAGTCCTTCATGTCACAGCGTATGAATCTATTTTAAAAACTCTTTTAGAACCGTTTGCTTTACATGAAATTATAAGGGATGAAGAGGGATGTCCTATTGATTTCCGCTTTATTGACGTTAATCCTTCTTATGAAAAAGTAATGAGGCGCAAACGTATTAACGTTGTAGGAAAAACTTTTCAGGAGGTTTGGCCTAATCCTGAAGAGTTATGGATGGATAACATGCTTGAAACAGCTAAGTCTGGTCATTCCAGACATTTTGAAGGGTACAGCAGGGAAACAGATCGTTATCTTCATGCCTTGTTTTTTCCAGTAAACAGTAATGTTATAGGTGTTCTTTTTCTTGATCTTACGCAATATTATCAATCAGAAGAAGCTCTTGATAGAAGTCAGAGGATGCTTTTGAAATACAGTCAGGAATTACAAAGTTTAGTAACTCGTCTGTCTCTTACAGAAGAAGGAATTCGCCGCACTATAGCTCGAGAGATACATGATCAATTTGGCTATTCTTTTGTGACGGTCATGAATAATCTAAAGCAAATACGGAAATTGGCAGATGAAGATGAAGCTGCACTTTCTAAAGTGAATGATACCATTAATATTTTGCAAGATATTATTGATGATGCACGAGAATTGACGTTTCAAATCAGTTCCCCTATCTTGTACGAGGTGGGGTTAGGTGCAGCAATAAAAGATTTAGGAGAACGGTTATTTGAAAAAAATAATATCCACTTCACATATAGAGGAAAAGTCTGTGATCAAGGTATTGATGATAATGTAACTGTTCTTTTATTTCAAATTGTCAGGGAACTGTTTGTCAATGTAATTAAACATGCACAAGCGACAAAAGTTTCTGCTACATTGAGGCGTACACCTCGTAATGCTGAAATAGTTGTAGATGATAACGGAATTGGCTTTGAAAAAAACAATTTATTTCTCATAAGTGGTTCAAATCACTTTGGATTATTCAGCATTAAAGAAAGGCTTAATTATATTGGAGGAACGGTTGAAATTCTTAGTGAGCCGGGGAAAGGAAGTACTATCTTAGTTTCAGCTCCAGCCAATACAACAGATTTACAGGAGCGAAAGGTTAAATTTTAGATGAAAATATTGCTTGTTGATGATCATAAAATGTTTCTTGATGGATTGAAGCGATCCCTTGAACAAAATAATTTTATTGAAGAAATATTTACAGCGATCAGTGGAAAAGAAGCGTTGCGAGTCATAAGTCAAAATTCGGATATAGATTTAGCCATCGTAGATGTTACGATGCCTGATATGAATGGAAGCATACTCACCCAAAAGTTAAAGAAATGCTTACCTGATTTGAAGGTACTAGCACTTTCCATGTATTCTAATGTTTATATTATTTCTGATATGCTTCGATCGGGAGCTACTGGATACGTTTTAAAAGATTGCGAGACAGAAGAGCTGGAGAGAGCTATTCAAGCGGTATATTATGGAGCTTTTTACTTGTGTTCTACAGCAGGTTCGTTGATTATAAAAAACTACCTTAACCTCCTGGAAAACTCAGAAGAGTTAAGAGAACCTGAGTTAACAGAGAGAGAAAGAGAAATTTTATGCCTTTTAGCTCATGGGCTTAAAGTTCATGAAATAGCACAAAAACTTTCTATAAGCCGCCATACCGTTAATACTCATAGAAGCAATATCATGGCAAAGCTTAACTGTGATACTTTTGTTGATTTGATCCGATATTGTATTCGAGAGGGTATTTGCAAAGAGTAACATCCTTCAAAGTCCCCTCCTTTTTCACCTATCTCACTCACTGTGTGAGATAAAAATCATACACTTGCTTATTACTCTATTACACAGTGTGCAATATACACTCACACACCATCCCCCCTAGAATGAGTCTCCAAGGGGGGATGGTTTTTTATGAGATTAGAGATAGGTAATTTTCATGTGAAAGATATGGTTTTTGGCGATGCGACAGCTTTTAGTAACGGCGTTCTTACTATAAATAAAAAAGAAGCCTTAGATGTAGTTTTTGAAGACGCTCACATTACGGAAGCAGAATTACATATCGTTAAGCCGGGTGACATGGTTCGTATCACGCCTGTAAAGGATGCTTTTGAACCAAGATGTAAAGTTACTGGAAATTCTATTTTCCCTGGTTTTTTTGATAGTTTCGAACCTGTAGGACAAGGACGTACCCATGCGTTAAAGGAGTGTTCCGTTCTCTCTGTTGGAAAACATTGGGGATGTTTTCAGGATGGTCTAATCGATATGGGAGGAGAATTTCAGAACCATACTATTTTCGGCTCAATGACCAATTTGGTTCTTGTAGCAGAAACTGACGAAGAATTTGAAAAGAGAGCATTCCAAAAAAGAAATATAGCCCATCGTAAAGCAGGGATGCGTCTGGCAAAATATTTAGGCGAATGCCTACGACATCTTGAGCCGGAGGATGTAGAAGTTTATGATTTACCTCCTCTTGGTAAGCGCGGATCAGATGTAGAGTCACTTCCTCGTGTTGCGTATATAATGAAGGTGTTGGCACAATGGGAAGACAGAGGATATAACGCAGAGTACTATGGTTGGGATACAAAGAGAATTCTTCCTATGTATGTGCATCCCAATGAAATTCTTGACGGTGCTATTGCGGGAGGCAGTTTTACACCTGCTTCAAACAATATGTCAACATATTCCTTTCAAAATAATTCCATAGTCAAAAAACTAATGAAAGAGCACGGTAAAGAAATCAATTTCCTTGGCGTCATTCTGAGCAATGAGACAGTTGAGCTCAGCGAGAAAAAGCTGTGCGTTTTAACAGATAGTCGTTTAGCGCAAGCTTTAGGGGCAGACGGAGTCATTATTTCCAGAGAAGGATATGGAAATGCTGATGTGGGTTTTATGCTCACTATAGCAGAGCTTGAAAAAATGGGGATAAAAACGGTAGGTGCGGTTAATGAATGCACAGGAAGAGACGGAGCTTCTCAACCTATGGTGCTTATGAGAAAAGAAGCTGATGCCCTGGTTTCTACAGGAAATGTATCAGAAATTTTAGAGTTGCCTTCTATGCCTGTTGTTTTAGGAGATTTAGAGTCTATTGCTCGAGACGGTTGTGGCGGTGGATGGGAAGGTTGTGTACGTGAAGATGGCTCTCTCACTATTGAGGCGCAGGCCTTTCTTGATGGCGATGCTCAAACAGGCGATTCTATTAAACGCTGTGCGGAGTTTTAAGGAGGCGTAACATGTTGAAAGCTATCCATTACATAAATCAGTTTTTTGGACAAATTGGGGGAGAAGACAAGGCTGATTATCGGCCCTCTTTTCACACAGAGTTAGTTGGTTGCTCTAATATACTCAATTCTCTTCTTTCTGAAATTGAAATTACACATACTATCATCTGCGGGGACAATTATGTAAATGAGCATACAGAAGAAGCCCTTTCAGAGATCATTGGATGGTTGGAAAAAGAGGAATTTGACTTTTTCTTTGCCGGTCCGGCATTTATGGCTGGGCGATACGGAAGTGGTTGTGGCCTTATCTGTAAAGCTGTAGCGAATCATTTTAACGTGCCAGTAATTACATCTATGAATGAAGAGAATCCTGGCGTTGAATTGTTCAAGAAGGATATATACATCTTTAAAGGTGGTCGAAAAGCTACCTTTATGAAACAAGATGCGGAAAAGATGGCTCTTTTTGCAGATAAAATTGCTCGTAAAGAGGTCTTGGCTCCTGCTGTGGAAGAGGGATATTTCGGACGAGGCATTCGTCACCAATATTTTCCCAAACCATCAATTCCTGCCCATGATCGTCTCTTTAGCATGTTAATGAAAAAGTTGAAAGGTGAATCTTTTCAAACGGAGTTGCCTATTCCTGAACCAGATATTGTTCCTATTGCTTCAGCTGTAAAGGATATAACTAAGGCTAGAATTGCTTTAGTTACATCTGGTGGAATAGTACCTAAGGAAAATCCTGACAGGATACAATCTGCTTCTGCAACTATTTGGGGAGAGTATAACGTTTCTCAACTTGATAGGCTTCCTGCTGGAGATTTTGTAACAATTCATGCAGGTTATGATTCAGAAGCTGCTAATGCTGATCCTAACAGAGTCTTACCCCTTGATGCTCTGAAATATCTAGTAAAAGAAGAAAAGATTGGATCTGTAAACGATTATTATTTTGCAACAGTAGGTACGGGAACAACTCAAAAAGAAGCTTCACGAATGGCATTGGAGATTGTAGAAAAATTAAAAGAACAGGCTGTGGATGCTGTAGTTCTTGTGACTACCTGAGGAACCTGTACTCGTTGCGGGTCAACGATGGCTAAGGAAATAGAAAAAGCTGGCATTCCTGTTGTTGTAATTACAAATTTAACCGATATAGCTGCTTCTATCGGTCCTAATAGGATAGTTCAAGGAAGTTCCATTCCTCATCCACTTGGTAATCCTTCCCTTGAAAAAGATCAAGAATTCGAGTTTAGATTAGCAATTGTAAAGAAGGCTATTTTAGCCTTAACAGATGACATTCAGAAACAGACAGTCTTTGAATGAGGCTTTTATTACAGGAGAAGCTCGATAAGTTCAGTTTCTCCTGTTCTTCATAATTACTATTACTTTAACTTCGTGCAAAGAAGGGAGTATTATCAATGGGCAAAAGCAAGAAGATGAATCCAGTTTTTATTGTAGCGTTGTGTATCACTCTTTTTGTAGTTGTTTGGGGCATAGTTGATCCAGAAGGATTAGGTGTCGGAGCCAGTAATGTTTTTGATTTTTTAATAGCCAAATTTGGCTGGCTCTACGTTTCTGTAATGTCTTTACTTTTGCTTTTCTGTGTCATTATTGCTTTTAGCCGTTTTGGGAAAATTAAACTTGGTGATCCAGATTCAAAGCCGGAATTCAGCAATTTTTCATGGCTAGCCATGTTATTTTCTGGTTCTATGGGTATCGGTCTTGTCTTCTATAGCGTGGGAGAGCCTCTTATGCACTATATGGCTCCACCTTTAGCTGAACCTAGAACAGCTGAAGCTGCTGCGCAGGCAATGCAGATTACTTTTCACCATTGGGGACTTCACCCTTGGGCGGGTTTCTGCGTTATGGGACTTGCTATTGCTTATGCTCAGTATCGTCGTGGCGGAAAAGCTTTGGTTAGTAGTTTTATGATTCCCCTAACGGGAGAAGCCGGTCAGAAAAGTGTTGTTTGTAAAATAATAGATATATTGGCTATTTTTGCAACTTTGGCTGGATTAGCAACATCTCTTGGTCTTGGTGCTATGCAAATTACAAGCGGGTTGAATCATTTGCTTGGTTTACCAGATGCCTTTTCTACACAAATGAGTGTCATCATTGTAATTACTTGTATTTATGTGGCTGCAGCTGTCTCAGGAATCAATAAGGGAATCAAAATGATTTCTGATTTGAATCTATACATAGCTTTTGCGATTATGCTTGTAATGTTCGCAGTTGGCCCAACTGTATCAATTCTAGGCTCATTCCTTAATGGTATTGGTTACTATTTTAGTGGAATTGTAAAGCAATCTTTCTTAATGGCTCCTTATGGTGGAGCTCTCTCTAAATGGCTTGGAGGATGGACTGTCTTTTATTGGGCTTGGTGGATGGCCTGGGCTCCTTTCGCTGGTTCTTTTATTGCAAGAGTTTCTAAAGGACGCACCGTACGAGAGTTTATTATTGGAGCTCTTCTTACTCCCAGCTTAGGAACCTTTGTTTGGTTTGCAGTTTTTGGAACATCAGGTATTCATCTTGACATTGCAGGAATTGCTCCTGTAGGGCAAGCAGTTTTAGAAAATATCTCAACAGGTCTATATAAGGTTTTTTCTTATTACCCCTTAGGTCAGGTCTTATCTGGTCTTGCAGCTATTTTGGTTTCGACGTTTTTCATTACGTCTGGGCAAGCTGCTTCTCTTGTTCTAGCTATGTATTCTGAAGATGGTGAGATTAATCCTTCTAAAATTAAGATAGCAATTTGGGGCATTCTTTTAGCTGCTTTGGCGGCTGTTCTCTTAATGAGTGGAGGATTGAAGGCTCTACAGACAATTTCTATAGTTGCGGCATTTCCATTTTCTGTCGTTATGCTTATTGCTTGCGTGGCTATATGGAAAGGCTTTTCACAGGATCCTGTTGTTAAAAACGAAATAGCAGAACGTATGCGTAAAGATATGAATATGTAAATTGTAAAAATATTAATTCATATTGCTGTTTTTTAATACAAAGAGGGAAGAGCGCGAAAAAGCGCTCTTCCCTCTTTTAATGAAATCTGATAATCATAAACTGTTAGTATTACTCTGCTGGTATAAAATACTTGGGGAAAGAGAATTTTAATAAGGAGAGATAGATATGCTTGCGGATTTATTTGATGCCTTTTTCTTTGACCTTGATGGCGTAGTTTATATAAGCAGAGAGCTTACACCTGGTGCGCAAGAAGCCCTTTCTCGTTTGAGAGAAAGGGATAAAACTATTCGCTTTCTTACGAACAATCCTACGACGCGTAAACGAATTACGAAACGTTTGCATAGGATGGGTATTGATGCAAAAGATGAAGAAGTTATAACTTCAGGCTGGGTTACAGGTGTTTACGCTGCAGAACATGGAATAAGACGGGCTTGGGTTTTGGGTGATGATTATTTGAAAGAAGAAATAGCCAATGCTGGAGTCAAAATTGTTAATGACTTTACGTGCGATGCGGTTATTGCTGGATGGGGAGATTCAATAACTTTGGCTGAAATAAGGCGCGCTGCACTTGCCATTCATAACGGGGTAACTTTTATTGCTACGAATGCTGACTGTAATTTTCCATCGGAGAACGGGCCTCTAGCAGCTGTAGGAGCTGTCGTTGAAGCTCTTCATGTTGCATCTGGAAGGTCCCCTCAGATAATAGGCAAACCCTATTCCCCGATGTTTTTAAAGGCTTTAGATACATTAACTTTTTCGAGTGATAAAGCTGTTATGATTGGAGACACTCCTAGTGTGGATATTTTGGGTGCTCATCAAATAGGTATGCAAGCTATTCTTATGGGAGAGAATATTTCCTTTCCTTTCTCTAACGATTATAGAAATGCAGATGCTCATATTGTGACGTTACTAGATTTATTTGACCCTGATGTTTCAATAAGGGAATGGCAAGCACCTTCACATATTTGGCCGCAAAGTGTAGAACCAGGTGTAGCGGGTGTTGTCTTTAATGATAAGGGAGAAGTTCTCTTGATGAAACGAGCAGATAACGGATTGTGGGGCATTCCATCTGGGCACATTGAACCTGCTGAAAAGGTTGAGCATGCGATCATACGAGAAATTTTCGAAGAGACAGGATTGGAAGTGGAAGTACAGCGTTTAATTGGTGTCTACTCGGATCCTGCATCGCAAATTATTTGTTATCCAGATTTGAAAATTTGTCATTTTATTACAACATGTTTTGAGTGTAAAATGAAAGGAGGAATTTTGAAAAAAACAGGTGAGGAAACTCTGAATGCTGGTTTCTTTGATCCTCAAAAGTTGCCAACACCGTTGATGCCTATGCATCCACAATGGCTCTCTGATGCTTTGAGCCATTGCGAAAAATCCTACATTCGCTAAAAATCCTACTTTTTGCTGATTTTTTTAAGAGAAGAAACGTAAAATAGCTATCGTTTTTTGTGTGTACAATCGGCATCTATTTTTATGGAGGAAGGCATATGAGTGAATTTCAGGATCAAAAGAAAAAAATGGCTAAAAAAATATGGGGAATTGCTGCCTTGGTGTTTTTTGCTGTGGGAGGTTTCCTTTTGATGGGAATTACTGGAAGGAAGACAGAGATTTCACCTGAAAAAGCATCGCGACCTGTAAAAACCATGACACTTCTAGCCCCTGAAGTTACTTTTCGGAGAATTTTCCCTGGAAAGGTTATTGCGTCAAAAACAGCAGAACTTTCTTTTCGTGTTTCAGGTCCATTAGTTGAGTTACCTGTGAAAAAAGGGGCATCAATTCAGCAAGGAAGTCTTATTGCTAGAATAGACCCACGTGATTTTAGAATTCAGTTAACTAATGCTCAAAGTGCACTCAGTAATGCTAGCGCGCAGTTGGATGCTATGAAAGCTGGTGCGAGAAAAGAAGAGATTTCAGCCTTATCATCAAAGGTTTCCTCGGCTAAAGCACGACTTTCGGAAGCAGAGACAGATTATCAAAGAATGAATCGACTCTTTGATGAAGGTGTTGTGGCGCAAGTTGACTTAGAAAGAGCTAAAACGACTTATGAAGTGGCAAAAGGTGAATTGAATACTGCAAGTCAGCAGTTACAGGAGGCACGAAGTGGCGCACGTGTTGAGGATATTAAAGCTATGGAGGCTACTATTCAGGGATTGAAAGCTCAAGTAGAAGCGGCTCAAAGTGCACTTAAGGATACGGAACTTAGAGCCCCTTTTAATGGAATTGTCGCAGAACGTTATGTAGATAACTATCAAAGCGTACAAAAAAACCAAACCATTATAAGTTTACAAAATCTTGAAAGGATAGAAATTATCATTTCTGTTCCAGAACAAGATATTATGCGAATTAAAACTTACAGAAGTCCTTCTTTTTTTGCGTCTTTCGAAGCTTCGCCTGGCAAAAAATATCCGTTAGAATTTAAAGAAATTACCACTAAAGCAGATCCTCAGACTCAAACATATGCTGCAACTTTTTCAATGCCTTATCCTGAAGATTTTATAGCTTTACCGGGAATGACAACGCAAATAGAAATAGTAGGTGAAGGGGAAACCAAAGGAACTGGTGATTTTCTTGTTCCTTCCATAGCTGTTGTTCCTGGAGAAGATACGAAACATTTTGTGTGGATTGTAGACGAAAAAACAATGACTGTTCATAAGGCTGAAGTTTCTTTGCTTTCTTATAAAGATGATATGGCCATTATACGTGGGGGCGTTAACACTGGAAGCCGAATTGTTATTGCTGGTGTACATTACTTGGTAGAAGGTGATTCTGTAACATTTTTTAACTCTGAGGAATAGAGAGGCTTATCATGAATATAGCGGAGTACTCCATACGGAAAAAGAATGTTACATGGTTTATTGTTGTGATAGTGGTCATTTTTGGCATTTTTGCCTATGGTAAATTAGGCAAACTTGAAGATCCTGCTTTCACAATCAAAACGGCTGTTGTGACAACTACGTATCCTGGAGCGACGCCACGTGAAGTTGAGGAGGAAGTTACGGAAGTTATAGAGAGAGCTGCTCAACAGATGGGGCAGATCGACAAAGTTCGTTCTCTTTCTCAAGAAGGGGTATCAATAGTATATGTTGACATCAAAGATATCTACACAGCTAAAGATTTGCCTCAAATATGGGATGAATTACGACGCAAGATAAATGATATACAAAGGCAATTGCCTCCGGGTGCTGGTCCTTCTCTTATAAACGATGATTATGGAGATGTATATGGCGTTTATTTTGCTTTGACTGGGGAAGGATATACATATAAAGAGTTAGAAGATTTTGCCGATTTTTTAAAAAAAGAATTGCTGCTTGTTCCTGGAGTTGCGAGTGTGGAAATTCATGGTACCCAGCAGGAGGCTATTTATGTTGAGATTTCTCGTCCTAAACTGATACAGCTTGGGATTTCTACCCAGGAAATTTTCCAAGCACTTCAAGCTCAGAATATTGTGGTTTCATCTGGAAAAGTTCAAGCGGGATCGGAGTATATTCGTATAACTCCAACAGGAGAGTTCTCTTCCATCGCTCAAATAGGGGCTCTGATTTTTCCCTCTTCTTCAGGTACATTGATACGTTTGGCGGATGTAGCAACCATTACACGAGAATATGTAGCTCCTCCTCGTGCAATAGTACGATTTAACGGGACTCCAGCTATAGGTATTGGAATATCGAATATTGAAGGCGGCAACGTTATTACTATGGGGGAAGCCATTAAGAAAAAACTGAAAGAGCTTGAGCCCATGACTCCTGTTGGTATGGATTTAGGGTTGATTTATTATCAATCTGATACAGTGCGAGATGCGATTAATAACTTTTTAATGAATCTTTTGGAAGCTTTGATTATTGTTATCGCTATTTTACTGATTTTTATGGGCATTAGAAGTGGAATGCTTATTGGTGGAGTTTTATTGCTTACTATTTTGGCTACATTTATAGCGATGAAAATGGCGAAAATAGACCTTCATAGCATATCTTTAGGTGCTCTTATCGTTGCTCTTGGCATGCTTGTCGATAATGCTATCGTAGTTGCCGACGGTATTTTAGTTCGAATCCAGACGGGGAAAGAAAGAGTATCTTCGGCAATTGAAGTTGTAACCCAAACACAATGGCCATTGTTAGGTGCTACTTTTATAGCTGTTATAGCTTTTGCTCCAATTGGTTTGTCCCCTGATAGTACGGGGGAGTTTTGTAGAAGTCTCTTTCAAGTTGTAGGGATTTCTTTGCTTTTGAGTTGGATATTAGCTGTTACGGTCACACCTGTTGCAGGTGTACGTTTTTTAAAAACGTCAGTCACTCAAGAAGGAAAGGATCCCTACGATACGAAATTATATAGAATGTATAGAACTTTCCTTGAAGTATGTCTCAGAAACAGAAAAAGAACAGTAATTGTTTTAGTACTTTTGTTGGGATGTGCGCTTTTTGGTTTTACTTTTGTTGATCGATCCTTTTTCCCGAACTCTACGAGTCCAATGTTTACAATTGATTTTTGGCGTCCAAAAGGTGCGTATATAGACGAAACGTTAAAAGATGTTAAGAATGTGGAGTCTTTTCTTCTGAAACAACCTGAAACAAAATCTGTGGCAAGCTATGCTGGGCAGGGCGCACTTCGTTTTATTTTGACATATACTCCCAGCGATCCTTCAGATAGTTACGGCCATTTGATTGTTGAAAGTAGGAATTCTAAATCATCATCAATATTAAGCAATAAGGTTACTAGCTTTATGACCGCAGAGATGCCAGATGTTGATCCTCGTGTTCGGTCATTTAGTAAAGGAACTGGAAGTGGCGCCAAAATTCAGGCTCGATTTATGGGAGAAGACCCCAAAGTTCTTAGAAATCTTGGGGATCAGGCCCTTTTAATCTTTAGAGGTGACTCAGATTCTATAAACATTAGAAGCGATTGGGGAGAGAAAGTCAAAATTATTCGACCTACTCTTGATGAAGTTCGAACTCGTCAGG